>MAAC01009566.1_pt1 | contig 331357 bp, 312 predicted proteins | sample 1115981 | NCBI WGS metagenome assembly MAAC01 (sample SAMN04961126, study PRJNA320927) | seawater metagenome | isolation source: sample BD02T64 sea water enriched with oil for 64 days | place: USA:Gulf of Mexico | collected 2013-07-27 | reverse complement strand
AGTAAACTTGGAAACGATGTCATCAATAGTAAAGAGTCTGAAAGTAAAATCAGTGATACTGATTATGCTAGTGAAACAGCTGCTAAAGCTAAGAACTCAATTTTAGAGAGTGCGCAAACATCTGTCATGGTGCAAGCGACGAACTTTGGTAGAAACTATCTGAAACTTCTCGAGTAATTTACGAACTCAATCCCAAAATTGATATTTGTGTATAAGACTTCCTTATCTTAGGAGATAGGAGAGGTCCCCTTAATTTAATTTCTTTAAAATTAATTATTGATTATTATTGAAATTTCTAATTTTGGTTATAATGATTAAAGAAATTTAATCATTAGTATCGTTTCTTATATGTAAGGATAGAATAACTTGAAGTACCTAATCTTATCAATTATTTTAATTTCACTAGCTTCGTTTAATACTTATGGTATAGATCCAAAAACAATATATTTTGGTTCTAATGAAAAATTGGTAGAACAGTACGTCGCTCAATATGTCATTGAGAAAATATATAGCTCCCTCGGATTAAGATTAAAAGTCATTCCACTCCCTCCTTCAAGGGCTAAAAATTCAAATTTAGATAAAAGTATTGATGGGGAAATCGCAAGGATAACTCCTTATGGAAATGATAAACCAAGTCTTATTAGAATTGATCCCAGTTATTACTACTTAGAAACTGCAGCTTATTGTCTAAAGGATTCGCAATTAATAATTAAGAGCTCTAAAGACCTAAAAGGCTTAAAGATCGCTACTATTCGTGGAGTTGCTCATTCAAATGAAGCTACCGCGGATTTAAAAAATGTACATAAGATGAACTCTGCCATACAGCTATTTGATTTTGTAAAATATAAAAGGGCCGATGTTGTTATAGACACAGAAATAAATGGAAGGCGACTCTTACAACAAAAAGAATATCGATCAATTTTAAAAAATTGTGGAACTTTTGCAAGATTTGGTCTTTATAATTATATCAATTCTAATAGAAGAGAAGTGGTCAGCATGGTTTCAAGCAAAATCAGAGAATTAAAAAAATCTGGAGAATTAAAGGAGCTGATACAAGATGCAGAAGTAAAAGCACTTTCCTTGGGACCAGATAGCTTTTAACTCAACTTCACATTTACGCCCCATCATTTTGTTAACAACAAATAAATTCTCAATATTAATGAATATAATCTTATATTGAACTCTCTCACGTTTACCCGATTAGTAAAGATGAGGAAGTATATCCATGAGTGAAAATAAGACTATTTTAATTGTTGATGATGATGAGGATATCCGTCAGTATCTGCAAACAATTCTTGAGAAAAATTCTTTTTCAACATTGATGGCCTCTAATGGGGAAGAGGCGATGATCAAAGCTGAGTCTCAAAAAGTTGACCTCATTCTTACCGATGTGAAAATGCCTAAACTTTCAGGAATTGAGTTGAACGAATGGTGTGAAGAAAATTATCAAACTTTTATTATCTTAATGACCTCCTATGAAGAAATTCTTGAAACTAAAGAAGCCCACGATATAGGCCTTAGTCACTTTATCACTAAACCATTGATAGAATTTGACTTATTAAGGGTAGTGAATTCAGTCATAAACAATGAGGGTTTTTCTGAGATTGAGCAGGAGCAGTTGGCAAAAAATTACACTCCAGTTTTACTAAGTGATCTTGATAAATCTATTAATATTCCTTTTCCTCTCTTTGTGAAATTATCCTCTGTTAAATATGTGAAAATTGCACATGAATCTAGTCATATTGATCCAGATCGAATTAAGAAATATCAAGACAAGAATATTAATAGCTTTTATATGAAGAGATCTGACTTTAAGAGGTATTCTGAGCTTCATCATGCAAATGCCATGAGTAGTAAGGGGAAAATTGATAACGAGAGTAGACAGCGACTTCTTTTAAAATCAAATCAATTACTTCTAAAAGATATTTATCATAATGAAATAGTAGAAGAGAGTTTTGATGATGCAAAAAAGATCTTTGAATCTACTATGCAGGTCATTACTAACAAGCCATCAATAACAACATTACTTGATTACTTCAATTCTCTAAATGATAAGTTCTTTGCTCATATGCTAGGCGTAGGAGTCTATAGCCTTATGTTGGCAAAATGTCTTGAATGGCACTCTGAGCAAACTCTCTTTTATTTAAGTGTAGGGGGGACGTTTCATGATTTGGGGAAGAAGGGAATGAATAAGGACCTTATTATAAAGCATGAGGACGATATGACTGAGGAAGAGTATAAAATATTTCGAGATCATCCAATAAATGGGAACGAGATTTTAGATAAATTGAATATTTTGCCACTGGAAGTTACAGATATCGTCATTCAACATCATGAGAATTGGGATGGAAGTGGTTATCCTTTAAAACTAAAAAAAGATCAAATCTATCCTCTGGCCTTAGTCGTCCACATTATTGATCTCTTTGTTCACCAAGTTGTTTCTGATGGTGTGCATCCCGCTGTATCACCAGTTGAAGCTGTTCTGACTATTGAAGCGAAGTATAAGGGACAATTTGATCCAACTCATTTAAAGGCCTTAAAGAATATGATCTCGCGCTAACTACTTCTTACTAAAGTATTTCAACAAATAAGTAATACTCTTTCTGTGAAAACATTTTTATCTAACCTCTTTTTACTTACCACAAAATTAACTAGTTATAGACTGTACTTTCTTCAGAGGTCTTGGATTCTTGAGAAAAATGACTTATATATTAGTCCAAAATAAAAATCTAAAAAAGGAAAACTGTAATGATAAAGTTTTTAGCACTAGCGACGACGCTTTTATTCTCTCTTAATAATTTTGCTTCAAATGTTTCAGGAGACGTAGAAATTACATCTACTGAAGTAAGAAATTCTGATGGTATCTTAATTGATAGTTATCAATATTATGAATCATTTATTGTAAGGGATTCAATCTTAATAGGAATCAACTCTTTAAACTTCGAGTTTGAATTTGGTGCTTTAAACTGTACTGAGTCAGTCTGTACTGGCGGACCTTTTTATAATGATGCTGATTTACCTGAAGTTATGAAGGCCGTCATCTCATTAGATTCTGAAAAAGAAGGTCTTATTGAAGTTGAGTGGGATGATACTCAAAATTACAAAGTTAAGTTCACTCATCACTAATTTTTTGAGTTCTTGAGATTTGAGAAGCAACTTGAGTTTAAGTTGCTTCATCTCTTGATATAAGTGCTGTTGCGTGGCGAATTCAGTCTATCTAAGAAATATCCTTTCAAATTTTAAGTATTCTCAAAAAGTGCCAACAATTGTTGTATTTTGAATTAATTGATCCCTTGTTCTAACTGTTCACAATCATTGAGTTCTTACGTGTCTATAGTTAAATAGAGCCTGCGTACAAGGTCTGATGTTAATCTTAAGCATTATGAATTATTTCCGATAAGGATAGTATGGGTTTTAAGTATTTCTTCTATTTTATTCTCTTATATATTCTAGTTATTCCTAGAGCACTTTCACTTCCCAATTATTCAGGAGAGAGAGATATCGAATTTAATTTATTTAAGCTCGGTGGAGGGCTTGTTGATAGCTCTGTTATGAAGTTCTCAAAATGTGTACCAGGCGTAGAATTAAAAGGTTTAAAAGTTCTTATCGATGATGCAACTAAGCTCGATTGTAATAATCACACTAAAATAGAACCATTTTGCAAGTGCATCAATCTTGTTGCAGGAGATGATATTGATAGGCACACTATTGCGGAAGATCTATATGACGATTATTTAGAATTCTTAAAAAAAGAGCCTGAAGTTTATCGAAAGTTTGCAGGTAAAGAAATGATCGAAGATTATATAGGTATTCTTGGATACGTAGAGCCAAATGCAAGCTGTGCAAAAGATTTTAGAGATGATTTTTCAAATATGATAAAAGAAGCTGGGGATATCTCTGAAAAACAAAGTGAAAGTTTTAGTATAAAAAATCCATCGAAAAGAAAAGTTATGGATGCTGTTGCTGCTGGAGGATCGTCAATAGGAGCTGCTAAAAGAGCAAATGGAAGCGACATTCATGGTGAATATTCAACCACAAAAAAGGAAATGTTAGTAACGTTTATTCAAAATTTTATTTTGGAATACCCACAAACTTTAAATGTGTCTTCTAATGAATCACAACCTAGGATTTTAGAAGGCAACTTAGATAAGTTTATGAAAGATAGTCGCTTTGCTTTTAATGATGACTATCACTCTTCTTTATACATGTTTACTCTTACTGATTTAATGGATTTCAATCATTCTGACTCTGAGAATATTGAGAAATTATCTTTAAGCAAAATAAGAAAAACCATATTATACTCCTTAAATGAAAATGTAAATATCGCTTGTGAAGATATGGAAAATGACTATAAGAAATTTACATCTGATCATGTAAATTCTTCGGATCTAAAGAGAGAGAGTTATAACGACTTCGTTAAATCAAATATAAGAAATCAAGACTATGCTCCTGATCACGCTTTAAGTTACGAGAGCTTTGTTAAGAAAACTATTAATCCTAAAGATCCAACAGAATTAGCTAACAAGAGGTTTGAAGCGGATATATACTATTGCGATAGGCACTCTCAAGAAGTAACTGTTAAGAATGTTATCTCTGATACTATGAAGGATGATAAGGCCTTTGAAGAACTCAATAAACTTCTTGAAAAAGATGTGTTACTCACTAAGGAAATTAAAGAATTAGAAGAAGGTATGCGTAATTCTGCTAGAAAAATACATTCCTATGATGATGGCCGTCAACGTATTGAAGCAGAACTTAAGGTTTCTGAAAGAGAAAAGGCTAAAATTCAACGAAGTTTAAAATCTGGAGATTTAAGTGCCCAGGAAGTTCAAGCAGAACGTCTACAACTTAAAAAAGTTAACTCAAACATAGTCACATCCAAGAACCAATTAATTGGGATAAACAATTTGATAGAATTGGAGATTAGTGAATTGGTTGCGAAAACAACAAGGGTTGAACAATTAAGTTTAGAGAGGCACGGGGTTTCAACTAATATAGCCAAAATTTTTAAAGGAAATAAGCATGCTGCAGACCATGTTATTAATCTTTCCCGGCGATCAATTTACTCTGAACCAGATATTGTCAGTTATGATCCAGAGACAAAATCTTTAAAATTTAATAAAGACTTTAATGCTGAAAGTAAGAAATTTATAAATGACCGATTCTCTGCTTTAAAATCAATTGATGGTTTTACTGAAGCAGAAGCGAAAATGACTAAGGCTGGGAAGAAGACGATTACTAAAAAATTTGATTCTAGTGCGAAAACTAACGAGAAAAAAGTCGAAGAAAATGTAAACACTTTTAGTGATAAAAAAAATAGAGAGTTCTCTAGAGAAATTCAGACTCTTCCAAGAGAAAGTCTTTCAGTTAAAGAGAAAAGTCTACAAAAAAGATTCAAAGACCTTGAAGACTATGAAAATAGAATAACGAGTAAAATCGAAAATTTTCAAACAAAGCAAGCTACTGTTAAAAGAAGTATAAACGATTCAAATAATGAAAAACGTCTCAGTAGCTTAAAAAAAGAAATTTCTAACATACAAAAAGAAAGAGAAAACTTGTACTCAAAAGAGAAAAAAATAAATGTAAGAAAAGAAAATATTCCTGTGTCTTCTGTGCAATCTATTCAAAGTTCTTCGCTAGACTCTCTTGCCCAAGAGGAAGTAATTGAAAGAGAGCCTATTAGAACAAAAAAGGTCGTTAGTACTGATCAACCCCTTGTTTCTAGTCCTATCTCAACACCAACTTCAACGGCTATTTCATCCCCTGCCTCTTCTGTAGAGAATGTCACAAGAATTAGTGAGAACGACAATTTTAGAGAGAGTGAGAGTAGCGATTCTAAGCGCATTGCAAAAGAGCAACAGCAGAAAGTTATTTTAGATGAGTCAAATGTTTTTAATGATACAGTCTTAAGTGAGAGCGATTTTAATGAACTCTCTGATTCACTAAATCCTAGTTTATTAGAGAAGTATGAAATTGTTGAAGGGGAGTACATCTCTGTAGATACAAATTTGGGGCGAGTAATCTATAATCCAATCTTTAAAAACGGTAAGGTTATTCGCTTTGAAAAGGTTAGTGAACTTTCTCGAGAGGAAGTCATGATCGCTCACGAAGAGGAAGTTATAAAAATTCAGAAACTAAGGCAAGAGGCAGTAAGGCATGCTGATCTTATGAATGTTTTCTCTGATATTATAAAAAAGTAAAGTGTTAGTCCTATCTGGACAAGTCCTTAAATATGGCGTGATCTTACTCTGCGTCATTCTCAATACTTAGATAGCCTGTAAAGCTTGATACCTCTAAGAAGCTGTTTTTAGATGTGCTCTTAATTTAAATAAAGTAAATGGTCAGTACTTTGATGCCTACTCTTGAATGAGTGGAGAAATCTCTTAGTTCACTTTACACACCCTCTAGGCAATTAAGAAAAATTAGCTTATTAATAAATAAATTTAAATTAGGATAAACCTTTATGAAAATATCAGTACTACTCTTGGCCCTTTTTCTGTCATTCTCTACTTTTTCAGCTTCAATTACTGTTGAGCCATTTGATCTCGAATTTAATATGGACACAAATGCTTATGAGTTAGATTTCGAATTAGAAATGGCATGCCGATATGAAAAATTCGTATTTAGTGATTCTTCTCAATATTCTTATACTTACAAGAAAGTTCCTTTGAAAATAACGAAGAAGAAAATTTCAAGAAACCTGTCGCGAGTCACAGTATCTAACACAAGTAAAAGAAGGTTAGACTTAACTGGCTTCTATAGAAGTAATAAACAATGTCAGACATATCTAAATTTCTTTGTAAAGGACAAGATCTACTCGCAGGGAAGAACAAATAGCTTTGATGTGCCAATCAGACTTGGAGTATTTGAACATTCAAGATTAGCTGACCATAAGGTCTTTGATTTTGAAAAATTAGAAGAAGTCTTTCAAAATAAGAAAGTTTCTTTTAACTATAAGTATAACGGACGTAGAATGTATGTAAGGCTTGCATTTGATGATATCTCTACAACAGGTATGTCTACTTATCTAAGCACGGGAGCCTCGGCAAACCCAGAAACAAAAATGCCTTACCTTTTAAAAAATTAATCTTTAATCGATATGGGGTTATGAAATTATGCCCCATGTTGAAAAAAACTCTTCTAAGTAGAACCTATCTTGTCCTTTTATCTATTCATTCTAAATGAAGCTCCAAATCTTAACTGTAATAGCACTACACATTCCCACCATCATGCACAAGGTAGCGTAGTGAAAACATCTGTACTTTGTTATTATAATCATAGAATTAACAATTATATGTTCTGCATAATCAATATCTAGTTGAGTTACTTCCTTCTCATCTCTTCCCAATTTGTGAGCCAATTGTTTTGTATACTCCTCAGGTTTATAATGAGCAAGTCTAATGCTAGAAAGTAAATTATTAAAGGAGACATATTTCTCAGGGAGTTCTTGCTTTCCTTTTTTCATCATTTTTGGAATATTTAATCTAGCAACAAATGAGGACACACAGATTAGGATAGCTAGGGCGAAACAAAATATACTTATAAAATGAATTGGTTTTAAAATTGGAGAAACGACCAAGTTTGAATCCATCATTCTAAAAAACACTAGAGCTGTTACAGCTAATAGAGCTCCATTTTTTCCTTCAGCGTAGCGCATTCTCTCACTAGAATAATCATAAATCTTCTGTAGGGAATCTTGTATTGTATTCATTCTCTATTCCTGTTTAAGACAAAAATGGAGAGTTCTCTCCATTTAATAAATTTTAACATATATTTTAAATTTCTTGTTATGAGTTTGTTTCTATGCTCTTTTTATCTCGTGGCATTACCTTTTAAAAGTAATTTAAATTTGCTTCATAACTCTTGTAAACTATACTTTTAAGGTTTACCATTTACCAATGGAAGATATACTCTATAGAATCTGGCTCGTAATGGGCATTATATTAGTTATTGGAGAATTTCTCTTACCTGGGTTAGTGGTAATCTTTGTAGGGATGGGATCTCTCACGGTGGCCCTTGCTATGCATTTTGGAGCTATCTCGGGATTGCCTTCTCAGTTAACAACTTTCTTTATTAGCTCCCTTGTTTATCTCTTTACACTTAGATTGCTCGTTCTGAGATTTGTTCCCAGTGATTCAGTTAAAGAAAATATTTGTGAAGATGAAGAAGTCATTGGTCAAGAGGCCGTTGTTATCGAAACTATTTCCAGTGATGGATTTGGTAGAATTCAGCATAGTGGAAGTTCTTGGCAAGCAAAGAGTCTGGGAAGTGTTGAAATCTTAAAAGATGAGAATGTGAAAATTATTGGTCGCGAAAACATTACTTGGATCGTAGAAAAGTTATAAATTCATGAAATATATTGAGGTGTTTAAATGTTAACTACTATTACAGTTTTAACTCTATTTATTTGTTTCTTATTGTATAAGACCATTTTAATAGTTGTTGAAAGAGAAAATGTCATTGTTGAAAGACTTGGAAAGTTCCACAAGACTTTAGGGCCCGGAATTTACTTCTTAGTACCCTTCTTTGATAGTGCATCGTACAAACAAGAGATTAGGGAGCAAGTTATCGACATTCCCTCTCAAAGTGTTATCACGAAAGATAATATACAAGTCGAAATTGACGGTCTTCTTTATCTCAAGGTAATGGACGCTAAGAAAGCCAGTTACGGTATTGGTGATTATGAAGCGGCCAGCATTAATCTTGCACAAACGACTATGAGATCTGAAATTGGGAAGATCACTCTTGGCGAAATCTTCTCAGAAAGAGAAGAAGTTAATGCAAAAATAATTTCTGAAATTGATAAGGCCTCTGATCCATGGGGAGTGAAAGTCATGCGCTATGAAGTAAAAGATATCTCTCCTTCTAGCCATGTTGTAGATACTCTAGAAAAACAAATGGAAGCCGAAAGAGAGAAGAGGGCCGAGATCACAAGGGCCACTGCAGAGAAAGAAAAACTTATTAATGTATCTGAAGGTGAAAAACAGATGGCGATTAATATCTCTGAAGGTGAAAAACAAAAGAGAATCAATGAGGCCAAGGGAAAGGCTGAAGGGATTAAGCTCATTGCTGATTCAACTGCCAAGAGTTTAACAATAGTTGGTGAGGCGATTAATCTTCCAGGTGGAAGTGACGCTTTAAAGATGAGACTCGTTGACCAGTATATTGATCAATTAGATGAAGTGTTAGGAGGAGGAGATGTTTCAATCTTCCCTTCAAATCTAGCATCTTTAAAAGGCATAGTTGATGAGCTCAAAGGGCAAGTCGTTTCGTAAATTAATTTAATTAGGAGTTGTCCATGAGACTTTCAATGGATGTTTTATTTTTTAATATAGTTATTGGTTTTATTTTTATTTATATTCTCATTGCACTTGTTAAGTCATTACGTCTTGTTCCGGCTAGAAGTGAATATATTGTAGAGAGATTTGGAAAGTATCATCTCACTCTAAAAGCTGGGTTTCACTTTCTCTTTCCTTTTGTTGATAATGTCGCTTATATTCAGGACCTAAAAGAACATACTATCGATGTTCCACCTCAGAGATGTTTCACAAAAGACGAAATTCAAGTTGAAATGGATGGAGTTATTTATCTGCAAGTCTTTGATTCACAAAAGGCAAGCTATGGAATCACTGACTTTCAATATGCTGCCATTCAATTGGCGCAAACAACGACTCGTGCCATTGTAGGAACTCTTGAATTAGATCGAACTTTTGAAGAGAGAGAAGCGATTAGTGGAAAAGTTGTAGCGGTTCTCGATGAGGCTGCAACGAAGTGGGGAGTTAAGATTCTTAGGTTTGAAATTAAAAATCTTGTGCCACCGGAGTCAGTTAGACAGTCTATGGAGAAGCAAGTAACCGCTGAAAGAAACCGTAGGGCCATTCTACAAAAGAGTGTGGGTGAGAAGCAGTCTCTTATTAACACTTCAGAAGGGCTTATGAGTGAGTTGATTAATAAGTCTGAAGGTGAGATGGAGAAGAGAATTAATGAAGCCAGTGGTAAAGCCTCAGAGATTCTTGCTCTTGGAGAAGCCACGGCTGAGTCTATTGCTAAAATTGCGATGGCCATTAATGCTCCTGGGGGAAAAGAAGCGGTTAAGCTTGAACTTGGACAGAAGTATATTAAATCTCTAACCAAGCTTAAGGGAAATGGTAATAAAGTCATTATGGGTGCAAATCTTGCGGACATGAAAGAAATGTTAAAAGGACTCGATCTCGATATTTAGTTGGGATTAGATTTTATAATCCCTAATTTTGTCATTAGGGATTTATAAATTTTTGTAAACAAAAACCATGTACAAGCTTTACAGCTTTGTTCCAATAATAATTACATTAAATAGATTTTACTGTTGCCCTCTCTCTGATTCCTTAGTAGAAATAGTCTAAAAATTAAACAAATAAGGAAATTGTCTTATGAAAGTACTAGTCGTCTCTATTTTATCTCTACTATTATCAAATGCTGCACTTGCAGGAAAATGTCCAAACCTTGCTGGAAGTTATTCAGTATGTGATAACTCTGATGATGTATGGGTTGGTACCAAGGATCTTATTATTGATCAAGAAGTTGTAGATGGTGAAACTCGTTACGTTATCAAAAGTGATGGTGGCGTTTTTGGTCGCTTAGAACTTGACGTTATTGCTGATGGAAAAACTTACGATGCCTCTGTTGGTGATATTGCTGTGACAAGTACTTCGAAATGTTCTGGTGCAATTAGTAAAAAACTTAAAATTAGAATGCCATTTACTTCTGATGGTGGAGCTAATCAAGGTGTTAGAACATACGATTTTAAAATAAAAAAAGGGAATATTGTTTTTAAAGTTGATGCCAACCCTGAAAAAGTAACTTGTTATAGAGACGAGTAGAGTTTCTAGAAGTTATGGAAACTGCAAATCAAACATATTTGAGTATTATTTTAGGTATTAATGGCGTTTCTATTGCCGCAAACCTAATTATAAACAGTTTATTAAAAAAGAGTTTGGGGGAGAACCCTGTGCTCAGAGAGATTACACACTATTGGTTAGCAGTTCTTGGCGTTTTCTTTTTAGGAGGTGCCCTTCAACAAAACCATTTTTTAATTATTTTGGCTTTTTCTGCGACAATTATTCCTATAACTTTCATGTGTAATATTTCTACCATTTATTTAGGCGGTACAAAAAGTAGTAAAAGGTTTAACTTGTTCTACCTTTCTCTTATTCCTCTTACTTATGTTCTTTATTATTTAAATCTTCCTTTTTACATAACGTCCCTTCCTGTTACTTTGGGAACTGTATATCGTTTGGGAAAAACTGCTTGGTTCTGTTTTAAGAAGTCTCAAGTTGAATATATGTATTTATTAAAAGTATATGCCGCGATATTAATGGCCGCAATTTTCCTACAGTTGTCTTTTCCTTTTATTAGATTAAGTCTTAAAGGAGCTATAGTAGGTTGGAGTGTTGCTTTTCTAATGTATCAATTATCATCTCTTACATTCTGGGCAATTCTATTTGAACATATTAACAGGACTGAAAAAAATCGCCTTGAAGAAAGTGTTAAAAATAAAACTAAAGAACTTACTAGGGTTAATGCCTTTAATTCGGCTCTTTTAAAAACGGTATTACATGATTTATCCAATCCTATTTCTCTTATTATTAATCAAACAAAAATGTTACAAAAGTTGAATTTAGAAAATGAAAAATCAAAAAGGTACACTGATAAATTAAATTTAACTGCAGCAAAAATGGCAACATCCATTAACGATATTAGAACTGTCTTTCTTAAACAAAAGGTCGATATGGAAATGGATTTCTTACTAAATGATTGTTTCTCTGAGTTACTAGATATCTACTCGGATAAATTGAAGGAAAAATCTATTCCTCTACACATTTTTAATCAATTACCAGAAGATACTAGGATTAAAGGAAGTAGAACTTCCTTCATACACTCTGTTCTTTCAAACATGCTCTCTAATGCAATAAAGTTTAGCTTTCATGGGGAGTCGATCACTCTTCAAGCTCGACTAGAAAAAAATAAAGTTGTCATACTACTTTCCGATCAAGGAATTGGTATGTCGAAAGAGCTCATTGATAAATTCTGTAAAACGGAAGTTAACATTTCGACACTTGGTACTGATGGAGAAGTTGGAACAGGTCTAGGTCTACATCAACTCAGGTTCTATACGGAAGAGATGGGGGGAACCCTTGATGTTGAATCTAAGCTAAAAAGCTTGAATTCTCACAACCACGGAACAAAAATCAAACTGGGATTCACTCCCTACCATTTACAATAAAATCAAAGAGTTAATCTAAAGGCACCTTTACCTTCTATTTAAGAAAGATAGAGTTCTTGTTCCATATTTGTATTAAAATTGTTGTCCAACCCTTGAGGTTGCAATTTTTTCACTGGACTTTGCCGCTTCGCGCATATGTGCTAAATAGGAGATGATTTACTAAAAATTTAGAGGATACTTATGAAATTTCTTATACTTACGTTAGTTTTATGTATTAACTCAACATTCGCAAAAACTTCGGTTCTTGATAAGCTTCAGGGAACATACAAGGGTAATATCGAAGGTAAGACAAAGGATTGCTTTTTAAAAGCGAGCTACCAACGCTCTTCATGGTTTCAGCTTGAGGCCTATAGATCTGAAAAAGAGAGAATTAAGCTCAGTGAGAAAAAGAATATTTCTTTTTCAGCACATGAGAGCTATATGACTGAGAAATTTGAAGATGAGTATAATGTATATCTAAGAGATGTGGCTTCTGATGTAAGTGCTATGTATTCCTGGATGATTGGTATGGAGGCTAAGGACTATATCTTATCCGTTGAAACCAATAATGATAGCGTACCAGTCTCTTACGAATTTTCTTCCGAGAGAAAAAGAATTAAGAGCATCATTAAATGTGATAACCTTAAGAAAATATAGTTCAAGGCCTTTTGCTAAAGCTTTCTTGGCCGAATAGAGCTATCTAGATTCCATTGAATTTTAAGCAGATAGAGGGTCTTCGTCTGAGTCTTCGTTGTTATTTAAATTAGAGAGAGGTATCTCTAAACAAAAGATCGTATTCTCTGTTGATGTATCAAAGGTCAGATCTCCTTTGTGATAGACTGCAATTTTCTTTGATATACTTAATCCTAGGCCGGTTCCCTTTCCAATCTCTTTAGTAGTAAAGAAAGGATCCATTAGCTTCTCATGAAATTCTTCTGGTATTCCCGGTCCATTATCAATAACTTTAAAGCTAATAGTATCAGTACTATTTTCAACAATTAACTTAATCCATTTTTCTTTATCTTGAGCATAAGCTTCTAGAGCATGAGAGGAATTAACAATGAGGTTAATCAGAACTTGCGTAATCTGACCAGGTTGTCCTAAAAATCCTGATTGAAGAGAGGTATTGTCTTCAATGCTGAAGTCTATATTATGATCTTCAATGATACTTTTAATAAATGAATTTAAATCACTAATTATGACCTTATTTGATATGAATCCCATTTTGTCTTGTGAACTCTCTCTCGTTATTTTCTTTAAACCAATTATAATCGATGAAATCCTATCGACTGTTTCATTTATCTTTTCTACTCTCTTTTTTATTTTAGATTCATCATCAATATTCTTTGATTTTTTAGATAGGTGACGATTAATTTTGTGACAATTCATTGTGATGATAGAAAGAGGATTGTTGATCTCATGGGCAATTCCTCCGGCCATGAGTCCTAGCGATTCAAACTTTCCTTTTTGCATAATGAGAGAGTAATCTTCACTCATTTTAGTAATCATTTTATTTAATGAACTTTCTAGTTCATCCAATTCAATAATTCCGTTTTTACAGTCAAATTTCATTTCAGATTGATTGATAGAGTTAAAATTTGTATTTTTTAATTTCTTAGATAAATTTATAATTTTAGAAGCAACGACTTTGTTAATAACTAATAATGTTCCAATGAAAATTAGACCTAAGAATAGCACTAGGAAAATATAATAAATCCTGGCCACAGATTTTCCTCCTTTTGATATCTGTCTATCCATCGATATTTTATAAGTTAGTACATTTTTGTCTTTTATATCTTTTAGCATTACTATTTTTGATATCTCATTCTCTAAGTATATAAACTGATGTCTTGTTTCTAAGACTTTAAAATTTACATCATTAATTGGTATCTTGAGGCGAGACGAGAGATTAGAAAAATATTTTTTATTCAAGAATAGTCCAAATATAATTGCTCCTCTAACAGGACCAGTTCTTTTTGATTTCATGATTGATCTAGAGACAATGAGTAATGGTCCTAGAGATTTTGTAAGGATAATTCCTTTGAAATCCGAATCGAAACCACTACGTTGAATAAGAAACGTAATTTCATTAAGCTCATCTATTGAACTTTGTTTTAATTTATACAGTTTGCTCGTTTCTAAATCAAAGCCAGTAGTATAAATGAGTTTCTTATTATCTGAGATGAGAAAAAGATTTAATTGTAGGTTTACCATTGATAAATCGTTAAGATTTTCTTCTTTATATTCTAAGTTTTCGTCTTTAACAAAATTGTAAGTAGCATCCCATTGTGACCAGTCTGCACTATATAAGAACTGACGACGAAGATCTTCATTTATAGCATTCTCAACACGCAGAATATTATTATTCAACTTTTCAGTTTCAATCCTCTTGAATTCACCAAGAAAAATATCGTCCGAAATCATCTTGAGAGGTATAACTGTCAAGGCGAAGATAAAGCTAAAAATTATGAGGAGTTTTAAACTTAGTTTCATCCAACTGTTATGGCATAAATACCTTTTAGTTTAGATACTCTCTGAGAATATCATTTGTTTGCAGATTGTGTTTAATTTTTAATTATTCTTATTTATATTTTTTAATAATTATTTGATAGTCATCTGTTTTTTTGAAATCGACTAAAGCTTTAGAAAATCGATCGACAAATTCTTTTGTGACTGTTTTTTTGGAAAACATGAGATAGAAATTAGTTGTCGCCAAAGGAGTAGGGAAGTAATAAATTTTATTATAAGCGTCCATTTCTTTTAAAATAGGGTCTGTTTTTGCTAGATGGAGAGTTGTTTCTAGTACTGCAGGCATATAGTCAAATCGCTCTCCAATGAGCTTTGCTATATTTTGTTTTTCATAGGAAACTTCTTGAATGATAGAATGCTTTTTGACATAAGATACAAACTTAGAAGGGTAATTATATCCTCTAATGAGTCCAATTTTCTTTTTCTTGAGATTACTTAATTCTTTGTAATTTAAAGAATCTTTTTTATTTTTTTTAATGAATAAAACCCACTTGCTTGTGATAATTGGTTCAGAAGGAAAGTAACAGTATTTCTTTCTTTCTTCACTAATGGAAGCTGTGTAGATTGCGTCCAATTTTCCGAGATAAACTGAACTCTGGGCCCTAATCCAAGGATAGACCTTATTCTTTGTTATAGATACACCCATTCTCTTAAAAGTTCCGTTGATCACTTCAGTACTTAGACCAGAAATCTGTTTATTTACGTTTTTTTCATAACTAAAAGGAGGCCAGTTTTCGGTACCTAAGATAATAGATGTACGCTCTGCCATGGCCATATTGCATGTTAAAAGAATCAACATTCCTCCTGAAAAGAGCAGAAAAAAACGTTTTTTCATAATAAATTCCTTTCAATTAAATCAGGCATTTCTCTTCTTTCACTTTTATAGAGCTTGAAATTCATAAGCAATGGCAAATCTAATACTGTTAATCGTCGAAGCTGTTGTGGATGAGCCGGCCACTGGTGAAATATCTTTACTAGTATATGAAGCACTGTAGATAAAGTCCTTAATAACCTCATACTCATATGCAAGGACTAATAAATTTTGCTCGTAGTCCTTAGTGCCTGCAAGTTTATACTCACTGTCAGCATATTTTATAAAAGTATTATGTTTTTCCATAAAGTTAAAATTTATTTTTCCAACTAGAGAGGTTGCTGTTTCATCTGTATTCCCACTAGAAGATTTTTCAGTTTCAAAATCAAGGTAATCAATTTCAAAATATACTTTTCCTAAAGTGAATCTTGATCCAAGGCTTAAATAAGTGTCAGTTGCACCGTTGGTTCTAGATGTTGGTTTGTAAGTATACGAAAAATTTGTACTTAACATTTTATCAAAAAGGTTACCATACCATAATAATCCTAGCGATATATTTCTCTGAGAATTTGAACCTCCTCCTGTCGTTGCTTTATCAGCATTTAATAATGTTAATATTAAAGTTTGATCTTTTATACCTGTCCAATGTGCACTTATACCTGTTTCATATACCGGAAATGATACTGGCCCATCTGAAGTAAGTGAGTATTCGTAAACGCTGGAAGCTGAATAGTCATTTTCAAATCCACCAACTCCTGTGAATTGTTTTCCAAGTTGAAAAGTTAAGTTTTTGTTAAGCTTGTGGTCAATACGTACAGCTTGTAGGAAGTCTGTTGTGTTATCAGTATTGTTCTTAGAGGCATGAACTTTTGAAAAATTAAGTTTTATGAAGTAATCGAATTTATCATTTGCTGTACCTTTTATTGCTGTAAAAAAGTAGGGAATGGTGAATGATGTTGTATTGGGATTTCCGGTCTTAGTTGTATCATTATCAGTACTGACGTAGTCTAGACGACCTTCTAGTACTAACTGATGATTGGCAAATACAGTTGGTGACAATAAAATAATCCATATAAAAATGCCTAATTTTTTTTTTATTTTCAAAAGAGTCTCCATTTTCCTTTTGTTATTAATTAGTATTATATTCTTAAAATTTAGGACTTAAATTTATTTTAATTTTAAGATTGATATATGTTAAAATATTTATGCTCATTTATATTCTGTTTTATCTGACAGGTTAGATATTTTTCTATTGTAAATCCTGACAAGAGAGTATTGGTCAGTCTCATGGTTAAGGGAGTATATAGCTATTTCTTAAATTAGTTTTGAAATATAAAAGTTTCTAAAGAATGAGTCCTTTCTTATAGCAACTAGAATAAATCACGATAAGTCTTTAAGGAATATATGGTAATTATTAATGACACAGTATAAAGCGATATCACAAAAGCTACTTGTTAAAGTCTTGATCGCAAGTTCTATTTGTACAGCTATATTTACTTTACTGAATTACTATATTGAATATACGAATAGTACAAAAAATCTTGAATCAAGGGTGATTGAAGTCGTAAGAAGTACTTTGCCAAATGTTGCAAATGCAATATACAATTTTAACACAGACAGTTTAAACTTTCAGCTAAATGGATTGTTACAAATATCAGGTATTACAAAAGTAGAAGTTTTTGAAGATTCGATAGTTAAAGAAACGTATATACATAGCTCAGAGAAGTCACAAGAGATTGATTCGATACATGTCTTTGATTTAAAATTATCTTCAGATGAATCTGAAAATAGTATTGGAAGCTTAAGAGTTAGTGTCACTTATGATGATATTTACCAGGAACTTATAGATCAGTTTGTAATTTTCTTTCTCAGTCAATTTGCGAAAACTTTTCTAGTCGCGTACATATTCCTTTATATTTTTAAAAAACATGTTTCTATTCATTTAATGAGAATAACTTCTTTCTTAAGTGGTCTTAAAACAGAAACATTTGAAGAAGATATAAAGATTTTTAGATACAAAGATGAAGCAAGGGATGAATTAGACACTCTTGTACTTATGGTGAATAATTATAATACAAAATTAAAAGAACAAATAAAAAGTATACAAGACTTGAATGTTGGACTTGAATCTATGATTGCAAAGAAAACATTTAAGCTCGAAAAGACAGTATTACAATTACAGGCAGCACAAAAGAAAATAATTCAAACTGAAAAACTTACATCTCTTGGTGAACTTGTGACAAACTTAGCTCATGAGATTCAAAATCCTATAAATCTCGTTGTTAACTCTTCTTCACTTATAAATACAATTACTCGTGAAATACAAACAGACCATCCTTTTCTATTAAAGAATGTAGAAGTTGTAGAATATCTAGAAGAAGTTAATGAACTTTCTTCAATATCTGAAGATTCAGGGTTTAGGATTTCTATCTTGATAAAGAACATGCTTAAGTCCAATAAAGATAAAGCAGCACTTGATCTTGTTGATATAAATAAACTTATAGAGTTTACTGTTACAAAAAGACTAAAAGAATTACAAATTAAGTATGACTTTCCTTTAGATTATACTTTTGATTTTTCAAAATTAAATCGTGTTTGGGCCTTTAGCGATGAGTTAACTAGGGTCATACAAAGTCTAATCTCGAATTCTTTTGATGCATTGGAGCAAAATAAAATAAATCAACAAAGTGTAGGCTTGATTCAAATCTATACAACTGAAGATGATGAATTTGTGATTATTAATTTCAAAGATAATGGTCCAGGCATTCCTAAGGAAATAATTGATAAAGTATTTGAACCCTTCTTTACGACAAAATCAGGAACAAGAGGGACTGGGCTTGGTTTATCTCTGAGTTACGATCTTATATTCCACTTACATAAAGGAGAGTTTAATATTCTTAAAACTTCAAGCGAAGGTAGTGAAATTGAGATAAAGATCTCGAAAAATTTAAAGTTTGAGATTGATTGATAGAACCCTAGGCATCTTAGTAAGGATTCCTTTAATTGAAGCTAAGAGTATTGATGAGGAAATAATAAATGGCCGGGCGAGATTTTATTTATTTATTTAAAATTTTTGTTTAAACTTACTTAGGGAGTTTTATTATTGATTGAATTAAATTTGCTCTGGTAATGTTGATTTACTATCTTATCGATTTGGTTCTCTTCTTTCATATCTAAAACTGCTTTAACAAGACTTTTCTTGAATTTCTTTTTTTTAGAAACTTTTGAAAATTGAAGCCATGCCGTATTTCTAGTAATTAAGTGCCTATTTTGAAATATTTTTCTATTAAGTCCAAGTGTATCAATTTGATAGTCGAGAATTTTTTGTGGTCCAATAATAACATCAGTCCTGTTATTTAATAGCATTCGAATTGCGACATTATAGTCCAAGACATAATGTATATTCATTTTCGGGTCGTTTAATATCTTTGTATTATACTTTACACCTCTTGGTGTTACGATATTATACTTTAAAAGATCTTCATTTTTTATAATGGTAATTCCTTTGCGAGCTATAGCAATTGTATCTAAATCATAGAGATCAATGAGTTTGTCACTTGCTTTCGCACTAGCTTCCGATAAGAAGAATATTGAAAAATCTATTATTCCATCATTCAAACTATTCAGCATTCGCTTGTAGGGCTGTATATTTAATTTGATTTTTATTTTTGAACGTCTTTCAATTTCTCTAATAATATCGGGAGTGATTCCAACAATCCTTTCATTTTCAATATATCCATATGGGACTATATTAAATACCCCTGCGTATAGTGTTTGATCGGCCCTAGACGGAAATGTCATAGCAATAGCTAGAATTGTTATAAGTTTTATAAACATATTTAATTATATAATAGTTTTATCTTTCCTCATATGATTGTAGATAATCTTTTATCTATCTTTAATTTAATTTCTGAATCGCAATACCTTTCTTAGGGAGTTACGTGTTTTTAGAAAGCAGCATTCAAGTCAAGTATAGTTATACGTCATTTATAAATCATGTCTCTTTCTATCTGTAGTATGAATTTAATAGTTTTTGAGTTTTTCGTTTTTAAGTCGAGAATCAGTGAGCTTAATCTTTAATACTAGTGTATATTAAATTTTATATTATTCTTAATAACAATTTATATGTTGATTTAGTCTCTATGAAAAAAATTGCTCTTCTCTCTTGCAAAGAAATTGATCCAAACGCTTACTTGGATGATGATTTAATTTTTCCTTTTCTTTTAGAAAAGAACATTTTTGCAGAGTTTGTCATTTGGAATGAAGAGGGAATTGATTGGAAACAATATGACGCTATTATTATAAGAAGCACTTGGGATTATACAGAGCACATTGAACAATTCTTAGAATTCCTTAGAAACCTTCCTGCGGATATTTCACTTCTGAATAGTTATGACATTGTCTCAAAGAATTATACTAAGTCTTACTTGTTAGATTTAGTGCAGCTTGGGTTTGAAATTGTTCCTTCAATACAAAGTGAAATTAATAAAGAAAGTATAGAGAGTGCATTTCAAAAGTTTGATAGTGAAAAGATTTTGGTTAAACCTCTTGTTGGTGCAAGTTCTATAGGAATTAAGATCTTTGAAAGAAACACACCTATTTCAGAAATAAGCGAAGTTATGCTTATTCAACCATTTTTAAAATCAATTCATATTGACGGTGAAATTTCTCTCATCCTTTTTAATGGGAAATTTTCTCATGCCATTACTAAGGTGCCAAAGAGTGGAGATTTTAGATCTCAAGAAGAGTATGGAAGTTGTATAACAGCATTTAAACCGGATTTTGAAACGATTCAATACGCTGAGTCTATTAGTTTAAAGTTTGCTCCGACAAGTCTGTTCTCTAGAATTGACCTCTTAAAGAATGAGGAAGGGCTTTGGAGATTTATTGGAGAAGTGGAATTAATTGAACCAGCTCTATATTTAAACTTTGACCCTGCTGCCTCAGAAAATTTTGCTAATGCAATTATAAAAAAGCTTAATTTTTAAGAAACACCGCTCTCGTTCCAGTTAATGAATAAATCAACTGGAACGAAAGTTTAAAAACTATTTCGACTCAGATAAGCTAAATGTATTATGTGGATTACATAGGCCATGGTTGTCTTTTTCCTTACAGATTCGAACAAATTCTTTTCCCATAATGGCTGAACTAAATATTCCTCCAGTTCTGAAATGAACTAGCGCAATATCATTACCAGTGTTCTCTCCTAGAGCGTCCTTACAAGAAGAGGATGCTGGAGAAAATTTTCCGTAATACACGTTCTTGGGATCAGAAATTCCCATGTAGCCTTTATAACTACTTTTATACATAAAAGTGCCTAAACATTCTTTTCCACTCTTGGTCATTATTTTAACTTTTATGTCTGTTTTACTTATTCCTGCAATACTTATACTTTCACTATTTCTAAGTACATCAATGCTTGTTCCTGAAACACTCTTGTCTTTTTTTATTTGTGTTAATGAGCATGAAGTTAAACCAACAAAGAGAGTAGACAAGAATACAATTTTTGAAAACTTTTTCATAGATCCTCCTCTTAGAGTGATTGATTTTTCGGTATGATTTAATACTACTCCTATAAGAATTAATGTAAACTATGCTGGTCTCTGCACAATTCAATTTCTAAAAGGTATTATCCCGTATATAAAACAGTTGTTTAGCTTACATTTGCTTTTTTTAAGTTCGTTAAGTGAATGAAATTATTACAAAGTCATTATCTTGTTAGTGGTACTTTGCTATAAAATTATCTTCTGCTTAATATAGGACCTACTATGCATCTTAAGTTACTCTCGATATTTATTCTTTGTTCTCTTGTGCACGCACAACCTGCAAAGATACAGTTTAATGGAAAAAAAGTTGAAGTTAATAAACTTTGCTTTGATAGTGGATATGTAAGAGAAATTGTTGATTCTAATGCACATTCTGCAGTAGCAGTTGTAAAAAGAATACAATTAAATTTAGGACATCAGGAAGTTTTCGATAGAAATATTGTTCTTCAGTCAAGTCACCGCTTTTACAATCGCGATAGTAAGAAATTTGAAATTGCACATATAGCTGAATGTGAGAATAAGATTGTCTTCAATAGTACTGCCATTGTAGCGATTGAAAAAAACGCAACTACTGCTGAGGCCATAGTTTATGGAAATCTAAAGAATCACGGAATAAATGATATTTTTAATGAGAAATGGAAGATATATAATAATTTCGAAACTTATCTTAAACGTCATGGTGAGAAAACTCGATTTTCTTTAGAAGAAAATTTTTCTGAAAAAATAAGTGATGTCGACTTTAGTTCTTTTTCTGATTGGAATGACTTTTCTAAGAAGTATATGGGAGGAGAACAAAGTGGAGGAGGCTCGGGTAGAGTTGCAGTCTCTTTAAAGTATAGTTCAAAAGCTTTACTACGGGCCAGAAAAAAGAAGATGCACTTAGATCGTATATTCAACATTGATACGACTTATGAGAATATTATATTAAACAAAAGCATCTTGCCTCGATCTAAAATGTTCATAAAGAAGGACGATTAGAAAGTATGGAGTTAGATAAAGTAAAAGAACTTTCCTATCTTATATCGGAGTACTTAGAAAGGACTCCAAATTTAAGTATCAACGCTCTAGCTCTGCGTATGGGAATTGCTGAAACTACTTTACGACGAATTAGAGGTGGAAACTCTAAGCGTTTACCTAATAGCGAAAACCTTTTAAAAATTGTTTTTTATATTTTCAATACTCATGACTTGTATATTGTTAGGGACTCATTACCAAAGGCCTTGAGTGAACACTTTATTTGTGTTTACCTTTTAACAGGTACTGGCCAAAATAATCCTATTACACAAATTGATGATAGTGTCCTAGATAATCAAATCTCATATTTAATTTTAAAGCTTGCTGCAAATAATTCAGGTGTAACAAGGGATGAGGTTCTACGGCTCTTTGGGCAAGTAGGGATTAATTCCACTGATAAATTATTCTCTGCTGATATTCTAGTTGAAAACAATGGGATCATAAAGACGAAAGTCTCTACCTTTAGGTTACCTGATCAGTCATTTATTAAAAACTTTAAAAGTGTTGCAGACTTTATAAAGATTGATCCTGACAAAAGAATAGGACCAAACTTGTATCACAACTTATCTGAATCTTTAAACCTTGAAGGACTAGTACGAATACAGACTATCCAAAAGAAAGCGGTACAAGAAATTACAAATATTTTAAATGAAGAAAAATTTAAAGGTGAATTGCCAGTGTTTTCATTAATTGCTGTAGATACTTTAAATTAAAAAAAAACATAGTCCGGGACAAGATCCGGACCATGCTGTTGAAACGATTAGTTACAAGATGGAATTGTGAAAGAAGTCGTTGAAAGAACTTCATCAATCACTCTGTCGTCTCTATTTTCTCCACCTCTAGTGTTTATTCTAACTTTTTTGATTAAGTAAGTAAGTGGCTTAGCAACAGTGTTGTATGCAACTCTTAAACATCCATAATCGTTATCATTATCTCTTCCGTACTCTGCACAGTAACCAGATTGTTTAGTTTCTGCAGAAAATAAATGTAAAGAACCTTTTTTTCTACATCCGTGTCTTGCATCTCTATACTCTTGTGCATTTCTAAAGTTTCTTGAATACTTAACACATCTATTTTTTATCTTTTCTACAGTTTTAAAACTTCCATCTTCTAATTGACAAATGTTTGTTACTTTTACACTTTGAAATTCAAATCCACTTTCCATGTTCATTGTAGGAACGATTGTTGTTACAAATTTGTGTGCCGAAGCAGATGCTGATAGTGCAATTAATGCAAGCATGATGATTGTTTTCATTTTAATCTCCTAGATTGTTAAACAATTATTTGTTTATTTTTTCGATAAAGAAGATATAGGGAATCCAATTTAATTATTCAATTGAAAATATTAAATGAGTTTAGAAAGAGCGCCAAGCTACATTAGTGGCGAATAATACTTACTAGAATAATTCGCCATTCTTTTAAGTTGGCGAACAATTTTAGTTCTAAGATCCTGAGTTATTTGTTGATAAATGTGAAGTTTGTTTTTTAAGAAACTTTATGATCGTCATTTTTTATTTTCTTAGTCCAACGCCTAAAGGTAAAGCTAAAACCAGGAAACATCGCCACAATTTTTCCACTCTTGCTTTTGTACCAACTATTACATCCTCCCTGTTGCCATACTGTAGAGGCCATTTCTTTATGAATATGTTCAGTGTATCGAGCTTCAGCTGACTCTTTGACTTCGATAGATTTCTTTTTAAGCTTATTTAATAATTGAATACTATTTATAATATATTTCAATTGTGATTCAATAATAAAAATTGCGGAAGTATGTCCAATTCCTGTATTTGGTCCTAGGATCATGAATAAATTTGGAAAGTAAGGAACAGATGTCCCTAAATAGGCCCTTGGAAAGTCTTCCCACTCCTCAGCAAGAGATTTTCCATCACGTCCAATAACCTCATAAGGTAATGCATTATCAACGGTATTGTATCCTGTAGAGTATATAATAAGATCTAATCCAAGCTCTTCCCCTGTAACTGTTGTAATGCCAGTCTTAGTTATTTCTTTTATACCGCTAGTTTTGTCATAGAGACTGACGTTTTCTAAATTATATGAGGGATATAAGGTGTCAGAAAGTATTACTCGCTTACAACCAATAGTGTATTTCGGTTTTACTTTCTTACGTAATTCAGGATCTTTGATTTGGGAATTAAGATGTCTAATGGCAATATCTCTTCCCAAAAGTTTTAGCAAAGTTTTTGAATACTTTAATCCGATAACTCTAAGTTCAAGCCACCAATAGATACAAAGTCTTAGTAGCTTATATATAGTTTTATTCTTTAGTATAGAGCGTTGCCACTCTTTAAATTTATAGTCATAGCGAGGCATTACCCAAGGAGGAGTACGCTGTAATATATGTAACTCAGCAACGTCTGGGGCGATCTTTGGAATGATCTGAGCAGCACTGGCCCCACTACCAATTATTGCCGCACGCTTTCCCTTATAGTCATAGCTGTGATCCCAGGAACCTGAGTGAAAAGTGACTCCTTGAAAACTTTCCATTCCTTTGAACTTTGGAATGGTAGGATTACTCAATGGCCCTGAAGCATTTACGACAAATTGGGCATGAACTATACCCTTATTCACAATATGTATTCGCCACTTATATATACTTTCAATCCATTCAATCTTAGTAACGTTCGAGTCTGTTGAAGTTTTCTCTCTAAGTTTGTGCTTTCTAATAATGTATTCTGTGTATTCTCGTAATTGTTCTTGCCCTGCAAAGAGTTGAGACCAATTGAAAGGTTCTCTTGCAATAGAATAGAGAGGGGAAGGAATATCAACTGCAGCGCCAGGGTAAGTGTTCTGAACCCAAGTTCCACCCATAGTGTGCTTGCGCTCTAAGATGAGATAGTCTGAAATTCCCTGCTTATTAAGATTTATAGCGGCCACTTGCCCACCAAAACCACTTCCAATAATAATGACTTGGTACTCTTTCTGCATCTCATTCTCCAGCAGTGAATATAGTACTGACAATTAATACTATATTACTGGAGTCTAAGAGGAAACTCAACACTTAGGGGAATGGCAAGCTAAGACTGCAATGGTCGATTCAAAGCTAGTAGTTCAACTTCAACCATTTTGTTATATTTTAATCAACATATCTATTTAAATCTAGGACGCCAGATTCAATAGGGGAAAGCTTTTTATAATGGGCGACTATACGATCGTAGAAAGACCAGAAATCCATCTGGTTTCTCACAACACCATATTTCATTACAAGAGAGTTGTAGCCTTCTTCTGTCGTAATTTTTTGTATATCTTTAACAAACATTCCCAGTTGTTCAAAAGAGATTGAGAAGATTTGATTAATATGACTAAATCTTAGTGTCTTATGTAGACTTAAATAATCTTTCTCAGGGTATCTTGTCGCAGCTTCATTAAGCATTATATTCATGCGCGAGTGAAATTTATTTGCAAGTATTCCAAAGTATTTATTTTTCTGATTAGGCATCCTTATTTCTAAATAATTAGTATCTTTGAAGAATTTTGCAAATGGAGTTGCTTTCTTAGTTATCAACCTAAGAATATTTGTTAATTCATCACCTGCGGCTAAAGTATCTGGTTCTACATTTAGAGAGTCTATTTTTCCAGTCACTTTCTTTGTGAAAATATTCTTTGTCACTCGGTTAATGAATTCATCATCAGTTCTTTCTGTACCTTTGTAACTGTTTTCAGAGTTTATCTTTTCAAGATAATATGTTTTTCTCATAGAGTTTGAAATAACAATCCCTTGCCCAGGTCTTTTAGTATACCAACGTTTTCTAACTTCTATTCTCTTGTCCTTAGGAAGAAAAGCAAGGTAAAGGTCTTCACTTTCTCTTCTTAATTGTTCCATATATCTTCTAGTATCCAGCTTATGTCTAGTCGTTCCATAAACATCAAATCCAGCAACTAGTAAGTAATAAATTCTTTCAAAAATTGGGTAGTCAACTACCCACTTTGTATTAGGCATAGATCCATGCCTTCCGTAGTGAACGGAAGTACTTTTTCCATGTCTAAAAATAGTAAGAATTGCACTAGGGTTGGTCTTTTCTCCGTCCCAGATGTCTGTTGCGCTTAATCCTGTCTCATGAAATTCACTTATTTTTTTGGCGTGAAGTTTTTCAAACTTTTTAAGTTTTCTTCTAAAACGTAGGAAGTTATCTTCATCACCTCTGTCATGTGGCATAATTAGATACTTAGAAGCTTCATCGAAGTATTTTTCGTCTTGTACACTAGGGTCTGCCTTAGGGTCTAAGAATATCGCCCAAAAATGGTCTCTCACTGCATATGTCGCCATACCACCATTACAGACAGGACCTCTCGTAAAGAAATCAATCATTAATTTAGCGTTATCAAGTAGAAATTGATATCTGATAACAGCTGGTATTGGAGTAAAGTTTATAAAAGGATTCCCCGTCTTGTAATTAACTTCAACCATTCTCTCTTTATTCCACTCTGCTTCTAAGAATTGTTTCTTTAATCTTACTAGATAAGCATCTGAGAGGTTGAGCACTAGGTGAGTTTTTAAAACAATTGTGCTCGTAATTTTTCTTAAGCGGTAATAAATTTTAACTTTTGGATCTTCATATGGTCTATTTGTTATAGCTTCATCAATTTTTAAAGGAGCTGGAGTCTTTGATCTAATTAATTCAAAGAACTCATCTTGCTTTTTACTATCTGGAAATGAAAAGTGGGCGAGATATAAGTGTTCATAGATATACTTGGCAGTCCACTTTGATTTTAGGTCCTGTCCATTTAGAAAATCTTCAAATTGCTTAATTCTCTTTAAGTTTGAAAGATCAATTGTGTTCACATGGTCATTCTTTGCTCCAAGAGCTATCCATGTTTGAATATTCTTAATTTCTTTATTTGAAAGAGCTGGAAATCCAAAAGGCATTCCATAGCTTCCAAGCTTATTCTCTGTAATATGTTTGTTAAAATCTACTTTTTTATCAACACAAGTTTCTGACTCTCTTCTTGTTGGAACACTAAAGCCTGTTTTCGAGTTATTCTTTTGCCCTAGCATTATAAAGTTACTTAATAGAGAATTATCAACTGCTTCTCCTGAACTTGCTTCTTCAGAGTTTTCAATGACTGACCAAAATCCCTTCTTACGCCACTCAGCGATTGTCTTAGCATCTTTTCCCAGTCTATGGAGTTCAAGGGGTTTGAAAATTCTAGATTCGTATACACTACTAGGATGGGCCCCTCTCATCACACCTTCATAGGATGTCAGTTTAAGCTGACAAGGGGATTCATTACAGGCATGACATGCAATGCATCTATTATCAAAAATCGGCTTAACAGTCGTTTGATAGTAATTAGAGGCAAGAATATTAGCCATAAAAGTCATATAGAATAGAATAATTGATCCGATTTTCATTTGAGTAAACTCCTAAAATTTTTAATGGCCTTTAATGCCACAGCTTTGATTTTCGATCAATACATTTTTATTGAGTGTGTAGAAAATTTAGGTAGTCTAGATATTGAGATTTGAAATAAAAAAAGGCCTCAAAGTGAGGCCTAGTATTTATGAATGGTTTTGATGTGTATTTTGCGAATTAGTTACAACGGCTAAGGTTAGTTCTTCCTTTGAATGACCAACGAACTTTCCAGTTCCTACCAAGCTTCTTAATTCTGTAACCACCGATGAACTTCTCTTCACCTGGCATAATAAGAGTTTCGCCACCATTTACAAATGTATTGATTGCATTCTTCTTATCTTTTAGATCTGCAAAAAGACAGTATGGAATATTAGTTGTATTCACGACTTTCTGAGTAACAGCAACGATTGTTTTGTGGCTCTTAAGTGTCTTTTCTTTAATGATTAAAGCTCCACCTCTTGAGTGTTGTAATTTAGTAAATTCAGACCACTCACTGATTTCACTAGAGTTATCATATAGCCAAGTTGATACATCAACTCCACTTGCTTCAAACTCGTCCCATGCTTGTGCTTCAAATGACATTGTAATAGTAAGTAAAATTACTAAACTGCTGATTAGTTTCATGCTCTCTCCAAAAATTAATTGATTTTATTTTTGAAACATAATGAATGTAAGAAAGGGGTTAGTCAATTTTTATTTACGGCGTAAGCCTTGGAATTAACTGAATTTGTAATCTTTACTAAGGAGTCAGAGTTACGCGGTTACTGTACGTAGTTATAACTATTTATCGATTTTAGTTAATCTTTTAGACAGTATTCAGTAGCAAGATCTCGGTCCATTGTACGGACCGAGCTATAGAAAGTAACTTATTGGTTTCTGTTACCTAGAGTGTCGATAAGAATTTTTTGACCATTGTTATGGATAACAAAGATCTCGTAACGTGAACTGTGGCCACCAACTTTTTGCTTAGATGTTAAAAATGTTTGACGAGCTTCACGTCTAACTAGCTCTCCTTGCCACTTAATTGAATTTCTGTAAGTGCTCTTAACACGTACTTCATAACCAACTGCACCTTGTCCATAAACAGTACATTCGATTTTTGACTTAGGATCAAATAAGTTTCCACCAACGTCTAGTGTACAAGAGCCAGTGATGTTTCCAACAGGAGTTCTCCTATAGTTTCTTAGACGGTTGTCCATCTTTTCTACAAGTCTCTTAAGTTCGTTGAGCTCTTGTCTGACGGCCCTTCTTCTTGATAGTCCATCTACGAAATCATTCGTTGTTCTCTCTAAAGTATTGGCCTGGTTTGCAATACGACCAGAGAGATTACCAAGGTCAGCGTTCGTTGCAGTTGAAAATAAAGTTGTTGCTATGATCATCATTAGTGTTTTCTTCATTTCGCTCTCCTGGAACAAAGGTTATGTTATGTGTCTCATTATTTTTGAGTTCACAGTCACAGTAAACAAAATCAACACGAAAGGGAAGGATATCCGTTGCCAAAAATGCGGACTTTGTGTCAACGGGATTAGCATTGATTAATGACTTGGAGCGTGAAGAAGTTACAATTTGATCATTAGATAGTCATTCTTCAAATTCTTTGAGTACTCAAATTGAAAGTTAAAAAATTAACAATCCTGAATATTCCTTGTATTAATTTCAACAGAGATAGTTATATCGTATTTGGTACTTTATAAGATATTTTACTAATATTTTAAGGTATTTATGAAAAATCTGTTACTAGTTCTATTTATAAGCTTCAACTTTTTCAATCTCGAAGCTGCTTCATTAAAAGCAGAAGACTTTATTGTAGATAAGAGTAAAATAACTAGTTCCGGCAAGAGAGCTTTTAAATATTATAAATTCTCTAAGGCACCGTTCGAACTTAAAGAATTGTTTCCATTAGCTAGTAAAAAAGATCGTATTGCTTTTCACAAATTTGCCTTCAAGGTAGATCGAGATATTTCAAAAATCTCACACTCCAAATTAAAAGACCCAGCTATTTTTAAAAAAATTTTAAAACTGACAACTTTAACTCGTGAAGATGATGAATTTATTGGTTCTAAACCTCTTGCTCTTGGTATGAAAATAAAGTTTAAATTTTTTCAAAGCTTATTTGGAGCTTTAGAGGGAGACGATTTTATATCTATTAAAAACCAACAAAAATTATCAGTAGTTAAAAAATTAAATATTGTAAAAAATGCCAACTTAACATTGTTTCAAAACTTTCATTACTTCTCTAATGTTTTCAAAGAGGGGAATGTAACCTTATTCTTTTATCCGCTACAAAATGGTGAAACTCTAATCATTTCATATGCGGTCTTATTAGTTAAGGCCTCTACTGCAAATTCATTTATAATCGGAAGAATGATTAAAACTCAGCTTGATTCAAAAATGAATGACGAGTTTTTAAATTTTAAAGAAAATAGATATTTACTTTTTGAATAAACTTTTCATTTCTTAGTAAGAATTTTACTTTATACACTTACATGAAAAGTTGTTACTGTGGGATAATTTCCAATATACATTGTCATGTCTCTAATATCATCTCTAGCTTCAATGTAATTTACTTAATTATATTAGGTACCAAATTGAACATCAATCATGTCGAAGAGAAGATCTCCTTCAAAGTTATTTGCGATAGTGAATATTTCATCTTGTCCCAGTTGTTGAGGTTCAATATGTATTTTATGTTTTCCATCTTTAAAATCTATTTTTGTAAAACGACTTCTAAACTACGAAAGTAGTTTACCATTTATTATAATTTCAGTATTTGCAGCAGATCCTGTATAGCGCGAAGGTCTGTAAACATTTACAGAGGCGTAGCCTGGTCTTGGTGTGAAGTTTAAGGTCTCTGAGAGTTGTTTAGGAGAGGCCTTCTTAGATGTCGCACAACTAGTGAGAAAAAAGGAAAGGATGATTAAGATACAGTATTTTGGCATGTATGAACTATATCGTAATTATTATCTACATGATGATATTGAGCTTTTATTAAATTTATTGAAGATCACTAATTACGAAAATTGTCTAAATAGAATTAATGTGCTAATTTTTGTCAAAATGGTCCCGAGGTAAAAATGATTCCAAAGATGACTATAGCAGTAATCTTACTTGCAATTTTTTCAATTTCAACAAGTTTTGCTTCTGAGCATTTGGTAAGTCCAAGATTTCATCAAGTAAGTGGATGCCATATAACAGGTTTGGGTATTCGGTTGAATAACCTTAAGAAGCCTAGAGTTGTTTTAATACACTTCAATGATGAAGAAATTGAAGCTCAATATTGGAATACTCATTTTCGTCCGTTAAATGAATATACTCTTTTTCTTTCGATTTCCCGTGAAAGTCTTCAAGGCATTCAGCAGAGTGAGTGTTTAAGTATTAACAAAGTTTCAGTTTTATACTAACTGGTGGCATTTAAAATACATATAGTCCTTGATTTAAGTTTAAATGGAGAATTTTGGTTAGTGGTCTTACCTCTATCTTAATTTTCTAACCTTTTCATAATTTATCAATACTTTTAATCTAGAATTTCAGAATGAATAAGCTAATTCTTATTGCTCTCTTTTTCTTGAATTCTTCAATTTATACTCAAGAGAAAATCTATCGCTTTGGTGTGGTTGCAAAAGATACAAACCTTCCTTTCTTTCAACTCGTTAAAGAAGGGTGTTTAAAGAGGGCCAGGGAGCTTGAGAATGTTGAATGTATATTTGTTGAAGTTCGAGCAGCAAGACCAAAAATTCAAGAAAGAGAAATCAAAAGACTCGTAAAAATGGGAGTTAATGGTATAGCCATTTCTGTTATCAATTCAGATTCTACTCGAAAAACTATTGAATCCTTTATTCCTTCAAACATTCCTGTCGTGACATTTGATTCTGACTTAACTAAAGAAGTTCTTTCGTTCAATCCAAAAATTCGAAAAGCTTATATAGGGACAAATAATTATGACCTAGGTTATAAGCTTGCTGAACTTATGATCAAAAGCTCTCCTGAGCCTAGAGAGTTTTGCCTTATCAGTGGCTATCGTTATTCTGATAATCTAAATCTAAGAATTAAAGGATTCTTAGAATATATGTCGAAACAAGGAAATCAATATTACAGAATGAATTTAGACTGTCCCATTTATAGTATCGAAAATTTTCAGATAACTCTCAATCACTTGATAAGATCTCTTAATTTTAAAACAAGTGATGGCCTTGTTCCTACAATAGTAGTCATGGGATCTTGGCCCCAGGAGAATGCCAACGTCTATATGAATTCAGTTGATCAATTCTTTAGGAAGAATAGAAAATCAAATGTCTCTGTTTTTGCTATTGATACAATAGATTCTCAAATCACTCTGCTCGAGAAAGGATATTCAGCAGGTAATGTTGGTCAACGCCCAAGAGACATGGGAGCTTGGGTTCTAGACATTTTATTAGATATAAATCTTGGTCGAGAGGTACGAACTAATAATTATACAGGCTTAACTCTTTGTACTCCGAGTAATTACGAAACCTGTAGAGATTGAATTTGAATTTTACTTTGTCTCACTTTTAAATCAATACTTGAGTATCTATGTTTTTATGAAAAAACTTCCGACTAAATAACTTTCGTATAGAATTTCTTTTTATGATAAAATGACTAAGAGCAGAAATCTAGTTTGGCCACTATCATGAGGATATTTTCTTGAAAAATAATTCGACTATTGCAGTTTCTCTTATTACTTTTAGTATATTTATTTTTTCATTCTTTGTAGTCTATGAATACAATTCTACAAGCGTAACTAGAACTACGGCCTCGGTTAGTGAAGATCATTACTTATCAACTATTCAACCAATTTTTAATAAAAGATGTGTGGCCTGCCATTCTTGTTATAATTCCCCCTGTCAGCTTAAACTTTCGTCCTATGATGGACTGATTAGAGGGGCGAATGAAACTGAAGTTTATGACGTTTCAAGAATGAGTGCTACAGAACCGACGCGACTCTTTGTAGACGAAAACACTATAGAAGGCTGGAGAGAGAAAGACTTCTTCTCTGTTATTCACAATAGGAAAGATGAGGTTTCAACTGACTCTGTTTTGCATAAAGTTTTAAAAACTTATAAAGATGATATCTATTCAACAGATACAAGTATTGTCTATGAAGCTGAAGATGGAAATCGATGCTCTTCAATAAAGTTAAGACATAATAGAAATAGAAAAATTAAAGTAAGTAGAATTGATCATCATTTAAAAAGGAGGCCATGGGCGAAGATGCCATATGGGTTACCAAAACTAGAGCGTGAAGATTATGTAAACTTATCAGATTGGATTAAAGATGGGGCGATTGGACCATATGGACAAACAACTCTAAAAGACAAAAAGGAAGCTCTTCTTTCTGATAATTTTATTAATGAAATAGAAAAGTTTGAAACTCTCTTTAATGGAAGATCTAATAAAGAAAAACTTTCTTCAAGATACCTCTATGAACATTTATTTCTAGCTCATATTTACTTTAAATCAGAACCCACAAGTTTCTTTAGACTCGTTCGCTCAAAAACAGCAATTGGTAAAGTTGATGAAATTGCCACAGTGAGACCCTACGGAGATCCTGGCGTAGCTTCTTTCTATTACCGCTTTGTAAAAATTGAAGAAACTATTGTACATAAAACACATATTACCTACGAGTTTAGTGATAAAAAAATAGAACTCTTTAATGAATTATTCTACAAAGCTAAATGGAAAAATGAGATTGTAGTTCTTCCCGATTATAATAAAGTAACTTCTCCCAATCCTTTTTTAACATTCTCACAGATTCCAGCGAAATCTCGCTACAAGTTTCTCTTAAATGAAGCACAGTTCTTTTTCATGTCTTTTATAAGAGGACCTGTTTGTAAGGGTCAAGTTGCGGTGAATGTTATTGATGATCATTTTTGGAATTTCTTTATTGATCCTGATCATGATCCAACTATAAATAATGAAGATTTTTTAAATGAGTACGCTAAGTATATGAGCCCTCCAGCTTCTGAAGGAAGTAAGTGGAGAACATTTTCAAAATTCAATACCTCTCATAAAATCTATAGAGAAGCTCGCAATAAACTCTACGCAAATAGTGCACCACTAGGAATTAATAGTATTTGGAAGGGAAATAAAGAAAATACAAATGCCTTCTTAACCATCTATAGACACCACAATAGTGCTTCAGTTGTAAGAGGAAGACGTGGTGGAATACCAAAAACTCTTTGGGTTGTTGATTATCCAATATTTGAAGATATTTTCTATAATCTTGTTGTTGGCTACAATGTATATGGAGCAATTCCTCATCATTTAAAAAGTAGGATGTATATGGAGACTTCTAGAATTAATGCCCAAGATCTCTCCTTATCTTTCTTACCAAAGTCTGAGCGAGAGGCCATAAGAACTAGTTGGTCTTTAAATATCAAAAATGGAAAACCCTCTTACTTAGCGCGTTTCTTAATGATGAGACTCCCTTCTTTGTATCTTGGTCACGCAGCTGACTATAAAATGAAACACAAGTACCCCTATTTAGGAAATGAAATTAAGTCAGAGATTTCTTATAATAAGGTATTTAAAACTAATTCTAAGGTACAGTTTTTAAATAAAGTCTTTAATTCTCTAGGTCCAGCGGCCGGGGTAGAAGATGATCTAAATTGTTGTGGGTATAAGTTTTTAAAAACGATATCTAGAATAGAATCATATTTAGATTTTGAAAAAGAGATTAGAAGTGTAACTTCTAAAGTAGGAAAGTTTGCTAATCAATTGCCGGATGTAAGTTTTCTTCGAATTGAAAATGAAGGAGAGTCTAGGGCCTACACAATAGTCCACAATAAGGCGCACTATAATGTAAATTATCTCTTTGAAGAAGAAGCAAGCTTTTGGCCTGAGAAAGATACTTTAGAGTTTCATAGAAATTTCATTGGAAGTTATCCAAACTTCTTTTTCAAAGTTAAATTAGAGTCATCTCAAGAGTTTCTAAAAGATCTTAGAGACTTAACGGGAGCTGAGGATGACTACTTAGCATTCGTTAAGAAGTATGGTGTCTCTAGAAGAAATAAAGACTTTTGGAAAGAGTTTGATTTCTATGTGGATGAGGCCAAGAGAGTGTCTCCTATAGAAGCAGGAATATTTGATTTAAATAGATATAAAAGTTACTAATTAAAAGGAAAATATTCATGTTGATTGCTTTTATATTCCTAAATATTTTAACAATTGATTTTAGTCTTGCTAATGATGAATCGCTCGAAAGTCAAAAAGTTGCACTCACGCAATACCTATGCCTCGCTACTAAGACTGAGTACTTTCACTGTAAGAAGCATAAACTTTCTGCTTGTACAAAATCAAATAGGAAGAGATACTACGAAGATTTAGAATGTATGAAAACACTCATGGGTCTAGAGCTAGAAAAATGGAGTGAGCACTTTAAAGAGAGACCTTTTGAGTGGACGAAAACATGTGTTAGTGTGAAAAAAGAATACTTCTATTGTAAAAAGACGAGTAATTCCTATTGTGTTGACTCTATGATAGACAGATATAATGAAATTATTTGCTCTAAGATTTTAGAGTTTGATTTAAAATAAGTATGGCCAAAAAATGAAGACTCTACAAAAAATATTTTATATGACTGATGAAGTCTGGGATAAGCACTCTAACCCTTGGAGCGTGTGGACTCGTTTCGCAACTCTTCCATTTGTAATTGCTGCCTTTTGGAGTATTCATTACGTTGGAAAATTTTCAGTTATCCCTATATTCACTTCCATTGTCTGGTTATGGCTTAACCCTCGACTTTTTTCAAAGCCTACATTCCAAACCTCGTGGGCCTCAAAAGCTGTTCTAGGTGAGAAAGTTTGGATAAATGAAGACAGTGACAAATTTAAAGCAAAGCATTCCCTCGTTCTTAAGTTTACAACACTTATCTCGTTTTCAGGTCTGGCCAACTTAGTATGGGGTGTCGTAAATCAAGATATTCATATGACTATCTTAGGTACTATCATTTTATATATAGGTAAAATGTGGTTTCTCGATCGAATGGTTTGGATCTATGATGACTATTCAGCTCTTAGAAAGTAAGTATTTAAGAATTAATTTACTTAATTCCTCTACATGGTTAAACTGTCCTCAATGAATGAATATGAAAGAAAAATTATGGCCTCAATTAAATATATCCAAGATCACTTGGAGGAGAGTTTTAATTGGGTGGAAGTCTCTAGGCATTGTGGAATAAGTGAATTTCACTTTCATCGTATCTTTTCTGGATATATGGGAGAAACCCCCGGGGATTTTATTAAGAGAAAACGTTTAGAGAAAGCGGTTTGTCTACTTGCATATTCCAAGGGTGATACATCTATTGCAGAAATTTCTCTTATGTGTGGATATTCAACCCAAGCAAACCTCTCTAAGGCCTTTAAAATTTATTTTGGAGTAACTCCAGGAGATGTTATTAAAGGTAAAGTGTCTAAAAATAGCAAGATTGGAAAAATCAAAAGCAAATATGGAAAAGATTTTAACGTTACGGACCTATATCCTGATCCAGAGCTTATAAAAATAAGTTTGGAACATTATAAGGAGGTTCTAATGAACGCTGAAATTAAGGATATAGCAGAAAGAGAAGTCATTTATCTTAGAAGTGAAAAAGGATATGTAAAAGAATCAATTCATAGCACTTGGGAGAAACTCATTGAAAAAGCGATGTATCTTCCAATGGAAAGAGAACGATTTGAAATGTTTGGAATTGGTCATGATAATCCGCAAATAACTCCAGAGGATAAGTGTCGTTATGATGCTTGTGTATTACTGGAGGAGGGGATTAAGGTTGGTGATGACTTTAATGTTAAGAAATTTCCAAAAGGTAAGTATGCTTGTTTCTATTTTAAGGGAGATAGCTCAAAACTCTTACAACTCTATTTAGAAATTTATAAAAATTGGTTTCCAAAGAGCGGTTTTGAACCCGGGAATCATCCACTCATAGAAAAATACATTACAGTTTCAAAAGATTCTGAAGAAATTGAACTCGAAGTACAGTTTTTAGTTAAATAATTGTTAGGGTGGACAGAAAGTGGGCACAATTCTCTTTGATTGTTTCTAAAGACTTTTCTGTTCATCTTTTAAATTATAGATTCCTGACCTTAGAAAGAATCTCTCAAGAAGTTCTAATTTTTTAGGAAGATAGAGACCGATTGTGACAACGCAGTCTTCATTTAGCTTTAGAGGGATGAGAAATTGTTTAGTTTCTGAGATGGGAACATTTTCTTTTTCGTTTCTAAGTCTAATTTCACTGACATTTTCTGAATCAGTGATTCTTGGGTTATTCGATTTGAAGCCCTCTGTACTTCCAAAAACTATATAGAGGTGTTCTTTGAGGTCGAGTAGAAAACTTGTGACTTCCAATTTATAATTAACTTTGTCTACGATAATGGGATTGTGATCAATGTTAGACTTATCAAACTCAAATGAGAGGATGAAGGAGTAATCCTTAGCATTCACTTCAAAGTATGAGAAAATGTCATATTCAAAAACTACTTTAGTGTGTAATTGTTTCTTGGCCTTGTTAGGAAGATTTCCCGTGAACTTTAAATAATTATAGTGAACAAGGTAGTTCATGATATTAGCGTAGGAAAGGTTCTTTTCGTCTTGTTCTACATAACATGAATTGATTCCTAAGTATTGTGACCTTGAGATGGAGTGAACAATTTGTTCTTCATTTTCTTTTAGTGAACTTAGAGTAGATTCGATATGGTTAATATAGATAAGTGAGCACTTCTTACCACAGAGCTCAATAAAGTTTTTAAATTTAATAAGATAATCTATCCATTCATCTGAAACACTATCCACAGCAAAGAAATTAATGACTACACTTTGAGGGAATACAAGGTAATTAATCACCTCTTCACTAAATAGTTCAATGGATGAGGCCTTTAGTTCATCACTAAGAACAATATGAACAAAGTCTTCTTTTTGATAAATCTTAAATTTAAAATCTATTTCCATCGCTCTATTAAAAGTACTGTCTCTTCGTGGCCTTTTACTTTTGCCATTCGTTCTGCACTTATTCCTTTTGTAGTTTTCTTGGATTTATCAGCTCCAGCTGTGAGAAGTTTAAAGACGATATTACTGTTACCTTTCGCCGCTGCCATCATAAGAGGGGTAAGTCCTTTGTTCCAGGAGTCTAGTTTCGCTCCTGCAGCAATGAGTATATCAACACACTGCGGACTCTCTTTTAGGACAGCTGTAAAGAGAGCGGTCTCATCCTTTTCATTTTTTAAATTAACTTTGCCACCATTTGCTAATATGTATTTTAGGCAATTTTCTGCTCCGGATCTGCCTGCTAGAGTGAGCAGAGTTTCATGGTTGTAAAAACCATCGAGGTTTAGACCCTCTTCTAATTTCTCTTCGAGAAATTCCACATCATTGAGTTTGCAGGCTAAGAAGAGCTCATTCTTTGGATCTACATTTTTGCCGCTTTTTGCAAGAGGAGGATCGGGAAAACCTAAAATTTTTAAATAGGCCACGATGTTTTGATTTTCGTGCTTCTTTGCAATTTTCCAGCAGTACTTTAATTCTTTAAGTTGATTGTTGTAGACTTTATTTCTAAAAAGTAGGTGAAATAGTTGAAGATTGTTTGTAGTAGAAGCGTAGAGTAGCGCAGGCGTATTGGCGTCAACTTTAAAACTTCTTTGTAATAAATTACTATCTAACAGCTCTGTGAGTTTTTCTATATTTTGATCCTTAAGTGCCAGCTCAAAATCTAGGGAAACTTGATCTTTAGCATTGTTTACTTCAGGTACCTCTTTCTTGGGTGGTATAGGTTGCGCTACCTTTATAGCAATACTTTCACTTTCTATGATTGGTTTTCCTTTTATTCTTATATAATCTCTAATGTGTTCAACTCTAGATTCAAGGGACATCATACTGAGGTTGAGTTCAACTTTTCCTTTAACTATTTCAATTTTCTCTTTGAACTCACACTTCATACCTTTTATTTTAATCAATTCTTCAGAAAGTGTTTGGAGTCCATTTACCCAAGTGTTCTCGTCTTCTATCCATTGTTTTAAATTTGAGAGATAAACTTTTTGATCTTCTTGGTCAATGAATTCATCTTCAAGCTCATTCTCTATCATGTCGAGTAGGGAATCGATGAAATCTTGCTCATTGTCTACTGATAACTTTGAAATGAGGCTCTCATCAATTTTAGAACCATGTTTGATGAGGTGTTTTATGAGCTCTGGAGCCTTGAGCTTTATTGCTAACTCAACATAGTCTTCGCCGAATTGATTCTTTGTATTTAAACTCTCTACATCAGTGACACTGACAAGACTTTTGATAAGACTTTGATTCTCTTGTTCAAAGGCCATGTCTAATTCATTTTTCTCTTCTAGACTCTTATTTGGTTTAGCGCCAAAATTGAGTAGCATTTGAACGATCTCATCATTGTTTAACTTACAAGCTATACGAAGACAGGTATCTCCACAGGAATTCCTCTCATCGATCATACTTCTCGCTCCGTTCCATAGTAGAAGTTTCACTAGGTACATATTCTGAGCTTCTACAGCAATATGTAGAGGGTAATCACTCTTAGTATTTCCAAGGCTTGGATTTGCTCCTAGTGAGAGGAGAATGTCTGCTATGCGCATGGATTGATTAGTTATTGCATTGAACAGAGCTGTCTCGCCATCATCATCTTGACAGTCAATATTGATACCTTCTATGAAGTATTCACGAAGAGAATCAAAGTTCTCTTCTTCGCAGGTAAAATGAAAGTCTAGGGTTGAGTGTTCGTCCATTATTGTCTATTTTATCATTAATAAAAGTCACAGATAGCTTTAAGAATATAAATTTATCTTCAGATTACTATCCGAAGTATTTTACTTGAGTCATCTCGTTCCTGTTTTTAAGTTTATGTTTGTACTCGGGTATTGCTCTATGTTTGCTAATTATTCTTAGGCCTGTTATCTTTAATAGATACTTATTTTTGGAGACTCCTATGAAAGCGTTAGTTTTAATCTTACTTACATTTAGCCAGTATTCAATTGCAGCTACTTACTTAGAAAAATTATGTAAAGATGCAATTATCACAATTGATGGAAGGTCATCGCAGAACCTTATCAAACTCTATGAAGGATCAAGTACTTTTATCTTTGGGAAAACAAGAAAAAATGGAAACTTCATTACTAAACTTGATAATGACGAGATAAAGACATTAGATCAGCTTGATCTTAAAATACATGACCTAAAAGAAAGTGGAGATAAACTCTACGCCTTATCGAATAACTCTATTTTAGTGCTCGATAAGCTCTCTTTAAATGAGCTTACAATTTTCAAAACAAGTAAAGATAATATTTCTCTTAAACATCAAAGAGCCTCTGAAATTGAAATTATTCAGGATAAAATTTTTATTGCTCATGGTTCACTTGGTTTAATTGTTTTAAATAAGAAGACTGGTGAAATGGTTGATCATAATGAATATTCTCTACCACATAAGAAAGGGCATATTTCTAGAGCAACTGGCCTAGCAATATGGGAAGATAAAATACTTCTTGCTTACGATAATGTGACTTATAATTATGGATCTAAGAAGAGAGCTTTTGAGGGCCTACTTGTTGCAGACTTAATAACTCTTGAAAAAATTAAAACAACCTCTATAAACACAAGAAGAGAAGCTTTGCATGAGCCTTCCCTAGACTTTGTTGATGGAAAGTTATTTTCACAAAACCTTCATTTGATATTTGAATATGATTTAAATAAATTACTTAAAGCAAAATATTTTTGGCCTATGAAGAGAAGATGGTTCTTTGATGGACATGAGATTATTGGAAAACCGTTACTTAGTAATGGGAAAATTAGATCTTGTTTTAAAAAATACAATTCAAATTTAGATACATTTTCATCTAGATATTTCGAAGTTTCTCTTTAGCATTCATGGCCGAGCTATCTCGGCCTTACCTTTCACTTCTAGGAAAGGTTTGTTCATTTAGTTTTTAATTCATATTAAATTTATCAAAATGAACTTTGTTCTTTAGATAATATTCTAAATAGGCCTCATAAGTGATTGGGGCCTTTTCAATTGCTTTGTCTAGAGCAACCTTGAACCTCTTGGCCTTATCACTATTTGAAATAGCAAAATGAAAATCTATCTCAAGTCCTGGAATTTGAATCACTTTGTACTTATGTGCTGCTTTATATTTCTTTAGCATATAGCGAATTGGTGCTTCTTCTGGCATTATAACTGAATCAAATCTCTTCATTTCAGTCATAAGAAAATTTCTTTCAAACCATCTCGATCCAGTCATATTATGAAGTTTTATATTCTTGTCGCTTAAGAAAGGGTGGTCAAAAGATTTTAATGAATGATAGAAGCCAATATTTAGTCCATAAAGGTCTTTGGAACTTTGTATTTCCTTTTTCTTAAAGTTTTTAGTAGTCATCAAGAACCATTTACCACCATGAGTTTTATTCTTTGTAAGTTCAGCAAAATTTTTATTACTTGACCCTACAATTTTACCAGCTAGAGGGAATGAATCAATCTTCTTCTTCAATAGCTGTTCAACTGCCCTTAGAATAGACATAGGTCCCACCCAATCTATCTTAATTTTCAAATTTGGTGCTAAGTATTTTTCAACATATTCAACCATTGCACCACAAGGTTTATTAGGTTTTTCGCATACGATAGTATGAGGTTCTACAGTGTAAAACCCCATCTTTATTACTTCTGACTTCCCATAGGCACATTGAGTAAAAGAAATAATGGTAAATATGATAAATACAAGTTTGAACAAGACCTTATCCTATATGTTAGTTGAGTTTTCATATAGGTTATCACATATATAATGTTCATCGAAAGATAAATATCTTGATATAAGTCTATGAGGCCTTAGCTGAAGAGTTAATAATTCTATCGATTGAAATTGTAATATCAGTTCCGCTATTATTAGGATTAGTCTCTATGGGTCTACTGGTTATATCAAGTTTGCCCTCGATCTTATCAATATAGAATAAGGCAACAGAAAGGCCTAGACCTGTTCCTTTTTCTCCACTTGTACCAAGCTCTGTTCTCTTATTCTTTTCAAGAATTGCTTTAATTTTATTCTCATTCATTCCAAGACCAGAATCGCTAATTCTTATTCTGATTTTTTCTTCTTTATGACACTCCTCTAGAGAGAGAGCAATACTTCCCCCGGTGCGAGTAAACTTTATGGCATTTGAAAGAAAGTTTGAAAGGATTTCATTAACTAAAATGACATGATTTGAGAGAAAGTAGCTATCTGTAATAATTTCATTACAAAACGTTAATGATAAACCTTTGGCGTCGCCTCTTTCTGTAAATAGTTCTCTACATGCCTGTAGTATAAGTTCTGGATTTGTAGGACTCAATTCAACATTTGATTTACCATCTTCAACTGATGCCATCTGTCTTACTTGGTTTAACATTGATTTAATTTGTCCTATGGCGAATTTTGTTCTTTTATTAGTTTTTAATACCTTTTCACAACTTTCTTCTTTTTTTAAGTTATTACTAATATGCATGTCAATTATCATTAGTGGGTTAGCCAGATCGTGACACAGAATATTTACAAGTTGTGCTTTTTCATTTTTAAGGATATTTAGCTCTGTAGTTCGTAATTTTACTTTCTCTTCTAAGATATGAACATTTTGTTTTTCTAGGAATTTTGAAACAAATGCTGGAAGAAAGATCGTAAAGACAAACATAAATACAAAAGCAAGTCCAAAGCCAATTGACGCAAAATCAGGATTCTTTCTTAAGAATGGATAGTCTAAAAAATGAATAGAATTTAAAATTATAATAATGGCGAACATTTTTTGAAAGTAATCTACCTTTTTCCAATTTGGCAGAATCTTTTGAAATGATAAATAGAGTAGTGGATAGGTTACTCCAAGGGCCATTGGAAGAGAAATAAGTGTAAAGCTTAGCCCTGCTTCATGAGCCGTTATAGTAGCTAAGAAGCTAAAACAAAACACGTAGGAAAACCTTTTAAAAGGGTAGTTGTGATCGTCTACTGAATAACTATAAAGCTTTACTAGGGAATAGGAGCATATAGTATAAAATCCCATAGTGAGCGCCATCATGACATCGTTACCATTAAATACTAACTGACCTGCAAAGTTAAGGGAGTTCCCTATCCAAAGTAGGGTTAAGTACAGATATGATTTTTGCTTTTTGTTTAAAAGCCATAGGATACCTGAGAAAATAGCATTTCCTGCTTGTACTGCTAGATAGACGGTTATTAGTTCGATTTCTTAGCTCCTCTTTTTTGATAGAACTTATGAATGCTAAATCGGTTTACGATTTCGATATATGAAAGGTGTTGCTTTAAATGAAGGATTTATTTAGATACTCTTCCTTTTTCTCACTCTAAATCCTCTGCTATTAACGGCTTTGTAACCTCATTATTCAATTAGTAACGATTTATTTCAAGAACCGAGATGGGTCTTTTTGGTGCATAATTTGTCAAGTTTTAGCACTACTACTTAAATCAAAATTACAAAAACTCTGTCGATATAAGACCTTATAACACTCACTTGTATAGATTTCCTACACTTAGAGTAATTTGACTACGGCTATAAGACGTATAAACTTTGGACACCTTTATAGATACTTCAATCTCTCTGTAATATTAATCAGAATATATTTATAATAGAAAAATAAACCAATACAATCCGGAGTAAGAATGAAGAAGCTATCACTTGTGATTATTACCTTATTTATCTCAATAAATATCTCAGCAGGATATAAAGCACAATGTATCAATATTGCTAGAATTAAAGGTATGTCTTCAAAGTCAGTTGCTGTTGTTTGTTCAAGTCCAACAGAACACACAACTTCTTGTATAAATATAGCAAGAATCAAAGGAATGTCCTCTAAGTCTGTTGGAATTGCTTGTAAAAATGCAACCCCAAATACTTCAGTCTGTATAAATATTGCGAGAACGAAGGGAATGAGTTCAAATTCTGTGGCAATTGCTTGCAAGAATGCTTCATCTGAAACCGCGGCCTGTATTAATATAGCAAGGATACAAGGAATGTCATCAAATTCAGTGGCAGATCTTTGTTCTGAAGAAGAAATGTATCAGAATGTCGAAGGACATGATTATGTTCAAGGGTTATCTGAAGAGAGACTTAGAATTATGTTAATTGATACTTTGGTAAATATTGAATCAAATCCAGAAAGAGCAAAAGCAACAATTCAAAACATTTTACTTGAGCTTGAATTAGAATAATTTTTTAAGGGAATATGGTTCTTTTCATATTCCCACTAAATCTTTAGTTTTCTCTAATCAAGGTTACTTATCAATTCCTTTCGCCTTCAAATAAGAAAGAATATGTTTATGTTTCTTCTGTTTAGCATATTGATAACATCCTTTGTATTTACTATCAACAGCATCTAAAGGTTCTCCATTTGCTACAAGGGCCTCTAGTATTTCTTTATTTCCGTTATGGCACGCCATCATACAAGGAGAAATACCGTTATCTGCCACCATTCTAGGACGTGAGCCGACCTTTATTAGAAATTGAACAAACTCTAAATTATCACTATTAACGGCATAGAATAGAGCGGTCCTTTTTTTACTATCTGACTTGTTAAGAGCACTAGTATTTTTCTCGTACACACTTTCAAGAATTTCTAAATTACCACTTATACATGAGAAATGAAGAGCGGACTTTCCAGTGCTATCTGTTAATTTAAAATCTGGATTAAACTTTAAGATGTAGTTGTATAGTTCAATATTTGAAGTAGTAATTGCAATCATGAGCTTAGTTCGCCCTGACTTATCTCTATTATCAATAGTATTAGTTATTTCTTCTTCAAATTTATTTTTAATGTCATTTCGGAGTTCTTTGATTTGAGCTGTAAAAGAATCTAGCTCACTATTATCCTCTAAGCATTCTTTAAGTTGTAATCCAATTGAATTAATTTTTTCTGTGAATGGGCTAGAAGATAGAGGGTTGTCAAAAGTCATTAAAGTAGAGAGGAACTTAGAAAAGGCCCAGTCTCCTCCAACTTCTTCTTTTAGTTCTTTGCGTTTTGAAATATAGGCATTTATTAAAATCTCACCGTTTATTTTTGGCGTATTATCTACAACTGCGACGTCTTCAGAAATATTCTTTTCAATGGTTTTGGATAGATTCTCTTTAGACTTTTCTTTATTACCATTTATAATATAATTTTCTTCTTTTAAATCCTTTGCTTCACCCTTGATGACTGTAGTAGATTTATCTTCTTCTGTTTCACCTTTGATGTGGGTGATTGACTTATCTTCATCTGTTTCGTCGCTTCCTTTTACAAGTTTTGACTCTTCCTTGATATGGTCAGTAACACCAGATATTTTTGTAGAGGATGTATCTTCTTCTTCAGCTAGGCCTTTAACTAAACTAATGTGTTCATCTATTTCGTAGGCACCTTTTATATTGATTAACTCTTGGGTTAGATCCTCTGTGACTCCCGAAATTAGCTCTTTAGATTCTAATTGAAAGAGAGTTTTAATAAACTCCTGCTGAGATTTTCCTGGATATAATTTTAGAAAAACTTTTTGAAATTGACTTAAATCTCTTGGGTCTGTTTGATCTTCAAAGAGTTGAATATGAACCCAGTGTTCTGTTATTACAAAGGCCTTGGAAAGATAAGTTATTCCTTTTAATGAATCGCTAAACCCTTGACCATCAGTACTCCCGTGGTGCTGCGTAATAATATCCATAGTCTTTTCATTTACACTATTTAATCTTTTAAGAATCGTATTCGCATCAAGTGCATGATTTCTAATTTGATCCATTTCAACGATACTAAAGTCATTCATCAAGAGTGATTTATTACTTCTTACCGAAGCTATTTCATCGTCTTTTATACAGATGTCGTGGAAGAAAGCTGCACTCGCAAAATCCTCTAGGTCTTGATCACTTCTTTCTAATTGTTTTAGGACTTGTAACCCGATAAAGGTAATGAGCTGTGAGTGTTTATAACGAAAGTTAGAGTCTGATTCATTTAATCTATTGATTAAGTCTTTTACAACAATATCTTCATCAGCTAAGGCAATCATTGATTTGACAGCCTTTACTGCAATTTCATTTACTTTTTCACTATCTACACCACAGGTTAAGAGATTAGAAACAGTATCCATATCTTTGTTAATTCTTTCGACTTCTTTTTGGAAACGTTCATTAACAACATTTGAATCAAGATAGTCCTCTCGATTTTGTTCTGTTAAAGAGTTCACAAATTCTAAACGTTCATTGGAGCGAACAAACATAGAAGGACATACGGCCATATCAATTTTTACTTCATGACTGACTTGTTCTCTTCTAGTGTAAGCTTGCTGAAAGTGGATTCCATTCTCTGTTACAAAGATATCGCAAGGTGCATAATTTATGAAATGTACGAGTGTAGAGGGTAGTTCAAAGTATTCCCCGAAATCCTTTTGGGCCATCATTTGTGGAGTGAGACTTAATACTCGTGCAGACTCCTTCAACAATGGTCTGATGACTAATTTGTCATCTAGAAGAATATGTTCCTTTGCACTTCCTAAAACTAAGTGGGGAATTGATAGGGAATTTGTTTCAAGTTCTTTTTTTATTTCATCTGAAATAAGTGTGTCATTGAAACTGTCTCTACTAATAATTAGATCAATATTACTATTAAAATTTATGGCCTCAATAAATTCATCAAAACTACTAACGATTTGTACTTCTGAATCTAAATAGATATTTAGGTTTAAAGAAGTCACAATCATTTGCTTAGCACGATTTTCGACAAGTAATATATTTTTGTTCATAAGATAACGCTTTTTGTATGATATTTATTTACAGCTTTAATTATACATAAAATAACACTACAAGGTAGTCTGGTAATACTAATATCTCCGACTTTTTTAAAGAATATATTGAACTTTATTACTCAGGTAAGAGGAGCAGAGCTCTTATCTCTTTATTTTTGAATTCGTTTTCTTCTGAACTTCTTTAAGCATGAACATACTTAATATGATAATTGCAGCCCCAAGAGCTTCGTAAAGGGATAGTTGTCTACCGTATATGACAGCATCTAAGCTTAGTGCAATAGGGGGAACAAAGAATGTAACTGTAGAGGCCTTGACTGGTCCAAATTCCAAAATCAAGTGATAGAAAATAATGAATGCAATACAGGTAGAAAAAAGTGAAAGGTATATGACACTTAGATAGTTTTGGGGAGATGCTAGTAATGAGAGGTTAGGAAGTCCTTCAGTTAGTAAAACAATAACTCCTAAGTAAATAAGTGAAGCTACTTGTTGAACAATTGTATTTATATGTTTAATGATGATTTTATTATGACTTAATATTTTCTTATTAAGATTGATTCCAATAGAGTAAAAAATGGCCATTCCAATTATAGCGATTAAACCATAAACTTCATTTTGATTTCCAGTCATTTTTAGTTTTGGCCCAAAGATTAGTGCAATACCAAAAAAACCCGTAAGTAGACCTAGGCACTTTCTGATTGTTACGTCTTTAAGACCTCCAAAGAAGAGTAGAGAGATGATTAAGGTCCAAAATGGGACTGTACCATTCAAAACTCCTGCAATGCTCGGAGAGACAAATCTCTCTCCCCAAAATAGTAAGCTAAATGGAATTCCGATTGAGCATACTCCGGCAATACTGGCGAAGAATAACTCCTTACCCCAGAAACCCTTTCGAATTTTTAATTTTCTCAAATAGATAATAACTAAGAATATAATTGAAAAGAAAACTCTGTAGAAAGCGGAGGTAAAAGAGGGGACCTCTTCAATGAGGTATTTGATGGCCACAAAAGACCCTCCCCAGAAAAGTGAGAGTACTCCAAATAGTATGTAGTTCAAATTTATTCCTCTTTGTTAGTGTGGCTAGGTTCTAACTATTACAGATTGTAGCAGACTAATCATTAGAGGTATAATCAAGGGTCTTTGTTGTTACAGTGTGAACTTTTATTTCATTTGTAATAAATACTTTTTAGTTTAAAATACTCATATGAAAAAAGGTATCGATTTATTTAAACAATTTCCAGAAATAAAAGTAGTCCATCATAACCTTCCTGGTAAGACCCTTAAGAAAGAAGGCGAAGGAATACATCGTTTGATTATTCCTATTTCAGGCCAGGTTAAAGTTAGAACAAATGGTAAAACGTATTCATTTGGACCCTCAAAAATGATTTATATTCCAAGCCATAGTTCTCATGAATTTGATTCTTCAAAAAAAGGAAGCGGAGAGAGAATCGTGGCCTTGATCCAAGATTCATTTTGGAAGAAAATTTCAAAGAAGACACATGAAGCCACCTTGTTAAATGTCTCAACTTTATTAAAAGAGCTTCTTCTTCATCTCCTTCTGCACTCTGATACAACTTACCATAAGGCCTTTAGCGCAACTGTTATCAATGTTACCTCTGATCTAATTGAAACTATTGGTGACGATATTTCCAATATTGAACACCTCTATGCCAAGACTACTGATGAAAGGCTAAAGAGTGCTCTTGATTATATAAAAGAAAATACTAAGCTCAAACTTGAACTTAAAGATCTGTCGATCGCAAGTGGTATGAGCAGTAGAAATTTAAATCGACTTTTTAGTCAAACTTTTAGTATTAATCCCAAGCAGCTCCATCATAAATTGCGAATGGACTGTGCATATAAACTCTTAAAATCTAAACACATGAATGTGACAGAGACTTGCTTTGAAGTAGGGTTTAGCTCTCTATCTCAATTTACCAAGGCCTTTAAGAAAACTATAGGAAAACTTCCTAGCGAGGTTTAAACGTCCATTTTAGACAACTTTTAGGCCTAGAATGGCAGGCATGAATTTTCATTTTCAATTATTGTAGCTCCAGAACTTAAACAGTAAGGAGTTTAAAATGAAAATATCAAAATTATCAGTATCAATTCTTTTTTTTACAATTCTTAGTTTTACGGCCTGTGCTACTTTTCAGAGTCATTCTCAATTATCTATAAAGAGTTTTACTTCTAATCTTTCTGGTTTCTCTGTTAACTCTCACCTTATAATGGGTGAAAAAGAAGCTATCTTGGTAGATGCTCAATTTACGAGGTCCCAAGCAGACAGAGTTGTAGAGATGGTCAGGGAGAGTGGTAGAAAGTTACAAATGATTTATATCACCCATGGGCACCCTGATCATTACTTAGGGCTAGAGAGAATTTTAAAGGCCTTTCCTGGAACTTTAGTTAAAGCAAAAATGGAAGTCATTGAGACTATAAGAGAAACAGCTCAGGGAAAGATTGATTACTGGAAAGCGACTTACAAAGATGACCTTGCTGATACTTATACTTTGCCAACTGAACTTAATGGAGATGATATTTACCTAGAGGGACACCTTATTGAGGTTGTTGATTTAGGGGCAGGCGAGAGCGCACATAATACCGCCTTATATATTCCTAGTTCAAAAACATTGATCTCTGGAGATTCTGTGTACGGAAATGTTCACGTATGGCTCTTTGAAGAGAGATTAGAGCATGTTCTCTTAAATTTATATGAGTTAAAAAAACTCGATGTCTTAAAAGTCTTACCAGGGCATGGAGAGAGTGGATCTAGAAATCTTATTCTGGAAAATATTAAATATGTTCAGAAATTTAAAGATCTTACTTCTAATCAAAACTACGTTATTGCTAAGGAGAAAATGTTAGAGATTTATGGAACATATAAACTTCCAATTATTCTTGAACTCTCACTCAAAGCGAATATTAAATAATTAATTTATGTAAGCACTAGAATTGAAACTCTAGTGCTTACCTAGGGAGTTGTTTGCTAGGTTTTAAGGCTAAATAGTTATGACGAACTTGCAACTGACTCTACATTTTCTAGTGATGGCTCTCTTCCAAGATCCTTCAAGTATTTAAAGTGAGCTTTGCAGGCAGCAAAGTAAGTAGGGTAGAGATTATATTTAATATCAAAATCCTTACAGGTCTCTTGCACTATGAGAGATATCTTAGGAAGATGTTGATAACTAATCATAGGGAAAAGATGATGTTCTACTTGATGAGTAAGACCCGCGAATATCATATCTGTAAACCAGTGACCATGTTGAAAATTACAAGTGGTAAGGATTTGAAATTCACCCCAATCATACTTGGTTAAGTCATTTCCTCTTTTGTCATTAGTTAGGTAATCAATCGCTTCATTATTCTTATGATTAACGGCAAAAGTTAAATTAATAAGAAAACCTGTTACCCCTGTTGTCAGTAGAACAATAGTTAAGGCCTTAGAAGTATCATGCAAGAAGAATGGTAAAACTATGAGAATTGATATCGCAGCTGTTTTAAAAAAGAAAAATAAAACGAATTCTAAAAAGTAGGGACGTTCTACTCTTATATTAATCCACTTCTTGGTAATAAAAGTTATGATGTCCATGATGTTGGCAAAAAAGAGTGAACAGAAGTAAATCGGCCACGCGTAGTATTGCTGAAATCTATGGGGAAAGTATCTTTTTTGAGATGGGAAAGTTCTTATGTTTGGATAGAAGGCCACCATATCAGGATCAACTTCTTCCACATTAGTATGAGCATGATGACCTGTAATATGAACGACAGAATAAACGTAAGAGGAGAGTCCTAGTAGGTCCATACTAAAGAAGGCCACTGCGCGATTCTTCCACACAGAATTAAATAAACCAGCATGGAGTGCTTCATGACCATAACCTCCAAAGGACATGGCAATGAGTGGCCAGATGGCACAAATATAGAGGTTACCTTCAATTATTCCAAACCAAGTAGCTGCCCAAGAGAAAATGAAGAGCAGCACTAATCTCACAAGAAACCATCCACTTCCATGGTGGGTATCAAAACTATACTTCTTCTTACCGTCTAATAGATTTGATTGTTCTGTTAAGTAGACTTGAACTCTCTTTCTCAATGTATTGTAAAATCCATCGGGTTCCCAAGAGTAGGTAGGTTTGTAGTTTGGGTTATCGGCAACAAAGAATTTGGGTAACATCTTCTTCGGCAAATTATCAAAAATATGAGTGCTCTCAAAAACTTCAGTACAGTCCATACCTTTAGATAAGAGTAGCATTCTCTTGCCACCAGGATGCCTCGCTATAAAGGGAGTTAGATCATAGTACTTGCCATGGATCTCCCATAGTTGACTTGGGTCTATATGATGACTTTGCTTATTCATTCCCAAAATGACTCCCACTGATGCTTTAAATGCTTTTTTATTGGGTTAAACTACATTCGATATCATTCAAAGTAAAACTAGACATCTTTAGTATAGTTTTCATGGGCTTAGGGGAGAAAAGAGCATCAGGATGAATCAAATGTGGACTAAATAAGTTTAGTTTGTGTGAAAACTTGGAAATCATTGCCTTCAGAGTATCCATTTTGATTATTTGGCTAAATTTGAAACAATACTCTAGATCACTATGGAGGTCATATGCTTCGATATTTTCTAGCCCTAAGTCTACTAGTGTTTTCACTTTCTTCTAGTGCGGGGTTTTTCTTTGAGCCTTACTTTGGTTACGCTAGTGGTGATTCAGATGGAATCTTAGTTGATAATGGTTCAGGCGATACTCTTAATCCAGGGATTGCCGGCCGTGGTGAAGATGAAGATCTCAAATTTATGGATGCTGGTCTTAGAATTGGTGGTTATATCCAAAGTATTGGTCTTCATATTGGAGCTAATTTAAGCTGGATGAAAGGGAGTGCGAATAGATCTAATACAGGTAAGAAGAAGTTTCAAGCATTCGACCTAGGGCCTTTCATAGGCTGGGATATTCCGATTTTACCTTTCAGGGTTTATGGAGCTGCGTTGGTCAGTTTTAAAACGGTAGAACTAAATCAAACACACACAGAAACTGATCAGAATGAAGTGACCCTTTTAACTGAAACAGGAACGGATAATAAGGTCGCTTTTGTAGGTATTGGTACACGGTTAGGGGTAAGCGTTACTCTCATTCCAATTATTACGCTAAACGCTGAATATAGGTCTGTAAGATACTCCTCTTATCAGTTTGGTGTTATTGATAATACTTTAGATGGTAGGATTAAAGAAGAAACAGTATTGCTGAGCATGAGTATCATGTTTGGTGAAAATTAAGTGTAACTAGAAGGAGAGTTCTTCTCTGGATAATGTCCCTGTCTTTACTCCTTGTGTCATGAAGAGATATAAGTAGCTTTCAAAATTTCCTCACTAACAAATATTCCAATCCGTATAAAACTGCCTTAAGGCAAGTAAAAGACTCGGTTTTTTATCTTTTCAAAGAGAATGGATTTAGTTAACTTCCCGCCAACATAAATTAAGTTTTAAACCCACTACCTAGGAGATCCTATGAAGTCACTTTTAAGTGCGCTTTTGGTACTTGTTTGTATTAATACGAACGCAGCTGACCTTGAAGCACAAGCTCTAAGAAATAGAAACCTTGTTTCTGATTATGTTAATTTTGAAAATACAAATATTGGAGACATGGTACCTTTCTTTAACGGATTGTATTTTACATTCATTCCAAGTGCTACTAATGATAGCGACTACTACATTAGAACTTATCAAGCGATCTCTCTTCCAACTGAAAATTTTTCTACAATTTATGATATTCCAACTATTACGAACTCTACAACAGTTCTAAATGTTGCAAACTCTGAAATCTCATATACGGAGTGGATTGAAATGAGGGCTCAGTATTATGTTGATACGACTGATTTAACTTTTGAAGAAGCAATTGATTTTGCAGGAGCTGAAGAAGAGCTTTGTTTTGACGGTGTAAATAGCTGTGCAGGAGCAATTCTTGGAACTTCTACAGACGCTTCTAGTACTAACGGTTCGTCTAACGCGTCTATCTCTAGCACTACTGTTGAAACAGATGCAGCGACTGCTGGAAATACAACGACTACAACAACAACGACTACAACAACTAATGTAGAATCAAACACTAGTACAACTACAACAACAACTACGACGACTAGTCAGATTTCTGAAGATCACAATTTCTATAATGAAACTCATCCTGAGTATAATCCTGAATGCCAAGGTGGTTGTGAAGAAGAAGAGTATCTTGATGGTTACATTGTTGACGAGCAAGTTGAGACAGAGGTTACTACAGAAGGCTCAACTACTGATGAAACTGAAGTTGAAACTACAGTTGAGACAAGTACTGAAACTTTTGTTGAAGCAGAGAAAGAGTGGGAATTTGATTTTGCTCCAATCATTATGATTGATTTCTTAAAAGCAAATAAGATTGTTACGATTTCAACTGGTAAAGATGCAAACAAGACAACAATGTTCAAAAGAGCAGACTTCGCTACAAAAGCTCCAGAGCTTATGAGTTCAAAGTGGAATGATAAATTCTATATGAAGAAGTCTTCTACAGTAACTGGTGCTCTTGGGGTCGCAATGACTGCTCAGTATATTAATAATGGATCTTTAAGTAACTTAACTCCGGTAATTGGAATTGCTCCTATTGCTGGAAGAACTAAGACTTATGAAGGATTCTTAGATAATAAGATTGATGCCAAAGCATTCAAGGGAAGAAAGGCTCTAAAATCTGCAACTGAAGTTAATAGCTGGAGTGTTGGAGATAAGCTTAGATACGACGTTAACGGTGGTATCATGACGACTGTTGGACTTGGGTTCAGTGGACTTCACATGGGTATCGCTCACGTAGCTCTAGGGACTTGGTCTCAAACAGTTGAGAAGCTTTCAGATAACATTGCTAAGGTTACTTTAGAGAACACTGCTCTAAAATCAGTAACTCGCTCAACAGGATTTTCAATTGTTTCTGTTGGATTAAATAAGATCAAATCTGACAATGTTTCAAATTCTTTTCTCTTTGATATTAAAGATGAAGAAGCGCTAAGTGCTATGAATAGTTTTCTTGCTGGTGACTTTGTTCCTGCAGAAAGATTAGCAGAAACTGATATTAGAAAAGTTTTAAAAACTGAAGTTTCAAAAACTAAGCTTGAAGCTAAAATGAGAACTTTTACAGCAGGAATTCCTTTTGTGAATTTTTCTTCTGGAAAAGGACAAGTCTTTTCTAAGTCGTTAACTAGTTACCTAGTTGATGGAACAGAAAATGATGTTGTAACTTCAATGTATGTTAAGAATAAAGGTAGTAGAGTTTTTAATAAGCTTTCAAACACTGCCGTTACTTTCGCTGCGATTGATTATGTAACGACTAAAAATAAAGAAAAGAAAACTGGAACTGTTGGTATGTTCTCTTACCTTTACACAAAAACAAAAGGTAAGATTAAGCATATTGAGAGAAAAGTAAATGCTCTTATTAAAATGACTGGTCTTACTCAAGAGCTAAAAGTTGATCTTCCTGATGATAAAGACAAGGGTTATGTAGAAGTTATGTTCAACTTAAACTTTGATCAAACTGCTACTGATGTTTTGATTAATAAAATATCTACAGAAGAAGAAGCTCTTCAAAAACTAGGTAAATTATTTGTAGAAACTTACTTTAAGAAAGGTGATGCAAATGGAATTTGTGAAGCTAATGTAGAAAATAGATTAGATACTTGTAAGTACTTCTTTGCAAAAGCTACTAAGAAACATATTTCTAAAATGGTTAAGGCCCTTAAAGAAATGAAGTCTTGTGCAGGTGATAACAGAAGACTTTGTATCACTAAGTCTTACGCTAAATTTGGTAAACACTTTAATGAAAACCAATTTACGTTTCAAACAATATTCAACCTTCTTAAAGGTAGAGGGATGACTGGAACTTATAGTGTTACTGGACAAGAAATCAGACGTCATGAGCTTATGTTTGATTGGAAAGCATTTGTTGATAACAAATAATTAAAAACATACTTAAGGCCCGTAGGAAACTGCGGGCTTTTTTTTTACAATTTATCCTCACACAAGTAAAACTCATCTTAGGTCTCTCCTACATTCGGTAAGTTAACTTCATTTCTTAATTATGTAATAAAGTAAATTCTATTGACCCATTTCTCAGAAAGTATATAAATATGTAAATTTAAATGGAGAAATAATATGAAATACTTAACACTACTTGTTTTAGCGCTATCTTTTAATATTAGTGCGAGTGAAGAACCTAACTGTCGTCCTGATTTTCCTTATGCAGACGGTTCTAGCTTCGTTGAGTATACAACTCCAGGTGAGACATGTGTTAGTGACGAAGGTAAAGAAGTGGAGAATAGAACTGATAGAACACTTCTATGCTTCTCTAGCTTTGCTTATGCTGCCGGACAGGGTCAGCCAGGCTTTGATGAAGTAAGTCTTCATGACACTAAGACTTGTAAGTATGTACGTCAGCCGAGAAATTAGTTTTTATTTTTAATCTTTCCATCTCTTATGTTAAGAGTTGGAAAATTAGTAAATATAACTAAGCAGATATTTTTAAATTCTCTATACTAGTTTCTCCATGTATTTCTTTTTGTAGTGAATCGACTAGGTCTTTGAGCTCGTCAGATTGTTTCATCATATCGTCTGCAAAAACTTTCGTTTCGTTTGCAGTTTCAGCTGTTTCATTTGTGCCTGAATCAATTTCATTCATAGCATCTGCAATGTTCTTTACACCAACCTCTTGTTCTTGTGTAGCATTAGATATTTCATTCATCATTACTTTTACTTCATCAAAATTTACGACTACTTTATCAAAAACATTCTTACAATCTTGTGCCACAGAAATTCCTTTTTTTACCTTTGATTCTCCCATGGAAACTAGATCTGTTATTTTATTGTTCATTTCTTCTACAATCTCTTCTACACTCTTGATACTTTCATCGAGCATGTCCGAAATTTCTGAGGCTGCATTCCCACTCATTTGAGCTAGACTTCCAACTTCCTCAGCAACAACTGCGAATCCTTTTCCATTTTCACCGGCCCTAGCTGCTTCTACTGAAGCGTTGAAGGAGAGAAGTTTAGTCTGAAAAACTATATCGTTTATTACGGATGTCTTACTGGCAATTTCTGTAATAACTTGGGCGATACCACTTATTTTCGTATTACTTTCACTGATATCTTTCATTATATTTTCATTACTTGTATTTATATCATTCATGGCCTTAATCACTTCATCAACTGAATCGACTCCTTCTCTTATTACTTTGTAACTGTCTTCTGTTTTTTCTTCCGATGTTTTCGCGCTTTGAACGCTTCTTTTCATCATGGCAGTTATTTCATCTAAAGTTGTCACAGTCTCTTGTATTGCTGAAGCTTGTGAACTTGTGAGTTGCAAAGATCGATCTGAAGCTTTCACTAATTTATTTGAAAAGCCTCGAGTACTATTTGCAGACTGTTCTAGCTCTGTGCTTAGCTGAATTAAAATCTTTCTAATATTTGATATTGTAAGCATTATAAGCACAGCAATGGCGACAGATAAGCCTCCTATGACCAAGAGCAAATTGTTACCTCTGGTTTTGAATTTCACTGTAGTATTCTTTGTTCTTTCATTTAAGATCTTATCAAACTCATTTATTGGATCGAGTATAATTTTCTTATCTTGATGGTATTTATCATTGAACATTATCTCAGTAGCATATTTGATGTCCTTTGGTCCTTTCTTTGAGTATTTTCCTGTTCCGTCGTTGTAAAGACCTTTTACGGCATTCATAGCAATTGTTTCTGTAGTAACTAAGTTATTTGAGTTTGCTTCAGCTTCTTTTAATTTTTGAAATTCGAGATCTGTAAAACCTAAATCCTTCATCAGAGCTTTTAGTGGTATTGTTTTTCCATCAAGCCTAGGCTTTTTTCCGTTTCTTACATCTAAAATTTTCCAATACATTTCTTCATACTTACTTTCCCCTTTAGTGGTTACATAAGTTCTTGCAAGTCTTGTGAGGTCATCAGAGCTTTGTCTTAATTCGTCTGCAAGTAAATATGAGCCAAATCTTGTTTCATAAGAACTATTAAGGTTCGTTTGATTAAAACTGGTAAACAATATCGTTAGTATTAATAGAGCAACAGAGAAAACTAAAATATAATTTAAAATCTTTAATTTTTTTCCAATCGACATATTTAATCCTATTTGAAAAATATTTCTTTCTCTTTTATCGATATTTTAAAAGGTTTACATAATTAAATATAATATCAATTTGTTAGATCTCATCTTCTCCAGGGTGGTCTAGGAAGGTTTATTACATTTTTGTGACGATATTTTTGTAAATAGAAATTAAATTGATCTCTTTCCTTTTTATTTTGAAAATTTACCTTCATATCAATTTCAACTTTATATTTTTCATCAAAAGTAATATCAAATATACTAAATGGTAATAAAGATGAGAAGTAGTAAAGTTGAGCTTCATCAATAACTACTGCGTCAACCCTGTCTAGCATTAACTTTTTTACATTATATTTATTCTTTGATGAATATTTAATCTTTATGTTCTTTGTAGCAATAAGATTTCTTATTTTTTTTGGAATTTCTTCCCCAATAATTACTCCTATTGTTTTTATTTGATCAAAATCTATTTTTTTCTTATAACCAATACCAACAGACCTTTTCCATATTATATCCGAGAGATACTTCGTGCTTGATGAAAGTGGAAATGATACTTGATCAGCCTCGTATAGCATTCCTAGTCTTACTTTTGGTGTTTTCTCAAATTTTACTTCTATATCTTGTTCAGCAAAAATATTCTTTAGGAAGTTCCCTAAAATACCAAAGTCTTTATACTCTTTAAGTATGTGTGTCATGTATGGGGTTTCTTCAGGAATTAGTAATCGTAGAGTTTTAGAATTCTTCGATTTTTTATTTTGTGGTATAAGTGCCCAATTGTAATTCCAGAGCTTATAGTAGGTAGTTAATACTTTCTCCCATTCTCTCTTTTTTTTGGAAAGAGGAAAGGATAGGGGCTTAATCATTTTTTTACTTTTCCAAATAATATCAAATTGTTTTAAGGAGTTAATTTTTCCAATATATACTCTCTTATAAATGTGATTATTTTCAACGTTCATTTTTACCGGCCCTGAGGGCCCCATGAATGTTTCATTAAGATTCATTCTAACTATTTCTGGATTAGGGCTTGCTCCTCGCTTAACGGCCCTTGCCCATAAGTGTACACCTTGGTAAGCGGAAACCATGGGATCCGATGCGATTTTTATTCCTGCTTTGATTTTTAATCTATTTAGAAACATTATATTTTCTTTAGTATTTAAACTTTGAAAATAGTTCCAAGATGCGTAATGACCCTTGGTGTCTTGAATATTCATTTCTTGAATTTCAGTTTCTGCAATACTAAATGAAATTATGGGAAGCTCTTCGGAACTAAAGGCAGTATTTTTAATTGTTTCAAATAGAGCGATATTACTATCTCCATTTATTGTGTTGAAAATCATGTCAGGTTTATTATTCTTTATTGATTCATTAATTTTAGAGATATCATTTGATCCTAGTGGAATATAGACTTCATCAGTTATATTAATCCCCATTTCTTTCGCTTTATGTTTTAAAAGAGTGTTTGCTAATCGTGGAAATATATAGTCAGAACCAACTAGTAAGATTTTTTTTATATTTAAATTTCTTTTTGCCCACTCTAAGGCAGGGAGTATTTGTTGATTTGGAGTTGCTCCCATGTAGACAATGTTTTTAGATTGCTCTAGCCCTTCATATTGAACAGGATAGAATAGAAGATTATTATATTTTTCAAAGATTATTTTGACGCTCTTTCTTGATGCTGAAGTCCAACATCCAAAGACAGCAGATACTTCCTCATCTAAGATTAATGACTCAGCCTGTTTTTTGAAATGATTCAAGTTCGATGAACCATCTCTTATAACGACCTTAATCTTTCTTCCTAGCAATCCTCCTTTTTCATTAATTTCATCTATTGCAAGTAAAGTTGAAATAACAACAGGGCTTTCACTAATGGCCATAGTGCCTGATAGAGAATGTAAAATTCCAACCTTTATTGGTTCTGCTGATCTAGCTTGAAAGGTAATTATAATGAGAAGAAAATGAAAAGAGTAAGCTCCGTATGTCCAATTCACTCTTAAGTCCTCTTATCTTTTTGGAAAATTTATTTCTTAATTGTATCTATTCTAAGGCCTAGGAAAAGTTTAATTTTCTTTAAGATTAAGTTGAATTTTTTGATCAGTTTTCTATATTATACTAAAACCTTTGAAGATTTGGTGTTGGTTTTAGAAAACCTCGTAAGTTTTAATCAGAAGTTTAGTAGAGTTACTTGATTCAACTATCTTCCACTTTATATTATCTGTCTTATCAAAAGATATTCCAAAGCGTAATTTTCCCTTATAGCTGATCATCGAATCAACAAAGAAACTTCCATCAGCTTCTTCATAAATTTCAATTCTCTCTACTGAGTGAGTGACGCTCTTTGAGAAGAACCTCATTTTCTTTAACCACTTTTTAAATTCCTTTTTGGACTCTACAACACTTCCCATTAGCATATAGAGATCTTCATCAACTAGGAGTTCGAGATAGCCATCAACTTTTGCTCGAGAGTCATGTAACTGGTAGTAAGCGTTTACGAGATCTCTTACATCTTCTTTAGAAAATAATTCTGTGGCACGATACTCACCACCCGCATGAATAGGTTGTGTAAGAGTCATTAATAGTATCATCATTAATCTCTTCATATTGCTCACTTTGTTTTAATTTTTGATGTTTATATTATAGATTGTGCACAATGTATATGTTTGTAGAAATTATTTTATGATTGTTTACAAATCTGTAAGTAGGCATTTTATGACATTAGTCATAATGTATTTATAGCCAGTTAGCAGTGTTTTACAGTTGTATAAACTTTTTACAAATTTATTGAAACAAATGTCTTTAACTAGGTATAATTTATGAAGGTTCAATGGCACTGAGCTTGTAATAGTGAGAGTGTCTATTGTTAAAACACCACGGAGGAATTCATGAAGAAATTAATTACTATGGCCGCAGCTTCAGTACTACTAGCAACGCCTGTTATGGCCGCTCCTCAGGGAACTCTGCTACTTCAAGGATCTATTGGTCAAGTATTGTCACTAGATGTTAGTGCCGAAACAGGTGTTAATGATCAACTTGACCTCACAACAACAACAACTGATTTAAAAGTCGCTTCAGTAAATGAAGTCTCAAACTCAAATACTGGATATAAAATTTTTATTAGAACTGCCAATGGTGGGTCTCTAAAAAATGGATCGCTTGATCAAGTAACTTATACGATGGATTATGATGGAGCTCCGGTAACTCTTTCAATTAATGACCAGATCGCTAAGACGGTAGTTAATGGGGGAGTTTATAACCACGATAGTGATGTGGAGATTTCATACAATGGAACACCTGCAGCTTCACTTACTCAGGGTACTTATTCTGACACCGTAACTTTCACGATTCAAGTTAACTAGCTAATAATAGGTTTTACTTGAGCGTTTGTCTCAAGTATGACCTATAATATACCGAGAAGTCTTCTAAGGAGAGTCTCGGTGAAATTAATTACTAGATCTATTCTTATTCTATGCCTATTTAACATCTCTGTAGTGGCATCTGAATCCACAAACCTTGTTTTAAGGGCCATTGTGAGAGCTAATGTTAATGTTTACTTCGAAGAAGGTTCTTCTCTTAGAGTCCTTTCTAACGCTCCCTTTAAAAAATCCATTCGTCCCTTTAAATATAGCTCAGGTACTTTTAAGAAGAGTGCAGATCATAAGGATTATAAAGTTTTAGAAATCTCAATGAATTAGTTGAGAGAATCCTTTTCTGACGTTATCATTATCAAGTGAAAAAACTTCTACTTTTATCTCTATTACTAGTTTCTTTATCCTCTCAAGCTTTTAAGCTAATGCCTATGAGTTACTCCATCTCTGGAGGAGGAAAGAATAATACCGCCCTTTTTACTGTTCAAAATGATTCCGACGAACCCTTGGCCATTCAATTGGAAGTAAGAGTTAGAGATATGGCAGTGGATGGAAAAGAAAAACATCCAGAAACAGATGACTTTCTTATTTTTCCAGATCAATTAATTCTCGGACCAAAAAAGAGAAGAGTGGTTAAGGTTAAATGGTTAAAGGGTGAACTCAAAGATACTGAGAAGGCCTACAGACTCATCGCAGAACAATTACCAATTGATGTAAAAAATAATAAGAAGAAAGGAAGTGATATCAAGATTCTTCTACGTTATGTAGCTGCTCTTTATGTCACACCAAAAGATAAGCTAACAGAGATAAAAGTTTCTAAGGCGATCACTTCAAAAGATTTAAGGTTTATCCATTTAACACTAGAAAATGTAGGACCAATTCATAAAGTTCTTTTAAAACCCAAGTTAGTCATCGTTCAAGAGAAAAAAGAGTTTCCTATTACTAAGTTAGAAGGAATCTTGGGAGAGAATATTTTAGCTTTCTCAAAGCGAAATTTTCATCTCATACCACCTGAAAGCGTAAATATTCAAAAACCCTACGTCGTAAAATATATAAATGCTCAGTAAGGTCCTAATCCTTCTCGTTTCTATTGCATGCTTCTCCAATACATTTGGTCAAAGTGAATCAGAGCTTTTTAAACAGGTCTTCAAATCCAAAGAGAGATGGGTTCCTGTAAATATAGTTTTTCAAAATAAAGACCTAGGTGAGATCCCTGTAAAATTTGATGGCAACACTCCCAGAGGGTTACTAAAAGTAAAATCTACTTTAAAAAAAGTCGTTGTTTCATCTCTTAAACTAACTGACACAGAGATGAGCCTGTCGGAATTAAAAAGTCTTGGGATAACTTTTTCTTTAAATGAAGAAAAATTCTATTTTAATTTAGACATTTTACCCAGTCTAATCGCTCTCAGTGTGACAGATTTTGCGCTAGACTTTAAACCTAAGTGGGTCGATGAGTACTCTACATCTTCAGAATATAGTTTCTTTTCAAACTTCTTCTACTATAGGCCTTATCATCATAAAAGTAATTTGAAGACCTCTTCCGAACTTGATATTGAACCTAACTTACAGGTCAAAGGTTTCTTACTGGAAGGTTCTCACACTTATACTGAAGATCAGTTGAATCGTAACTTCACGAGAATTGTTTACGACAGAACAAATAACGCTGCTAGAAGTATTCTTGGGGATAACTCTGGTCCGACTACTGAGTTTCTCTCTCCTGTTGAATTTTTGGGATTTAGTTATGGAAAAGATTTTAGTTTAAGGCCCTATGATGTGACAGTTCCAAGAGGAAAGGCGGAGTTTGAATTAGACTCTCGCTCCACTGTTAGAGTTTATGTTAACGGAAGCCTCTTACAAATTCTGCGTCTAGATCCGGGTGTGCATAAACTAGAAGAACTTCCACTAATTCAAGGACTCAATGAAATTAAGTTGGTAATTGAATCTGAGCTCGGACGAATTGATGAAATCATTATCCCCTCGGCCTTTAGTCAAGACCTTTTAAAAGTTGGGCTTAGTGATTATTACTATGGGGTTGGTAAGAAAAGTGAGAGTACCAAAAGAGATAGGGACTATCAGGACGACAATATTTTTACGGCGTTTCATCGTTATGGTTTTACTGATGTCTTCACCCTTGGAGGTTTTTTTCAGGGTGATAATGTTTCTCAACTTCTTGGGAGTGATCAAATTCTATCGACATCTCTTGGACAAATTAAAACGCAAGTTGCCGCTACTACATATTCGAGTCAGCGAGGATTGAGTCTTAAAGGAGAGTACTTCTTTATAGACCAAAGAGCTAAAGGGGAAGGTGCCGTAGGGCATCTTCTTGGACTTAGTTATTTTTCTAATAAATTTAAAAGAGTAGGAGAGTCAAACCCTTTTGGATACGCTAGAAGACAACTTAACTATTCCTTCAATCAAAATCTCTATGGTGCTAGTATTCGACTAGGTGGAGAGTACTCATGGAACCAAAGTGTTATGGATACATGGGGCCTAGTGGGAAGTGTCGGTAAAACATTTAATAGAAGATTCAATATAAATGTCATCACTAACTATAAGCAATTACAAAATGATAGTTCGTCTTTTGATGTTTCGCTCTTTTTTAATTGGTTCTTACCTGAAGCTGGTCATAATCTCTATGGAAATTATAACTCTTCGGGGAATAACTCTCAGGTCACTTTACAAAAAATACAAACTTCTGCCAGTGATGACTTCTCTTATCAAGCAACGGCCAGAAATGATGAACTTGGACAATCTGTTGAATTTGATACTAATTTCAATCATCAAAGAATTGAAGTTGGACTTAGGCATACTCAATCGAACCAGTACCATGAAGGCTGGAGTTCTTATGATGGAAGAATAAAGCTTGCTAGTGCTGTAGGGATCGTTGGAGGACAGTTTGCCATTGGTCGTCCTATCACAAATGGTTTTGCACTTATTCATAGGGACGAGCTGACGAGTGATCAAGATATAAAAATCAATAAGAGTGGAGATGATTACGCCTATAAAAGTGACTTTATGGATAATATGATGATTTCAAAATTACAGGCCTATCGTTTCTTTCAAATGAATATAGATAGCACCCAACTGGATGATGGGATTTCTCTAGAGCGCGAAGAGTTCTCCCTACTTCCTTCCTACAAAGCTGGAGTGTACGTACCTCTCGTTGCAAAAGGATCACTCTCTGTGTTTGCCAAATTATTGTTACCTAGTGGGAAGCCTGCTAAATTGGCGACACTGGATATTTTAAATTCTGAAGGGAAAATAATTAACGGAACATTTACTAATAGAAAAGGCCGTATTCTTGTAGAAGGACTAGAGGCCTCTCGATATGAAATTCGAATTTCTTTTAGAGGAGAACAATTTAATGCAAAAATTGACTTACCAAAAGATAAAATAGGTCTACTTGATCTTGGAATTATAAAACTTAAGAAGGTGATAAAATGAAATCAATAATTACACTTTGCTTTCTATTTTCCCTTAATTCTCTGGCGGTGGATTGCTCCTTATTCGTTTTTGTAAATGATGTGTACTTTGTTCAAACAAATTCGGATCAAAGTCTAGCCGTAGACGTGGATGTTTACCGCTTTAATAATCATCGTAAGTGTAAGAAGTATCGCTTAGGTATAACCACTGGGGGCTCAGGAAACTACTCTCGCAAATTATATAATGGAGCTGATTCTGTAGATTATAATTATCATAAAAGAGAAAATAGCTCTAGTCCCATAAAAGATGTTTTGGATGCTCAAGGTGGACAGCAGCGAGTTGATTTTAAAATGAATGGTATTTATAAGAGAGTGACTTTCTTTGCTAGACTTCCAGATCCTTTTTCTGCTGGTAATGTTTCGACGGGACTCTATCTAGATACTGCAACAATTAACATTGTTCCTAGAGATGGTGGAACCACTGGTGGTTATAGCGTAAATATTTCTAGTTATTTAAACGTCCAATCTGATGTGAATATCTCGCTTGTGGAAAGAGGTGGACAGTTTGATCCTAATCGAACAGCGATAACATTAGACTATGGATTGATGACAACGGGGGAGACGAGAGGTTTTGATTTAGTTGTTAAATCAAACTCTGGTTACAGAATTAGTGTTTCTAGTGAGAATAACGGAGTTATGTCCCATATAAGTCAAGCTAACTTTAATGTGGGTTATTCCTTTGGGGTGAACGGGAGTTCTCTAAGTTTAGTTGGTTCAAAATTAAGCCCCATTGATATATTCAATTCATCTTCTCCATCAACTTCCACGGGAGATGTCATTGAGATAGATGTTTCCATATTGGACACGTCAAATAAACTCTCAGGAGCTTACAGTGATTACATTTATTTCACTGCTACTAGTACTTATTAGAATCTAAAGCTTTGGAGATAGTAATGGCAAAAGTTCACTTGTTAATTGGAAATACGGGTGCTGGAAAAAGCACTTATGCTACAGGGTTTTCTGAAGCTGAAAATGCATATATCTTAGCTAACGATGAATGGTTTAAGACTCTATATATGAAAGATATGCCAACTGAGTCTGTATATGAATGGTCTTTAGAAAGAACAGAGCGCATCGAGGAGCAAATGCTCAAAGAGTCTTTAAAGCTATTAAAATTTAATTTAAATGTTATTCTAGATATTGGTTTTTTTAAAAAATCACAAAGAGATAGAGTAAAGAATTTTTACTCTAAAAAAGGAATTGAAGTTGTAGCTCATTACTTTGATGTAAGTAGTGAAGTAAGATGGTCGAGAGTTCAAAAGAGAAACTTAGAGAAGGCCGCTACATTTGAGTTTGAAGTATCAAAAGAGATTTTTGATTTCTGTGAAACATTATTTGAGCCTTTAGAGGTTTCAGAACTAACAACTGCTATTATTATTAAAAATTAAGGAATGTATGTATAAAATTATTATTACTTTTTTAACTTGGTTTTTTTCTACAAACTCATTGGCCCATGGAATTACTGAAGAAGCTAAGCGTTCAATGATCGAAGGTGGATATTTACAATATATCTGGTTAGGCGCTGAACATATGATTACCGGTTATGACCATTTACTCTTTCTCTTTGGAGTAATTTTCTTTTTAGCTACATTTAAAGACATTGTGAAATTTATCAGTGTATTTACCCTTGGTCACAGTATTACTCTGATCCTTGCTACTTTCATGGGAATTACAGCGAACTACTGGTTGGTGGATGCAGTGATTGCGCTGAGTGTTTGTTACAAAGGTTTTGATAATAATAAGTACTTTGAAAGTTATTTTGGAATGAAGAAGGCACCGAATCTATTATTTATGGTCCTCATCTTTGGACTTATTCATGGCTTCGGATTGTCTACTAGGCTGCAACAGCTTCCTCTAGGAGAAAAGGGGAGCGCCATGCTTATGCGAATTATATCTTTTAATGTGGGAGTTGAGTTAGGACAAATTGTGGCACTAGGGCTGATGATGATAATTCTCTCTGGTATCAGACATACTCATTCATTTAAGAGATTTTCTAGAGTGGCCAACGATGGATTGATACTTGCCGGATTTATGTTAGTTCTCATGCAATTGCACGGTTATCTTCATACATCTAGTCCTGATGAGTTTGGCTTTAGTGAGGATAATCACATTCACCATCACCAAAATTTAGATAAAGAAAAAAAACAAGAATATATTCACGACAGTTTATAGGGAGTCCTAATGAAATCATTTTTTATCATACCTTTATTTATTTTAACAGTTGCTACTTATGCAGGACCTGGACATGATCACTCTCATGACCATGGACACGGAAATAAACAAGTTTCTATCAAGAAGATTAAAGACATTGCTAAGAAGCATGTGGCAAGGTTAGCTAAGGCCTCTAAGATCGATAGCTCTTGGAATAAAGCAAGTTTCATTAAATCTGAGAAAAAGAAATTTGGTAGTAAAGAAGAGTGGGTAGTTTCATTTAAAAATGATCAAGGTGTAAAAGGTAAAGTTCTCTATATCTTCTTAAAGCAGTCTGGAGATTATGTAGCAGCTAACTTTACTGGAAAGTAATTAGAGATCAATTTTCTTTAGAAAGGATACTTTTGAGTCTGAGTAACTTGAACGTAGTAAACTCAAAAGTATCCATTAACTAATTTTCTTTTTATTTTGCTAGAACCACTGCTATATTTTGTAAGTATCTCAATGTTCCTTTTTCTCCCGCTAAGATTCCATATGTTCTGTGAACTCCGGCATCAAAGATCATCTTTTGAGTTTCTCTTTTCACAATTCCTATGACTGGTTTTCCTAGAGGATTATTAGTGAGAATTTGAATGCTACTACTAGTTGTTAAGTGATCACTTACCATTTTATAGGACCCTACTTGCAGATCTCCAACTAACTGATCAACTCCTTCAAAGAGTGGGTGCATAGTGTTAAGTTTGTCTTCTCTTTTGATATAAGCTGTCGCATTGACACCAGAGCTAGGTGTTGGGTACTCATGGGCCTCACGGTCAGCAATAAACATAGAACCAAGTCCTAGAGCGTTAGTTAGAGCATTGGCGTGATAGACATTTCCAAAGCCTCCTCCGATAAATATATTCGCTCCACTTTTACTAATTCCACTCTGGTATCTCTTCCACAATTTTGTAGTTGTTCTAAGATCAACACTATCGGCCTCACCTCCTGATAGTAGCCAAATTTGAGAGTAAGTATTCCAGGGGTCTTTTGGAAATTCTCCATCATCAGTTGGTTCATTAACTTGTGATCCAAAACTTCCAAAATTTCCACCAGTGTAAGATCCATTTCCGTAAGTTCTGTGCCTATACTCGAAGTTTATAACTCCCTCACAGGCTACCTTCCAAGCATTCATGAGATTAAGTCCAAAGTCTCCTCCGTCTCCGGCCCACCAACCTGACTTTTGATCAATCACTAGAATTTTTTGAGGAATACTAGGGCAAACTTTTGTATCAAGGGTGTAACTATTATCGGATGCCAAAACTGTTGTCACACTTATCATAGTAAAAAGACCTGTTAGTGTTAGACTTAAATTTTTAAATATTAATTTCATAAAATCTCTCCTTTCGTTAGAGAAATTAATAACCTAAGGGTAGTTATTAAACAAATAAGTTATACGAATCGCTATTATAAAAATAATTTATAACACCATTTCTAGGACTCAGAGATTTGTTGTACTCATCATTATCTTAGTTAAATATTTTTTAACTTTGTTTTTCAAACATAAGTTTTCTTATTTATTAGTTTCTAATGTCTGAGTAGGATAAAATGATAATTATATGTAAGTCAAAAGGGGATTTGTATGAAGGGGAATACCAAAATCATAAATGTTTTAAATGAATTACTTACTGGAGAAATAACAGCAATGGATATTTACTTTCTCCATTCACGCATTTATCAAGATCAAGGTCTTGAGAAATTATACACACGTATTAATCATGAAATGCAGGATGAAACTAATCATGCTTCTCTCTTGATGGAGAGAATTTTATTTCTTGAAGGGGAAGCAAATCTAAGTCAAAGAAAACCTTTTAAAGTCAGCAATGATGTAAAAGAAATGATTCGATTTGAACTTGACTATGAATTAGAAAATGCTAGAGAACTTAAAGATGCGATAAAGTTATGTGAGGCAGAAACTGATTTTGTTTCTAGAGATCTTCTAAGTCAATTATTAAGAGACACTGAAAGTGATCATATCTATTGGTTAGAAATCCAATTAGAATTAATAGAAAAAGTAGGTATTCAAAATTACTTACAGTCTGCTAGTTAATAGAATGAACTAAGAGCTTCACTTTAAATAAGTGAAACTCATAATTCTTAATTCATTAATGTCCGGATTTATCTAGATCTATTTGTGATTGTATATAGTTTTTGACACCTGTTGATTTCACAAGATCTTGCTGAGTTTCTAACCAGTCTACATGCTCTTCTGAGTTACTTAGTAATGAACTAAATAAATCTCGCGTTACATAGTCTTGTTCTTTTTCACAAAATTCAATGTGAACTCTAATTTCCTTTGTTGTTTCATTTTCTTCTTCCAGATCAACTTTAAGAATTTCTTCTACATTTTGCCCAATTTTAATTCTATTTAGCTTTTGTAAATTTGGCAGTCCTTCGAGAAAGAGGATTCTCTTTATTAGCTCATCAGCATCCTTCATTGCCCTTATAGAGGCCTTATATTCTAGTCCTCCTATATTGTCTAACCCCCAGTTTTCAAGCATCCTTGCATGCAGGAAGTATTGGTTAATTGCCGTTAGCTCCCTGACTAGGACGTCATTTAAAGCAGATATGATTTTACTATTTGCTTTCATATAATTTCTCCATTGATTAGTGACTTACTATTAATAATAATAAATATCATTTTGCTTATCAATCGTTTGTTTACGAAATGGGTGCATATTACTGTGAAATTAAAAAAAAAAAGGAGCTATCTTTGACATGAGAAATTTTTAAGAAAATATCTTATGAAAATCTAAGAACGAGGTGACGTAAAAAGGTTAGTGCGAACCAGCTCCCTAGCAATAGGTGTGCATAACGAGCATAATACGTGAAGTTTACTTCCGTAATATAGAGTAGTATCTGTCCAGAAACAATAATCATTAGATATAAAGAAACCATAGTAAAGCCACTGATTCGTCTTTTCTCTGATGATTGAATTTTTTCATAAACATGTTGTTTAAAAATTAAACTTATACTTAAAATAAAAAAAGGAGTGAAAAGGTAGTGTAATCCCTGGGCGTGAGTTAAGAATGGGTTTGCTTCCGGTCCAAGAAGTGTTTCCACATTTCCCCATTCCCTAAGTAGATATACTAGGATCCCGGTAATTGTCGTAGCAAAAATTGAGACAAGAAGAATTTGCTTTTCTAACTTAGTCATAGTTTAAAGATTCTTTGATTCCAAAAAAAGTGCCTTTTTGGCCATTCTCATAGTTGAGTATCTCGTTAAGGTTGCTCCAGTAACGGCATCTATGTTAAAAATTTCAGAGTCACTTCTGGTGACGAATTTATGGTACCACGATTTTGGGGCCTGATATTTTTGAGGCTCGGAGAACTTTAGTACTTCTAATACTTGTATTCTTTCTTTAGAGATTTGAATTAAGAGTGTTTGGTAGTGACTTCTTACTCGATCACTTAGAATGTAGACTTTTGATATTTGACCAAGACAATTCATTTGATAACGCTTAATGATTGAACTTTCAAAAGCTTGATTGATTTCTCTTTCATATATAGTTTTAATTTCTCTATCTAGATAAATATATTTTCTTTCAATTATACAATCTTCGTGTTTTTGAAAAAATTCAAGACGAAGGATTGGATCCTCCGAGGCCTTGACTTGTAGTGAGAAAAATATAAGTAATATATAAGTTAGAAGTTCCATCCAAACCCTAGTCTCCAAGCATCTTGACCAGTCTTTGCTTTATTCTTCGCCATTGTATAATCAAACTTAAAGACGATACTTTCAATAGGCTTAGCATTAATACCTAAAATAGTATTTGTCCTATCTTTAGATTTGTCTTTTGTGAATGTCGCTTCAACTTCGTCTTGTGTGTTATATTTTTCGTAACGGACAAAGGGAAGTAAGGACCAGTCTGTGATATTTCGTAGTACATTGTATCCAAGTTCCGCGTAGTAACCTGTCATTTTCTTACCTACAGCTGCACTTCCTGTTTTCCCTAATTCATTATTAAGCTGCGTTGTGTTTCCTAAAGATGAAATAGTGTAAAAAACACGAGTGTGGAAGCCTGCAAAGGTTCCATCAAAATGTAGTTCATAAATTTTATGAGAGACATCAGTATTGGTACCACCAGCTTTTCCAATGTATGCTGAGGCCCCTAGAACGGCATTACTTACAATTTGATAATCTAGACGTCCCACCCAAGCAAGATCTCGTGCTTCGGCCTGTGCTCCTTTCTGGCGACCACCACGAACTCCATCAGAGCTAAATCCTGAAGCGAGTATTCCGCCTACTAAGGAAAGACGGTAATTTAGTTTATGGTTTTTTCCAAAGAAAGAGATACCATTCTCTCGCCATGTTGAAGGAATAATTTTACTTTCTATTTCAGGTCTCTCTACTGTTAAGAATGAAGTCGGTTCATGATATAAGTTTACTATCCCAACGGGAATGAGCATTAAGCCTACTTGAAAGTTGATCGCATCAGAATGAATATAGTCGATGGTCGCTTGTTCCAAGAATATTTGATTTACATGTTCAATTTCAATTTCTGAACTAAGCTTCCACTTGGGAGAGAAGTCATGAGCAATATAGAGAATGAACCTCTGTGCGTCAGCTTCTGGATTGGTACCGTTGGCAACTGTCTTCCCTGTTTCATCCTCATGACGAATATTAGTGTAAGTAAATTCGCCGTAGCCACCAATTCTTGTATTCCCAAAGCCTGTTTTTGTTTCTTTCATTTGAGAGATTTCAACGGCTAAAATATTTAGTCTTCGTTCTAATTCTTTATTTGTTTGTGCTGTTGCAGTTATGTTCATTATTAACAGACTCGTAATAACTATCACTTTCATCATCTAAAGATCCTTGCTGTAGAAGTGTTTGACTACTGAAACAAAATTATAATCAAAATGGGGATTCGTGTAAATTGAAGTTTGTTTAAGATATATGAAGGTTTTCTTTAGTTAAAATTAAAATATTGATTCCTTTGTTAGTTGAAATAAATAGAGTTTTTAATAATATAGAACAATGTACTTAATTACGTTTCTTATATTAGTTCTTCATTCCAATCTCTTTGCCGGTGAGCTGCGGCCAGGCGTTATTAGATTGGGAACTCAAAATTGGGCCCCCTATCATTACTTTGAAGATGATAAGCTTGTAGGGGTTGGTGTTGATGCTCTAACTTGTGTCTTAGATAAGATGGGACAAAAGTATGAGATAAAGATTCAACCATGGATGAGAGCACAGGTGAATACCGAAATGGGAGAACTAGACGCTTTCTTCTCTGCTTCCCATAGTAAAAAGAGAGATAAGTTTGCAATTCATTCTAAAGTATTTATCAATCAAGATTGGTATTTCTTCTATTTAAAACAAAGGTTTTCTAAAATAACAAAAAAAGAAATTAAAAATCTGCATGTTGTGAGTGCTCGCATGAACTCAAATGTATTGAACTGGCTTGATGTAAATGGTTTCAAGTCAAAAGGTCATAATGCTACTGCAGATAAACTGTTATTACTTTTGGCAAAATCTCGAATTAAATTTTACATGGAAAATGAAGAAGTTTTTAAGCATGCTTTAAAAAATACTAATCTCTCTATGTCGTCTTATGGAAAAGTATTTAATAAGTCTCATCATCTAGGAGTTTATTTTGGTAGGAAGTTTTTGAAAAAGTATCCTAAATTCTTGGATGTATTTAACTCTCATACTGATGGCTGTAGTAGAATTAGAAATTAATAGTTTTAATTAAATTTTAGATTTTTTTAATGAAGTAGTAAATTCTCTCTACAAAAATCATTAAATTATAAGTAGTTATGGTATATAACTAAAAATTGTAAATATTCTAAGTTGTCATAAGCTATACATATCAAAAAAATAGGCTTTAACTAATTGGAAAAAATACATAGAAGTCTTTATTTATATGTCATCTTAAAGAAAAAAGCCTATAAATAAGATCTATGAAATTCAAGCTTCTATGCATCCTCTTTTTTCAATTGACTACATCCGCTATGGCCGGAAATAGTAGGAATGTTCATCAATTTCTAGTTAATATTTTCTATACAAATTCACCGAGTCCAAGATTAGTGACAAGAGGTGAAATAGAGCAAGTTAAAATTCTTGTTGAAAGTTTTGAATTGCACGAAAAGAAAGTTTTTACAGAATTCCTATCATTTAAGAATGGGACTCCTGATCACAACCTTTGGGTCCTAGCGGTTCGAGATACTGATGGCGATGGAATTAAAGATTACGTCATTGATGAATACTCTGGAAAATTTAGAGAAGGTGATCTGGATATAGATGGTGATGGAATCCTAAATGTCTATGATAAATCTCCTTATGATAAATCACTTGAGCAGATAGATTTAAAAAATATTCCCGGTCACCTTGATTGGAAATTGCAAGGTAAGTCTAGAGAGCTCATAAGTATTCAAAGTGAGCTCTATGTAAATTACCGCGTGATATTAGTAGAAAGGGGATATAATTTTACTGAGGCCATTGCTCAGGGATTCTTAGATTTAGTTAAGACTTTATTTAAAGATCAATTTATAAAAGGGGCAGTTAATCCTGCTCTAAGAATTGTGGCGATGGAAGAGAATGTCTATTTTAGAGCACAGAGTGATCTCTCTGGAGCCACTCTAGGAATGTACATGGGATTTAATCCTACACTCATTGTATTCTCTGAGACAGCAAGTTTGAATAAGACCTATATGTTAGGGGTGCTGGCGCATGAGCTCTCCCATAGTTATCAGTATAGAGTTGATTACTCTGTCGAAAATATTAATCGCTATTTAATTGCCAAAGATTATGACATCAGTCACTTTCATAATCTCATTTCTCTTTTTGGGTTTACTGCTAGAGTTAAAGATTCTTTCTTTGATCAATTTTTTGAATTCATTTCTCCTACCTATACTGAACCTACAAGATTTAGTTATATCTTAGATAAGCAGAGCATGAACGAGTGGCGAACGAAGATAAATGTATTTGGTATGAATAGTGACGCAATTAGAGAAGGCCATGTTGTAAGTCCATACTCCCTCTCTGGTCCATGGGAGTGGTTAAGTGAGCAGACGACAGCTTATCTTTTTAATGAGATGGAGAAGTATGCTAAGCGGTCTCTAAGTTCAAATCATTACAATAGAATTAAAAAGAGTTTAATTAGAAATTCTAATTTAGATTCAGATATTAGAACCTTCTATCACCAAAATGTAAGTGGTGGAAAAACGGAAGCTTTTCTTAAAGATCATTTTCCTATGAATGACTTAGATCTGGAATATCTTATTAGGAAATATGGTTACTAGAGCAACGGAAATTGGACGTTTCATTTTTAGTAAGTATCAATTAAAGAAGTGGAATATCAAATTACCTGAGGAAGTTCATGGTCGATCTAAGTTTGTTAAGTAGTTTCTGTTTATTTGCCGAAATTGGCAAACTCTTGCATTATTCATAGTGAACAAAGACTAGGGAAATGATGCTATCTTTAGGTTATATTGAACCTAAAATAAATACTTCATCAACATACTTAAGTTAATATGATTATTAGAGTAAATAAATATCGTATTATTAACCTTACTTAAAGTAGAAGGTAATGCAAAAAAAAATATTGGCAGCTCTATTCTTACTCCTCTCAATAAACATCCAATGTCAGGAAGTTCTGAAGTTATCTTTTTCACAAATTGTTGATACGCCTGATCAGGCAGTAGGAGCAGAAATTTTAAAGAGAGTATATAAGAGTATTCAAATACCAGTGAGCTTCATGCTCTTGTCTGGAGAGAGGGCGCTTATTCAGTCTAGTGGTGGTTTTTCTGATGGCGAAGTTCATCGAATATGGAAAGTTGGAGAAGTTTATCCGAACTTGCTAAGAGTTCCTACTCCAATCAACTATATAGAACCTTCAGTATTCTCGATAAAGACTTATCAAATTAAAAGCTGTGAAGATTTAAGGCATTTAAGAATTGGAATTGTTAGGGGAGTTAAGCACGCTGAGATATGTACTAAAGGTTTTAAGAAATTAAAAATTTTAAAGCACAGTTTAGAACTTATTCGTGTTCTAAATGAACGTGAAGTAGATGTGATTATTACGGCCAGGTTTAATGGTATTATTCAAGTCAATAAGTTAGGTTATCAGAAAGTACAGGCACTCAATCCTCCCCTTAGCAAAAGACCTCTCTATCACTATGTTCATAAGAAACATGGAGAACTTATTCCTAGAATAAACGCTGCTATCATTAAAATGAGAAATAGTGGTGAGATGATAAGAATAAGAAAGGAAGCGATGGAAAAGTTATCGAATCTTGCAGCTAAATACTAATCGTAGTGATTGTTTTAGTAAATTCTTTTTGCATTCAGTAAAGCGCCCATTACTTAGGCGCTACCAAATGAAGTGATCTTAGATTAAATCGTTTCGACCACAAGAAAAAGCAATTGCTGATCTTGCAAGGTCTTCAAGAGCATCGGCCTTAAAAAATCGAGCTGCTTTCATTCGACTTCCCATAAAATTTAGCTTTCCAGCGTTATCAATTTTATAAACTTGAACTTGTACTTCTTTACCTGTCATATCAGTTTCACTATTTAAATTTAAGATGAGTGAGTTTGGTATCAAATATTCTATGTCTTCAACTACTGACTCATGTGAAATTATAAGATGATGTGAATCAGAGTATGATTCAAAGAGACTTCCTACTGCATTTGACTCCGCAGAATCACCTTCGTAATTAAAATATATGGCAGTACATTCACTTGCTTGGACTGAAATATTTAGAAGAAGCATAAAAGTCACTAGTGAGATCAATTTTTTCATCTTGTATCCTTTGGTAAAATGTTTTGTGCATAATATATGGAGATGAGAATCTTCGATGAATAATCTCAAAAACGAGTATTAATTATAGTTATCTAGGTTTGTTATTGAGGAGATTCGATCCATATTTCAAGAAATTAGATATGTCTAACTTTTAGACACCACTTAGAAGTTATTTCAACTGCAATTTCTTTAGTCCAAATCCAGTATAGAATAGGTCCATATAAAAAAGAGGAATCTATGAATTTTAAAGTCTTATTATATACATTACTATTATTCATCAGCTCCAATGCTGTTATCGCAAAGTTTTGTGATTGCAATGGCAAGTCTGGACAAAGATGGATCAATTCACGCCATTCAAACGATAGGTCTGATGGTGGATGTGTCGCCTCTGGTGCCTATGTTAGTGAGAATGTATTCATTGCTAAGACTGCCAAAGTTTGTGGGAATAATTATATTGAAGGTTCCAGAATTAAAATTTATGGAGATGCTCTGATTACAGGTCACGCTGAAATTATTGGGAGTAATATTAGAATAGGAGAAGGCGCAGTTGTCGGTGGAACAGCTATCCTTAACGATAATTTGGTTCTTATAAATGATGAATTAAATAGTGGAACACATTCAAATAAGAAATTTAATGGTTTCTTGTCTAATGAGTACCAAGAACATGTTAAAAATATTATAAGAATTGAGGAATTATCAGCAGAACTTGGTGATGAATATATTGACTCTCGTCAAATGAAGATGAATTCATCGGGATCTACTATTAAATCAAGTGCCAGTTATGTCATGAAGTTTGAGGGAGATTGTAAATTAAAGGTTGATTACAACTTAAAAGATAATAGAGACTCTCGAATGAAAGTAAAACAAAGTAATGATTTATCAATTGACTTTATTTTCAATAAGGTTGTTGAACATAGACGTTTTCATTCTAGAGATAGTAACAAACTCAAACAAATAAGATACGATGTTATTTATTTTAAGAATGATATTGGCTATAGTTCTGGAGATGATGTCTTCTATCCTAGTTTTTCATCAACAGCTCGTATTAAAATCTTTGGAAATTTCTCATCAGAAAAATCAATTGTTAACGAGCTTGGAAAGAAAATTAAGGCCATTTCAAATTACTGTTACAAAAAACCTTAGATATAATCAAGTGTCGAGATGTAGTTATCACTTTCTATGAAGTTGAAAATATATCTCGAATAGATTTGAGTATAACAAGAAAAAGTTTTCTATTTCTATTTTCCAAATTCTTCTCAATCTTCTTTTCAACAAGATCAAAATCACCCACCATTTTTGCTGAAATTTTCTTACCCTGTTGTGTGAGTAGAATCGTAAAAGATCTAGCATCATCTTCATTAATCTTTCTTTTAATAAACTTTTTTCCTTCTAGTTGAGATAAGGTCTGACTTAGTGCTGATTTAGAAAAATCTAATGAGTATTCTAGGTCTTTTGGTGATAACAACTCGCTCTTTTCAAAAAATAATGAAGCAAGGACTAATGACTGTGGGAAAGTAAGATTTCTCTCTTTCAGTTTCACTCCTAAGTCATTTTGAATTAACTTATTTGAATGATAGATAGAGTAGATTAGACTGTTTTTTTGAAACTGAAATATCTTCATTTGTTCTCTTAGTAAATAGTTTAGTAGTTAAACTAATTAATCAAGAATCCATTGTAAACAATTAATTTGAACTCTTATATACTCCGAATATAGGAGATGACATGATACAGGGAACATTAATTGATACAATTTGGATTACTTCAGAGAAAACAAATACTACAGTAAGAAACATAACCCTTATAGTTGTAGGAAGCTGGATTTTAGCCATTATGGCCCAGATATCTTTTCCACTACCATTCACACCAGTGCCTATTACTGCACAAACTTTGGCAGTACTTATTCTAGGGAGTTCTCTCGGAGCAACTCGTGCATTTGCAGCTACTGTTCTGTACTTACTTCAGGGGGCCATGGGTCTTCCTTTCTTTGCGGGAGGGGGCTCTGGAATTGGAGTTCTATCTGGAGCTACTTCTGGTTACCTATTTGGATTCGTCATGGCCGCCTATATCATGGGTTACCTAGCGGAGAAGGGAATGGATAGATCAGTTCAAACAAGTCTTTTGATCTTTTGTGTAGGACACATTGTTATTTACCTTTGTGGGCTTTTAGTATTGGCTCAATTCGTAGGTATGAATAATGTGCTAACTTTGGGGCTACTTCCATTCATACCAGGACTAATCATTAAAACGATATTGTCTTCAATAATAAATCCAATAGCATGGAAATTTTTTCACAAAAAATCTTGATGTTAGTTGCGTAAGGTATCGAAAGTAGAGTTGGGTGAGGTGAATTTTCTTACTAAAAATTATTCTCTTTACGATATTGTGAATAAAACGCTTTTCGTCAATTGACTTTATTTATCAGTTTGCTAATATTTAAGTAATGAGAAATTCAAATATACTCTTAAAGCTAAGTCTATTTACTACTAGTCTATTAGTATCGCTAAGCTTTGCAGAGCTTTCGTTAAGAGCTCTCGGATTTACTGTTCAAACTGCGAGAGAGGCGAGCTTTGATATTTCAAAACATAGCCGTGATGAACAAGTAAAGCTTCGAAAAAAAATTACTTATAATAAGTGGGTTGTTGCATTAGGTGATTCCCTAACTAATGGTAGTAATGTTCCTATTCAAAAAAGTTATCCATTTCAATTGTATTTCAAAAAAGAAAATATTATCTCTAGTGAGAAAGTAAAATTTAACATTTTAAATCATGGCATTTGTGAATCAAATACATACCAATCACTTGTTCAACTAAAGGAAATCGTTAATAAATGGAATAAGAGACCTGATATTCTCATCTTCCTTGGTGGAGCTGCTGATAGATTTAGTCCAATTAGTAATTCTCAGCAGGAACGAGTTGATGATGTAGTGTCAGATATAGGTAGAAGTACTTCTTCTTTCTTTAAAAATCTACGACTTTTTAAAATTTTTAGAGGTATTAAGATTGGTGTTTCTGAACTTATTTTTTTCAAAAAGATTGATGATTATACAGAGGAAGAATTAATAGAAGTGTCATCGATCTTTTCCGACATTCTAGAATTCTATAATAAAGGTGACTATGTAAATGGGGATAAAATAATCTCCAATAATCCATCAATTGTTAATACTGCTCATCTAGGATCTATTTTAAATGCCATTGCAGTTAAGTTCTTTATTAATCAGGATAGAGAAGGAGTAGTGAATTTTACATTAGATTTTTTAAAAAGGTATCCTCAACTCTTTTCTGAGCACGCCAGATATCCTTTGTATCGTTTAGTAATGGCCTACGATTTTCAATCAAAGTATTCAGCTGAATATATTGCTAATTCATTAACATCAATGAGAAAAAATAATCCTTCAATTGGAGAAACACACTTGTTTAAAAAATATTTACATATTTTTAAAAATAAGGAACAAGAATTAGTCAAAATTAACTCAAATCGTTTATCAAATTTAAGAAGCTTAGCAAAACTATGTAAAGAGAGTGGCATAAAACTTATTTTGCAAAACTATCCTGCCAACTTTACGGAGGCTAATATTGCGTTAAAACAAGTGGCCAAGGAATATAACCTTCCTTTTGTTGATAATAATTCAGTTTTTAATGGGTTGTATAAAAAGGGAAAAAGCAAAAATGATTACCTTGCTGAAGATGAGCACCCTTCAGCTTTAGGCTACAAAATAATGGCCGATAATGTTTGGAAAGTCTTACTTCGTATGGATTGACTACTTTTATAGACTAAGTACTGCCTTCAAAAATTGCTTAGATGATACTTCCTAGATTGATGTAATCTTAAATTCACAGAAATCCAACTAAGATAGAATTTATCTTTATATGTATATATTCTTAATGAATTCCATATAGAATTTGTCAATAATAGCAAAGGAATCTCTATATGAATTTTAGAATTGAAAAAGATACGATGGGTGAAATCAAGGTTAATGCTTCAGAATATTGGGGAGCACAGACTCAGCGTTCTCTAGAAAATTTTAAAATTGGAGATGATAAATTCAAAAGAGAAATGATTCGTGCTTTCGGAATATTAAAGAAAGGTGCCGCACAAGCAAACTTTGATTTAGGAAAGTTAACTGAAGAGAAGCTTTCTCTCATTAGTCGCGCAGCAGATGAAGTGATAAGTGGGAAACTTGATGATTCCTTTCCCCTTGTTGTATGGCAAACTGGATCTGGCACACAAACAAATATGAATTCAAATGAAGTCATCGCTAATCGGGCAATTGAACTGGCCGGAGGCGAACTAGGTAGTAAGAATCCAATTCATCCCAACGACGATGTTAATAAATCACAATCTTCCAATGATACCTTTCCAACTGCCATGCATATTGCAGCAGTGGAACAAATAGAGGACTTATTAATTCCTAGTCTAGATGTATTAACAAAGACATTTGAACAAAAAGTTGTGAGCTTTAATTCAATTGTTAAAATTGGTCGAACTCACCTCATGGATGCAACTCCTCTTACATTAGGACAAGAGTTTTCAGGTTATGTCACTCAGCTCTTGAACGGTAAGACAGCTCTTTTGCAATCATTAGACTTTCTACGTGAATTAGCTCTAGGGGGAACTGCAGTGGGGACGGGACTGAATTCACATCCTGACTATGCAGAAATAGTTGCTAAGAAAATTACTGAAATTTCTGGACATAAATTTAGGACGGCTCCAAATAAATTTGAATCCCTTGCGGCGCATGATGCCATGGTAGGTGCCTCTGGTTCTTTAAAGAGATTGGCTGCTTCGTTGATGAAAATTGTTAATGATGTGAGATGGCTTGCCAGTGGGCCACGCTGTGGAATAGGTGAGATTTTCATTCCGGCCAATGAGCCTGGTTCATCTATTATGCCTGGAAAAGTAAATCCAACTCAATGCGAAGCTCTCTCCATGGTTTGCATACAGGTTATGGGTAACGATGCTGCTATTGGTTTTGCTGGCTCTCAGGGGAATTTTGAATTGAATGTGTATAAACCAGTTATGATTCATAATTTATTACATTCTGTAAGATTACTCTCTGATGGGATGAGGTCTTTTAATGATAATTGTGCCGTCGGAATAGAGCCCAATCGCGAAAATATTGAAAAACATTTAAATGGCTCACTAATGCTAGTGACGGCACTTAATCAACGTATTGGTTATGACAACGCGGCTAAAGTTGCGAAAACAGCTTTTGAAACAGGAGCAACTCTTAGGGAAGCTATTGTTAAATTAGGTTATCTCTCAGGTGAAGAGTTTGATGAAATTGTTGTTCCTGAGAATATGACACGACCTTAGTTGAGTAATATAGATTTACTTATTACATAAGTCATCAAATTCTTAACCGTTAAACTAATCAGCTTTTTTATGTAGCGCTTGGTCACATATTCAAGAGTTGCTGATTTTTAATTATACCGTTACTCTATCAATATAATAAGTTATTGAGATAGGTTAATAGTAAATGAAAAATATTAAATCATGTAAAGTGTCAGTCTACGCTAAGGAAATAATTTCACTAGTAAAACTCATTAGGGCATCAAGTTCTCAACAGGAGTTAGCAAACTTATTAAAACTTCCAATAAATACAATTAACAAGTGGGAAAATGGTCAACAGAAAATAAAATGGAATAATTTTATTGCTCTTTGCGAACTGCAAAATATTAACTTAGCTGAGTTTTTAGGACTTACGCTTATTCATAACTCTGGTACGTTTGAACCACTAAAGCTTGTTAAGCATCTTATTGGGGATAAGTCTTTAATGGTTATCTCTACTGAGTGTGATATTAGTTATAATACTGTATATAATTGGGACGCAAAAGGTGTTTCACCGAATCTAGAACACGTTCTAGCACTTATTGACGTTTACTCTTTGAATAAGGGTTCGTTTCTCTTAGAAGCCTTAAGGTCTGAACTTGATTCGGAATCAAAGGATGAGTCTATATTATCAATTGAACTTTTAATTTACAACTCCCCTAAAGTTCTCTTACTTTTAGCTCTTTTAGAAACTCCTCAATATACTCCTCTGGAAAAAGTTCACTTTAAAGAATTAGCAAAATTATTATCTGTTCCATTGTATCAATTGGATGAAATGATAGAGGCCATAGTAAAGAGTGGTAGACTTGTTAAGTTTGAAAATAGGTATAGTTTAAAAATTATATATACTAATCTTTCTACAGATTTAATAAAATATGGACACTTAGTTAAGTATTGGTTCAAGGATAGTCTGCGTATATTTTTAGATAGAGTCTCTGGAAAGGGAAAGACCGCTGAAGCATCTTTTATTAGTTTTGGTATTTACAATTTTGACGACGAAAGCCTTGTGAAAGTTAAAGAACTTTCAATGGAATTCTCCCTTCAGTTAAGAAAGCTATCTACAGACTCTAATAATGCGAAAAACCCTAGACTGATTACATTAGTAAGTCATGATCCTTTGAGTGATCATAATAACTAAAAAAACGAGAGAGCTTTGTCTTATCAGTTAAAAATATTGTTTGTGAAATCTTTTTTTATGCACTAATAGCATTTTACCTTTGTCAGTCGACTTTATATTCTAATGGTAATAATCTTTCTGTTTTATTATTCTTGAGATTGTTTTATGTTTAATTATATTAAACATTTTGATTTCCATCTAAAGGATTATTGTTGAAAACATTTGAGTGGCTATTTAAAGATAAAAAAATATCAAAAATTGAAATTACTCTTCCTGCGCTAAGTGTTGGTGAAGTTCTTATTAAGGTTGTAAAGGTTGGGATTTGTGGATCAGATCTATTTGCCTTAGAAAGTGTTGATCAGTATGAAGAACTGAGGCTAGGTCATGAGTGGGTTGGAGAAGTCGAAAATAGTTTGAGTGACAATTATAAAGTTGGAGATCTTGTTACGAGTTCTGCCTTTATAGGTTGTGGAGAGTGTAGTTTATGTCTCGTTGAAAAATCAAATTTTTGTCAGAATGGTTTTGCCCTTGGAGGAAAAGATTTTGGAATGCTAAGATCAAAGGCCATTTTGCCAGCAAATCAATTGTTAAAGGTTGATAACTTTTCTTTAAATGAAATTGTGCTTTTGGAAGTTGCTGCAGTAGCAGAAGAGGCCGTTTCTCAAATTTTAAGACTAGGTCTTGAGAAAAGACACCGTGTTCTTGTTTTTGGTGGTGGTCCAGTTGGTCTACTTACTTCCTTAAAATTAAAAGAAGAAGGATATGATTACACTCTTATTGAAAAAGATAATTTTAGAATTAAAATGGCTAGAGATTTAGAAGTAAATATACAAGCTCTGGGAATGGCTTTGTTGGATGACAAGAAAAAATTTGACTATATAATTGATGCATCTGGAAACGGAAATAAGCAAAGTGGTTTTTGGAAATATGCAAAAGTCTTTATCTCTACAAGTAGTGTGTGTCTAATCGTTGGTAAGTATATAGGAACAAGTGAAATACACTCAAATTTATTTGCCATGAATAATCTTACGATAAAGTGGATGCGAGGAATGCCAAAAGAAACTCTTGCTAGAACAAGAGACTTTTGGATTGATAAATTCTCTCATATATCTTCAAAAATGATTACTCACGAATTTAATTTCTCTGATGTTTCAAAAGCCTTTGATTTGGCGTTGGCTCGAGACAATTGTATGAAAATTATTATTAATGTAAATGTTAATGATTGAATGTCTAAAGTATAAATGTGTAATTCATCATATCTATTCTTAATGATATAAGTAGCTTTGAGCTTAGCTGACTTCTTCAGTTGAATATAAACTGGATCGATGTTATATTGATCAAACTATGTTTAATAAGTTCGTACTCATATTTATTTTTACTGCATTCTTCTCTGGAGTTGTAGGCGAATCTATGGGTAATGCTTTCGATCATGAAGAAGATAATAGTCAGTTGGTCGCAAAAACCAATACTATCCTAGCTAGTGAAATTTCCTATGTAGATTCTGACTGTAATGATTGTGAAGATGAGTCTTGCCACAGTGAAGGTGCTCATTGTGTTCATCACTGTTCTGGCGTTCATAACGTTGTAATTACAAATAAAAGTGTAGCACTCTCTAGTAGTCTATACAGAAGTACGCAAATACTTTGGAAGTATTACTTTCAATATAGTGAACCCTCTTTGGATCCCGCTCTTAAACCACCACTATTTTCTTAACAAATCCCATCGTTTTAATCTAAAATTTAAATATATTTTTTTGTGTAACTAGAATTACTAGGAAACTTAGTATGTATATATGTAAGAAAAATCTCTTAAGGATGATCTCATTTTTATTCTTAATTGGTCTAAACTCTAAAGTCTTTGCTACTTGTAATATAAGTAGTGCAAATGAAGTTTTAGACCTCATTAAAAAGAACCACCCTGGAATTAATCTCAATAACTCCAGTAAAAAGGCCATCATGAATACAATTGATGTGGCCAAGCAAAGACCAAATCCTGAATTTGACGCAGACTATATGAAAGGGGATTCAATTGATGGGGATGTGACTACCACTTCTCTTTCAATTAAGCACACTTTTGAACTGGGCGGTAAGCGAGATTCAAGAGTAGATGTCGCAAAGAAGTACATTGAAGTGTCCAATAATAAACTCAAAGGTAGTAATGAAGATATCATTATTGATTCTGTTGTTAAGGCCTATAGGTTGCGACAGATATATGAATTGTTACCAGTCTATGATGAGGCGTTTGGTGCCTTGTCTAAGATTTTAAAGACTAAGAAAAGTCGTAAATCTCTATCTCCAGAAGAGCAAGTTGAAAGTGAAACTTTGGTGTTAGCAACAAATGACTATTTGTTAAAAATAGCTCGTTTGAATGCAGAGAAAACTCATCTAAGTCGTCACCTCTCTTTCTTTCTTGGTAAGAGCTGTGCAATTCCCATGAAGGCACTCCCTAGGGATGTAAATTTGTCTCAGAAGTTCTTAGGAGATTCGGGATATAATCGTTATTCGAAATTGTTGGCCGCTAGAAATGAAGTTGAACTCGCCTCTGCTAAAGTAGCACTTTCTAATTCTAAAAGTCTTCCTGACTTAAAAGTAGGACCTGCTTTTGAAAATGAAAATATTAATGGAAGAAACTTTCAGTCTTTTGGACTAGTGCTATCTATGGACCTCCCTATTTTTAATACTAATAAAGGTGGTAGGGCCATTTCCAATAGTGAGTTGCTAACAGCAAATATGAATTTGCGTAATATTGAAAGAGAAGCATCTCTCGACCTTCAATCTTGGATAGATAAGTATAAGGCCTTTAGTAGTTCTTTGAAAATTATTACTAATCGAGCTGATTTGGATCGGAAGCATAATAGAATAGAGAAGTTGTTTAAAAGAGGAATCATTTCTACAGCGATGGTTATTGAATCTCATCGTCAATTGATTGAGTTCGCTAATACGCGATTTGAATTTGAGCTCGGTGCCGTAGAGGCGTTATGGAATATTTATAAGTTAAACGGAACAGTATTAGAGAAAAAGTTATAGAGGTTATATATGAATAGATTATTAATAGTATTTACAATGATATTTACATTCTCATCTTTTGCAGCTGAGGACGGTCACGACCACGATCATGAGCATTCAAGTCCTGATGGCATCCCTATGGAGAGAAGAGTAGAGGCTAAGAAACACGATCATGACTCCTTAGACCACGAAGAACATGGCAAACATGATGAGCATGAAGGCCACGATGATCACGGTCATGGTGGAGGAAAGGCCATTGGTGTTGGTAAGGCGATAATCGAAGTAGATGAAGTTAAAGGATTTAAACTAAGCCCTGAAGCTATCAAATCACTAAGTATTAAATTAAGTAAGCTTGATAAATTAGAGTTGAAGATTAAAAAATCTACACTTGTAACTTCTAAGAACGTTAAAGGTATTTATCTCTTTAGGGCCGGATTCTTCAAACTCTTGCATGTTGAGATTATAAAAGAGCTTCGAAATGATTACATTGTTAAAGTCTCTAGTATTCTAGCAGGTGATCAAATTGTAGTTGGTGGCGTCGGTCTACTAAGAGTTACTGATGTTTATTCAACTGATAAGTCTGAGTACGGTCACTCTCATTAATATTTTACAAAGGTTCTATCATGATAAATAAAATTATTGAATTTTCAGTAAATAATCGAATGTTTGTCTTTATGGCAACATTGATACTACTTGTTTTTGGAGTTAAGTCGTTTCAAGAACTTTCAATTGATGCTGTTCCAGATATCACTAACACTCAGGTGCAAATCAATACACAAGTTAAAGGTCTTGTTCCTGAAGAAGTTGAAAGAATGGTCACTTTTCCCATTGAGTATTCAATGAATGGAATGCCTGGAGTTGAAACGATTCGCTCCATCTCTCGTTATGGTATCTCTCAAGTCACTGTCATTTTTAATGAAGGAACAGATATTTACCGCGCAAGGCAGCTGGCCTTTGAAAAGTTACAAGGCATTGAGCTTCCAGCTGGTGTTAAACCAGAAATGGGACCTATTAGTACTGGTCTCGGTGAAATCTTTCACTACTCAGTGGAAGCAAAGGTTGTTGAAGCTGATTCTGAGAAGAGACTTGTTCAGCTCATGGAACTTAGGTCTATTCAAGATTGGTTCATAAAGCCCAGACTCCTTACAGTTAAGGGAGTCACTGAAGTCAATACTATCGGTGGATACGAAAAGCAGTTCTTCATCCAACCAGATATGAAAAAGATGTCTAAGTATGGAATACATTTTGATGATATTGAATCTGTGATTGAGAAAACGAATATCAATGTTGGTGGCGGATATATTCAACAAACTGGTGAACAGCTACTGGTTAGAGGGGTTGGTCTTCTACGTGGAATAAAAGACATTGAGAATGTAGTTGTAAAAAGACTCTCTTCTTATCAAGTTATAAAAATTAAAGATATCGGTACTGTTAAGTTTGATAAAGAAATTAGAACCGGTGCGGCCACTGTTAATGGCGAAGAGTCTATTATTGGTACCGCCTTTATGTTACTTGGAGAAAACTCAAGAGTTGTTTCCCAGAGAGTCGCAGGAAAATTAGACGAAATTAAGAAAGATCTCCCTGAATGGGTAGAGCTTAAAGTTCTCTATGATCGCTCCAATATGGTTAATGCTACACTTGGAACTGTTGAGCATAATCTTATTATGGGTGCGGGACTTGTTATGGTTTTTCTCATGCTCTTAGTTGGGAATATGCGAGCTGCCATCATTACTTCTCTTATGATTCCTATTTCACTTCTTATGACTTTCATTCTCATGCGTTGGCAAAATGTTTCTGGAAATCTTATGAGTCTGGGGGCACTTGACTTCGGTATTATTGTTGATGGAGCAGTTATCGTTATTGAGAACTGTGTTCACAGATTACAAAAAAGAGGTAAAGAGTTAGGGCGAGAACTTACAAGGAAAGAAGTAAAACAGCTTGTTATTGATGCTGCCATTGAAATTAGATCAGCAGCAGGGTTTGGAGAGTTAATTGTTATAACTGTTTTTATTCCTCTCTTTGCTCTAACAGGAGTAGAGGGGAAAATGTTTGGTCCCATGGCCACGACTTTTATCATGGCCTTAGCTTCGGCGCTTATTCTTTCGTTTACAGTGGTTCCGGCCCTCGCAGCAACATTTCTAAGTGGAAAAACTAGAGATAAGAAACCATTTCTTATGGGACTTGCTGAGAGAATTTTTAGTCCTGCACTTGATAAGGCCTTACAGTTTAAGAGAGTGGTTCTCACTATAGGTATAGGTTCAATAGTTCTTGGGGTGTTTCTCTTTTCTAGAATGGGGGCTGAATTTATTCCACAACTTGATGAAGGAGATTTCGCAATACAATTCATTCGACCGGCCAATATAAGTACAGAGAACTCAGTCGCACTTCAGAGAATATCTGAAAAAGTCATTGGCAAGTTTCCTCAGGTTAAGGATGTCTTTGCACGTACTGGTGCTGCGGAAGTCGCCACTGATCCGATGGGAGTCAATATTTCAGATTCCTATATCATGCTTCATGACAAAGAGAATTGGCCACTAGATGAGAAAATTAAGACTAAGAAAGATTTAATCAAAGAGATTAAAAGTAAGTTAGAACTCCATGTTCCAGGGCAAGTGTTAATGATGACTCAGCCAGTTGAGCTGCGCTTTAATGAGCTTCTTGAGGGAACTAGGGCCGCCTTATCAGTTAAGGTTTACGGTGATGATTTGGACAAGCTCATAGGTTATTCTAAAGAAGTAGCGGAGATTGTAGGTAATATTGAAGGAGCTGGTGAAGCTGAGTCAGAGTCAAAAGGTAAGTCTCCTATGCTGCAATACACTCCGAAAATGGAGGAGTTAGCACAACTTGGTGTGACTGCACGTCCTGTATTAGATGCTATTAGTACCGCAATTGGTGGACGAGAAGTTGGTCATGTTTATGATGGAGTAAAGAGATTTCCTATTGTGACTAGACTCTCTGAGGATCAACGTAAGGATGTCATGATTGTAAGAAAACTTCCTGTGGGAATTTCTGAAGGTTATACAGTACCAATTGAACAGGTCGCAGATATTGAATTTGTTCAAACTTTCTCGGCCGTGAGTCGAGAGAACTCTCAAAGGAGAGTCGCCGTCCTTGTTAATCCTGAGACTAGAGATATAGAAAGTTTTGTTTTAAAGGCGCAAAAAGAAGTTGAAGAGAAGATAGATTTACCGGATGGGTACTTCATAGAATGGGGCGGTACTTTTAAAAACCTACAAAGCGCAAAAGAAAGACTTGGGGTACTTGTTCCCATGTCTCTCCTATTAATTCTTGCCATGCTCTACGCTGCTTTTAAAAACTTTGCCCAGGTTGTTCTTATTTTTGCTTGTGCACCAATGGCCCTTATTGGTGGTGTCTTGGCCCTAAATATCATGGGAATGCCATTTAGTATTTCTGCTGGAGTTGGTTTCATTGCTCTTTCAGGAATCAGTATGTTAAATGGCGTAGTTCTGGTCACTTACTTTAATAGACTGATAAGTGATGGGAAATCTCCTGACGATGTTGTTAAAGAAGGGGCCATGACTAGGCTCAGGCCAGTGCTTATGACGGCCTTAACAGATATCTTCGGTTTCCTTCCTATGATGTTTTCTGCGGGGCTTGGAGCTGAAGTACAAAAACCTTTGGCCACAGTTGTTGTAGGGGGGATTATCTCTGCGACTATCTTAACACTGATAGTTCTACCAAGTTTGTACCGTTTGTTTATTAAGCAGATGCAACCAGAGCTTATGAAGAAAATATAATAGTATTTGAATTATCGCTGGGGGAGGTGTGAAAGCGCCTCTCCTTTTTTTATTTAGTTCTCTACGCTCTACAACTGTAAGAATAGATAGTTTTTCCGAGTTTCTTTCAATTGATAAAATACGCCTCATTTGATGGCTCATGTGATTTAGGTAGCTTAGGTGTAGATCAAGTTAATCTTTACCCATCTAGAGCTCTATTTCTGACATCAATCTTACCATTTCTTACATTATATGAACTTATTACAACATTTTTAAAAGTAAGAATGACCTTTCTCGATTGGTTTTGTAACTTGCATTTACAGAAAAAAGGGGAGAATACAAAATGAAAAAAATTACGGCCATAGTATTATTAAGTAGTGTCATCAGTGTAAGTGCAACAGAGAAAGTAGCTTACGGTGAAGATAATAGAGTTGATGTAGTTGATAGTGCTAACACTATAATGAAGGAATTATCTCTTTCTACAGCAACGCAAATCCCTAATAAGAATTTAACACTTAAAGATAATGGATCATATGATCTAGCTCAAACAACACTTGCTCAGTTCATGCCACAACTTAGCTGGGGAGTTCCTCTTTGTAAGGGTGAGAAATTTGAAAATCAATTAGCGATAGGAAATTGTTCAGGATTTCTTGTTGGAGATAAGTACCTTGTAACTGCAGGTCACTGTATGGCCTCATTGTCAGACTGTTCAGGTTCCAAATGGGTATTTGATTATAAGAAAGGTGAAATTGAAGATTATAATTTAGAAGCTAGTAAAGTTTATTCTTGTAAGAGAGTTATAAAGCAACAACTTGATGGTGCGACTAAGAGTGATTACGCTTTAATTGAACTTGATAGAGTTGTTGAAGGAAGAGCTCCTTTAAAGTTTAGAACGGAAGGAAAAATTGCTCTTGAAGATGGTCTAGTTGTTATCGGTTCTCCATCAGGACTACCACTTAAAATCGCTGGTGACTCTGTTGTTAAGGTCAATACAAATGATGTTTACTTTGAAGCTGATTTAGATACTTTTGGTGGTAATTCTGGTTCTGCAGTATTTAATGCAACTACTGGAGAAGTTGAAGGGATTCTAGTGAGAGGGGCAAAAGATTACAGTAGAGTAAAAGATGAAGCTGGTAATTCTTGTATGACTGTTAATATGTGTGAAGAGTACGGTGGTTACGGATGTGACGGTGAAGAAGTTACAAGAATCTCAATGGTTGGAATTACTGAAGCGATCACTAAGAATGAAGATCCAAGCTCAGCGTATGAATCACCTTTTAAAGCTGTTGTAGTAGAAGATTATGACTTTGAAGACTATAACTTTGAAGATATTGACTTTAGTTTCGATTTCTCATTAGATGGTCAATTTACTCTTTAATCAAAATAAATTAAAATTCTATAGAATTATAAAGGCTCCTATTGGGGCCTTTTTTTATTACATTAACTAAGTCTAAATAGAAGCAGTCGCTAATTCTTGTCTGGTAATATTATAAGAAAATAGTTAATATTACGAAAAATTAAAACAACGGAATTAGTCATGGGAAGAAAATCTGCCAAAATTGCAACTAAGAAAGGTGCAGCAGATAAGGCAAGAGGACAGGTTTACGGAAGAGCTTTGAAAGATGTTTTCAAGGCATCTAAAGGTGGTGGACCAGAATTATCTACAAATTTTCTCCTAAAAGTATCCGTTGAAAGATGTAAGAAATTAAATGTACCTAAGGACCTTATAGAGAAGGCGATTAAGAAAGGTCAGGGTTCTGATGGTGTAGGTTATGAAGATATAACTTATGAAGGTTATGCTCAAGGTGGTGTGGCGATTTTTATTGAAGCCTCAACGAATAATGTCGCGAGAACTGTTGCCAACGTAAGAAGTTATTTTAAGAAATGTAATGGTTCTCTTGGTGTCACTGGTTCGCTTGAATTTGTTTTTGAACGTAAAGCGATATTTACAATTCCTCCTATTGGAGTAGATGAAGACAATTTCACTCTACATATGATTGATGCTGGTGCCGAAGATGTTGAACTTGTCGATGAATTCTTTGAAGTGTCTGGGGCAATGGAGTCTTTTGGATCTATTCAAGAAAAACTTCAAGAGATTAATATAATACCAGAGGAAGCCTCTCTTGTGAGATTACCTATATCGCTTAAAGATGCAGATGATGAAACTGTAGATCAAGTAGAAAGGCTTATTGATATGTTAGAAGCAGATGATGACGTGGTGACTGTTTATCATAATCTTGAATAATATAAAACCTCATTATTCTGACTAGTATTTGTCTTAATTGAGAACGTTTGTCGGGAATTTTCTTTCCTCTTAAAAGCGTATTAGATCTTATCATTTTATTAAATCCTAAATTTAAAAAGTTCTCCTATAATATTCGAATGAGAAAAAACAAACTAAAAACAAGTATATTAATTGTTGATGACGACCTAGATATAAGAAAACTCCTTACTTATCTCTGTGAAAATTTATGTGACCATATATTTGAAGCAGAGTCTGGTGAGGATGCCATTAAAATTATAAGAGAAGAGAATATTCAACTGGTTCTTTCTGATATAAAGATGAAGGAAGTTTCAGGGGTTGATCTTTTAAAACAAATCAAAGAGGTTGATCCTCTGATTCCTGTCATTTTAATTTCTGGGTATGCAGATGTTAAGGTCTCTAGATTGGCCATGCGTTGTGGTGCTTATGACATTATTGATAAGCCGTTTATAGAAGAGACTGTCATTAAGAGAGTGAATGATGCTCTAGTAAGTCTTAAAAAAGAAAAAATGGAATCGGAGCTAGTGACAGTTCTTTGTGAAATCTTTAGTTACAAGACAAATCTTGATTATGTGGCCCTTAACGATAATCAAAGGTTCGAATGCTTAAGTGCTGTTTCAACAATTCTCATGTTTAAGAAAGACAAAATAAAGCATTTGCTAACAATTGCCTGAGCACTTTCCTTTCAAATTATAAATTTAAATTTATCTAAATTAGCGTGTGTTTCAGGTATAGAGACTAAATTTTTTTCAAAGATTTCCGATTGTAGTTAAAATCTATAAACCTACTAGGAAATATTTAATGAAAAAAATTAACATTACCTTAACTTGGCAAATTGTTATTTTAGTTACTATCTCACTACTTTCTTTTACGGGAATCTCAACTCTTTATCTCTCATCAAATTACGATGTCTACAATGCTCAGAATAAAGTAGATAGATATATGGAAGTTTTAAAGGAGGTGGCTCCTCTAGTGAATTCGCTGCAAATAGAGAGAGGATTGTCTTCAGGATATATCTCTGGAGTGGAAAACTTAAAACAAATATTATCCCATAGATCAGTAGTAGATAGAAATATTATTAATTTTGAAAAATCAATTGTTGATGCTGATTTAACTGATAATGTTGTATTAGTTGAATTGAAACACAAAATGAAAAATCTAGTTCATTTTAGAGAGCTCGTTGATAATAAAACAGATTTAGCGCTACATTTAAAGAACTATTCAGATTTGATCTATTCTCTACTTGGTCACTATAATTATACTGCTGATAATGGAAGTAGTTTAGGTTATGTTTCACTCATAATCAGCCTTAGAATCTTAGAGGAAGCCAAAGAAGACTTAGGCCTGCTTAGGGCCAACTTAACCAATATATTTACTGCGAATGATCCTATTAGACAGAAAACAGCTAATAACCTTTTAAAGCTATATAACTCTGCTCTATCAAACCTAAATTCCCCAGTATTACAGCTTTCTGGAAAGGGGAAAAAGACTCTTGCTACTTTTAAAGAAAAAGAAACCTGGAAAATAGTAAAGAAGTCATACGAAAAGGTTCTACTGCGAAAATACAATGGGGACTTTGGTATTGAGCCTATTAAGTTTTTTGATACGATTTCAAGTGCTGTTCAAGATATAAATCTTCTTTTAGAAAGTGAATTTTCTCATTTAACAGATAACTTAATTGCTCCATCTATTGCAAAGGAGAGTTCTAAAATCTACCTAATGACCTTCATGACATCCTTAGGTTTCTTAATAGTTGTTGGATTAAGCTGTTATACAATAAGAGGAATCAATGAAAGACTAAATTCTTTGATAGATAGTCTTCACTCGGGGGCAAGTGTTGTGTCTCTAGAGTCTAAGAACCTTTCAAAAAATAGCTTAAAGCTCTCAGAATATGCCACTGAGAACTCTAGTTCTATTCAAGAAACAGCAGCATCAATAGAAGAAATATCTAGTATGGTTAGGAAGAATGTATCTGAAGCAGAAAAATCAAAAGATATCTCAGACTCTACGACTGAGACTTCAAATCTTGCCATTAGAAAGATGAAAGAACTTACAGTCTCTATGAATAGTATTATTGATAGTAATGAGAAAATTTCAGGACTGGTAAAAATCTTTGACGAAATATCTGAAAAGACTAAAATAATTGATGATATTGTTTTTCAAACAAAGATTTTATCATTTAATGCTTCGGTTGAAGCAGAAAGAGCAGGTGAACATGGTAGAGGTTTTGGAGTTGTAGCAAGGGAAGTTAGTAACCTGGCGCAACTCTCTGGAAAGGCCGCCACAGAAATTTCAAGTATCGTAAAAGAATCAACTAAAGCAGCTGAAACAGTAGCTTCGGAGAACAAAGAAAAAGTGACTCAAGGTCATAATATTCTCACTGAGGCGACTGCGTTTATCGATGAGATTTCATCTACATTAATAAAAATCACTAAGAACTCAGAACAAATTCTTATTTCATCAAAGGATCAAGCGGATGGAATAGAACAAGTGAATAAGGCCATTTCAGAGTTAGATTTAACAACTCAGCAAAATGTAAAACTGTCTGATATAACTTCTCTTTCTTCGCAGGAGCTAAATAAACAATCTGTATTATTAACAACTGCCGTAGACGATATAGTCTCTCTTGTTAAGGGAAAAAATAATAAACATATTAGTCTTCAAGAGAAAACGTCGCATAATTCTGTAATAAATCAGGTCTCAAATGTTCTATCGTTATCTCCAAATATGGTATCCGTGCCTCAGCCTGCTTTTGAAAGTGCGACAAATATGGCGGTGGGAGACGATACTGTGAGTGTAGCGGATTCATCAGATCAGGACGAATGGGAAAAGATTTAAAAAGGAATCGATCATGAGTGGTATTGATGATTTTCTCATTGAAATAAGACAAGATTTCATTGAAGAAGCAAGGGATATGATTGAAGAAGCTGAAGGGTGCTTTCTATCATATGAAAAAGATCCCAACAATTCGAAGACAATGGATGAAATACTTAGACTTTTTCATAGTTTGAAAGGGTCTAGCTCTGCCGTTAAGTTTGATCGGTTGGGAGAGTTTTGTCACCATGCTGAAGATTTTATTATTAAAATTCGCGATGGTGTCATTGCTAAAGATCAGAAAGTCGCCGATACCTTGCTGTTATTTTCCGACACTATTAAAAAGGCGTTAATCGCATTAACTCATGGGAATGAAGAAGGTGTCTACGATGAAGGCTTTAGGGCCATCGCTTACTATGAGGGAGATGAAACAGTAACTTATGAGGGAACAGTTAAGAGTGAGAAATTTGAAGATGTAATAGAAGATTTAGAAGAGTTCATTAATGAGGTAGAAGAAGATATTGAAACAACAATAAAGAAAGATTCTAGCATTAGTGATGAAGAGGCCCTTCAATTATTAGCTGATATGGATCCTGATTTTTATAGTAAGACTGAAACTGAAAAAAATAATAAAAAAGAAAGTCTTTTGCAAATAGAAAGTATCGTTGAAGTTAAGGAAGAAACAACAGAAGCGTCTATTGAAGTTAATAAAGTTACTACTTCATCTTCAAATAAGAATGAATCAATTAAAGTTAACCTGGATAAAATTGACAGTTTGCTAGACTACTTTGGAGAACAAGTTATTTGGCAAAAGAAACTTAGTTATTTAATTGATGATGGTATTGAAAAAAATATTGAAGAAATAAAAACGACTTCAGCTAATCTCGATAAGATTACACTAGATTTACAACAAACGGCCATTACCCTTAGGATGATCTCATTGAAACAAATTTTTGGACGACTTGAAAGAGTTGCTAGAGAGACTTCAAAGAAAGTATCAAAGAATATTGTTTTTATTAAAACTGGTGAAGCTTCTGAGTTAGATAAAACAATTGCTGATTGTCTAGTTGATCCACTAACACATATGGTGAGAAATGCTATTGATCATGGTCTTGAAACAAATGAAGAACGTTTACGTCTTGGTAAAACTAAAGAGGGAAAAGTTGAATTAAAAGCTTTTAGACAGGGGGGCTTTTTCTATATTGAAATAATTGATGATGGAAGGGGTCTAAATAAAGATCAAATCCTTGTGAAAGCTATCGAAAAGGGGATTGCTAAACGCGAGGTCTCCTATAGTGATGAGCAGATATATAACTTCATTTTTACAAATGGTTTCTCTACAAAGAATGTAGCTTCTGATGTCTCTGGTCGTGGTGTTGGAATGGATGTGGTCAAGAAAATGTTCAGTGACTTAAAAGGAACCTGTGAGATTCATTCTGAATTTGGAAAGGGGACCCGATTTGTTGTAAAGCTTCCATTAGCTCTTGCCATGTTTCAAGGGTGTATTTTAAGAATTGGTGATAAGCAGTTCATTATGCCGAATTCTGATTATTCAGAAACGGAAAAAATAGATCTCTCTCTAGTTGAGACTATTAACGACAATAAGAAAGTTATTAATTATAAAAATGAAGTACTTCCTGTTATCTGCCTTAAAGAAAAATTTAAAATTGAAGGTCTAAGTACTAATCCAAAAACGCAGATCGGTGCGATTATTCCTTATGAAAATGAAAAGTATATGATGATTTTTGATGAACTCGTTTCACAGGAAAGAATAGTTCTGAAGGACCTAATGCCTAATGTTAAAAATATAAATGGTATCGCAGGTGGAACAATTTTAAATGATGGAAGAGTGGCATTGGTATTAGAAATGAAACAAATTGTAGAACATTATAAGAATGTAGGATAAATAATGGAAACAACTGAAATTTTAAAATCTGATACAGAAAGACGTTATCTCGAAATTATCGTTTCTGATAAACATTACTGTGTTCCTCTAAAAGACATTAGTGAAGTTGTTCCTAATTTTGAAATTTCTTCTGTACCTCTTACTAAATCTCACTTTAAGGGGTTGATTAATTTACGAGGTCAAATTATCTCGGTACTTGATCTCGGAATGAGGATTGAAAAGACGCCAACTAAATTCGTTGAGAAACAAACTTGTATTGTAATTTTTAATATTGATGACATAAAAGTTGGGGCCTTAGTTGATGAAGTTTTGGCAGTTCAATTAATTTGTGATTCTGTCATTGATGATCAAAATCACATTAAAAGTCAGAAGAACCTATTCGTTACAGGAGTTATAAAAGAAGAGAATAAGTCTAATCTAAGATTTCTCTTAGACCTTATTCCACTATTAGATATAGATGAAATAAAAGAAATAGAAAGAAATCATGCTGTTAACGGATAATTAATGAATCAAATAGATGTCTTAAATTCATCCCAGTTCATAGCTCTTAAAGATATTCTTTATAAAGAAACGGGTATCGTTGTAGCTGATGATAGGAAGAGCTTTTTTGAAACTAGGTTATTTAAACTTATGCATGAAGTGAAAATTCATGATTGGGATGAACTCTTATCTATATTGTTGAGTACAAATAAGAAAAGACTGATAGAGGAGTTTATCTCTTGTCTAACTACAAATAAAACTCATTTTTTTAGAGAAGCTGAACATTTTGAATATATTATTAATCACTACCTGCCTGACTTATGTAAACATAAAAACCTCTATGTTTGGTGTGCTGCCGCTTCTACTGGGGAAGAGCCTTATACCTTAGCTTGCGAGATTGATCATTTTATAAAGAAATCGAATAGATTTAATGAATTAAAATTACTTGCCACAGATATTGATAATAACGTTCTTGCTCAGTGTATGCAGGGTGTTTACCCAGCAGAAAGATTTGGTGAGTCTATTCATCAACTACCTTTTAAGAATTATATTATTAGAGGCACTGGTAACAATTCTGGTTATTACAAATTTAAAAATGAAATTGTTGATAAAATAAAATTTAGAAATTTGAATCTGACAAATGTTGTGGCCTACCCTAGCATGAAGTTCGATCTCATTATGATAAGAAATGTTCTTATTTACTTTGATAAAGTGACTGTAAAAAGAATCATTCATGCCCTTGCTACTAGACTTCATGAAGGAGGTCTTCTTATTCTTGGCATGTCTGAGGCTATCGATTATGAAATTGAAGGACTAAGTTATTTGGGTAAATCTATTTATAAGCGTTGTCCTAAATTGTCAGAAATGAGTACCTCAAAAATTACCCATGTTAAAAAAGTAATAGTTGTAGACGATTCTCTACCCGTACAAAAAGTCATTAAAAGGTGTTTGAAAGATGATAGTGATATTAAAGTAGTCAGTACTGCAAGCTCTGCCATGGAGGCCTTAGAGCAAATTAAAATCTATAAACCAGATGTGATAACTTTAGATATTCAAATGCCAGAAATGACAGGAATAGAATTCCTAAAGAAATATGCAAAAGAGCTTGATATCGCCGTAATCATAGTTAGTTCTTTCTCTAAAGATGATTCTGATTATTATTTTCAATCATTAGAGCTTGGTGCTTTTGAATATATTGAAAAGCCTAGTTTTGATAGTCTCGATGAGATTTCAAAGAAACTTTGTAGAACGATTAAGAGTTCAAAGAAAATTAGAGAAGTTTTGTCTTTGAAAAATATAAAAATAGTCAAAGTCAAAAAACATCATATTTCAAAAATTGAAAATAATATTGTTGTCATTGGTTCTTCTACTGGGGGCGTAGAAGCCTTAAAGGAAATATTTAATTCCTATCCCTGTGAAATTCCTCCTACAATTGTAATTCAACATATACCAGAGTCATTTTCAATGAAATTGGCTGCAAGATTTAATGAACTCTATGAATTTACAGTAAAGGAAGCCGAGCATAATGAAACAATTTTAAAGAATACTATCTATATAGCACCTGGTGGAAAGCAATTAAAAATTGTTAAAACGGGTAGTGTTATTAAATTGTTTGTCACAGATGACCCTCCTTTTAATAGACATAAGCCTTCTGTTGATTTTTTCTTTAATTCTATAGCGAATATTAATGAATTTGATAAACATGTTGTGGCCTGTATTCTTACTGGGATGGGAGAAGATGGTGCTAGAGGACTTTTAAGATTAAAGAATAATGGCTTTAGCACTATAGCTCAAGATGAGGAGTCTTCAGTAGTGTTTGGTATGCCAAGAGCTGCTATAAAACTAAATGCTGCGAAGTATATTCTCCCTCTTAAAAAAATAGCATTAATGACATTCAATAAATTAAAGTAAATATAAGAGAATAATTATATTAAGAATTTATTAATGAATAACTAGGTTGGCAAGGTGTAAAATGGTCATCCATTACAACTATAGCCATTTTTGTGAAGATCAATTCAGACAACTGTTAAGAAAGGAGAATGAAATGAAAAAACTTAAGGCGCCCATGCTTGCATTATTAATGCTTCTATCTGTGGATACGTTCGCTATGGATAATAAGCAGTTAGCTTTTCAGCTAACAACTCTGTTTCGCTCATCACGCTCTATTGTGACGAAGAATAAGCCCTTTATTGGAAACCCTAGAGAGTCCTTAAAAGGGGAATCTCCTGATGATTTTATTATTTCTTTCTTAATTCAGACTAAGAAAATTTATAAGAAAACGACAGGTTCTAGATTTCCTCCTACTGATGACACTCCAGAGGGAGTTCTTCGTGGTCATCTTATCGATTCCATTGTCTCCGTGATCATAAAAGCTGTGAAGGGACAATACGAAGGGGTCTTTAAATACAGTCCGGCTACTCATTTTAAAAAAGGAGTTAATGTTTATGATAATAAATTCTTACCTGCTCGTTACGCAGTTGAAGTGATGAAGGAGTTTAATGCTAGAACAGAAGGTAAGGCCCTTTTAAAATTAACTGCTCCCGATAAACTCTTAGTAAAAAGAAGTAATGCACCTGACGAATGGGAGAAAAAAATTCTGAATAGTATTTTCTCAAAAGCTGGCTACGAGAGAGGAAGTCCTTTTTCTGAAGTCACTACTTATAAAGGTCAAAAAGCTTTCAGACAATTGCTACCTGAATACTATAAGAAAGGGTGTATTGGATGTCATGGAGCTGAAGCAGGTCAAAATGGTCCAAATATTCACCAGAGTGGTAAAGGTTATCCGCTTAAGACTCTAGGTGGTGGTATTAGTATTATTATTTTGATGGATGGATAAATATTAATTAAATTGGTTGGTGCTTGGATTAAACAAGTGCCAACCTTTTTTTTCTACTTCTAGGTTTTCTTACCTTTTATATGAAAAATTGGCGTACCTTTAATCTCTTCGAACTTAATCGCTCCAATTTCTTCCCTCGAAATACTATGACTATTGTGACCTTTTGAAAAAAAGATCTTGCTTTTTTTATCGACGGATACAACTCTCTTTAAGAGCAGGCCATACTTAATATGATTGAATACGATAATCTGTTTTGCAAGAGGAGGCTTTTTCCAGAATGGTTTAAAGATAAAAAGATAGTCTCCATCTTCGTAAAGAGGAGACATGCTTTGACCTTGAACTTTAAATATTGAAATCATTTATAGTTCAGGAAGAATAACTTCTAGATTGGGTTTGCAATGGTAGGTTACGTTTTTGAATTTTATATTTTTTATTTTCCAAAAGATTTCTGAAAAATCATTTAACTTAGTGACAAGATCTCTTGTAGCGTCTTGATCGATATTCTGTTTACACTTTGAAGCGAGTAACAGTACCTCGTGAACGAGAGAGTGAATCTGAGGGAATTGCTTAAATTGAGGTTCCTTAAAAAAATCTCCCCAAATAATTCGAACTTCTTCTTTTACAATTTCTGCAGATCTCTCTTTTTCATTAATCATTCTTGTAATCTTATTTTGATAATGAAGATCACGTGTTCCTTGGTGGTCCTTAATCTCATGCTCTTCAAGCTCAAGAATTGTGTCTGTCATACGAGCTACAGTCATGGCAGCAATCACTGCAGTAGTAGGATCGTAAACACCACACGGAACATCACAGTGTGCTTTTACTGTTTTAAATGGAGCGAAACTATCCATAGTTTCTAAGATTGCGTGAATCATAAAATACCTCTTGTTTTAAAGTCTTGATTTAATTTGTTCGATCGTATATATATTTGTTTGAATAGTCAAACTTTATTAAAGCATTAAAATAGGAAGTTTAGAAATGTTAGAAAAATGGAATGATAGTTATTGGTTGGGACAAAATAGTCTTAACGAGGGAAATTTTAAATCCGCTTATTTATATGCAGTGGAATGTAACTCAATCCTTAGAACTAGATTTCGTAGTGTAAACGTAGTCGAACAAGTGGATGTCTTGGATAAGTATTACCAAACTGTTCTACTTCTAAAGTCATGTAGTGAAGCTAAAGGATGCCGTGATTGTGTTGTTAAGCAAATATCTGCTGGGATGGAATCTCTTAAGTCTTTGTATGATTCAAATGATGAGAATACCTACGTTAGAGTAAAAGCAGGAGAGCTCTTAATTTCTTTAAATAGAGATTTGGCCGCTTATTATAAGAGTCAAGAGATGCTCTATGAGCTTTCTGTATTGAAATCTACAGTCAATGAAAACAAATATAAATTCTTATTAATTAAATAACCTTATTCGGAGAAATACTATGGAAAGTATAGGAATATTCTATGGAAGTAATATCGGAAATACTGAGGATGTGGCCACTAAAGTTAAAAATGTTTTAAAAGCAGAAATTTTTAATATATCAGATGTTAAAAAAGAACAAATGAGCAACTATGATTTTCTTATCTTCGCTTCTTCAACTTGGGGCACGGGAGAGCTGAGCGATGATTGGGAGGAGCACCTACAAAAACTCGATGAATTAGACCTAAATCATAAATACGTGGGTTTTATAGGTCTGGGAGATCAATACTCTTACGGTGACACTTTCTGTGATGCTCTTAGTATTATTTATAATCGCATCAAGGATAAAGGAATTAAACTGATTGGACAGTGGCCCACAGAAGGTTATGACCATGAAGAGAGTGAGTCGATTCTTGATGGAAAATTCCTAGGCTTGGTCATTGATGAAGATAACCAAGATGAGTTAACTGATGAAAGAATAAATAAGTGGGTCTTACAGGTAAGAGATGAATTAAAAAGTCACTAATTCATAACTTCAATTTCCGGGGTGCCCTTCTCAAAGAACTTTGTAATCCATACAAAGACTAACCCCGTGAAGTACATGAAGAGTCCATAAGTTGCTGGAGCCAGGGACATTTCTGGATTACCAAGAATTGTTCCTGTTATGATAAGAGCGATGGTTCCATTTTGAATTCCCACCTCAATTCCTATGGTTGTCGATTGCTTATGTTTAAGTCCCATCAACTTAGACACAAAGTAACCAAGAATAAAGTTACACGTGCTTAGTATAATTGCTATGGGTGCAACACTTTTGAAAACGACATCAATATTGTGCCAATTCTTATTAAGCACAACTGCAATAATGAGAAATAAGAAAAGAAAGGAGAAGATCTTTACAGGACTTTCTACTTTCTTGGAAAACTTTGGAAAAGATCTATTGATTTGTAAACCGATTACTATGGGAATGATTGTGACGACTAAGAGTTTTATAATAGTTTCTAAAACTGGAAAGTTGAAGGAGCTACTGTCTCCCATAAAGTAAGTAAGAGTCGTTGCTACTTGCAATGGAATAATAAAGGGTACGATTAAGCTTACTATGGCAGTTAAGGTAATTGATAAGGCCAGATCAGCTCTTGCTAGAAAGGAAATCATATTTGATGAGGCTCCTCCTGGACAGAAGGCCAAGATCATTAAACCTGTGGACATGAGAGGATCTAAATCGAAGAGGGTAATCACAATGAATGCCATTATAGGTAAGAGGATCATCTGCGCGATCATTCCAGTGATTACGGCCTTAGGATATTGAGTGACTCTTTTAAAGTCACCAATGGTTAGAGACATTCCCATTCCCATCATGATGATAATGAGCGAGATGGGTAGGATGACTTTTATGATTATTCCAAATTCCATATTATTCTTTACCCTTGGAGAGACATTCCTCTCAAATCTTCTTTAAAATATTAATTTGTGGAGACAGAAAAGAACTGTAAAATGATTGTATTCATAAGTATTATTGTATCTAATATACACTAATGGTCTAGTGATAATTGACAGAGAAGAGACTAAAGCATGTTAAATGACTTAAAATATAAAGATTCATTGCAGTTTAAAGTCATAAAGAATGTGACTTTTTTCACTTTCTTTATTTCCTTTATGATTTTTTGTGTAGATATCTACCTTGAGTTTCAAGAAAATGAAAAAAATCGAAATGACACTATTGAATACTTAAAAAATAATTATGCACCTTCTATCTCTATATCTGTTTGGACTTACGATCGAGAAGTAACCTCCGCCTTAACAACGGCGATAAGTCAATTTGAACATATTGAAAAGGTCGAAGTTTTAGATCAGTTTGAAACTGTTTTTTCTAGCTCAGGGGAGAGTTTGGATAAAGAATTAATGGTTCATGACATTGAACTCCTCTCGCCGCCTAGTTCTTCAAATAGAGTGAAAATTGGTATGATTAGAGTTTATCTCTCTAATAAAAAATTCTATGAAAAACTAAGGCATGAAATACTGGGTCTCTTTTTATCGAGATTATTTAAAAGCTTTTTCTTAGCTGTTTTTGTCTATTTCTTAATAACCAGGCTTGTTGTGAAACCCCTACTGAGAATTGTCTCTCAACTAACTTATGAAAATAAGGATCCAGTTTACATTGAGGAAAAAGATAAATCTAGAGAAGTAAACTTTCTCATAGATTCTTTAAATGAATTAAAAACTAAGAATGAATTGTATATTAAAGAAGCCAATCAGGCTCAACAGGAAGTAAGCGAATATAATAAAATCCTACAAGATGAGCAAGAAAAGGTGCGGAAACAAATTTCTTTCTTTCTACATGATAGTATTGGACAAAATCTAGCTTCTTTAAAGTTAAGTTCTCAGGTAAAAGGGATGGACAGTGAGTTTGTTGATAATATTGAGATGATTATTTCTGAAGTCAAGGAATTATCCTATGACATTCTTCCGGCGCCAGTGGTTAATGCTACATTTAAAGAAAGTGTAGATTGGCTTCTAAATAAATCGACAAATTTAAAAGAACTAAAAGTAGAAGTCTCTGATGACTGCGAAAGTCTTCCTTTAAATTCTCAAATTAATTTATACCGGATAATCCAAGAACTCCTGCAAAACTCAATGAAGTATTCCAAAATGCAATCTCTTGAAATGTATATTAAATCATCTGGTGATACTTTTGCTTTTCTCTATCATTCTAAGGGTCCTGAGACAGAGTTTAGGAAGAGTGAGAATTCTAATAGTTTGGGAAATGTGACAATTGAGGAAAGAGTTAAGTATATTAATGGAAAGATAATATCTAATAAGGTGGGTGATAGCTCTTACAAGTTGGAGATTCACTTCAAAGATACTTTTATTTAGGTATCTCTATTTTTCAGAGTGTTATATAAGTTTATAAGTTCGATATCACCTGATAGGTTTAATTTACTTAAGAGTCTTCGTTTGTAGGTACTAATTGTTTTAACATTTATTCCTAAGTCAAAAGAGATTTCTTTTTGTGGAACTCCTCTTAAAGTATATTCTAGAACATCTCTTTCTCTTTCAGAGAGATCCTCAATCAAAATTTCCCATTGGCCTCTGTCTTTAAATAAGAGATCTTTGGAAATTCTTCTCTGCTTAATCTCTTTCTCTCCTGATGTCGCTAGTATTCCTTTCTCTAGAGAGTTAAAAGCTTCGTTCTTATCAATAAATAGATCCGCTCCAGCTGCGATTGCCTTTTTTTCGTAAACATCTCTATTCATCATGCTGAGAACAATTATTTTTAAATGAGAAAATTTTGGTTTAAGCATTTTGACAATAGATATTCCATTTACGGCCCCAAGAGATATATCCACAATTAATATATCTAAGTGAGTTAAGTCCATCGATATAACTTCTTCGTAACCATTTGCAGAAAGTTGCACATCAAAGAGAGGATTCTTTGTCAGTAGCGAACAAATTCCCTCTCTGAAGATCTGATGATCATCAATAATTCCAATGGATAATTTATTGTCGCTGACGGTATTTTCTAAACCCATTTGATTCCTGTCGGTTAGTTTCTTAAGGTTCTATTATACATATTTCTATGAGCTTACATAATGAAAGTCGTTACTTTTTGTTGTTTGTAAGAAAATTCTTACCCATTTGTATTGGCAACGTCTGAAACTTTCCAGGCAACGTTGAAAATGAATTTTGTTCTTTTGTATTATGCGCAATCTGTGATGATTATTTAAACATGACTAGAAGAGAATCATACTTTTGCTTATGCAGAAAAACTTTATATTGTTCCTATGGATTAAAATTCTATTTAGATACCTTTGCATAGTTTAAAGTTACAAAGGTATCTTCTCGTTTGAAACTTATAGAGTCTTTAAAAAGACTATGAGGTCCCTTTTCTGTGCAGGAGTTAACAATTCATTTCCATTAGAGTCAATGAATGCTTTAGTGTGACCAATATTTCTAAGTCCTGGTTTACGAGTATCAAAGAAGGCATCAGTATCCGCTAACCATTCTTTTGGAATATCATCACCCACTGGATATCCCACACATTCACTAGAGAAATCTCTTTCAATATCATTAGCGGGACCTTGAAAAAATGTCTTTGGCCTCTCACTCACTTTACTTAATAGAGCACACAAATTGGGGATAGAGTTATTATGAAGGTAAGGATATCTTGCCCAAATTCCAACAAGTGGTGGTGGTACATAACCCTTTTGCGGAACAACAACTGTGTTCATCCACTTAGAAATTTTTAAATCATTTAATCTCTTAGCGAAATACTTCATCCCTTGATATCTGTTAGGATCTGTCCCCACATCTTTTACAGGAGTTTTCTTATGGTACTTAACTATTGTTGTTTCTAATATTTTAATGTCAGATAATTCTGAGGCGTTTGGTAAGTTCCACGCCTTCTCATAATCCCCGTGACACTTAGAACATCTATTCTTAAAGACATCTTCACCGCGTTTTGCAGCCGGAAGATCAATAGTAGATGCGGCAAAGAAATCAGTCCACCTTGGGGCCTTAGTAGAGAAAGCCGCTACCGTTAACTCTTTTATGGTTTCCGTATTATCTGCCATCCACTTTTCTAGCTCTTTTAGATCTGTCCCACGACCCAGTTCATTCCAGAGGAAATTTGTTAAAATAGGATTTCCTTCTACGATTGATCCATCAGAGAGCCATCTCGTTTTATATTTTAAATTCCACCATACCGCTGGTTTTGAATCGGCAACAAATTTATGGAGTGGGTTTCTTCTGGGAAATTTTTCTAGGAATTTATTCTTAGTGGCGTACTCGTCTAGATTTCTTCTAGAAAGACTAAGCGCCACTTGTGGTAGGGAAGTATCGAGTCCTAGCACTTGTGGATCTGTCACTCCTACCGAATTTAAATTATACTTAGTTCTTCTAAACTGTAAGCGCTCATCTTCTGTGGCCCTAGTTGAAGCTTTAAAAAGTTTACTAGGAACAAAGGGGATCGTTTTCTTCGCCATGTGAAAGAATCTATTGGCACGAACTCTCTTATTGGTAAGACCCATGATACTTTTTCCAAAGAGTCTTCCTGTGTGGCAAGTGGCACAACTAAAAGTCAGCCCCTTTCCTTTCGCCGTATTCATAATGGTCGCTCCCATGGGAACTTCCGGCTTCACTCCATTTGGATATGGGATTTTATAAATTCCCACAGCATTTTCGTCATTGTAAGGATTTAATCCCACCCAGTCATACATGCCTTGGATGTCATTAAAGCCAATTTTCTTTTTAGCAACTCTTTGGATGAGTCTTCTTAGGGGATTCGTTTCAGAGGCCTCTAGGAAGTTCTTTAAAGGCTCAAAAGGAACTAGGAGACCAGTTACTGTAACTGGATATTGAAGAGCGTGAATAAAGCCATTTCGCTGCTTCTTCTTAAATTCTTCACTTCCAAGTTTGTAGATATTCTCTCGATGCTCACCAGTAGCTAGTGTGGCATTTCGTGACCAATCGGCCTTATCCCAAGAACTAGTGTTGGCAAATACAGTAGTGGATATCATTAAAACTAATGAAAACAGGACCTTATGCATATCTCTCTCCTTAGACTCTATTACATCAAAAAGAGGGAGGCTTTGGCAAAGAAATGGAGAGATGTAAGACTTTTTTCAGGGAAACTTGGGTTTATCGCCCTTTAAATAATTGATATCTTAAGGCTTAGTAGAATATCAAACGAATATCTAAAATATCTAAGAGAAATATTTTGCAACGAGAATACTTTCAGGTAGTTATAGTTTTAACTACATTATTTAAAAGTAGTCCATTTCCTGGAAAGAGCATGACTAAGACTTATGATTACCAAGCCGCGCGCGATAAAACTCTCGAGAAGAAGAAACGAGCTTTCGAGCAGGCGAAGAGTAAGACAAACCTTCGTGAAAAGAAGCCCGATTGGTTTAAAGTCAAATTGCCTTCCGGTAAAGAATACGAACAGGTGAGAAAGAAGCTTAGAGAAAAGAATCTTTGGACAGTTTGTGAAGAGGCTTCTTGCCCCAATCAAGGAGAGTGTTGGAGTGCCAAGACTGCGACCATGATGATTCTTGGTGGGACGTGTACTCGCGCTTGTAAGTTTTGCGCCGTGGATACAGGGAATCCTGGTGGCGTTATTGATTTCCAGGAAATTCAAAATGCATCTGATATGGTGGAGACTATGGGGCTTAGATATCTCGTGGTCACAAGTGTTGATAGAGATGATCTGGCTGACTTTGGTGCTGCTCACTTTGGAAATATTGTAAAACGTATCAGAAAAGATCATCCCGATACTTTAGTAGAAGTTCTCATTCCAGATTTTGATGGAAATGAAGAACACATGCATACGCTTGGTTCTAGTCGTCCCTTTGTTATCGCTCAAAATATTGAAACAGTTAAAAGACTCACTCATCCTGTGCGCGATAGAAGAGCTGGATATGAGAAAACACTAGGTTGTTTAAAGTATTATAATGAAGAGTTCTCTGAAATTGCGACCAAGTCTTCCATTATGTTGGGGCTAGGGGAGACGGATAATGAGATTATTCAATGTTTAAAAGACCTAAGAAGTGTGGGAACTAATATTGTGACTCTCGGTCAGTACTTAAGACCGACACCCAGACATTTAAAAGTAGAAAAATACTATCACCCAGATGAGTTTGCTAAATTTAAAGAAATTGCCTACGAAGTTGGTTTTGATTTTGTGGCCAGTGGTCCCCTTGTAAGAAGTAGTTATAAGGCCGCAGATTACTTGGATCACTTAAAAGCTAAAGGTCATGATATCTAGAAGGTTCTATGCATTCTTATGAAGACTTCATTTTAGAATTGGGTGATCTTGAATTATTTCAAATCGATAGTACACATATTTCTATGCCCAAAGAGAACCTCTTTATTGTGAGTAAGACGAATTGGGACTACCTAGTCGCTCTAGACTTTCAAATGAAGTGCGTGGAAATCGTTCAAAAATTTACTTATATAAAAGTCTTTATCTTCACTTCTCATCCCAATTGTTTCACAGTTGGAAAGGGCCTACAAAGAAGTATGGTTGAAGAGGCGGGACTCGTTGAATTTGATGAATCTAACAAAAATGAAATCTCCATACCTATTCATAAAATTAAAAGGGGCGGTGGAATAACTTTTCATCAACCCGGGCAAGTTGTCTTCTATCCTATAATACATTTGAATCATCAAAAGCTTAAGGTCTTTGATTTTATCGAATTGATTCTAAGAGCTACCAAAACTACTTTAGAAAACCTTTGGAATCTAGAACATATTGATATTGATAATTCACTGCTAGGATTGTGGATAAGAGAAAAGAAATTGGCGAGTATCGGACTTCATTTGAAGAGATTTGTCACTTGTCATGGAATGGCACTTAATCTTTGGAAAGATCCCACTATGTGGCAAGAAATCATGAAGGTTCATCCCTGTGGGCTTAGTCCCACTACTTACAACTCAATTCAGGATAAGACTAAGAATACTTCTTCTTTAGAAGTTGAGAATAAGAGAGAGCAGTTTGTAGAAGGTTTCTTGCAATGTCTTAATAAGTCTTTTTAATTTTTGCCGTAGAAGTAATAGTTTTTAAAATAAAAAGTTTTTTCATAGAGTCTATTTTCTCGTAAATCTCACTTTGAACAATTCAATATAACAATAAGATATATTAAGAAGCCTTTGATTTTATCGCAAAGTTTTGAATTGTTAATATGTATTCATAGTTATTTATAAAATCACATTTAAACTCTCTATAATTAAATAGTGTACCAATCGATTAGGGAGTCCTATGTCTAGGAAAATCATTGTCTTATTTCTCTTTTCACTCTCACTCTATGCACAAGTGATAGGTGAGGTTTCTCTGTTGCGAGGAAGTGCATTTCTAGTTGATGATAAGGGAGAGCAGGTTAGTGAATTAAAACAAGAAGATTCAGTCTCTGTCCTTGATACTGTTTCGGTTTCTGATAAATCTTTTGTAAAGCTCAAGATGAAGGATGGCTCTATTCTTATGTTTCCTGGAAATTCACTTATGAAATTAGAGAAGTACCAGATTGTAGATGGAAAACGAGATTCGGTGGTAAATCTCATAAAAGGGAAAATTAGAGCACAGATACAGAACTTCGAAAATGAGCAAGGGTTCGTCGTAAAAACTAAAATGTCTTCAATTGGAGTTAGGGGTACAGAATTTCTAGTGAGTAGTTATGCTGTCGCTGAAAAGTCTGTTACTGATACAGTGCTTTTAACTGGTAAGGTAAATGCTGAAGTTCTGGGAGCAACAGCTGTTGATCTGGCCCCTGGGCAGGCCTTAAATTCTACTGAATATATAGCGAGTGGAAAAGTAAGATTCATTTCAAAAGAAAGCTTGAGCAAATTGATTGTAAATTCTGAGGCCTTCTTACCTAATATTCAACTTCCTAACGGAAGTTTCATTGATCTAGATAGTGAGATCAAAAATATAAAAACTGACCCTACTAAAACTTCAGTTAAAGAAACTGTTAAAAAAGCCGCCACTCCAAAATCAACCGCCACAACGGCCACAACTTCTTCTACATCTACTACCGCAACAACGACAGCTTCTTCGGCCGCAACAACAAAAGCTCTCGCGGCTCCTTCTGCTCCGGGAGGAGGAGGTTCTGGTTCTTTAATTTCAAGTGCTAGCACTGGTACTGGTGGAACAGGAGCTGCTTCTGCCCCTATGCCTGCCTCTGGAGGTCTTAGTGTTCCGTCTGTTCCAGAGTTATCAAAAGCTACAGCTGTTAAATCTGCGGTAAAGAAATCTATTCAATATATAACAGCTACCGCTTGGGATATTAAAGATGCTTTAGTGCATAGAACGAAACGCAAGAGAGTGAATGAATGCTTCTATTGGTACTTTGATATTTCATCTGATGGGTTAACTCATGAGAGATTTAGAGAAGAGAAGGACTGCGATGAATTTGAATTTGACGACTTTGAACTTAAGTAAGAGGAAATAAAAATGAAAATGATGGGTATTATACTTCTGACATTTATATTCACTAGTTGTGGAGCACCTAAGATCATTCGCACCAAAGATAAGTGTACAGTTGAGAAACATGTCCAAGATGATATCTATCAAATTAAAATTAACGACAAACCTGTTAATAATCGTTGGTATCTAGAAAAAGATGCAAATGAAATAAAATTGATATTGGCGATCAATAATAAATGTATGCGCTAAGCTTAGGGCCTATATATAAATTAAAGGAGAGATTATCATGAAGCTGTTACTATTTTCTATTTCTTTATTTTTGTCTGTTAATATCTTTGCAGAAGACTCAACCCTGGATTCCATATCGATGGATGATGATGCAACCTATCTCATTCAAGCTGATATCGACTTAAATGGATGGTACTACTATATAGATAAAACGGCCTGTATTTGTTGGCTTGGATCTGCTAGTGGAAATGATCCAATGATTAATGTCTCTTGTGTGAAGCTTATTGAACATGCGTCACTTACGCCTCATGTTGCTCATTGTAAGGAATAGTTTTTTTGGAAAGAATGTTTGATTTTTCTTAATTGTACTACTGGAGTAATTCTCTTTTATCTAGGGTACGATTGAGAAGAGTCATATGAGTTCTTTGCAATTCTTATAATTTAATCTTAACTTCTCTTTTGGTACTTCTAAAAAAAAAAAACTACGCTAATATTTACCTTACTGCTATGGAGAAGTTTCATGTCGAAATTGATATTGCTTTCTTATTTATTCTCAATGTGCTCATTTGCAAAAGTTAGAGATAAACTAGTATTTAGTCTAATGGTTATAGACGGCGTGCAACGTTCTGCTTATCAAAGCCTTGAAGGTCGTTTCGAAAAAGAGCATCCTAATATTGATATATTTTTTGAGGGATACGAACAAGAAAATTACAAGAAAAAAATTGATGATTTCCTAGGTAAAAAAACTAGAACTGATATCATGTTTTGGTTTAGTGGCTACAAATTAACCCATTATGTAAATCAAGGACTTGTTGAGAACATTGCCCATACATGGGAATCGGAAAACCTTGATAAAGAGTTTGATCAATCTCTTAAGAACTCGGTAAGTGTCGCTGGAGAACCTTATGGAATACCTATTCATTTGTATCAATGGGGAATCTATTATAAGAAATCTGTTTTCAAAAAACATGGACTCAAGGCACCGACTAATTGGAATGAGTTTGAAAAGGTTTGTGAAAAATTAAAAAGTGTCGGAATAAGTCCAATAACAGTATCTTCAAAAGATGGTTGGCCCCTTTTGGGGTGGTTTGATTATTTGAATCTTAGAATGAATGGACTTAAGTTTCACATGGACCTAATGATAGGCAATGTGTCCTATCTTGATCAGAAGGTTCATTTAGTTTTCGAAAAACTAGTCTATATGATTAAAAAGAAATATTTCATTAAGCAGCATGAGAATCTTAATTGGCGTAAAGCTCTTCCTTTTCTCTATCGCGAGAGAGCAGGAATGTTGTTAATGGGGAACTTCTGGAGTCATCTCATTCCAAAAACTCTTGAGAATGAGATCGATTTTGTTCGTTTTCCAATTATCAACTCAAACGTTGAGTATTTTGAAGAAATGCCATTGGATATATTAATGATTCCAAAAAACTCTAGAAACAAGAACAATGCTAAAAAGTTTTTAGCCTTTATGTCGCGTCCAGATATTCAAGAGGAATTAAATGCAAAAGTGAAGATGTTACCTCCAAATAAAAGATCGAGAATCATTCAGAGTAAAGGTAATGATTCATTGAATAGTATACATTTTCTCAAGAAGGGAAAAGAGATGTTATCTTCTTCAAAAGGATTTTCTCAATTCTTTGATAGGGACGCTAAGCCAGAAATTGCAGAATTAATGATTGAGAGTTTAAGAACTCTATTTAAAGCTCCAGATACGCCTATTAAAGGTCTCTTGGATAAGTTGGAAAAAAAGAGGCTCAAAATTTATTAGCTGTCTAGCCTTTGGTCAGTGTTCTCTATTTAATCAATCTTTCTACCTGTAACTACTTTAAATTACGTACTTCCTTTGGAATGGATATTGCTTAATAAGCCTTACTCTATTGAAAAAGGAAATTATGAAAGCTTTAAAATTCTTAGCAGTACTGGCGTGTCTTACTCCTCAAACACAAGCGTTTGAATTAGACATCAATATTGAAAATCTAGATTATCTAGCGCCAAGTATGATAGAGCTCGTTTCTAGGAAACATGTTGGAAGTCTAAGTGCTTCTCGCTTTGTGGTAAAGACTCCTCTTGCAAATTTAGTTCTAAAGAAAGAATTTCGTTTTGATGCAAATATACTCATGAATCAAGAAATGTTTATTTTTGATAATAATATGTTCGAATTATCATATTCATTGGAAGCGATTCCAGGTGTTGAATCCATTAGCTATTCTAAGATAAAAAACCTTACACTATTTACGAATGATTCAGAGATTCATCTAAATGGAGAGTTTGCACAGTTTAATATTGATAAAGATGTTTTGAAATTTTCAAATTTAGAATTGTTTTGTGATCTTGATAAATCTCTCTTTGCTGCTCCAGAGGCCCTTACTGAATCTTGCTTAAATAGCTCTGTTATCTCTTCTTCAAATAAAGAGATAGAGCTTGATACACATATTGAATATACAAATGAAAATTCAAATTTAAGTTTTGATATTAAAGATGGTTACCTAACTGAAGAAGAAATGAATGTTAAGACTGGTCTTGTTGTGGCCAAAACTGGCAGTACAACTTTTGGTGCTGAGTCTATAGATATTAAATGTCCCAAAGGGCATTATACTCAAGATGTGAGCGACTTAGATGTGGCCCGAATTTGCTTAACTGATGCAAACATTAAAGCTCCAAAACTAATATTTAAAGATGAAGAACGCTCAATTGAAGGGGTTGTTGATATTGAGGAGCTTGTTGCAAATGGTGAGGAAATGAAATTTCTTGCTAGTACAGTGAGTATTAAAAATACTGATCAAAATTTTGTAGTTAAAGAATTAAGTGCTTATTGTAAACTTCCATCTCTTGAGGAAGGTTTCCAGTATGGTGATTTGGCCATTGGATGTATGGATATTTCAGCGATTGAGTTCAATTCACTAGTTGTGGAAAATGAATCTACAAAAGTAAAACTAGGAAAATCTAAGTTTGATATTACTGAAGATACAATTAGACTCGAGTCTCCCAGAATATCGTTCTCTGATAACGAAGAAGTTTTTTCTCTTGATTTCTTAGATTCTGAAATTGAATGTAAGAAGATCACAAATGAGAAAGAGATAACTTTGGGAACGGTTTTAAAGGGTTGTTTTGATAGTTCAAAACTTCTTATTCCAAAGATCGAAATTAAACATAAAGATATTGAAACAAATATATCAATCAATAAGCTCTCAATTGATAAACAGAAGTTAGAGTTTAATTCTCCTCGTGGAGTCTATTCTCTTAATGGTTTAGATAATAAGTATAAAGATTTCAGAGTTTCCTGTGAACTCGCGGCTTCTTATGATGTAGCTAAGGATTATGACTGGCAATCCATTCTAGAAAATTGTCTACACTCCAGTGATCTACATCTTGATCACTTAGTTGCTGTTTATAATGGAGATAAGTTCTTTAAGAAATTTGGTGCTAAGTTAAAGACTTTTGGTATAAAAGCCATTAATGATGTAAATTTCTTTTCTCGAAATTTGAGTAAGGATAAGTTTAAATTGACCATTAGTCCTAAGGTGTTAGGTTTTATTCCTATCCACGTAACTGTTAATGGAAAAATAAATTTTGACCGTGAAAAATCACAGATTGTTATTGATATTAAAAAGACACGCTTCTATAAAATTATTCCCGCAAAGTTTCTCGTACAACTCGTTCTTAAGGCCTTTGTTGTCGATGAAAGAACTAAGGTTGAGGGTGATAAGATCTTTATTAGTCTTTAATAAGAGGATAGATCACCTTCTATTTTCAAAAGGCCATTACCTATATTTGAAAATGTAAAACCTTCTAATTTCTTTACAAGAGCAATCATTTGTTCGTTTGTAGTTTCTAATAAACCTTCAAAGTGTGTGACCCCATTACTTTTGGCATTTAGTATAAGTTCTAACATCAACTGAGTTCCAAGACCTTTTCCCTGCATATTATCTAAGAGAGTGATAGCAAATTCAGCGCGAGAATAATTGTCTTTTAGACGGTGGTATCTTGCGACTCCTATGCCTTCAACCGAGCTATCTTCATTTTCAAAACCAAGAGCTAGGCCCACTTGATTTATTCCATCAAGCTCAGTTAGATACTTTAATTCTTTTTCAGTGAATGCCTTTTTAAAACCTAGGAATCGGTGATGTTTAGACTCTTCTGAGAGTTTATCTAAACCCTCAATTAAAAGATTCTTGTCTTCGCTAGTAATTGGTCTGATGAAGAATGTTGATCCGTCTTTAGCTATTATTTCTTTCATAACACCACTATATCATAGTGGAAAATTGCAAAAGTTATTTATAGATTATTAATTTTATCAAATATTAAATATCAAAGCAGTTAAACCTATAGAATTTTCAATACTTTAGAATAGTGATAAAAACTAAAGTATATCACTCTTATGAAAACATTATTTCTATTGCTTATTCTGTTACAAATATCTACTCTGGCTTCTGAGAAGGCCGTGTACGGGGAAGATGATCGGCAAGAAGCTAGTCTTCATCCAGATAGTAGAGTTAGAGAGTTGTCTAAGTCTGTAGCTGCCATGTTCTATAAAAGTCATTTAAAGCGTAAAGATGAGCTCTATGAAATAGTATTTGGTATCTATGGTGAATTTGAAAAATTTTGCCGTGAAGTTCCCTTCCAGGGACAACCTTCGGCGTCCAATTGTACCGCATTTTTAGTGGCCCCTAATAAAGTTATGACGGCCGGCCATTGTATCTCTACTAGTTATCACTGTAGTTCAACTTCCTTCGTTTTTGATTACAATATTGAGAATGTCTCCGGACCATTTCCTCCCTACGACCGCCATCAGCTTGCGACAAATGACGTATACAATTGTAAGAAAGTTATTAGATCCGTGAATGATAAATCAGGTACTAAGTTAGACTACGCCATTATTGAACTTGATCGAAATGTAGAAGGTCGCACACCTCTTAAGTTAAGAACTGAAGGGAAGGTGGAGAATAGAACTTCTGTTTTTATGATTGGAACTCCTAGTGGTCTTCCACTAAAAGTTGCGGACCAGGCGAACATTTTTGAAAATAGTGATTCCGTTTTTTTTAGAACTGACCTTGATGCCTTTCATAATAATTCGGGATCACCAGTCTTTAATGCTAAGTCCTTTGAAGTCGAAGGTGTACTCGTTAGAGGCCGCCCTGATTATCAAACGAGGGGTCTGTGTAAGGTCCTTAAAAAGTGTACTGCTTCAAACTGCTCTGAAGGAGAAGAAGTAACCCGTATTCTAAGAACGGACTTTCATTCAAATTAATTTATAACTTATTCAAAGAATTGGACTCAATGCGATGATAAAATAAGTTTGACTACACAAACAAAAGTAGAGTAGTTTAACTTTTCACAATTAGCAGGGGTAACTCAATGAAATTAATACTATTCACTTTTTTATTTACGACTTTTTCAGCTGGAGCATATCAGTGTACTGATTTTCAAAATGATCCGTTAAAAGTTGAAACACTAAAATTTATTGCGACTGAAGCTTATGGATACGAATCAGGCGAAGAGTTCTGTGCCACAGATACTCACCTTGATCTAGAGCTTTACTTCGTTCCAAATCTCTTTCTCTATCAAGAAGAAGAAGATGATCACTATAAATTTATGGTTCACTATAACTATAGAAGCTGTACTTTTATCTATAATCAAACTCAGAAATTTCTCTCTAAGAAGTCTTGCTACAGTACTTGGTAATATTTATTGAAAGAACTTTTTAATTCAGTTTTCTGCCTCGCTCCTTGGACTCATTTTTACATTAATGTAAATGGCAATAGGCCCTTGGTAATAGGCCTTAGACTGGAGTGAGGGCGCTCTTTATTGCTCATCCTCTTCATCATTAAGCTCTTCTTCAATTGGAAAGTCAGGGGACTTTATTCTTTGATTCACGATATTTCCAAAAAGTTTTCCCGTCATAGAGAAAGCAATTGATAAAGTGTGCCAGTCATCAGCTTCCATGGAATCAATTAAGGTTTTCGCAAAACCTCTACTGTTTTCACGATCAAGAATAATCTCTTTTTCTATTCCACCTTCAAAAATTGGTTGCAGTTCACCAGAGTCATCTTTTTGATAATTCAACATCATGAACTCACTAAGAACTCTTTTAGATTTAATTCCACCAGAGTTTTCAAGTTTAAAGTAGATTACTTTTGGAGTTTTATTAAACTTTATTTTCAACTTCATTTTTGTATCAGAAATAATTTCACTATCAATATAAGCTACGACTAAGCCTGTATCTCTTTTCATAAGCTCAACATCTTTTTCAATATTTAAAAGTCTTGTCACTTCTTCTGTTACTGTATCGATTCGAACGATCTGTTTTCCTGCTTTATGGATTTGTCCAAAAGCTCTATTGTATCCTGCTATACTGTAGGCGAGTTCACTCCCTACTTGAGTTATTAAAATAGTTCGCATAAGCTCCAAATTAAAGCTTTGATCGTAGAACATTTCTCCAATGAGTTCTGTCACTTCGGCCTTATCAACTCTTAGGTCTTTAGTCTTAAGTTCCATCCATTTTTCATGAAAATTGAGGGCAACACTGGTTATATAGGCACTATCCATAGGAGTTCTAAAATGTCCCTCACTGTCTATGCCATCACTAAAAAGATTTGCTGTAAATAATAGAGGTGCTCCAATAACTTTTCCGAAGATTGTGGAGAGGTAGAGACTCTTTGTCCTTGCGCTCTTATTTGACCATTTTCCAGTCTTGACTCTGAAACTCTTCTCTAATATAGACCACATCTCTTGTTCATCTACGTTGATTAGACTACTAATCTGTTGCTCGTTTAGGAATACTTTGAAACTGAAATTTGAACTTCCGTACTTGGCCATTCTCTTATAATTAATTTGTTTTCTCTTTCTGTGAATTTTTCTCCACCTCGTTCCTGGAGTTGGTAGGTAAATAGGAACCTCTGGAAAGAGAGACTTTTGGTTAAAAAGAACTTCAATTGCCTGAGTGTAAGCATTTAATTCAAGGCCCTTTGTTTGTGAGTCTTGAAAATTTCCTTCAAAGGTAAAACCAAATTTTTCTTTATTTGTTTGTAGGTCTTTATGATTTTCTGTTCTAAAAGAGTAATTTCTTATATTTTTTTCTGCCCAGAAATCCTCTTCTTCAAATCGATTACTTACATGACTCGCTGTAATTATATGCTTTGAACCATCTGAAAGTGTTAGTTGAGTAGTGAAATGATTGTGTGTAGACTCTTTCTTCCTTTCTAAGAAGATAAATAGTTCCTGCTTATTATTTGTTCTATGAGTTTTTCCTGTTTTATGGGCCTTAGCAACTCTAACAACTGGAGCATTTTCCATATCTCTAAATTTCTTACTATAAGCATAAGAAGTCTCAAATCTTCCTATTGTGGCATCTTCATAGGCCTCGATTCCCTCTTTTGTTTTTAAGTCATATCTATAGACATGATCTGTAGTTTTATAGATTTCATCTACAACTGATCTATTAATTTTAAAACTACTTGTTCCTAATTTTAGAAGTGAATGTCCATAAGCTTCATATTCAAAAAAATCATAATTACTTACGCCAATATTAAAACCATTTTTATCTCCGGCGGCCCTAAGTTTTGTAAATTTAACGAGTACAGAGTCTTCACTCTCTTTTAAAATTGTAATTTGAAAACGTCCTCTTAAATAAGCTTTTGCATGAATACTTGCACCGAGAGGGTCTAGCGGATTTAGAACGTCAAAACTAGATCCTAGAGTCACTCCTGTCGAAAGATGTCCTGTGCCGGCGTATGAAATGATCTCTCCATCTTCCAATTTATGTAACCATTTGTTCTTTAGTGGAATGCGAAGAGGAAAGGCGAGTAGGTTAAAAAAGTTTGAATATCTTGCCGTCTTCTGTGCATCAAGATAAAGAAATTTATCATCCTTAATCGTTTCACGCTCTACAATAAATTGTTCACCTTTTATTATTTCAGGATTTTTCTTCATTTCTTTTAATAATTCTATTGATTCCATATACCAGTTACTTTTAAGCATTTTCTTCTTTTTCTTTTGTGAGGCCTTAAATGGATTTTCAAAAAGTGCATTACTAGCAGTGACTTGTCTAATATTTAAGAAGTCAATTCCTAGAGAGGAAGATATAGAAAAATTTAAGTGACTTGATCCTATTTGTTGTGACCAACCTGGAAGAAAGAAGGGAAGAGCGAGTCTATCAACAACAGTGTAACTATTAATGAGATCGTGATTCGAAAAAACTTTTCTCTCAATCTTTAACTTACCATTAATATCATCATTTTCAAATTCCACTAAAGTTCTATCCGAGATACTATCAAATATTTTATTGGCAACTTTAAATTTTAATTTATCTGATTTTTTTGAAAGTTTATAAAGAGCTTCATCGCTCAGTCTTTCTATTTTTTCTTTGTGTTCACTGAGAGAATCAGTTCCGTCTTTTAAATTTTCTCTAATATTGGAGACAAAAGATCCCAAGCTGTCATCATCTTGCTCCTGCGCATATGACTGCGATAAAGTAAGTAGCGATAAATATAATACTGTCTTTAGTATCAAGATAAATCCAGATGTATTCTTCACGGTAATCTCCTAGTAGTAAGTAGATATACTGCAAATTGCATTCCAATGGACTTAAGTTATGGAAATTATATATGAAAAGGTGTTAGATACTGTCTATTTATTTTACAGTGTCCCTTATTTAAACAGGTTGCTAATTAATATTGTCCTATTCGCTATTCATTAATATTTCTTAAAAATTGTTGAAGTACTATGTAGGAGAGTTATGTTTTCTTGAGAGGTTGAAAATGGATACATGTAAATTTACTTCGGGAAAAACTTTACCAAATATTAAGCTCCCCTTTGTTGGTGGAGGTCATCTCACTCTTGGTGTGCCCCAAGGGGACAATGACTGGCAAATGATTGTGGTTTATCGCGGACAGTTTTGTCCTATCTGTAAGGGCTATCTAAAATCCCTAGAAGAGATGAAAAACAAATTCTACGAATTGAATGTCGATATTGTTGTGGTGTCTGCAGACTCAAAAGGTTCGGCAACAAAGTTTAAAGAGGAAAATCAACTTACTTTCCCCGTAGCTCATGATCTTCATCTTGAGCAAATGAAAGAACTTGGTTTATATATCTCAAGTCCACGTTCAATAAAGGAATCTGATCATCCCTTTTCTGAACCCGCTCTCTTTGTAGTTAATAAGGAGAGAAAAGTTCAGGTTATTGATATATCTAACGCTCCTTTTACCAGACCTGATTTGAACTCTCTGGTCTCCGGTCTTGCATATATTAGAAATCCTAAAGTGAACTATCCCATTAGAGGAACATTTGTAAAAAGTTTGACTGATGAAGAGTATGAGTGCCTCTATTAAAATTTAAGAGGACTCATAGCTTTACTATCTACTCAAGAGAAAATTGTTTCATTTAAATAACTTTATATACTCTTGAAGTTATTTAAGTAATGACTTAATTTTATAATCATATTTAAGAAATGTTCTTCATAGTTGATGAAAATAGAATTTGATTTTAAGAACCTAATTACCATGTTCTTGCAAGCTATCAAAATGTCTATAATTAACTTGTATGAAAGTTACAATTAAACTCATTTTCACTTTGTTTTTCCTAACGTTTATTCTTGTGCAAGATACTTTTGCAGGATTTTACTTTCAGCATAGCTTCAATTACGAATCAGAGACTGAGGGGGCAGAAAGCCTTGAATATACCGCCATGAGAAACTATACCCTTCTAGGGGCGAGTTTTGGTAAGAAGGAGAACTGGGTTATTGGTCAAAGTATTTATTCATGGTCTAGGGGGACAAAGAACTCTGCAATGACTGGTGAATCGGCCATCTCCATGTTGGAGTTAGGACCTAGAGTTCAATATTTTTTTAACTCTGGTAGAAACTTTTATATGTCCGGAACCTATAATTTCTATGCCAAGGGGACGCGAGAAATTAATGGAGGGACTTCTGCTAATATTGAAGGAACAAGTTATATTTTATCTGCTGGTTTACAATTGAAAGTTAAAAGACTCTTTTATATTGGGTTTTCTTATAATTATCATGTTTTAAATATTACAGAAACCTCTTCAAATTCAGTTGTCTCAACTGTTTCAGAAACATATACTTACATTTTTCCTGCAATAGAATTTAGTCTAAGATTTAAATAATTACTTAGATCTTAGCATTTCAAGAAATGCATTCATTCGTTTTCGATTGGCAGACATATCTGAATGTCCAACTCTTGAAGCAGATCTAAAGTGTAACTTCTTTTCAGATGCTATGTATAGGAACTCAATATCATCGACAAATTTAAAAATAGCAGTCTTCTCTGTGAAGTGAAGATAGCCTTCACTCTCTTTTTCTAGAGTCATATTCATTTTCTTTGCATATTCTTTTATTTGTTGAAGTGGGCTCTCTGTTAATGCCACATATGCTAGGTAGTGTTTTTCATCTGTTTCTTTTGCAAATGAAGAGACACAATTAGGTTTCTCAGGACATGGAGTTAGGACTCCGTCTTGAATCCCTACAGTAGGGTGCATTTCTGCACTCTTACTTCCCAGTAGGAAAAGTCTCGTAGGGAAACCAATGGATATTACTATTAGTGATATAAAGATGATTTTTTTAAACATATCTAATTTCTCCAAATTTTCAATGTTCTTATCTTATATTATTTTATTTATCCATGATAGTGTGATTTGAATTTTGATTGATATTTTCTTTAGTAGATGGCTTTAATTTACCATTCTTCCTCTTGTTATTATTAATTTGTGAGTCAGTGCTCTCTGTCTTTGGTGTAAACTCAGTTAGAACCGCTTGAATGTCAAAGAAATCATCCATGTATTGATCAAGCAATGCATTTTGACCAGCATGTACTTCGTAATAGGAGTCGATCTTATCCACTAGAGATTGATTTTTACAAAGCATCTGAAGGGCCTTGTCTTTATAGTTATTCAAGCAAGTGTATATAATCGATTTCATAATATTTACGGAATCTTTCTTGTGATTTTTTAGATTCATGGCCATTTTAAAATAGCTTTCTCTTAGTCCCTTTGGAATAGGAGAGTGTAGTTCTTGTAGTGTCTTTATTTTCTGGTGCAATTCACTTTCAGTAAAATAGAGTGAGACTCTCGTTTTATAACTTGTTAATATTTGAGACTTGAGTGAGTTCCCTGCTGAGGCATTTATCGTAATGAGTAATAGTAAACAAAAACTAATAAGTTGCTTCATCTCTTTATCTCCATTTGAATTCAATAGTTAATGTGTTTTAAAGCAAATATAGGGCCATATTTCTTTCATGATATTAACTACTTAAGAGAGATTTACTGTATAAAATTTGAGTCTGCACTATATTTGAACAGGTTTTAAGATGAATTTGCTCAAATATTTCTGAGTTATTCCGACAAGTAAGTCATGAGAATCACAGCTCTTTCTATCTATTTATCAATTTTAGTTTCCTTGCAAAGTGTTTGTGCCGGACCTATTGAATCTATTCAAGGATATTGGAAAAGTTTCGATTATGAACTTGAGGCGAGTGAGAGTTATGATTTTAAAAGCTGCCAAAAATATAATGATGAGAACGAAACGGAGTACTATTTAAAGTGCATTGATAATAATTTAGTTCAAGAAAATCAAATGGAACACTTACTTAAAGATATTAATGCTGTCGAAAAGAAAATTATATCTGAGCAATTCTTAGCAAGCTTTCAAGAAAATATTCTAGAAGAGTTAAAAAATAATCAATCAAAATTAAAAGAAGTCAGACAATGTTTAGCAACAAATGAGATGTCTAAGAATTGTGAAAAAATAAAGCATGGTCTACTGCTTTCTGTTAGAGAAGACCTTCCTCAACTTAGAATGCTAATGGCACAAATGAATATGCCTGGACATGTTTATTCAAGTCAAAAAGAAGTGGAAAGATTTCAAAGATCTAACCTTGAGCATCCAGTCAATGAAAAGCTTATCGCTAATGTCACTCCAAAAGAAGCGCAGAGATTAAAGGAACACACTGAAGTTTTGGATACTGCTTTCACACAAGATATTCTTAAACTCAATCTTTTGAGTGATAGCGAAGCAGCTCGCGTAGATGAAGACTACAGTCAAATTAAAGATATACGTAAATGTATTGATGCAAGTGTCCCAACAGATCTCAAATTATTCAAAACTAATAAGTGTCGTATGTTTGAAGGGATAGTTGCTTACAGAGTAAATAATAAGTTTGATAGGCAAAATAAGGTTTACAAGTCTGCTTATAATCAACTTCTTGCCACAAATCCAATGTTAAGTATTCTCTCTATTACAGGTGAAGAAACTGACGCAGTCGTTTTATCGGAAGTCAAAACAGTCTTAAATACTTTAGATAAAGAGGGAGAAAAGGCCATCGCTAGAATCAAAGGCCTAGAGGGTGATGAGCGGGAAGAACTACTTGGTTTCAATGTTGCCGTTGAAAATTTTCTAAAGAGGCAGGGACCCAGTCAAATCATGTGTGATGTGACCCAAGAGCTTAAAGATGATTTAGACATGGATACTTTAAAAACCGACTTATATATCGGAGCTGGTGCTTTAATCGGAGGTGGTGTTTGTGCCTTCACTTGGGGTGTCGGATGTATTGTGGGTGTTGCAGTTGGAGCAGAGGCCTTAGCTATTGGAGTGTCTCAGGATCGTTATGAGAGGGCGCAAAATTCCTTTTTCACAGGTCTCACTGATTCTAAAACTACAGAAGATAAAGAATTTGATCGAAACCTCTCTCTTTACTTAGCTCCCTTGGCCCTTGTTGGCGGTGCCGGTAAAGCTGTGCTGCAAGGAGCTTATAAGAGGACACAGAAAACATTCACTAAAAGAAGAGTAAGTAATAAGCCTGTTGTAAATAATCAAAGAGTAGGAGACAGAAGAGTCGACTCCGCTCAAAGAGATCTATTAATTACTCTTGAAAAGAGATTAAAGAATGAAGGTAGCTTTAGGAATCTTATGAGTAAGTACAATCCTATAAATATTGTATCAAAATTACGAAAGTATGATCTTAGTAGTGCTGATGAAAAATATCTTCTAGGAATCGCAGAAATGATTGAAAAACAAAACAAACATTTATCTCCTGCTGCTATGAAGTCCTTAGTTGTAAAAGAGTTGGATGATTTAGTAAAACAATGTAAGGCAAAGGGGAAGTAGGAGAATGAAATTTTTAAGACTTCTTTTATTTTTCTTCTCTTACTCTGCATGGTGCTGTGAGGTTGTTGATATAACTAGTGAAGCTAGTGTGGCGTTTAGACAGGCCTTGATTGGTAACTCTGATAATTCTGGAGTGCGCGTGGCCTTCAATGGTATGAAGGAAATGAATAACCGTCATGGACTTGGAGGAGTGAATAGCTCTTTAGATGTCTATCAAAAAAATCTTTGTAATAAACTTAACTCAAGTGAATTTAAGAAATCAAATCCAAACGTTAACGTTAAAATAACTAAAACGGATTTTAAGGGATACTTTATTACTTGTACTCCAAAGTCAACTTGTGGAGGCGCTATTGAGGTAGCAGTTAGCAAGGTTCCTAAGCCTCGTTTTCCAGATTTAAGTCCACAGAAGTTGAGTGAACTAAAAGCGAAACCTGGCTATCTTCCAGATAGTGAAGTCTTTAATATTTTCACTTCAGAAGGGGCCAATTACCAGGAAAGTTATATTAAAGCACGTGCCAAGGCAACATATACTAATGTCACAGAACCACTTCATGAATTTATCGATAAGGAAATGAAACAGGGAATAAGTAGGGCAACTAGCTCTATGGGACTAGAGGCGCAAGATCCAAAGTTTATGTCGAAATTAAGTAAAGAAATTGAAGTTTTCAGATCTACTGGTATGGGTGATGTGGATAAGAATTTTAAACAACTTATTAACGGACTCGATAGTTTGATGGAGACTCCCTTTGCTAATTCAGATGATATTGAAAAAGAACTATCTAGGGCGTTCACTGCAAAGAATTCAGCTAATGCTCTCGGTTATAGTACTTCTACCGCCCAAACTGGAGATGATCTCTTTATCGTCATCAAAAAAGGTGATGGAGTGGAAAAGATTGTTGGCGCCGACGCCAGAGGATTAGGTGTAACGAATATGACAACTCGCCTCACTGAATATCTCTCTGTTACTGGAGGTGGAGCTAGTGGTTTTAAAAGTATGACAGAGGTATTTAAGACTTCTAAGGGCGCTATGCTTAAGGCCGATAAGTTAATGGAAAAGAGTTTATCTACTTATAACGATATCATTGTTAAAGAGCTAAAAAATGCAAACGCCAAAGGAATTGATCATATTTTAGGTATTGCCCACGAGAAATACGCAAAAATGGTTGAGTTAGATCCTGAATTGATGCAAATTAGGGGAGGCGCCATTGATGACTGTGGTCCAGACAATAAACTTATTATGAATAGAGTAACTGCCATTCATAATAGATTAAAATTATTTGAAAAAGCAGGCTTAGATGGGATATTTGGTGCCAGCTGCTTAGGAACTGAATATCTTCTAAGATTAAGAGGTTTAAAGTAGCTTTTACTACAGCTTACAGAAATGTATGTTCACAATTTCCCAAATTTCTATAAATTGATCTCATCTATAATAAATAACAAGAGAGAGATCATGAAAATTCTAGTACTAATCATTACAGCATTCATTAGTTCATCCATATTTGCCCAAAGTCCCAATGAATCCGGCTGGTATTTCGGTGGTGGTCATATGGTTAAAAAGAATAATCGTATTGGCAACGCAGAAACAGATGGGGATAAAAATACTAAGAAATTTTATCCCTATGTCTATTATAAATCTGAACAAACAGTATTTGAAGGTCTCTTCTTTCACTACGATCTCATGAAATCTCGCTACTTTGGAATGGGTCCTACTTATCAATATCTTGGTGAGAATTATACTAGTGATCTAGGAGTCGAGAAAGACTCTAGTATATGGCCTGGAGCATTCCTAAGAGCTTATATCTTTAATGTCTATTGGTATAAAGATGTCTTTGGTGAAAGTGAGGGAACTGTCACTGATGTATTTTCTGCTATCCCAGTTGCCGTAACAGAAGAATGGAAACTTATTCCTAGAGTAGGAGTTAAGTTCTATGATGCTAATTATGTTAATTACTACTATGGTGTAAAAGCTGGAGACTCTTCGAAACTTTCGGAATATGCAGGCGGGAGCGGAAGTACTTTCTACTTTAGTCTTGGCAATGATTTCCAAATCTCTAAGAATTTTCTTACTAAGCTTTCATTTGGTTATGAAGTGAGTAGTAGTAGCATCAAGGATTCACCAACAGTGAGTTCAAGTACAACTCCAGTTTCAAGGCTTACACTTCTCTATCGTTTCTAGAAAAAAGAAATTACAAATAAATCAGTTGACCTCAATTTTTGAGGTCTTTTTTTTGTCACCCTAACTTACAAATTTGTACATTGAACTTAAATAAAATTAAGGCGATCTTAAGGCTGTAGCAGTCAACTATATCTTAAAGGAGAAAGAGATGTACAAAGCTAAGGTTAATGTAATGGGAATGGTTCTAATGGTATCAACAGCAGCAATTGCAGAAATTGAAATACCTTTTAGACCCGATGATGTAACAGTTAAGTTTACCGGAAAAGTATCTGCACTAATATATAATTCAGGCTCACAAACTAGTCTCATCGATAATGGTTCTAGAGCGGGAGTCATTCTTGAGAGGTCTATAACTGAAGATATTGATGCTCTGTTTAGAGGTGAATGGGCTTTTAATATAACAGATAGTGACAGTCATGATCAGTTTAACGACAAACATAAAATTAGTAATAATACCCCAAGTGGAAAACCTTTTAAAACGAGACTAGGTTATATTTCTTTTAGATCTAAGAAATTTGGAACACTATCAATTGGTAAGCAATGGTCAGCTTATTCTGATGTTACCGGTTTTACAGATCAATTTAATGTCTTCGGTGGAGAAGGTTCTGGTACTTATAATTTTAACTCTGATGGTGGAGCTAGTGGAACAGGTAGAGCAGAGAATTCAGTGATTCATAGGATTGATCTTGGAAAAGTTAAAATTGCAGTGCAAGCACAGTTTAAAGAAGGTGAGGAGCTTGTGGAAGATCCTATTGCTAGTGGATATTCGATTAAATATCAAAATGGTTATGGAGCTTCGGTCATTTATCAACCTCTTAAAGCTCTAAGATTTGGTGTTGCTCATAATAGGGCCAATTATGATATACAAAATGCTAGTAATCTTCAATTTGATTCTGATAAACAAGTGACTACAGCAATTTCCACTTCTGTAAGTCTTGGTCAATTTACTTTTGCTTATCTCTATAGCATTAATGAAAATCATGAAGTTGATAACTCTGGAACTATTTTTGATGGAAGAGGACAAGAGATTTATGCAGGTTACCAAGCAAGCCAAAGAGCTAAGTACTACGTTGGATTTAATAAGCTTACTCCCAAAGATCTTGCTTATCATGATGCTTATGAAAAACAATACTATATTGTAGGAGCATCATATAACCCTCATAAGAAAGTCACATTTTATGCAGAAGGAAAAATTGACAATAGTTCTTATAGTGACGGATCAAAAGCAGACAATGCTATGGGCGCAGGTGTTACTTACACTTTCTAAAGAACTAAACGTATCTTAAAATTCCCCCCTATTTTATTTATGAACTTGGGGGGATTCAATTTCTTTAAAATTATGTATATAAATAAAATTTGCAACAAATTAAAATCCTGAAATCTGATATTTATCATAGAAACAAACCGCATAATATTACTATAATCTTACGATAGGTGATTTAGGAAAAATATTAATTCGGGAGCGATATGATAAAGAAAGCATTGTTGAAGTTTAGGTTTGAATTGTTTTTTTTTATAATTACTATACTTGGAACATTGTGTCTTAATCGCTTTGATTTGTTTGTTGATTATACCTATTATGTAAATTATATTTTCATTATTTTCCTCTTTACTTCTCTTGTTATAAGTAAAAGAGAATCAGCTCGGAAGATCGATCAGTTACTAACCATTGTTGAAAAGTTTAAAAATAATCTCTCAGGAACAGTTGAACAAATATATGGTTCTTGTAGTCAAATAAACGAAACGACTGGATCTCAGGCCAGTGCTATAACTCAAACAAGTTCTTCTTGTTATGAAGTGAATACTTTAACTTCTACGAACTCGGAAAATTTCAAATATATAAATGACTCACTTGAAGACATTACTAAAATTATTGAGAGAAGTTCTAAAGACTCTTTAAGAATGGAAAGAGTACTTGAGAAGGGAAATGACAATAATGAAGAAGTCATGACTATGATCAATAGTACAAAGGATATGTTAGAGGATCTAACGTCTCTATTCTCGCAAGTGGTTAGTAAAACAAACATTATTAACGATATAGTTTTTCAGACGAAACTCTTATCTTTTAATGCTTCAGTTGAAGCGGCAAGAGCCGGAGTTCACGGAAAAGGTTTCTCTGTTGTGGCCGAGGAAATTGGAAAGCTTGCGAGAATGAGTGGTGAAAGTGCTTCCTCAATTCAGGGAACTTTAGGTATTACTGAAGATAAAGTAAGAAACATTATTGATGAGATTTCATCAAAGAGCTCGTATTTAGAGAAAATAATTAATGATCAAACAAGAGATGGTCAAAGTACAATAAGTGACTTTAAAGAAAGCTTTTCTAGAGTGAGCTCAGGTGCTGAGGTGATCACTTCACTAATTTCGACCGCTGCACTTGCTGCAGCTGAACAGGCTCAAGCTATGGCCGAGATAAATGATGCTACTTTAAGTGTCAATGAATCTATTCAACAAAACTCACTTGTAGTAGGGCAAACGACTAATCTTGCAAAAGAATTAGCTAAGGAAATTGATAAATTTAATGAATCTCTATTTAACCTTTCAAGAACACATTATGTAGAAATAGACACAAGCTTAGATGAAATACCTTGGTCAAAGGAATACGAAATAAATATAGAGAAAATTGATACTGAACATAAAAATATTTTGAACAGAATTAATATACTTATTCAAGCAATGAATTCTAATCATACAGAAAAGACTAAAGAAGCTTTTACAGAATTAAAGAGTTACACTCTATTACATTTTAAACATGAAGAAGATTTTATGCTTAGTTTTTCTTACGATTCTTATGAATCGCACAAGAGAGTACACGATAATCTTATTCAAACGGTACTTCGATATGGAGAAGATATTGATAATGGGAATTTAGAAAAATCTAAACTTGCTAGCTTTCTAAGAAATTGGTTATTTACACATATAGTAGGAGTAGATACTAAGTATGCAGAAGTTTATTTTGAAAAATCTTCTTCAAGAAAGTCAGCATGATTATAACAAGTTATTTCTTAAAACTTTGAATAAGAGACTTGACGAGAAATGCTTCGACCTCATTCTTTCCAAATTCAGGTCTGTAAACAAGGGCTAATTCATCTTTGTAAATGGCCTTTGGAAATACCTGTTTAAGTTTTAATTTCTTCTGTCTGACAAATTTTTCTGGCAAAATTCCATAACCGATCCCAGATTCAGCTAATTCACCAATGAGATGGAAGTCTGTTGTAGAGATATGTTTAAAAGGAGTTTGACTCCAGGAACGAAGAATAGCTTGAACCTGAGAGAGACCCATGTCTGCGATGAATTGGTCTGTTCTTGGACTGCTCTTAGTTGCTTGCCAGATACAGATTTTGTCATCACATAGTTTCTTGATGATCAAGTCAGGGTTTCTTATGGGGTTAACAACTACACCTAAATCAATATTTCCATCTTGTATTAATGTTTGTACACTTCGCGAGTGATCATGCTGAAAATTTACAGTTACATTTTCATAACTCTTATGGAGAGTTTGTAAGAAGGATGTTAAAAAATATCCAGCTACGACTGCGTGACAACCCACTTTAAAAGTTTGATTTATTTGATCATGTTCTTTTGAGACTGTCTCTATTTCATTTTTTATATTGAGCAGTCTTATGACATGAGAAAGTGTTTGCTCTCCCTTTGGGGTGAGTTTTATGCCAGCTTTTGAGCGATAAAAGAGTTGTGTGCCAATATCTTTTTCAAGCCTCTTGATAGATTCAGATAGAGTGGGTTGAGTAACACCAAGCATTTTAGAAGCAAATGAGAAGCTCTTGTATTGGCTGATGTTATAAAAATTTTCTAAGTCTCTAATATTCATATATAGGTAATAACCTATCATAGCTATGGAGTTTTGTCCACTTCCCTAAGGCCAGGCTTTAAGTCAATATAGTTTTAAACCACAGATTCTAAAGGGGATTGAGATGAGTATTAATAGAAGAAACTTTGTAAGTAAATTAGGTATTGGTGCTATCACTACACTTACGGTGACTAAGGCCGTGGCCAGTGAAGCCTGTAACTTCCTGCCAACCCCAGAACAACCTCTGGGACCTTTTTATCCAAAAACTATGCCTGAAGATACAAATGTTGACCTTACGAGAGTGAGCGGTAGATCTATGTCTGCAAAAGGAGAAGTCATTATAGTGACAGGTATAGTTCAAGATGAGGACTGTAGACCAGTAAAAGGAGCTATAGTTGAAATTTGGCAAGCTTGTAAGAGTGGGAAATATAACCATCCTTCTGACACATCAAATAATGTACTAGATCCAAATTTTCAGTACTACGCACAGGTGAGAACAAATAGAAGAGGAGAGTATTCCTTCAAGACTATTTTTCCAGGCGCTTATGATGCTACTAGTACATGGACTAGACCTCCTCATATCCATTACAAAATAAGTCTTAGAGGTTTTGAGGAGTTAGTGACTCAATTATACTTTAAGGGTGAGAAACTAAATAAATACGACCGCATACTGCAAAAGTTAAATAAAGATGATCGAAATGAAGTGGTGATTGATTTAGAAAAAGATACAAGAAGTGGAACGCGCACAGGAAACTTTAATATTAAACTTAAAAGACTTTGAGTGCAAAAGTTTGATTTCTTAGTTCTCAAACTTAAAATGTATACTTTTTAGATAGTTTGAATTTATAACTTTTCCATTTGGAAGAAGCTTTCTTTCATCAAAACAATGTAGCTCAAATCCTAAGCTCATTGCTTGTTGTTGATAGAAGTCTTTCTTCATTGGATGGTTTGGTGAAACGGCATTAATGATTCTTGGTCTCTGTTGAGTGCTTATGAGTAAAGTTAGAATACGAACAAGGTCAGTTCCATGGATAACATTAACTAGTTTAGAGCCATCTAGGTTATTTTTATTCTTAAGAGAGTTTGCAGGAAATCTTCCAAAACCATATTGGCCTCCTGAACGAATAATAGTGAAGTTTTCTATTCTCTTTATGATTTCATTTTCAAAGTCGATTAAAGATTGAGCTCTAGAGCTATTAGCAATAGGTAAAACTTCTTCTGTACAATCACCTTGTTCTTCAGAGTAAACTGCAGTTGACCCTAAAAAAACAAAGTGTGTACTTTTAGGTATTTTATCTAGTAATTGACAAAAACTTGAAAGAAAAGCAGTTGTAGCTTTAATGGGAATGAGGAAGTAGAGAATGGATCCTATTAATTTATCAGGTAGACTTTCTTGTTCAAGATCAAACTTCATGCAATGTTTTATTGGTTTTTCTATATGGCGTTTAGTACAAATAATATCTGTATGCCCATTGTTTACTAATTCGTTGTAAAGGATTGTACCAAGCCAACCTTTTCCAATAATTGTTATTCTTTCATCTTTCATAATTTACCCGTGGTGAAATTATACATTGCCTTGTTGTAATAAGCTCATTTAAACTGTGGAATACGAAAATTAAAATGGAGTTTGAAATGTTAAAGGGTAGTTGTTTATGTGGGAAAATTGCTTTTGAAGCAGAAGATATCCCAAATATGGTGTTTAATTGCCATTGTTCAAGATGTAGAAAGGCCCATGGTAGTGCTTTTGCTACGCAAGTATTTGCTCAGAAAGAAAGTTTAAAATTTATAAAAGGTAGAGAGCTCCTAAAAGAATTTACAAAAGATCAGGGAATAAGAACATTTTGTTCTGAATGCGGCTCTCGTCTTATGAATTATGGTGTGGAGGGGACTGATTATTTAAGTGTGGCCATCTCTGCTATTGATGAACCATCAAATATAGCCCCTGTTGCAGATTGCTTTGTTACTGATAAGTTCGGTTGGAGTTGTCTCGATGAAGGGATTAAGCACTTTGATGCTTTGCCTGAGTTTTAGAAACCTTCAAATAGATTAATTAAATATCTCTAATGATTAGTGGGAGAGTTCTTCTCCCTCTTCAATGACGAAATAATTGTGAATCTTTATATATGTTTTCACAAAAGTCTTTCATTTTTTCAGGCAAGAATAATTGCTAACTAAATTGAATGACTTTAGTAAAGCTATCAGGTATAAGACCCTAAATTTAATAAATATAAGGAGTCCCTTTTGAAATCAAATGTCTTGATTTTTGTAATAATGTCTATTTTTTCTAGTTATGCTTCTGCTGACGTTCCAAAAGTGGCCTACGGCGAAGATAATAGAATGGAATATTCTGATGCCCCCGCAGATCTTCAGCTTCTCGCTGATTCAACAGCTGGGATGGTTGATAAGAGTGATCTCTCTGATATGGGGAATTATTTTTCCTACGAGAATTCTCCTATGAGCGAAAGATTGTTTGGTCCTTGGTTTAGTAATGGAGAACTCTGTTCTGATGAGAGATATTATAATCAAAATATGCTTCCAAATTGTTCTGGATTCTTAGTTGCACCTAATGTTGTTGTGACTGCAGGACATTGCATTACTTCACAAGAAGACTGTAACGATAGATCTTGGGTATTTGGTTGGGATAGCGAAGCTGCTAAAACAAATAGAATCTCAAAAGATAATGTCTATAACTGTAAGAAAATCCTAAATAGGGGAGATGACCCAAAGGACTTTGCAGTTCTTCTCCTTGATCGAAATGTACTCGGTAGAGCTCCTTTAAGATATCAAGAGACAACGGTAGTTAAAGGACAGGAGATCCTAGTTATTGGTCATCCTACTGGACTTCCTACTAAGATTGCTCCAGGTGCTCAAGTTTATTCTGTAGGATCGACTTCATTTGAAACCAACCTTGATACATTTGGAGGAAACTCTGGTTCCGCTGTATTTAACGTAGATACTAAGGAAATCGTTGGAATTCTCGTTAATGGTGCTACTGACTATGTAGAGGATGAGACAGATGGGTGCTTTAGAGTCAATGTTTGTGATAATGAGCCAGGTGGACAAGAATGTGGTGGAGAAGGAGTGACTTTAATTTCAGTCGCTGAATTAGAAAAATATATTACTAATGTCCCCGCAACAAATCCTACTGATGGTGGAAATTCAGATACATTTAGTCCTGAAACTGAAAACCTCCTAAGTTACTTAGATGAAGTCTTTGATTTTTCTATAGAAGTGCAAGAGTCCATTGCTGGTTATATAGCAAGTGGAGCCAATATCAATGCTCTAAACTTTTGGGGTCAAACTCCTATTATTCAGGCAGTTGATAATGATAATTTAGAACTCTTTTTTTATTTATTGTCTCTAGGACAAATAGATTTCGCTAGAACAGATATTGATGGAAGAACGATTAAGCAGGCCATTTCTGAATTAGGAAATAATGATTTCCTTTTGGCGCTTGATAATGAAATTAACGCTAGATTTGAACTTGAAAAGAATTACCTAAGTGCTTTAGAATCTGCAGACCTAACAGCTGTAGAAGAAATTTTAAAAGATCAAAGAATTGATATTAACTTAAAGAAGTATCCTTTCTCCGGTGATGTTGTTAGCGCCTCAATTAAGTCTAAGAATATTTCTTTTATTAATAGTATGGAAGAACTTGGACTGATCTTTTCTATTAATTCAACAAATAGATATATTGCCCTTGAGTTTAGGGACACCGAGATGATTTCATTCTTGGCCAGTCGAGGATTTGACCTAGGTTATGGGGAAGGGGATGTTGATTTACTCTTTCTTGCTGTTATGGAAAGAAATGTAAAACTAGTACAATTCTTAATTAAAAATTTCCCAGAAGTTTTCGATATCAATAAGGAATATGATTCACAGGGATCAAACCTATTAATTGAGGCGGTAAAAAGTAATGATCTTCGTCTTATAAAACTTATCTTAAAAACATCTTCAAAAGAAACTATCAACTTTGTAGATGTAAATGGTTACACAGCACTTGCTTACGCAACTCTAAATCAGAAGTTACAGGTGGCTAGATTTCTCCTTAGAAAAGGCGCCACTCCTTTTATTGGTGGGAGTAGAGAAACTAAACCTTACTATATAGCGAGAGATCAAAACTTAACGGTTTTTACCAATCTCTATACTCCTTATGGTGATCCTACCAATCCTGAGCTCAAACCAGGAGGAATGAGTCTCTTAGACTTAGTAGAGCTTGCTGAGCCTGGTTCTACGATTAAAGTTTATCCAGGAACATATACACTCACAAGAGTTGTGATTACAAAGAATCTTACTCTTCTTGGAGTTGGTGCTGGAGTGATTTTTGAGGGAACGAATGAGTTAGATTCTGGTGGAGTAAAGGATGCAACTCTTGAAATTTCTGCTGAAGAGTTTAAAATTGAAAATATTAAATTTTATCAACCTTCATTAGATGGTGTTGATGACGATGAAAATAAGAACACTAATGGGATACTTATACTTTCAAAAGGTGTGACAACGCTAGAGAATGTTAGGTTTGCTGGTTCCGATATTAAAAGTACTGGTTCTGGTATCGCTATGATTGATGATGCTAAGCTCTTTGCTAAGGATCTTAAATTTGAATCTATGTATCAGGGAATAAAAGTTTCTGGTAATGCTGGAGTAACTCTCAGTGATTCTGAATTTCGTAATATAAATTATGGGATCAATTCTTATGGAAACTCTGGAATCAAAATAAATAATATCATCTTTAATGAGTTCAGAAAAAAAGCCGTGACTAGTGCGGACACTGCAGCTTTCGGAATTAGAAACTCTAAGTTTACAACACCTATCAAGTCTGGAGCCATTTCAATAAATGATAAAGCTACAGGTATCATAGAGGATAACTTTTTTAATATGCCTGAAGGTTGGGTGTTATGGGTCTCTTATGAAAAGCAAGATAATAGTTTTGTGACTCACTTTAATAAGAATACAATTAAGAATGCTGACGAATGTCTAGAAATGGGTAAGTTTGCTAGAACATCTATAGTTGATAATAAACTTGTTTATTGTAGAGATATGGGAATAAAAGCTAGTGCTGACTCTTACACAATTATAGAGCGTAATGAAATTCTTTCTGAGAAAGCTAGTGCAGTAAGTTTAAATGATAATGCTACGGCTTCTATTATAAGAAATACGATAAAAGAAAGTTATCATGGTATCTATTTAGATGGTGATACAACTGCAGATATTTATTTTAATACATTCGATATGATTAAAAATTACGTCTTAATTGCAAAAGAATCAAGTTCTGCAAAATTTGTTAGAAATACAATACTTGATGATGACACTGATAATTATTCCCTAGGGACAACAGGTGTTATTCTAAATCGTCGAACAACTTTTAGGAGTGTTAACTAATGAAAAAATTAGTCATGGCCTTAAGCCTAATCTCATTTAATGTATTTGCTGGTAGCACGATGGATATTCCTATTAGGGCCATCATACAAGTCGATGCCTTTCGTATTACTGCCTCGTCTCTTAATTGTAGAAAAGGTCCAGGAAAAGAATATAAGAAATTAAAACGATTTAAGAGAGATGGAATTCATGAGACCACTAGAAAGTGGAAATTAGATAGTGATGATGCTCGTTGGATGGAATTTTATTACAATAATGATGGTGATACTTGTTGGGCAAGAGCTAGTTACAAATACATGAGGCCAACTCTTTTCGTACAAAGTAGTCTTGAGAGAGAAGATCTTCTTGACCTTGTTAGTGTCTGTCGTTCTGATGAATTTGAATTCGATTTAGAAATTGATCTTTTTGAAGGAAGAGCAAAACTCTACTTTTCAAAATTAAATTCTAACTCTGAAGAAACTCTCACTTCTGAAAAATATTTCTATGGAAATAGAGTAGAAGCTTTCGAGTTTTCTAATAGTAATAGCACTATTGGAGTCACGATAAGTGGCAATGTTTTAAAGTATAATGTTTCTAGAAATGGAAACTCAACCACTGGACAATGTCATACTTACTTCTTTGAAGATAGCTTCGATACTTTCTTCCTTCTTTAATATAATAATTTTAATTTGATCTCCCTGCATAGTCTGCAGGGAAGAGTATTCAATTATTTCAATAAGTTACTTGGTATCTACTAGTGTCCTTCTTTTATACACCCTTAGAGAATTTACAACTAAACCAGAGATCTTTATCAAATCCTTTATAATTTTGAATTATATAGAGGATTATTTATGCAATCAAAGTTAGAGAAACGAAAAATAATAGCAACAGAGATAGTGGCCTTACCCACTATTATGTTCTTTATTGTTCTCTTCTCAGCTTATATGCTTACGACATATTTGGGATACACAGATCAGTTACCATTAAAGTATTGCGTACTTATAAATTCTCTCTTGGCCTACTTTCTCTTCACTCCCATGCATGAAGCCACTCATGGCTCTATTAGTGGCAGGAATAAAAGAATGAAGCCTGTTGAGACATTGATTGGGTACTTAAGTGGAATTCCTCTCTTTGCACCCTTTCCTATTTTAAAACTTCAGCACCTAAAACACCATGCCAATACAAATCATCCATATAAGGATCCAGACTTTTATATTCATTCATCATCGCTTCCTATGGCCCTAATTAAATCAGTCGTGGTGTTTATCGTGGCCTACTTTAATGTTTTGAAACTTAAATCGTTAGAAAATAAGAAACTTATGAGAAATACTATTTTCTTTAACATGCTCTTTAATATAGTTTTTATATTTCTTGGGATTAAATTTGGTTTTAAGTATCCACTTTTAACTTGGGCACTACCAGGAATAATAGGTTTGAGTATATTATCTATTGTATTTGCTTGGATTCCTCATCATCCGCATGAAGAGCAAGGTAAGTATAGAAGTTCTAGGATTATCCAAGGAACACTTTTAAAGTATTTCACCGCTTGTCAGAGTTACCATTTAATTCATCATCTCTATCCAAAAATTCCATTTTATCAGTACAAGAAAGCTTATAATTACCTAGAAGAAGAGCTCAAACATAACGATGCTATAATTATTTAATGTTTAATATTATAATTTTCTACTGTCCTAGTTTATTAAGTGTTTCTTTGAGTGAGTGATCAAAACTTTTTTGTAGCTTCATTCCGTTCCATATTGCTGACCATGATACAAGAATGTAATTGTTGAATATATATTTATATTGATAAGTAGAGACTTTATTACCGTTGGTTTCTAGCACTTGCATAGCAAAGAGTGAGGTAAAGCTCTTTATATATAGATGATTATCTTTGATATATCCTAAAACCTGTTCATATTCACTTTCTGTTATTTTATTTTCCTTAAAATTTTCTTTGATCTTCTTATTAATAGTACAAAGAAAATCTCGTCTTAGAGAATCGATTTCAATCGGTACTTTTATAAAATGATTAGTTGCCATCTTATAGAGATAAATAGTCATAAGTATGACAAAAACTATATATATAAAAGATGACATTCTTGACTCCTTTCTCGAAAAGATTTTTCTTCGATAGGTATAATGTCATTCTATTAGCATTTAAAGATTAAGTCGTGTGTTTCGAACTTACAGTTTTGTAAGTTCAAGGATGATATTTGTCATGTTTTGATCGATACTAATTTAGGTTATAATTTTCGATTTTCATTTGAACTCAACTTTAACAACTTTATTCCAACTCGATGCAGACATCTGAGCTTTTATTGTATTAATTATTGGAGAACCTGATTTGTCTTCATTCCAAACTTTAAATTCACCTGCTGTATTTTTCCAAATCGAGACGTGTGCACTTCCCCAGGTTCCATCTTTCTTTAACCATTTTAAATAGGCATCACCACCACGGGACTTAGTGAAATCCACTTCAGGATCAAGAATAATGCTAGGTGTATTATAACCCTTAACAAAGAACTTCATACTCTTGCCTCCAACAAATCTTGAAGCATCTATACTTTGAGAAATCTTTCCAATGGGGTACATTAATTTTCCAGAAAATTCTATCCTCTCCATATCCCCTTGATCATTTGTGACGACATTGAAGTTAATCTTTCCAAACTTCTTAATCCAGGTTGTAATTTCAATAGTGGCCAGCTTCGTAGTAGTACTAGCTAGAGTTGAAACAGTAAAAAATGATATAAGTATTAATAGAAGTAGTTTTCTCATGGGCTTTCCGATCTTTGTAAGTTTTAAAATTGATGAATATATACACTAAATAATATTTTTTACGAGAAGGTTGTAGTCTTTACCTTTTGAGAGTTGGTTATGGAAATTTAAGATCAGTAAGTGTCCGATTATTGGTTAAATAATTAAGGTTCTGCTCACATTTCTCCAACAAAATACTTATAAAATATACGAGTTCCTTGCTGGAGATAACTTGTGATTAAAACAAAGAAGTACTACGTCTTTCATGGGGCAAGAATTATTCAAGGTCTTACATTCTTTGTCATGGGACTCAATGGTTTCTTTCATTTTCTTAGCATGCCTGGAAAGGGGGATGAGGCACAGCAATTTGTAAATGCTTTGGCACAGACAGAGTACTTTTGGCCCTTTGAAAAAATTGTTGAAATTATTTTCGGATTATTTCTGTTGTGTAATAGGTTTGTACCACTTGCTGTTGATGGACTCGCTCCCATAGTGATCAATATAATGCTCTTTCATCTCTTCTTAGATTTAGAGGGTATTGCTCCTGGATTACTTGTTCTTTCTACTGAACTCACTCTCTTTCTCATTTTGTGGAAGAGGCACTTTCGATCTCTTTTTAAATCTAAGTAAACTCTAGGTTTTTAAGAAATCTATTAATTTTGAGATGACCGTTTTAAAGCCCACAGTTTTCTGTCTATCATGTCTATAGACTAAGCAGAGATTAACTTTGGAAATATCCTTTCCTACTTTTTTTAAATTTTTATATCTCTTGGCGACAGGTTCAGGAAGAATAACTATATCATCAGAACTAGCTCCACAGGCAGCTAAGACTTCGTAGTCTCTAATCGCTACTAACTTTTTCTTTTTAGGGAATATCTTTAATATTTTAGAAATATTCATCATTTCTGGATTGTAGAATACAATGGAGCTTTCACTATTTTCTGACTTTGACCAAGCTGCAATCCTCTCAATACTTACTTTCTTTATGATTAGGTCAGGATGTTCTTGCGGATTTATCACTAGCCCACAATCTAACTTATTAGTGATGACCATATTAGTAATGTTAGAACTTTGATCAAAGAGAATATCTAAATTTATGGCCGGATAATGAGAGGCCATGTGAGGTATGAAATCTTTTAAACTATTTATGGCAATAGTAGGGTGAACGCCAAATTTGTAGTTTCCTGTTGGAGTAGATAGTAATTCTAGTTTTTCTCCAAAACTATTTGCCCATTGGTTTTTGAGTGCGATGCATTCTTTATAGAGGATCTCGCCGAACTCCGTTTTCTTTACTCCTCTGCCAAGCCTAATAAAGAGCTTAGTTTCAAGGTTATCTTCTAGTTTCTTAATAGACTTAGAAAGAGCACCTTGTTGCATATTTAAAGTCTCTGCAGCTTTAGAAAAACTTCCATTTTCACAGACACAAAGAAAGTATTCAAATTCGTTCTTTAAGGGATTCATTGTATTCCTTTAGGAGATGTGACTTATTCATTAATATATATATTTTTACTATGTTGCAAGGGGTAAAAGATCTTTGTGCAAACATAACCATAAGCACAAAAGGAGATTTTTATGAAACAAATATTAGCTTTTGCCCTTCTATTAACATTATCATTTCAGGTAGTTGCGAGTGAAGTTGTTCAAGTACGACTCATCGGTACTGATACAGCAAATTCCAAATTGATTCTTACAGCGAATAGTGGAATGACTCTTTACACTTTTGACGTAGATGGAGTGAATGAATCTAGATGTTTTGGAGCTTGTCTGGCCACATGGCCCGCGCTTGTGACTGAATTAAGCGAACTTCCACTACCTTTTTCAATTATTACAAGACCTAGTGGCGAAAAACAAATAGCTCTAAATGGATCACCTCTTTACTTCTTTGCTGGAGATACAAAAGCAAATGATGTAAATGGCGATGGCCTTGGTGGAGTTTGGCACATCATTAAGTTTCAGTAGTTTAATTCTTAGGAGGTATCATGAGATTTTTATTAATATATTTAACATGTATTTTCACTATAAGTGCTGTGCAAGTTAAGGGAAGTTTAGAATTTTTAGTAAAGACTAATGTTCCTGGAATGTCAGTGAGTGGTTATTCGAATATACCTCTTATTCTCAAGTATGAAGTTTCTGATCAAGCGATTAAAAATATAAAATTTTCCCTTAATCCTAAACTGTTAAAGACGGGAATGGACTTAAGGGATGATCACTTACAAGAATTTCTAAAGAATAAGATGATTACTTTTACTGGCCTGAAGGGATGTAAATTTCAAAATGGAAAGTGTGAACTGTCTGGGAAATTATCCTTAGCAGGTATAGAAAGAGAAATTATCCTCAGTATTGTAAGAAATGATAAACATTTTTATCTTCTCTATAATCTCTCTCTGACTGGATTTGGTTTCGATCTACCAAACTTTGCTGGAGTTACTGTGAAGGATTCTGTTGAAATTAAATTTAAGTTTGAATAGGAGTTTTAATGATTTCACTTTTACTTTTTCTGTTAACTAGTAAGAGTTTTGCATACGAAAGTATGATTGTTAAGAACTATAATAGTTGTGTTGCTTGTCATAGATCTCCTGAAGGCGGAGGTCTACTTACGACTTACGGAAAAGTTATTTCCTCATCTACATCTCTTATTAAAGGGACCCATAAAGAAGGACCCTTTAAAAAGTTCATAAATGCAAAGGGAAAACTCGATCACGCATTCTATGGGCGTTACGCCTACATTAAAACTAATGGAGAATCAAGAAAGTTCCCTATGCAGGGGGACTACCTTGGAGCTTTTCAAGCGACGAAGAACGTAGAAGCCGTCATTACTATTGCTAGGGCCCCGAAGTCGCAAGCTATAAGTTCTGGTATCGAAAACCCAAGTGGAAGCGATCTCATCTTCCTAAGAAAAGCAGTCTTAAAAGTTCATTCTGGGTCACATAATTTAATAATTGGAAGAGATCGTCAGATACAAGGATTAAATATTGTTGATCATACAGTACTTACAAAATCTCTGAATAGAATGAATGTTTCTGATTTAAAGACAACGGCCAAGTACTTCTATCAAGGGGAGAGCTCGAGTTTTAAATCTGAGCTTTTCTTTCCTAGTGGTCAAGAGTTTGAGGGAAATAAAGAACATGGTTTTGCGAGTGAATATAGAAAGTATCTAGATGATAACTTGATCTTGGGCGGGGTTGTTCTTGCTGGATTTGGAGAAGTCATAAAAAGAAAAGTTGTGAGTTCTTTCTTTAAAAAGGCCATTTCTTCTTTTGTTCTAATGGGTGAGTACTCTTATACATATAGAGAATTAAAACTCAAAGAAACATTTGATCAACGAGCAACTCTCACTCAACTGAGTTGGTTTCTAAATTTACATACAGAAATCTTTCTTCGTTTTGAATCAGTTAGGAGAAATAAGTATTTCGAACTTAAAGAAGAGAGACAGACTGTTGGGATGAGAATGAGAGTTAATCCCCATATAACTTTTCAAACAGACTATAAGAAAACAAAGAGAAATGATCTTGAAGAAAACCTCTTAATCTCTCAATTATTTTTTAATGTGTGGTGATAATATGAAAAAAATCAGTTTATTGTTCTTGGTTCTTTTTTTACAAAGTTGTATTAATGTGGGTACTGATGAAGCTTCTCAGTTAAAGATTATTAGTCTTGAAGCTGTTGAAGTTGTGAAGTTTTCTTTTGTTAAAGAGAATATCTTTAAAGCAAAATGTTTGATGTGTCATGCTTGGGCGATTGATGAGTCTAGTGTGTTATCGAGAGTAGAGGCGGGAAACCCTGAGGGATCCCTACTCTATAATAGAGTGTTTGATGATAGTATGCCTTTTGGGGGGCCACCTTTAACAGAAAGTGAAAAGGAAGTTATTTATAGATTTATTATGGATTTAAAATAAGCTTACAGTCTTAGAATCGAGAGATCTATTAATGCTCACAGTACTATTTTGAAAAGACTTTTCTTCGAATGGCCATGTAGCGACCGTTTTCTTTCATGAGTTTAAGCTCTTTGGAGACCTTTTTTGCTAGTTTCGAGAATTTAGCATTTAGGAAAGTGTGAGCACTGTCTCTTTTTAAAGTTTTTACTTTATAAATTGAGGATCTTTGTTTAGCAGGCATATTTCTCAAAATACCATCAATAAAGAACTCAAGTCCTACGTAGACGTCTAAACGGCCGAGGTTGAGAAGTTCTAATGCTTGTAAAGAGTCTGTATAATTAAATAAGTTAGATTTTTTGCAGACTTTAACAAGTTCATTTTCTACAATAAGAATTCCTCTTCTATAACCTACGCGGAGGTTTTTTAAATCAAGCCAACTATTAATTTTAATTTTCTTATTTGCAGAATAGGAAACTACGGAGAATTTCATCATTGGTTCTTCTACTCTTGTAAGATATTTTCGTCCAATACCAAAAGTAGACATTCTTACTAATTCGCCATTGATTTTTCCCGATTTTGATTGTTGTTTTAATCGTAAGGGAGGCAGAATAATGACTTTTAATTGGTAGTTTAATTTCTTGAAGATTTCCGTTTGAACGGCCTTTAGAAATTTTCCCTGATTTGTCTCAAGTGTTACTTTTGTTACGCCTAAGGTAAAAACCTTCTTCGGAGCTTCAATGCCATATATGGAATGAGAAATGAGAGAGATAAATATAAGACAAAAGGTTTTAAACATATTTTGTGTTAGTCCTGAACTTCTTTAAAAGCTTCTAAGTGAAATTGAACATGTTCTTCAAGATAAGTGGCTATGAAGAAATAGCTATGGTCATAACCTTCGCGGTAATTTACTTTTAACTCCTGTCCGACTTCTTTGCAAATATTTTCAAAGTTTTCTGTGAGAAGTTGTTCTTTCAGAAATTCATCATCGAGACCTTGTTCAATGAGAATACAATTGCGAGTGGCCCTACCCTTTCTGAGAATTTCTGTGGCGTCATTAGCAAGAGCTAATTCCTGTGCTTGTTCTCCAAAGTAACCTTTGAAGGCCTTTTGTCCCCAAGGACAATTTATGGGATTTGTAATGGGAGAGAAAGCAGAAATGGCCTTGTAGAGTTCTTTTTCTTTTAACCCTAGAATCAGCGCTCCATGGCCACCCATGGAATGACCCATGATTGATATATTTTGAATATCAAAGTTGTTATGTAAAATCTCAGTGATCTCTTCAAAAATGTAATCATACATCTTGTAGTGATCTCTATAACCGTCTGTTGTAGCATTAATATAGAAACCTGCACCAGAACCAAAGTCGTAAGAATCGTGCTCATTTGTGAGCTCTAGACCTCTAGGAGATGTGTCAGGGCATATGATCATAGTATCAGTGTCAGCAAGTAATTTTTGAACACCTGATTTTGTAATGAAATTTTCTTCAGTGCAAGTAAGACCTGAGAGCCAGATTATGGCATTTTTCACTTTTTTCTTACCTGGAATAAAGGTAGAGAATTTCATGGTGGTCTTTGTTAAATTTGAGGCGTGCTCAAAGTATTTAGTATGACCATCGAAGCTCTTTACACTCTTAAGAGAATTTATGATCATTTCTATTCCTTGTGATCGAATTCGATAACAGTTCTAATACTCTTTCCTTCATGCATATAATCAAAGGCCGTATTGATTTCTTCTAAGGGAAGTTTAAAAGTTACGAGATCGTCTAAATTAATTTCACCTGACATGTACTTATCAACATAGCCTGGAAGTTCTGTTCTTCCTTTGACACCACCAAAAGCAGATCCTCTCCAAACTCTTCCTGTGACTAGTTGAAAAGGTCTTGTGCTAATTTCTTTTCCAGCTCCAGCGACACCAATAATGATTGATTCTCCCCAGCCTTTATGACAGCACTCAAGTGCCGCTCTCATAAGTTCAACATTTCCAATACATTCAAAAGAATAATCAACTCCACCATCAGTGAGTTCTACTATGACTTCTTGTATAGGCTTATCAAACTTCTTAGGATTGATGAAATCTGTGGCCCCAAATTTCTTGGCCATCTCAAATTTATCTTCATTAATATCAATGCAGATTATACGAGAGGCCTTTGCCATCTTCGCACCTTGTACAACAGAGAGACCAATTCCACCTAAGCCAAATACGGCGATGGTTGCACCTGCTTCTACTTTTGCAGTATTTAGAACTGCACCAATTCCGGTCGTGACTCCACACCCAAGTAAACAAACTTTATCAAGTGGAGCTTCTTTATTAATTTTAGCGAGTGAGATTTCGGCCACAACTGTGTATTCTGCAAAAGTTGAAGTTCCCATATAGTGAAATATAGGCTTTCCATCTTTTGAGAAGCGAGATGTCCCGTCAGGCATTAATCCTCTACCTTGGGTTTCTCTAATTCTTTGGCAGAGATTTGTTTTACCAGATTTACAGAATTTACATTCTCCGCACTCAGGGGTGTAGAGTGGAATAACATGGTCTCCAACTTTTAAGCTAGTAACACCAGCACCAATCTCAGTGACAATTCCACCACCTTCATGTCCAAGAATAACAGGAAAGAGTCCTTCTGGGTCATCTCCTGAGAGAGTGAAAGCGTCTGTGTGACAAACACCAGAGGCCACGACTTTTATCAAGACTTCGCCTTTCTTTGGTCCTTCTAGATCAACTTCTTCAATCTTTAGCGGTTGATTTGGTCCCCAAGCAACGGCAGCTCTTACTTTCATCTCTATATTTCCTTTTTAGTCTAATTACTAAGGCATTATAAGCTAGAATGACCTAAGCATTCAAGTTGGAATAAAAAAAAGATAATAGTTAAATTGGAAAGGGAGAGTGTTCTTATAAGTTATAAGTAACTAGTATTTTTCACAGTCCTGAGAGCTTAGATAATGCGAAACTGAAATATCTTCTGACTGTGGAAATTGTTCTTCAAGTTTTTCGAGTGAATTAAAACGATCCAATCTGAAATTGCGATAATCTTCTCTAAGTTCACACCAAGAGAGAAGTGTCCAAGACTGTCCCCAGAACATAAGACCCAAGGGCCAGAGGGTTCTATTTGTTTGAACATCATTTTGATCTTTGTATGTGACAAGGACTTTCTGGTGCATGAGACACGCTTCTCTTAGTAGAGTGTGCCACTTGGTCTCTTCTCTATAATTTGAAAAGTTAGGAACATAGTAGGGAAGTTTATCGATCACTTCTCTTACATTATCTGGAATGATGGAGAGAATCTTATCCTCAGCACTAGCGGCACCTCTAGAGAGGACTTCGTCGCTATGGCCCTTAACCATCTTCAGCGCCAAACTCAGGGCGGTGATCTCTTCTTGATTAAACATGACTGGGGGAATATTAAAGCTGGAGCTAAGTCGGTAACCAACTCCAGCTTCCCCTTCGATAGGTACTCCTGAGAGAGACAGCGCTTGAATATCTCGGTAGACAGTTCTTACGGATACGTGGAGAGATTTGGCAATAACTTCTGCCGTAAGAATTTGTCTTCTACCTCTTAGTAGTGTGACTAATTGAAATAATCTCTCTGCCTTTCTCATTACCTACTCATTTTATGAAAGGGACTTATCAAAGAAGAAAGCACATAGCTTATTTCCGTCTAGGTCTCTGAAATACGAAGCGTAGAAAGCTGCGCTCTCTCTTGGTCCAGGTTTACCTTCGTCTGAAGCTCCCAGCTCAATGGCCGTCTTGTAAAACTCATCTACGGCTTCTTTAGAATTTAGCATTAGCGAAACCATTCCACCATTACTAACCGTGGCCGGTCCATTATTAAAGGGTTTTATCACAGCAATTTGGCTCGGCGCTTCTTCTGTTCCCCAGGTAATGAATTTTTCCTCTTCCATTTGTCTTTTTGCGTCAAAACCTTTTGACAGGAGAGTGTCATAGAATTTTGCAGATCGTTCTAAATTATTTGTCCCAAGTGTGATGTAACCAATCATTTTTACTCCTTTTAGTTGTTTCGTTGAGATGAATATAAATGAGGGCTACTGACAGCGTTATGTCAGTAGAGGTTAACGATTTGAAATATTTAAGGAGAAAAGGGAAAACTTGATAAATTTCAATTATTTACCATAGGTTTTAACTCAAACTAACCGATAACTATTTACTAACAATATTTAAAAGAGGTTATTTTGACAGTTGTACTCAGTATTTTCTTTACTACTTTACTCATCATTTCGTTCTATATTATTTCAATCTACAATAGTCTTATAAAGAAACGAGTCATGGTTGATGAAGGTTGGAGCGGGATCGATGTGCAACTGAAAAGAAGACATAACCTTATTCCTAATCTAAGTGCAGTGGTGAAAAAGTACGCTGCCCATGAAAGTGAAGTTTTCACTAAACTAGCTGAGTCCCGCGAAAGATGTATGGGTGCAGGCGATAATGTTAAGAATTTATCACAAGCTGAAAGTGGGATTTCCATGGGACTTAAATCTATATTGGCGATTGCGGAGAGTTACCCAGAGTTAAAAAGTGATAAGAATTTTTTAGAATTTCAAAATGAGCTCTCTGACATTGAAGATCATATTCAAATGGCCAGAAGATATTATAATGGAACGACAAGGGATTTAAATATATCCATAGACTCATTTCCTCAAAATTTAATCGCAAATAAGTTTAATTTCACTAAGAGAGAATTCTTCGAAGTCGAAGAATCACAAAAGGCCCTACCTAAGGTTCAAGAACTTCTATAGAGAGAAAATATGCAAATTTTAAAAATTATTCTGCTCCTTATTGGAGTGAGTTTTCATATTCAAGCCAAAGAAAGCATCAAACAATTTGATAGTCATATTGTTATAAATAAAGATTCAACTATAACTGTGACAGAAAATATCACAGTCATGGTGGAAGGAAAAAATATTAAGAGAGGAATTTTTCGAGACCTTCCTCTTAAGAGAATGAATAAGTCGGGAGCTATATCAACAATAGGTCTTAAAGTTCTCTCTGTGCTGCGTGATGAAAGAAAAGAGAACTACAAATTAGAATCTATAAGTGGTGGCAAGAGAATTAAAATTGGTAATAAGGATCGTTATCTTAAAAAAGGTATTCATCATTTTGAAATAACCTATCAAACCTCAAGGCAATTACGGCTGCAGGAAAATGGAAAGATTGAATTATTTTGGAATATAACAGGAGATGGATGGGCCTTCCCTATTGAAAAATCTAGTGCGAGTTTTGAACTCGCAACAGATTTTCCTGAAAAATTAGAATTCTTCACTGCTTACACTGGCAAGACGGGAACTAGAGGGGAAGACTTTTCAGTAAAGTCTGAGAGTCATATTGTAACTCTAGATTTAACACGCTCTCTTGCTCCTCGTGAGGGCTGGTCTGTGGCGGTACAGTTTCCTAAGTCTGAAGTTCTCATTCCTACAGGCTTTAAGGCCTTTATGCTCGACATGAAATTGTTGAATAAAACCCAAGAACTGCTTTGGCTCTTACTGACTTTATTTTGTAGTTTTGGAATTTGGTATATTCATGGCATTGATCCTAAGAGAAAGAGTATCTTTCCTCACTTTGAGTCACCTAAAGAAATGTCTCCTGCTAAATTAAATTATATCTATCTTGGTAAGTATTCCAATGATGCCTTAAGTTCTGCTCTTATAAATATGGCAGTTAAAGGTGCAATTGAAATTAACCAAGAAGGGACTTTGACAGTTCTTCCAATTGAAAATAATGAAGAGGCATTGAAACTATTAACTTCGGAAGAAAAAATTCTCTATAATGAATTATGTAAAGGTGGTGGAACAAAGTTTAGTCGTTTCAATCGCACAATACTAATGTCCGCCAAGAAAGCTTTTACAAAAGACTTAGAACAAAGCTCAAAGAAATATCATAGCAAGAATTTGGTATACTCTTTCTTAGCAGGTGGTTTAGCGATATTCTTCTTTTATATGTCCAATCGTCATTTAGGGGCTACGGCTGTATTTTCAATTATTGGCTTCATTGAATATTTAATTCTAGGAATTATCGTAGGATTATTTCTCTTTAGACGAAGTACTGATTCCAAAGTTAAGACGTTCTTCACCTTACTCTTTGTGGCGCTCTTTATGATTGTCCATGGATATATGTTTGGAGTTATAGCTAGAGGAGGAGGGATTATTGATGGATTATTCTTTGTGCTATTCACTATTCCTACGGGATTCTTTATTAGCGTAATGCCGTCTCCTACAAAGAAAGGTCAAAGAATCATTGATAAAATTGATGGATTTAAAATGTACTTATCCTATGCTGAGACTCATAGACTTGATAAATTAAACCCTCCAGAAATTACTCCACAAGTGTTTGAGAAATTTCTTCCTTATGCTCATGCCTTAGGAGAAGAAAACGGTTGGGCAGAATACTTTCAAAATAAATTCGTGGCCATTCAAAATAGTAATTACAATTATTCTCCATACTGGCATAGAGGGAATTACTCAAGCTTTGATGTCTCTTCTATTGGTTCCTCAATTGGAAGTACAATTAACTCTGCCATGTCTTCATCTACAGGTTCTTCTTCTTCTTCGAGTTCATCCGGCGGAGGTGGCGGAGGAGGTGGCGGTGGTGGCTGGTAAAACCATTTCCCAAAAGTTATATTAAGATCTCGTTTTGATCTTGTTTTCTTACTCTTATATTGAGTTTTAAGTTTGTATAACGATAAATTTTAGTTTTAACTCTCACTATATTAAGTCACAATACTTAGGGAGAAAAAAATGAAAAAAAACTTATTGGCAGTACTCGCTTTAACTCTGTTGTCCTCAACAGCATTAGCAGAAATGGATATTAAATTTAATGGAGATTTACGCTACCGTCATGAAACAATTTCTGAAGGCTCTGGTGCTTCTAAAAGTAACGTTGAGAGAGACAGGATTCGTGCCAGATTAAAGGCCACAACTAAAATAAGCGATACTGTCAAGGCCACACTTAGAATTGCCACAGGTGGTACTTCAATTACTTCTACTAATGAAACTTTAAATGACCAAGGGGCTAACGATTCTATTGGTCTCGATATGGCCTATGCTGATTGGAGTGCAACTTCTTGGGCAAATGTCTACCTTGGAAAGATGAAGAATGTCTTTTACAAACCTGGGAAATCAGATCTTATGTTTGATGGTGATTGGACACCAGAAGGACTTGCTACTAGATTAAATAAATCATTCGGCATGTTAGATGCGCAGTTTAACCTTTCCTATTATAGAATGTCTCAGGCGGCTAACACTGCTAGTGTTAATCTCGTTGCACCACAACTAGTCCTAACAGTAAATTTACCTGTGAAAGTTGTTCTTGGTACAGGTTTCTATAATTACTCTAGCGTAGAAGGATCTTCAGCAGCAAATGCCAAGGGAAATTCAACTCTTTCTTCTAATTACAGTGAGAAATACAAGATCATTCAATTCTTTGCTGAAGTTAAAGGAAAAGTTAAAGAAGTTAAGTACTCATTCTTTGCTGATCTAGTAAAGAATACTGCTCTAACTACAACTAACAAAGAAGATGCAGCATACCTCTTAGGATTTAAACTTAAATGTAAAAAATGGAAACTAGGTTACGATTATCGCTGGTCAGAAAATGATGCTTTTCTAGGCGCAATAGCTGATGGTGATTCTTGTGGTGGTGGAACTGGTTGTCAAGGTCATAGAATTTCTCTTGGTAAGAAGCTTCATAAACATATCTCGGCCAAGGTGATCTATTTTGGAATGAGAGAGAGAGCTAATCCAAAAGCTCATTACGATAAACTTCACCTTGATGTGGCGTTTAAGTTTTAATATATTTCCAAGGGTCCTTTTTGGACCCTCTAATTCAAATTTAACACTTAGTAATTTTTAAGATTAATTTGAAAAACCTTCATACTTATTTCTCTACCCTTTATATTCACCTGTTCTTTATAGAGTTGCCCATTCTTATACCATTCTTTATAGGGGCCATCTTTTAGACCTCTCGCATAGAAAGATTCAAATCTCTTTTGGCCTTCTTTATAAAAACCTATTTGCTTTCCATCCTTTACACCATTTTTAAAGTTAAAGACGAAAGAAATACTGCCATTTGTACTAGTCTTAATATATTGCCCTGTAAAAGGAATATCTTTTATGTAGGCAAATCTTCCTAGTATTTTAACTTCTTTATTCTCTAATTCATCCTTGCAGGAGACTAGAGTAAATAATAATAGAATGGTTAATAGTACTTTCATGTTAACTCCTAGAACTAGAATAGAACTTTTATAGCTTTTGAAGTTTTCAAGATTGCAGCGATTTGTAACAATATGTATCTATTTTTATATGATATTAGATAGTTAATGCCGAGGTTCTGCTAGATAATTTTTTTATAGCTAGGCTTCAATCGTTGTGTATGATAAATCTCTTAAAAATTGGAGATATTATGAAAACAGAAACTGTTGAAGAATTCTTGTCCCGTGGCGGAGAAATAAATAAATCAAATACAGAGACAACTTTAGAGCAACTGTTTTTTAATGAGGGTCTACTTGGTCGTGAAGAGGCTAAAGCTGCTAAGAAGGACCTAACTGAGGCCCTTGCAAAGAGTTTCGACGCTGGATTGGATCCTAAAGTAAAAAACTAGCTTACGAACTTCTAATCTGCAAAGTTCCCAGCTTTAGAAGAGTTCATAGAGAAATAAGAAAAGGCCTTCACTTTGGAATTGGCCTTAACGCATGCTCCGGGTCCTAGTTTTGTAAAGGCCCCAATGAAACTATTGTCTTCAATAGTGACACTCTTGTGATAACAGAAAATACGTCCATTCTTTTGTACAATAAAGTGAGAAGAGAAATACACTTCATCTCCTAAGTAGACATTATTTCCGATCTTGAGTGACGCCCTGTCGACAATTTTCACTGTTGGTGGAATTAAGACTCTCTTGCCAATTTGTGATCCCCAGGCCTTTAGCCAAAGGTTGAATAGGAAAGGTACAAAATGAATGAGTCTTTCTAAAATAGGTAACTTTAAATAAATTTCTTGAATACGATAACTTGATAACCATGGAGAAAAAGTTTTTTCGGCCAAGTATTCACAACTTCCTTCTTTTAGAGGGTATATAAAGTGAATTAGCCTCCAAGTCAAAAGAGGGACTAGGTATGGGGTTAGAAATGCTATTATGAATAATCTCGTTGAAGAGAGTTGGTAGGATTTATAAAAGAGTGTGACACTCAATATAAGAACAAATAATGAGAAGAACGGAAGCTGAAATTTAAACAATGTATTCATGACTTTGTCTTTTGCGGTCGCTTTCATTTTCTTCCCTTTTCTTGTATGATTTTAGTCAATTATAGTAAATGCAAAGAGTTTTTAAAAGGAAATTAACGTGAGTTGTAATCATAACTTCATTATGCCCCCAAAAGATCCTATTATTGGATTTCTATCAGGTCATATCCTTGGTTTATCTAAGAGATTGGACTATTTCTTACACTGTCATAGGGAGTATGGAGATTTTGTTCATCTTAAAATTGCTTCTCTTAATGTCCTCATGGTCTCTGATCCTGAAGCTGTAAATTATGTATTAAAGAAAAACACTAAGAATTATACAAAGAATACTCCGGCCTACAAGGTTGTTGAATCAGTTACTGGAAAAGGAGTTTTCACACAAAGTGAAAAACCTTGGTTAAAGTTGAGAAAGGTTTCACAACCTTTTTTTTCAAATAAACAAACCGAGAACTGGGAAAGAATCGTTGAATCTGTTTGCGCTGATTTCTTAGAGAATTGTAAAGAGATTTCAACTAAGGGTGATGAGGTAAACTTCTCTCCTAAAATGACTCAATATGCTTTAAGAGTTCTTGGGGAAACTATTTTTGATAAAGATCTAGGGGAACATGTTGAAGTTTTTGATCAGCATCTTGGAAAGTTAATTGATATTACAAATAAGGTGATCACTCAAAAACTCTCTCTAAATCTTATTTCCAAAATGAAGCAAAAGAGAGAATTCAAACTTGCAGTAGAAAATCTTGAGAGATTGATTACAACATTCATAGAAGAAGCTAAGACTAAAGAGCATAATCCTGAAAGAAACATGATTCATGCATTCTTAGATGCTCCTTTTGAAGTTGATCACCAATTTCTATTAGATCAAGTTAAAACTATGATCTTCGCTGGTCATGAAACGACTTCCACTGTTTTAAGTTGGGCCTTGCACTTTCTTTCTATTCATCCAGAGTGGCAAGAGAGACTCTGTAAAGAAATTGAAGAGGTGTTTAGTGATGGTGATATTCGCGCAAGCAAACTTGATGAGTTAGTAGAGCTTGAAATGTTTACTAATGAAACTATGAGACTTTATCCTCCCGCCTGGTCGTTTGCTAGAAGAGCATTGGAAGATGATGATATCTTAGGACATCAAATTAAAAAAGGTGATGTGGTTTCAATTAGTCCATATCTTCTTCATCATGACGAAAGATATTGGGAAGACCCTTTCATATTTAATCCCATGCGTTTTACTAGAGAAGAAACAGAAAAAAGACATCCAGTGAGTTTTCTTCCATTTGGTTTAGGACCAAGGGCCTGTATTGGTGAAAAACTATCTCGCATGGAAATGAAAATGCTTCTTTCAACTCTTATTAGGAACTTTAGGCTTATCCCTTCAAAGAAAGTAGAAGTCGTCATGGAACAAGTTCTAACGCTTAGACCACTAAATGGCGTCCACCTTAGTTTAGAGAAAAGAGATTAAATTCATGGGAGTACTTTGCTCCCGTTGATTTAGAGTTCTCAAGAGAGTTGATATTATCTTGATCTATATAACTAGACTCAACTTCTAAAACACCATCTGCAAATATTCCTAAGAGGTTCTCATTTCGAACGTATTTTAATAGGCCCTTTCCTCTATACTCTGGAATGATACAGGTAGTGACGCCTCGAACTCTCTTAGGTGCTTTTTTGTAGAACATAGATCTCATCATATTTTTCGTATCATCACCATTTGTGAAAACTTGGTGAAAATCTGGCATGAACATATTGAGAGCTACTTTTGTATTCTTATGCACTAGAAAACGTACGTAATCTCTTTTTAATACAAGGATAGCCGTTTTCATGAGGTCCCATTCTTCTTCAAAACTTAGAGGAAAGAAATTCCAATGATCTTTAAAACTCTCATTAATGATTCTATTGTAGTCTCTTATATCTTGTTTGTAATTTGTGAGTGAAAGCTTCTCGACAGTGTATTCTGGAGGTCTTTCACTTAGGCCACTTTTAATCTTCTCTACATATTCAGGACAATCAGCTACTTTAAAAGAGAGCGAATAAAACTTTCTCTCTTGTTTAAATCCATCATTGTTATAGAAAAGTTTTTCTAAACCTTCACTTGATGCGGAGGTGAGAAAGGTGAGTTTTGTTGAATCTATGCTCGGATTTGGGAGAGTAAATCCTAAATTAAAATGAGCGTTAATTGGAGCATAAATGGGTCCATCAATATCTTTTAAATGAATTTTTAAATTACTTACAAAAGTTGTGATTTCTGATTGTGAAACTGAGCTATTTACAAGAATTGATCCAAGTGAATTAGCAATTCCAAGAGTTGAGTCTTTTGCTTGATAGTGAGTGGCCAAGATTTTCGGTACACCTTTTTCAAATAAACCGTAAACTTTTGAATCAAAACGATTCTTTAGTAAGAGAAAGTCTCCTTTGAACAGTCTTAAATTAAAGAAATCTAAACCATTAAAGCTAAAGTAATCCCTTTTCACTTCTTTATATAAAGATTTATAAAAAGGGTAGGCCTCTTTTACTGAGAGAGCTTTAAAGTCCATTGTAATCTTCACCTTGAATGTGCGATTTACCAATTGCAATAAGATTCTTTATGGGTGAGGTTACAATTGATTTCTTAGTGAGAATATCAGCTGAAAGTTTATTAAAGGCTCCAAGTAGAGCCTCGATATCTTCGGCTGAATGAATAGAGTTTAATGATATTCTTAGAATTCCGCCGTTCTTAGGAACTGCTGGATACATAACAGAATTTAAATACACGCCGCAATCATAGATTTTTCTACCGGCCATGATTGTTTTTAAATCATCTCCAATTTCTACACTAATAATAGGTGAGTCACAGAATTGACTTATGACTTTATATCCCATATTGGCAAGTTCTGATCTAATATACTTTGACTTGGCCCACAGTAAATTTCTAAGTTCACGACCTTCGTCTGAACTTGAAATTTCAATGGCCTTAAGAGCGCCTTCAACACTTTGCGGTTGTAGTGTTCCTGAGAAAATATAGGATTTACTTGTCACTCTTAAAAAATCTATGAGAGCTTGTGGTCCTGCGACAAAAGCTCCAAAGGCACCAAGACCTTTTTGATAACTTCCTACTAGAATCATATTCTCAAAAGAGAGGTTAAAGTGTTCAACAACACCCCCTCCATTTTCTCCGTAGATTCCAAGTCCATGGGCATCATCCACATAGAGGATACAATCGTGTAAATTACATAATTCTTGTAACTTCGGAATTTCGGGAATATTTCCTTGCATGGAGTAGAGTCCATCAATTAATACTGTCTTATGTGCTTTCTTACTTGAACTTATGATTCGACCAGTTTCTTTTAGGTCCGAAATATCAACTCTTGTTAAAGTTGCTCCCTTAGCTACAGCAATGAGAGATGCTTGATGTAGGCTTGTGTGTGCATAGCGATCAATGAAGATTTCACTTTCTTCATTTGAAAAAAGTGCAGGGATAACACCTGTATGAGTATGGCTTACGTTAGCACAAATCATGGAAGCTTCACTTCCAACTAATTTAGAAGTTTCTTCTTCGAGTCTTATTATGTTTTCGTGTGAAGAAAAGATTCTTGAACAACCTGAGTGGTTACCAAGATTTTTAAGGCCAGAAATAGCGGCCTTTATAACTTCTTCGTGTTGATCAAAACCTAAGTAGTTGGCAGAAGAAAAATTAATAACTTCTTTTCCATCAATGGTGACTTTTCTTCCATTTACGTCAGTTGTGACGGTATTTTTTAAATGAAAGGACTTTAGAAGTGAAGAAAATGTCTTCATTCTTTTAATCGCTGGACTATCAAGCCTAGCATTAAGTGTCTTCGTAAGAGGACTTGAGTAGTCAGTGATTTTTTCTAACTTAATGATGTGACTCGTAGGTCTCTTTGTCTTTTTCATAAAACTCCAGATTGGAGAGTAATATATGTGAAAGAATTGGGTAAATCATGTGAAACTTGCAATGTGATAAAATATACAGACTTAACTAAGTTAGTAACATAGTAATAATAGACACTTAGCAGGAATATCATAAGAGGAATATTAACCTTTTCCTTAACCTCTGACTTAATGAAAATCGAATGTTCATCTAACACAACCCTAACACTCTTGTTCAACTTACTTGATATAAATTCTAAGAATTAAATCCCTTCGTTCCAAGGAGTCATCTGAATGAAGAAGCTAGTAACACTTTTCATTTCTCTAATACTGTCAGCTCAAGTAATGGCCACTATCAAAGTCAATGGAGCGGGAGCCACTTTCCCTTATCCAATTTATTCAAAATGGTTCTCAGAATATAAGAAAGTTAAGCCAGAGGTTCAATTTAATTATCAATCTATTGGTTCTGGTGGCGGAATTCGTCAGTTGATTAAACAGACTGTTGATTTTGGTGCCTCAGATGCGCCTATGAAAGAGAAAGACAAGAAGAAAGCAGCATGGCCTATAAAACACATACCTACAGTACTAGGAGCCGTGTCAGTTGCTTACAATTTACCTAGTGTAAAGAAGCTAAAACTTGATGGACAAACTTTAGCATCGATATTTTTGGGAAAAATTTCAAACTGGAGTCACCCCGAAATTAGTAAACTCAACCCTGGAGTCACACTTCCAAAAGAAGACATTCTTGTAGTTAGAAGAGCTGATGGATCAGGAACGACTGCAATATTTTCTGATTACCTTTCAACAATCTCTAAAGCATGGAAGTCGAAGGTAGGACAGGGAAAATCTCTTAAATGGCCAGTGGGAATTGGTTCTAAAGGAAATGAAGGGGTTACTGCCACTGTTAAGCAAACTACCGGAACAATTGGTTATATCGAATTGGCCTATGCTCTAAAGAATAATTTAAAAACTATAGCTTTAAAGAATCAAGCAGGTGAGTTTATTCAACCTTCAGTTAAGGGTGTATCTCTTTCGGCTGCTTCTTTAAAGAATAAGGGCGGGAAAGTAACTACTTCAATAGTTAATGCTCCAGGAAAAGGTGTTTATCCAATTTCAGCGTTTACTTACATTCTTCTACCAATCAAAGAAGAAACAGTAGAACTTAAAGAGGTTAAAAACTTTCTTAACTGGGCACTTACCAAAGGGCAGGGCATGACAAAAGAGCTCCATTACGCTCCACTACCAAAAGCTTTGGCCAAGAGAATGTTAAAAGAAATTCGTTAATTTACAAAGAGTAGTAAGTGATAAATGAAAACGAAAGTTTTATAGAAGAATCGACTAAGTTTAATAACTTAGTTGATTCTAATTGCACGAAATCAAAAGTATTTAATTTTAGCTATCAGTTACAAGATAAAATCAATTACTACCTAATTAAGTCTTTCGCTTGTTTAGTAATTCTTCTACTTATAGGTCTTGTGGCGATGCTGATTTATTCAGCTCTTCCGGCCATGGAAGAATTTGGATTAGGTTTTGCTTTTGGAGATGATTGGAATCCTGTTGAGGATGAGTTTGGAGCTCTTCCTTTTCTATTTGGAACTCTCATCACTTCTTTTCTAGCTCTTATGCTAGCTACACCAGTTAGCGTTGGTGTCGCCTTATTTATAAATGAAGTCCTGTCTAAGAAACTCGCTGCGGTTGTATCGCTTTTTGTAGAAATGATCGCTGCCATTCCGAGCATCGTATTTGGACTCTGGGGTGTTTTCTACCTAGCTCCATTTGTAAAAGAAACACTCACGCCTGTTTTGAAGAGCTCTCTTGGGTTTCTTCCCTTTTTTCAAGGCGCTAGTTTTGGTATTGGTATTTTAACGGCGTCATTGATTTTAGCTCTTATGATCATTCCTACTATAACTTCTATTTGTAGAATCGTTTTTAAAACAGTTCCCACTCTGCAGAAGGAAGCGGCACTGGCCCTTGGATCCACAAGATTTGAAATGATTAAGATTGCTCTATTACGTCCTTCATTTTCTGGAATTATGGGAGCAATAGTATTGGGACTTGGACGAGCTCTTGGTGAAACTATGGCCGTTGCTATGGTGATAGGTAATTCTCCTTCTATTAGCGCTTCGCTCTTTTCTCCCGCAGCAACTATGGCATCAGTTATTGCAAATGAATATACCGAAGCAGATAGTGATCTCCATTTATCGGCGCTATGTTATGTCGGGTTTCTTCTTTTTATTGTCACTTTTACCATTAATGGTCTCGCTCGTTTCATTGTGTGGAATCAAAGTAAAAAGGTAGGAGGTTAGTAGTGATGTATTTAAAATATAGAAAACTAAAAAACCTTATTTTTCACTTCTCTCTCTATCTATGTGCTGCTCTTGTATTGATTCCATTGGTGCTGATTATATTCTTTGTTTTTAAAATGGGCGCTACTTCAATAAATTTAGATTTTTTTACATCTCTTCCAAAACCTGTCGGTGAAGATGGGGGAGGAATGAAACACGCCATACTTGGAACTCTCTATATGGTTTCCATCGCCAGTGTTATTTCAATTCCTCTTGGTCTCTTGTGTGGGGTTTATCTAAGTGAATTTGGTAAAGGTAAAGTGGCCACTCTGTTGCGTTTAACAATTGACATGTTAACAGGTGTCCCCTCTATCGTTATCGGGATTTTTGCTTATATCACTATTGTGGTGCCATTAAAGAGTTTTTCGGCCATGGCCGGAGGAGTCGCTCTTAGCATAATTATTCTTCCCATTGTTTGTAGATCAACTGAGGAAATTTTAAAACTTGTTCCTGGTCATATAAGAGAAGCAGGACTCGCTCTAGGACTTCCTAGGTGGAGAGTTATCTTCAATATTGTAGTTAAGGGGAACCTCTCTTCGTTAACTACTGGGGTTATGTTGGCAATTTCAAGAGCAGCGGGAGAAACAGCTCCGCTCTTATTTACTGCTTTTGGCAATATGTATTTAAGTTATGAAATTGATGAGCCAATGGCATCATTACCCGTTCAAATTTACAACTATGCTATTTCTCCTTTTGATGACTGGCAGAGACAAGCATGGGCCGGGTCTTTAGTTTTAATAGTTCTTGTTCTTGGAATCAATATTTTTGCTAGAACTCTTATTTCATTAAAACACATAAAATTTAGATATAGAGGTTAAAGAAATGAATAACATCGTACTGTCAGTTAAAGATCTCAATGTTTGGTATAACGACTTTCAAGCCGTTAAGGGAATTTCTATTGATTACCCTGAAAAATCAATCTCCGCTATTATTGGACCTTCTGGTTGTGGGAAGTCTACTTTTTTAAGATGCTTAAATAGAATACATGAAGAGGTTCCAGGTGCCAGAGCAGAAGGAGAAATACTTCTAAAAGGAAGAAATATCTTAGGGAGTAAAATTGATCCAGTTCAAGTGAGAAGAAGCATCGGAATGGTTTTCCAAAAACCAAATCCCTTTCCCTCTATGAGCATTTTAGAGAATGTCACTCTAGGTGTTAGACTCCTAGGAGTAAGAGATAAATCTAAGCTCATGCAAGTTGCCGAACAATGTCTAAGAAAAGCAGCTCTTTGGGATGAAGTTAAAGATAAATTGTCACAGTTAGGGACAAGTCTTTCTGGTGGGCAGCAGCAGCGCTTGTGTATAGCTAGAGCGCTAGCTATTGATCCACCTGTTCTTTTGATGGATGAGCCAACTTCAGCTCTTGATCCCATTGCTTCTTTAAAAATAGAGAATCTCATGAGCGATTTAAAAAAGGACTACACGGTAATTGTTGTGACTCACAATATGCAACAAGCTGCTAGGGTAGCTGACTATACTAGCTTCTTTGTATTAGGGGAGTTGATTGAACACGGAGCTTGTTCAGATATTTTTACAAATCCGAAAGAACAAAAAACAGAAGATTATATTACAGGTAAATTTGGTTAAGAGGAATATATGAATATTACAAGTTCAGATTTAAGAGAAGATATATTGAAAATGGCCTCAATTGTTGAATCAAACTTAGAGCAAGCTCTGCGTGTTGAAGTTGAATTGAAAGATGTTTTTGTCTTAGAAAATGAAATCAATAAGTTTCATACTTCTATTGATGATAGTGTTTTTAAATATATTGCTCTAAAGACACCTGCGGCGACAGACCTTAGAATTGCTCTTTCTGTCATGAAAATGAACTCTGAATTAGAGAGAATTGGCGATCAAGCGGTTAATATAAAGAGAAATTTGAAGCGAATAGCAAAACTTCACCCAAGTATTGATTCTCTTAGTGAAGAAGTTAAAATGATGCTTAGAAATAGTATCGATGCCTTTGTGAAGCATGACTCAAAACTAGCTACCGATGTGATTCATCACGACCAAGAGGTCAATGATTTATATCGAGATATCATGAAGACTTTTATAGGACAAATAAAGGCAGATTTTATTGACTTTGATGAGGGTTTTTCGGTAATAAGATTAGCAAAGTGTTTAGAAAGAATTGGAGATCTCTCTACTAATATTGCAGAAGATGTTATATTTCTAGAGTCGGGAACTGATATTCGTCATAACGCCCATATTAAGTTTGGCAGAAGAAAAGAAGACCAAGTCGTAACTGACAAATTAAAGGATAATCATGAATAAGGGACATATATTAGTAGTAGAAGATGAAAGAGATATTTCTGATCTTCTTAAACTTCAGCTCACTACTAGTGGATATGAGGTGACTGTGGTTGATCACGGTACAAAGGCCTTAGAATTTATTCAAGCTCCGCTAAGTGAAAGAGTTGTAAAAAATCCTATAGGACTTTATATTTTAGATCGCATGTTACCAGGAACTGATGGCCTAGAGATTTGTAAATTTCTAAGAATGTATAAAGAGACTAAAGATCAACCGATTCTCATGGTGACGGCCCTAACAAAGCCTGAACAAATAGTGGAAGGACTTGATGCTGGCGCAGATGATTATATAAATAAACCTTTTGATATAAATGTTCTAACTGCTAGGGTTCGCTCTCTGTTTAGAAGATCAGTTCAAAGATCACATACGGCCGTGAATAGCGACGTTATTAAATTGGGTGCTCTCGAGTTAGATACAACACAATGCCAAGTCAGTCTTGATCATAAACAAATTGATCTAACTCTTAGTGAGTATAAACTAATGGTGGCCTTTATGCATCAGCCTGGAAAAGTTCTCACTAGAAATCAATTAGTAGAATTTATTCAAGATGGCCCTGTTCACGTCACTGATAGAACTATTGATACTCATATTTTTGGACTGAGAAAAAAGCTAGGAAGTGCTTCTGAAGTTATTGAAACTATCAGAGGAATTGGCTACAGAGTAAAAAATGATATTTAAGGAAAAAACTAGCGAGCTTTTTAATTCCATTCCTTGGAGATTCTTTAAGAGAATTGCTCTTTCGCAGATTATTCTTACAACTATCGTTATTCTTATTACGGCATTTTCAGCAAGATATTTTTTAAAAGAATATATTACTAATCAATCTAAAACTCAGGTTCTTGAATCGCTTAAACTTATCAAAAGTTCAATTGAATCTCAGCAGATGGATCCCTTAAAGTGGTGTCAATCCCTTAAGAAGAATTTGTCCACAAGATATTCTCTAATAGATGGAGCTGGACAAGTTATTTGTGATAATTTCTTAGATATAAAAGAACTAGACAATCATCTCTATAGACCAGAGTTACAAGACGCTACCAAGTTAGGTGTTGGAACTTCAGTCAGATATAGTGATAGTGCAAGTATTGATATGATCTACGGGGCGATGCTTATACATGTTAATGAGCAGAAGACATCTTTGTACATAAGACAAGCAGTTCCGCTGGAGCAAATTGATATAGCAATGAAAGATTTGGATCGATCTATACTTATCAGTATTCTTCCTCTTCTTATCATAACTTCTCTCTTAAGTTTATACACTTCTTTGCAGGTCTCATTTCCCATGCGCAGTCTCATAAGAAAAATTTCAAAACTTGATAGTCTTAAACTCACTCCAAAGACCTTTGAAAACTCACCTTCAATTGATGATGAATGGAATTTTGTAGAGAGGACTTTAGATAAAGCAGAAGATGAGTTAGGAAGTTTTGTTGAAGAGTTAAAACTTCAAAACAAGAAATTCTCAATTTTAATGGAATCTATTTCAGATGCTATTTTGGCGATTGATAACAGTGGAAATATTCTTTTTATGAATAAGAGATTTCTTAAGAACTTTCACTCAAAAGAACGTGCTATTGAAATTAGAGAATTGAAAAATTTAAAATTAATTGAAGTGACTAGAGATAGAGAAATAGGAAGTTTACTTACTAATGCTATAAAGAACAAAGAAATTCTAAAGAAGAGGGAAGTAAGACTCGATATGAAAGGTGCGAACTCTACAGGTTGGTTTGATATTACTGCAAGTCCGCTCTTCTTGGAGAACGGAGAAGTGCTAGGAGCTGTTTGTAGTTTCAATAACGTCTCACAAAAGAAGCTCGCCGATCAAATGAGAGAAGACTTTGTCACTAATGTTTCACACGAGGTTAGAACACCTCTGACGGCCATCAAGGGCTATGTACAAATCTTACAAAATTCCAAGGACAATTTGTCAGCAGACATTGCTAGAGAAGCGCTCTCAAAAATTGAACACAATTCAAGTCGACTTGCTCTATTGTTTCAAGAAATTTTAAACTTATCTGTCATTGAATCCCAGCAGAAAATTGAAGGACATCTTACCTCAACTAGAGAGTTAACGGAAACTGTTCTGATGAATATGCAACAAATTCATGGTAAGAGTCAGCGTGAGATTAAGACAACTTATAGTGCAGAAGAAGTTTGGTTAGACCCGGCTCTTATAGAACAAGTTCTTACTAATCTTATAGATAATGCCTATAAATATGGAAACGATGCGGGGCAAATTTCAATAACGTGGGAACGTTTAGAACATGTTGTGGTTTTAAAGATTGAAGATGATGGTCCTGGAATATCTTCTTTGCATCAAGCTCGTATCTTTGAGCGCTTCTATCGTGTGGACTCTTCTCGTTCAAGAAACCTTGGTGGAACAGGATTAGGTCTTAGTATAGTAAAACATATTATCCAAAAACATAATGGTCATATTGAAGTTTATGCAAATGCTCTAAAAGGGACAACTTTTAAAATTTCATTACCTCAGAAGTCAATATAGTCTGTTGATCTATTCACTCTTCACTGGTAGGTTAATTCTATGAAATTAACAGCTCTTACTACTCTTTTTCTCATTTCATTTTGCTCTCTGGCGGTAGATAAGGTCTATCGTTTTGGTGTAGTTACCAAAGAGTCACAACTTCCTTTTTTCCAGGCTATAAAAAAAGGCTGTGTAACAAGAGCGAGAGAACTTAAGAATGTGGAATGTCTCTTTGCGGATATCAGTGAAGCAAGTGCTCGTCTGCAAGAACAGGCCATAAAAAACTTCATTCTAAAAGAGAAAATTGATGGTCTTGCAGTGGCGGTTATTAATGCTGATTTTCTTCAACGATCTCTAAGTAAGTTCGTTCCTAAGCATGTTCCTGTTATTACCGTTGATGCTGATTTCTCAGAAGATATTTTGAAAGGTAAGCCAAGTATTCGCGCAGCTTATGTGGGAACTGATAATTACGCATTGGGTTTTCAATTAGGTGAGTTATATAAGAAATCAACAACTACTAAGAGTGAGTTTTGTATCATCAGTGGCCATCGTTATACGGATAATTTAAATCAACGTATTAAAGGCTTTCTATCCTCAGTGAATAAATCTAAGGGTGATCTCTACTCGCAAAATCCTAGATGTCCGCTCTATAGTTTAGAGAACTCTAAAAACTCCTTAAAACAAATGGATCATATGCTTTCTTTGGGTGTTTCTAAGAAAGTCATTCCTTCAATAATCCTCATGGGTGGATGGCCGCAATTGATCCCAAATCAATATAAGAAAGTTATGGGTAAATACAAGAGTCTTATGCAGGATAAGTTAGTCTCTGTTTATTCTATAGATGCACTGCCTGTGCAGATAGATCTGCTTGTGAATGGTCTTTCTCAGGGGAATGTGGGGCAGATGCCAGTAGAAATGGGTAGAGAAGTAATCAATGTACTTCATGACATTGTAAGAAATAAAAATGTTAAACAAATCAACTCAACTGGAGTCGTAGTTTGCACACCAGAGAAGTACCAACACTGCCTGTAGTCATCAAAGCTCATTATCTAGAAAGTTTGACATACCAAACTCTTTTCAATTAAAGTTCAATTACACTTACACAACAAGGAATCGTCGTGAAAAATTTGGTACTCATCTTTTTACTCCTATCTACGCCTGTAATGGCGCTAAAAGTAACTCATTTAGAACTAGTGGCCCGTGCTAATGACTATGATAGTTTTCAATTGCCCTTTCCTAGCTACTTAAGCAACGTAAGCCCGGTCATTAATGATCGTGGTGATATATCTTTTAATTTTGTCACATATGAAAATGAAAAATTAGAAAAAGGTGTTTGGCTTAGAAAAGGAAGTGAGAAAATTGGTAAGTCTGTTTTTCGTATCTTTGGAGATAAGTATCTTTCAGTTCCGGCCCTAAATAACCGTGGTAATTTGGCCTTTAATCTTTACGATACAACTGCCAGCGATGGGATTTTTAAATACGATTCAGTTCTGGATAATGTGAGTTTAATTCTTGATCCTGAAGATCTTCCCTATAAGCAATATTCATACATAAGTTTAAATGAGCAAGATGAATTACTCTTTCGAGGTCGTAGTCACCGTGGAACTCATAGTGTTGTTTTCTACAATGAAACTGATGGAGATAGAAGAATTTTTCGTGAGGGTAATTCTCGCACAGCTTCGAAAATATCTTATATCTTCGGTTCAAGATTTAATAATCAAGGTATGATAGCTGGAAAGGTTCGCCTAGGTGAAAGAGGAGAATACGATGAGTCACAAGGTGATGAAATTCGTGTTTGGGATTTAGAAGGAAAAATGACTACTATTGCATCTGATCAAGATGTAGATAAGAATTCTCTTTTTAAAGGATTTTTTAATTCGGTGGCTCTTTCAGATAATGGTCATGTGGTTTTTGTGGCGAAACTAGCTCATAAGGTTCGTGCTCTTTACGTGTCACATGGTGGTAAACTTACGAGAATCGCTACTGAAGGCGAGGACGGATTAAAAACTCTTGAGCAATTTTCTCCCGTGGTAAACGCAAATGGTGACATAGCCTTTAGAGGTATTAACCAAGAGGGAAAGAGAAAGATATTCTTCGCACGTAGAGGCGTTGTGACTGCTCTTATTGGTGAAGACGATATTGTTACAACTGATCGTGAAACGGGTCGAATTCAATTGAAGAAGGGGTTTCCTGGTCTCTCTGGTGGTATCTCCATGAATAGTTCTGGGGATATCGTTTTTAATTGTATTCTAAAAGATAAGTACGGAAAAAATAGTCTTGGAAATGCAATTTATCTCATTCGCGTTGGTGAATGAGATAATCGCTTAATTGATTTAAAGTTTAGAAGCTGCAAAGAAGTCAAAACTGGCTTCTTTCACATCACTTTCATTCTTAGGAAATTCTTTCATGAGATTGTGGTAACCCATGGTTATACGTGATTCCTTTTGAAAAACCTCTAGTTTCATTATCTCTTTATGACATGCCTTTAAATTGTAATTAGGAACTCGTGCGTAAATTGAATGGGCCATGTGATAACTACAATTTCTAGGTGCTAGAAAGAGTCTATCAAAGAGGCTCGGAACAATTGTACGAGTATTAAATGGATGTGCTTTTAATTGTAAATCAGGTCCTGAATGATCTGCAATAGATCTAATATGTAGGATAAATTTTAACCAAGTAAAGAGCGGCACTATCCAAAGTAGCAAGTAATGCTTCCAAACACCAAAGTAAGTGATTGTCGCTACAAGCGTAGTAAAGAAAACCAGTCTCGCAATCTTAGTTCTAAGTGTAATAGGGGCCTTAAGTCTCTTCATATTTTTAAATTGTCCAAAAATACCAAGTCCTAAAATATCTTTTAAAAGCATAGGAATTATTTTTTCTCTACTTTGCGGAAATCTCTCTTCAATGTAGTCAGGATCTTTCTTTGTATTAGTAAAAGAGTGATGTTTATTATGAATCGTTCTATAGGATTCCATTCGGATAAACATAGGCCACGCCGTGAGAACCTCTCCTACTAAGTCGTTTAATTTCTTGTTCTTTGAAATATTTTCGTGAGCAGCATCGTGCATTTGAATTAAAAGGGAATGTTGTCTATTGGCAATTAAAGGAATTGCAATTAAATATCCGGCCCAGTGACCAATTCTAATTGCTGTATAAATCATCGCCGCAATCATAATATAGTCTAAGAGAATAAATCCCACACCTTTAAAGGTGGATAGTGTCGTGAACTTCTTCAATGTTTCACGGTCTAGGGGATTCACTGGATTGATATTTCTCTTCATTTCTTGTCCTCTGCAGCTAGCAAGTAGGTGTTATTACTGTTCTTTTTTTCCTTAGCCTCAAGTATATGACCAATTGTGTTATTATAGACTTTGTTTGTAAATAATTTATGCCTGATTAAAGTTTTTACACCACTTAAGGTGCTGAAAATATTAGGATACATGGCCTAAGTGAGAGTAAATGAAGACTAGAAGCTTTCTGTTAATAGATATATTTTCAACTTTATACCTAGCGATTCCTATACTCACTAGTTGGTTTGTTACCATTACTTGTATCTACTATTGTAAAGTCTTGGGAATTCTCTTATCTCCCCTAATTTTTACGCTAACACTTTGTCTTGTAATTCTACTATTACGACTTCCCCTTAAAAAACTTAGAAAGAGTGTATTCCCAATAGGATTTAATAAAGAGTACATAAGTTGGTTTTTAAATCTCTCGCTTACACGAGCAGTTCTAAGTTCAGGTATCTCTAATTTTCTTTACTCAATGTCTTGGTCTAGATATTTAATTTTTAGATCTCTTGGAGCTAAGGTGAGTTACGTTTCAATTTTTGCACTCAATGCTGAGATTACAGATCTGCCTCTCATTACTGTTGGAAGAGGAACTCTCGTCGGTGATCATGCAAAATTGTCTTGTCATTTCTTCAATAAGAATAAAGTTATTTTAAAACCAATTTCCATTGGTGAGAATTGTACAGTCCTTGCAAACACTGTCGTTGCCCCTGGTACTAAAGCTTCTGATAATGAGATTATCGGCAAAGGAAAATCTACATGAGTATTTTAATTACAGGATCGCACTCCGATGTGGCTCGAGCTCTAATGATTAAACTTGTAGAGGACGGTGAGGAAGTCATTTTAACTTGTAGCTCTAAGGAGAGTCTTAAAAGTACTAGTGAGTATCTCGTCGAAAATAGTCTTGAAGGAAAAGTTTCTCTAGTCGAATATAATCTGACTAAGTCTGCGGATACAATTCAAAATATTACAGAACTTATTAAAGATAAAAAAGTACATGCTCTAGTCCTAAATGCTTGGATAAAAGTAGAAAAACTCAAACTCTTTGAAGATATTGATGAAGTGGAATTAGATGAAGAACTGAACGGTAATTTAAAAGGTAATATGAAACTACTGACGACTCTTCTTCCCCATATGAAAGAAAATAAGATGGGAAGAATTCTCTTCATTTCTAGTATTGGCGCCATCAGTGGTGCGAGTAAGTATGGACTCTATTGCATGGGAAAAGCTGCTATGGAAGGACTTATGTTAAACCTCGCAGTTGATTACGGAAAATATAATATTACAGCAAATACGTTACGCCCAGGGATTACAAAGACGGAAAGAACCAGACGATTTTGGGAAAGAGAATACTACCAAAAAAGAATGTCTGCTGGGATTCCACTAGGTAAATTAGGTGAACCGGAGCAAGTAGCTAAGGCCTGTCTACCATTTCTTGATAGAGAAAGTTATATCACCGGAGCTGCTCTTAATGTTAGTGGAGGTCTACCTCTCATGGATACGGCCAGTGCTATTAAGAAAGGAAAAGAAGAGTCATGAGTGATATCCAAGTAAAAGAGACAAAACCAAGTTATAGAAATAAGGCGCTAGATGGTTTACGTGGACTTGGTTGTCTTCTCGTTCTCATAGGTCACACCCAGTGGAATAGTGTCACTATTTTACCAGGGGCGGTGATTGCTATGGATATCTTCTTTGTCTTGAGTGGGTTTCTCATTACTGGTTTAATTATAAATGAAAAAGATAAAACTGGATCCATTGAACTCATTCGCTTTTGGAAGAGAAGAGCAATCAGACTTTTTCCTGCTTTCTATGTCTATTTTGCGATTGGAGCAACTATCTTCTTTGCCTCTGGCTTTCAGCCCATTGTGGGAACAGATAGTGTGGTGACTCTTCTTTCAACTGCATTCTATGGCTCTAACTGGGCAGTGGGACAGGGATATAATTTAGGAATTTTTGCGGTCACTTGGTCACTAAGTTTAGAAGAACAATTTTATTTCTTATGTCCGTTATTCTTTCTCTTTAGTTTTAAATACTTTAGTAAGAAGACGACCATGTATATATTAATCGCTTTAATTATAGGCGTAAATATTCATCGTTATCAACTCTTTCATAGTTTAATGGAAAGTAAGGGTATTATGCTCGCTTGGAAGCGCTGTTTCTATGGGCTGGACACTAGAGGGGATTCCTTACTAGTAGGTTGCCTCTCAGCACTATTTTTAAAGCTCTATGGAGATAAAATTAGAATTGGTCCAAAGCTTGGCATGACTTCCATGGTTTTAATACTGCTGTGTTTATTAATAAGAGATTTGCCTGTGGCCTATCATATTGCGGAAAACTCTTTCTATACAGAATTTCTTATGACTGGTGGATTTACGGTATTTTCCTTAGTTGGTGTGATGGTGATTATTCACTTGGTGCAATTTCCAAACTCTCTTCTTTCAAAACTATTGTCACCAAAGTGGTTAGTACGTGTGGGGATTATGTCTTACAGTATTTATCTATGGCATACGACTGTTTTTGGCGGCATAGAAGTTCTTTTAAAATCCTTTAATCGCACTCCAGCACTCTGGGCCTTAAAGACATTTATTCGTTTTTCCGTGGCCTTCATTATCGCCTACTTTTCTTTTAGATTTGTGGAGGGGCCAATTCTTAAGTCTCTTGCTAAGAAGAGAAACTTTGCTCCGATTCCTAAGGAAAGTGAAACTAAACATATCATCTCTACTACAGAGGAAACAACTTAATGAAAAAGAAACCAAAAATTATCTTTGCTCTTGCAAGTGCAGGAATGGGTCATGCCACTAGAGATGTCCCGATCATTCAGAGATTGAGTAAAGACTATGAGGTGCATATTTTCTGTTCTGGTCAGGCGAATAAATGGCTAGGAAAACAATTTGATCACCTTCACCAAAACCATGCCATTAAAAGCGCATCAGTAGGTGGCAAGATAAGTATTGGACTCGTCGTTGCCAGGGCCCTTTTAGAAATTCCTAAAACCTTATTTTATATATTAAGAATTGCTTTCTTTATACTATGGCATCGTCCAAAAGCAGTCATCTCTGATTTTGAGGCCCATAGTGTCTATGCGGCCATGTTAGTTCGCCCGCTGTTTCGTGTGCCTATAATCTCCTGTGATCATTGGACAACAATTAGATTGAGTGAGAGACCTTTTTCATTCACTGATTCTGAAATGACTAGTTTAGAGAAATGGCAAAAGACCATTAAGATGGTAGCACCAAGTGCTGATCGATATCTTGTTCATGGAACTATGAAAACGAAACTCAGCGATGATAGAGCTAAGTATGTTCCAACACCAGTTAGAGATACTTTTTTACAAGCGGGTGAAAATATTTCTGATCAAGGACCGATTGTTGTTTCCATGGGACATCTCGCACCGGCATCGCTCTCTAGTGTTCTAGGAGAGAGTCATCACAACTTTATTATTTATGGAAGTGATAACCCTAGAATTGATAAGAACGTTGAGTACCGCGCCTTTGATGAAGTTGAATTCATCAAGTCGCTTCAAAGTTCTCCCTTTGTTATAGTCTCTGCTAATTCATCTGCCATTGATTCCTTAGCTTTTAATAAACCTCTCTTGTATGTTCCAACCAGTGGTCAATTCGAACAATACTACTGCGGTAAAATGTTTGAATCCCTTGGAGTGGCTAAACTCTTAACTGAATTGACAGTGGAGAGTATAAGTGAATTTTCAACTAATTTAGAGAGTTATAAGCAGAAGGTAAGTGAATTAGATATTTTTGATAATGATCTATTATGTGATGATATTAGAAAAGCTATAAATGAATGTTAAGGAAATTTATTAAACCACATTATAGAGAAATCATTGCTTTTTCCATGCCCATTTTATTGAGTATGATTTCACAAAATATGATGGGACTTGTGGATACTTTCTTAATTGGAAAACTTGGCACAAGTTCTCTCGCCGCAGCTGGGCTTTCTTTCTTTATCTTATTTATCCACACAGCTCCTCTTATGGGACTGGCGATTGCAGTCCAAACTCTTAGTGCTAGATTTATGGGTGAAGGTAGAAAAAGTCAATCGGCCTCTCCTTTAAATAGTGCCATTATTATATCCATTGTATTTGGTGGAATAGTAGCTTTTGTGGCAAGTTTCTATATGGAGAGTCTACTCTCATTTATGACTAATGACAGTGTTGTAGTAAGAGAAGGTGTATCCTATATGGATGCCCGCCTCATCGGTATTTTTGCTATTGGTATCACTCATAGTTTTAGAGGTTTTTGGAATGGTATAAGTCGCACAACTATATATCTAGGAATTATGATAATCATGCACGTCTCTAACGCATTCATTAGTTATGCGCTCATATTTGGTAAGTGGGGTGCTCCTACTATGGGGATTGCAGGCGCGGGGATGGGTTCAACTATTGCAACTATTCTAGGAGCGATTCTTCATTTTGGATTAGCTTCTATTGCTGCTGGAGAACATGGCTTTAGTAAGGTGTTCTTTGATAGGGATGTATGGAAGAAACTTTTAAAGCAAGCAATTCCCAGTGGACTGCAACAGTTTCTCTTTGCTCTTGGCTTTTTCGTTTTCTTTTCTATAATAGGAACTATTGGTTCAAATGAACTTGCAGCGGCCAATGTTCTCATTACGATTTCGCTTTTTCTGATTTATCTTGGAATGTCCATGGGGATGACTGCTTCTACTTTTGTAAGTAGATCCTTAGGGGAAAATGACCGAGATCAGGCCCGTTTTTGGGGAAGAAAAATAGTAAAATTCACTGTGATCGCTGCAGCAATTATTTCTATTCCTATCATGATCTTTCCAAGTGAGATTCTCTCCATTTTTATCCATGATTCAGAAGTTCTAGCTATTGCAAAATGGCCACTCATTATTTTTGCAGTCTCACTCGCGATCGATATTGCGGGATATGTTTACACATATAAATTCTTTGGAAGTGGAGATCCCTCAGTCATTTTAAAAGTGACTATACCCATTCAGTGGTTAGGTATACTTCCTCTTTCCTATGTCGTGGGACCGGTGCTTGGTTATGGTTTGACTGAAATTTGGTTAGTGCAAACAGTTTTTAGATGTTTGCAGACCCTTATTCTTGCTCTTATATGGAAAAAAGACCAATGGGGTAAATCCACTAGTCTGAAAGCTTCTTAGAAAATCTACTTTTAATTATCGCTAGTAGTGCTGGTAGGAAGAGAAGATCTCCTATGAGGGCCGTAGCGAGCACGATCATGGTGAGAAGACCTAGTTTATAATTTACTAAGAAATCAGAGAAAGTTAAAATCCAAAACCCTAAGATAAGTATGAGAGTAGTTAGAACGATTCCGTTACCACATTTTTTAAAAGTCAAAAAAAGTGACTCTGATATTGAATTCTCTTTTTCATTTTCTTTGTAGGCCACAAGAAAGTGAATAGTATCATCCACAGCAATTCCTAGTGAGATCACAAATGCGACGACGCAACTAAAATCAATGAAATAGCCTCCCAAGTAAATCCAGGCCGCACCCACGAGAAGAGGTAGTATGTTAGGGATTAAAGAAAAAACACCCATTCTTATACTACGAAGACCTATGATAATTATAAGAGTTATGACAATCATAGAAAGCGCTAATGAGCTTTTGAATGTCGCAAAGATATAACTAATCATATTAATACTTAAACTTTGCTTACCTGTTGCACTAGCTTTTAAACCCAGCTCTTGCGCTTTTTCCATGATTTGATTTAAAACATCTAGACCTTTCTTAGAATTAGAAATATTCCAAAGAATAGTCATTCTTAAATAGCGCCTATCAACTGAGATTTTACTCTTAATCATATCCGCTTGATGTGAGTCCATGGAGAGAAGTAGTAATTCTTCGGCTACGGCCTTTGAAGAAGCTGGTATCTTATAAAATGAGTCATCATCATTGTGGAGAGTTTTATTCATTTGTTTTAAGATATCGATCAGCGTGGAAACTTTATTCACACCTTCAATGTTCCCAATCCAAATAGCTAGCTCTTCGACTTTTTTAAGAAAGCTCGGATCTTTTGCAGCTTCTGGAGATCCACTATCAATGACTATCTCAGGGCCATTAACGCCTCCAATCCTCTCTTTTATGAATTGATTAGTTTGCCAAATTTTACTAGTTTTAGAAAATTGATCATAGGGATTGAAGTCTACTCTATTTTTAAGGGCAAAGTTTAGTGTTCCGATTGTGAGCAGGATAAATACGCCGGTTATAGGCCATTTATATTCAACAATGAATTTACTATACCTCCACCAGAAATCATTGTGCAGAACTTTACTAATTTTAGTTCTCACTCCTAAGGTGAGAATTAGAGGACCTATGAGGGCATAGGATGTAAACCAGGCCAGGAGTACTCCTAAACCACTCACCATACCCATTTCCACAAGTGGTGTAGAGTTGGATGTGGCCAGGCTAAAAAATCCAATGGCGGTCGTTATTGAAGTCATTAAAGTAGGCTTAAAATTCTTTTTATAGGAATCTCTTAATGATTGCAATATGTCGTTATTAACTTTGTAAGAAGAAAAGAAGGAACTTAAAAGGTGTACGGCATCTGCTATACAAATAGCGAGTAGTATAATGGGGATGGTGAAAGTTAAATTGGAGAAGGCAAATCCAAAGAATCCTGAAATTCCAAAAGTTAAGATATTAGTCATGACCAATATGGATAAAGAAATTATGACTACTCGAAATGAACGAAAGATAAAGTAAATGAGAAAAGTAATAACTAGAAAAAGAACTGGTAACAAGAATGCGAGGTCTCCACTTGAAACACTTTTCACTGAATGAGTGAGATAGGAAGAGCCTGTGATGACAATTTTTAAAGGAGGGATGTTGTAAGCTTTAATAAGCTCCTGCGTTTCTTCTACTATTTTCTTGTTATTTATATTCTTACCAAATCTAGGTTTTAGAAATCCTGTGACAAAAGTTGTTGTGGCATCTTTAGAAATAAGGGCCCCAGGTAACTCTGGATGATTCATAACTATTTCTGCTCTTTTATTCACATAATTCTTACTGAGCTCTACTTCTTCATCACCAAACATAGGTTCTATTTCAATGACATCGTCAAAGGAGTGTACCCAATTGAAATTTGTTAATGAGTCTACCTGAATAATATCGTGTACTAGATAGAGTTTATCTGTGAGCTCTTTTAAAAGTTTGATTGTTTGTGGGTTTAGGACTCCATCTGGATGATGAATAGCGATGACTATAGTGTCATCTCTACCAAACTCTTGCTCAAAGAAGCGGTACATTTGCATAAGGGGATCATTCTTCTTGTACCAAACTTCTGGACCAAACTTACTGGAGAGTTGAAATAAGCCAGAGCTTATAAAAAGAGTGAGAAGTACAAGAGACGCTATCCATCTCTTTGGATTTTGAAACATGAAATTAAAGAATTTATTGATCATTTCATTTACCAGATTGCTATATTTGAATAAAACTTTTTGATACACTTTATAATAGACTATTTAGAAGGAAAATCAATTCTCTGGTACTGAGACAAAAGGGACCTTTTCGTTATTTAAATGGCAGTCGATCATTCAGTTGAGGCAAGATGCGATCAATATTTAACTTCTCGTCAAGGACATACTTCTTAACCGCCTCATGAAAACTTTCGTGTTTTAATTTGTGAGCACTATAGGTTTTGACAGGTCTAAACCCTCTTGAAATTTTATGTTCACCCTGGGCCCCTGCTTCAAAAACTTCTAGTCCTTTCTTTATACAGAAATCAATTCCTTGATAGTAGCAAAGTTCAAAATGAAGATTAGGTACAGTCTCAGTTGCTCCCCAGTACCGTCCATAGAGACGATCGGAACTATAGAAGTAAAGAGCTCCAGCAATGGGGATTTCATCTCTTGTCGCCTGAACGTAGCAGATTTGATCTCTTAGTTTAACAAAAATCTTGTCAAAGAAACTTTCGTTTAAATAGGGAATGGCCTGTTTATTATCAATCGTTGTTAAATAGAATTGATACATCTCTTTAGCGTGAGCTAGTGTAAGGTCAACTCCAGTAAACTGCTTAAATTGAATGTCTGCTGAGAATAATCTCTCTTTTTTGATTTGTTTAGCTTTTCTATTTTTAAGTTTTGCTAGAAAGTCAGAAAAGGACCCGTAGGAATCATTGATAAAGTGATACTGAAAGCTCTCTCTCATTGTGTAATCATAGGATTCAAAGAAACTTAATTCATTCTTTGGAAGAAATAAGAAGTGAGAAGAGGAGAAAGCGTGACTTTGGTAATACTCTTCGTAGTGATCCATCACTTTATCTTTGGCCTCTCCTAGAAAGTGAGGAGTTGTGGCCGAGGTAAAGGGGATCATAGAGGTTAATTTTGGGTAATAGGGAATGCCATGATGGTCATACGCTCGTGCCCAGTCCCAGTCGAAAATATATTCTCCGTAACTATGATCTTTTATAAAACTGTAGAGAAGAGACTTCCCAGGATCAGTAATGTATACGGGTTTCCAACCTGAGCTCGCTCCGATAGAATGACTCTCTTCCAAGGATTGAAAGAAGTCATAAGATAAGAAGGGAGAATCTGTGTTGTCTAATTTTTCCCAACCTGTATCTTCAATTTGATTTATCACTTTAATTGACATAAATTTACTTCATATGAAAAAGTATCATCCAAAAATATTGACCCATAAAACGATTCAACACTACGCCGATAATCCCATTGGATTTTGGGAAGGTACTAAGGATCATGATGTCTCTCAAAATATTAGAGCATTACTAGACAATATTCAAAGGAAAAAACCTTTTAAGATTTTAGATTTTGGTTGTGGCCCAGGTAGGGACTTACTAGTCTTTAAAGATTTGGGGCATATGGCCTTTGGACTAGATGGCTGTGAAGAATTTTGTCACATGGCCACTAAACTCTCGAATTGCCAGGTGTTTCATCAAGATTTCATCAATTTGGATTTAGAAGAGGATTTCTTTGATGGTATCTTTGCTAACGCCTCGCTCTTTCATGTTCCTAAGGAAAAGCTAAGTACTCTTTTGAAGTCTCTTCATGTCTGCCTTGCGACAGATGGAATTCTCTTTTCTTCAAATCCTAGAGGTCATGGTGAAGACTTTACGGGAACACGCTATGCCAATTTCATGGAATTAGATGAATACAAAGAAATTGTAGAGCGCGAGGGTTTTGAACTTATTGATCACTATTATAGGCCAAAAGGAAGACCCGTTGAACAGTGCCCTTGGTTGGCCTGTATCTTTCGTAAGGTATCGAAATAATAGCTAGGTGTTAGAAATCAAACACCCTGCTGTAATCATTTCTAAGCTCACCCAAACACTCTCAAATAACTCTATAATCATAAGATAACAATTCTCAATTATAGGAATGTCTTATGAAGAAGCTGCTATTTTCAATTCTCATTTTTACTTCTTTAAGCTCTTTTGCCGTTAATAGTGATATTGACATCTTTATAGAGAACCATATTGAACATTTTAATTATGATTCAGAAGGTGATGAATTTGCCTCAAAAGCTCCAGAATCTCTCATCAAGTACATAAGAAAATTCGCAGAAAGTCCCATTGGTAAAATAGTTATTCGAACTACAATTGAAAACGATGTTACAGTTGGTTTTATACAAGGCTTCTATGTGGATGATGCATTTCAAGCTTTTGATAATACAATTGTTTACACTTTTGAAATAGAGAAGTGGTATGAGAATAAGTTGATTGAATTTCCAGATCTTCCAAAAGGTGCAAATTTACACAATATAGAATTAGATGTCTTACTTGCTCATGAGTTTGGTCATACTGGAGTAGGGCGTATAGCGCTAGGTCTCTCTGTTATAGATCCCTATGTTTCAACATCTGTCTCAACTGGAAATGTTGTGACGACTTTTAGTAGAAAGAAAATTAGGCAAGAAGAATTAAGAGCGGCACGTCTCTTTGAAAATGCCTATAGAACTTTTCGAAATATTCCTCTACGTAGATCTTACTATGTAGAAAATGACGTCTTGTAAGATAATTCCGTAGTTGCATTTTGTTTACTTCTAGACTCTTCTTACAAATTTGTAAGTTGAGATTTTTCTCTATTTGAACGAATATTCATTTATATAAAAACTATCCTTCATGGAGAGGAAGTATGAAGAGTATTTTTCAAATTTCTTTTTGTGAACCTTGTCCTACAAAAAAACTAAGAATATTTAATTTAATTATCCGAAAAAAGAGTCAAGCACTAACGATAATTTTCAAACTTGAGTTACCGAAATTTTACAAAATAAGTAGCTGACAAGATAAACCAAGAAAGAAATTTAAATAAAATCTCATAGTTTTCTTAAATTGAAATAAATAATGACGTGTATATACTTAGTTTATGGCCTTAAAACAAATATCAATCAATATTCATTTTACTGACAACTCAGTGGTTCATCTACAGTTAAATAAAGATTTCTTGGTCCTCTTCATTTCTGTAATCACTCTTGGATTCTTGAGTTTTTGTGTATATTTCTCTCTTCATGAATTAGTTCCTAAGTCTCATGAAGAAGATCCTCAAAGAGTTTCAAAAATAATTATCGCACCAAAGACTAATATCGAAGAAAAACTTAAACAATCACCTATCGAAGTTCCTGTTGCAGTAAACCTTTCCTCTAAAAGGATAAAGATAATACAAGAATCTCTTCGAATAAAAGATAAGAAAATGAATCTCTATTTCTTTTTGAAGAAGAGTAGTCCTGTAGATAAGAATATTGTTTCTGGAAATATAAGAGTCACAGGGCCTAATGGTATACAAAGAATTATACAGAAATTTGAATTTAAAAATGGTCGGCATACAAATATTCAATTAAATTATCTGCAAAACTTCGCTACTAAACCTGTTCTGATTGAAGTCCTTCTCTCAAACGAAGTTATTATTCGAAAGTTTTCACAGCGTGCTAAGATTGTCACGGAAATACATACTGACTTTATCAATAAAAGATTGTAATATCAGTCACTTATCCCTTTCTTTCTAGTTCATACTAAATGAGTAAGTAACCGATAAGCTAGCTATGCTAATTAGAGTCTTACTTATTACTATTCTTTTTGCTTCTTGTTCTCAAATAGAGAGAAGAATTGCATCTATTGATGAAGTCAATAGTTGCAGTATAAGGATTCGGGATTTTTTAAGAACTAGTCTTGATTTCAACACTAGAGAATTAGAGCTCATGTCTCCTTTGGAAAAAGAATTCTTCTCACCAGTTGAAGTTTACCTAAATAAATCAAAAATACTTTATCGTTCAGTTTATTTAAATTCAGAAAATTATGAAGGTGCGGCCTTAGAGATTCTTCCAGAGAAGAGTGGAAATAAAATTAATAAATATATAGGTAGTATTTATAGACGATTTGGTGGGACGAGAGTTTTTATCTTTCCTAGAGAGAAATCAAGTTCATTAGGTTTTTATACCAAGACTCAAAACTTCGTTTATTTAAGTCAGAAGACTGCTCTTAGTCTAAATAATAGAGGGTTTCAGACTCTTTCTCATGAGGCTAGGCATTCAATGTATTCCCATTTAAATATCCTTAGAATGAAGCATGATTATCAAGGGGCCATAAGAGTCGTGGAAGCAGACTTTATTCCTGAGCTTGAAAAATCTAGTTATAAGAAATACGTTAATTTTGAAGAATCTAAAAACTTCAATAAAGATGCTCAGAGGCTTTTTTTGCGCATGAAGAACTCATTAATAAATGGAGATGAAATTCTCTTAGAGGAAACGTCAACAAGTTTCAAAAAGAAAATAAAAAGTGGTGCCAGAGTTTCTACTGGAATGAGAAATATCTTAAAACGAGTTAATACAGATCGTCTCGATATGAGTAAAGCTAGTCGGGTTGGAAAGTACTTTAATATTGAAATTGTAGAGTTACAGGATAAATACTTTCTTAGAGTTGATGTTTATCTTAATAATGTAAAAGACATTGTTAATGAAAAGAAAACGAAAGTTGAATTATTGCTGCCTTATTTAGATGAAGAAGTGGTAAAGAAGTTTCAAGACAGTGGTTTTGAAGATATACAAAATGTAGAATATATTCTCTTACAAGCAAAAGATAAAATTACCAATACAAGAGAAGCTGTGTTGAACGATTTTAGATCGCAAAGGGCATTTTCAAATTTCTATAGTGCATTTAATGAAGCTAAGAAAATGGAAGATAAGATTTTTTTGGTAAACGTTTATGAATCAGCGTTTAATATAAGTATAAATCAGAAAAAGCGTTATACTCCTGTGGAGCTTGATTTAGTTCAGTTTAATGATTCTGTAACAATTGAAAGTGAAAAGTTTGAAATGACTAATCTTTCAAATATTTCAAAACTCATTAGTTCATTCTTTATCGATGAAATGGGGTCTCTAAGAAGTTTAGATGGTGGTCAGGTTTATAAAATTACACCTGAGGGAAAGAAGCTTAGTCTATTATTTGATAGGAATGGTAGATACTTAGGGCTAGAGTCTGAAATATCAGAGTAGTTTCTATTGATCTCTTCGTTTGTATTGGCAAGTTTGTTTCATTAGAGACCCCTTCTTGTAAATATTTATTTCCAACGTTAGATTTTCAGAGTCACTCATATAAAGCTTTCCAATATGTTCTGCATTTGTGTACGACGAATGATTCTTCATCCATGTCACAAAGTTCTTTTTAAAAACAATCTCCTTTTTTTCTGTTTTATTCATCCATTGATAATCATAAATCACTCTTGAATAATCAATAAGTCTCTCGCCTTCATATAGAGTAAGTTTACCAATCTTCTTTGATATACCTGCGTCGCTTATTTCAGAACAATCATTTTGAACAATAGTTCTAGTTGAATAAAAGGCATTGTTTTCATTTCTGCATTCTCCAATCCAGCTTCCAGAGAAGTCTGTGCAATCTAGGGCGAACGAATTAAGTGAAATGAGAGAGAAAAGAAGAATAAGCAATTTTCATATCCTATTTAAAGTTTACTTAAATTAAAATTATACAAGTTCACTCCTAATAGAGATACGTGGTCTAAATATCCTTCTTTACTTGCAACAAGTTGATTTATTATAACTTGGTTGCCAGCCGTTTATTCCATTTTTCAAGCGAGAGAACATGGGCCATACGGCGCAGTATTCATCACCTGGGCCAAATGGTGCTGTTGCGTGACGATAGACTTTTCCATCTTTCTTAAAGAGTGTGGAGAAACCTGGGTGATTGTCTCCTTTGTCGTCTTTGTAGCCCATATCTTTTTTAAGGGTAGTTCCATGAGAAGAAAGAGTTTTGAAATTCCAGTTTCTTTTACTTTTAAAATCATTTAATTCATTTACGGAAAAATCTGTTTCTAGTACTAGGGCACAGCGACTTTCGAGGTAAGCTGTATGTCCAGTGAACCCGTCGGCCCATAAAGTACAGTAAGGACAGTAGGGGCCCATGTTGTGTATGAGGATCATTTCATCTTTATCTCCAAACAGTTCCAAAAGGCTTTTCTTGTTACCGTCGAGACTTAAGAGTTTGTAATTAGTTATTTCTTCTTCTGGAAGATTATGTGCGAGTTCGATGATTTTACTCTTTAATTCTAAAATTTGATTTTCAAGAATACAGATTTCTTTTTCTACTGGATTTCTTGGTTCACCAACATTCATAAATTCATCCTGGTTAAGAATTATTATTTTGAAGTTATTAATTAGGGAAATGTTACATGAGATACAATTTAGATGAAGTAATAATATAAAATTATACTTAGCTATATTTAACTTTATTGACTCGAGGTGTCGTTTGTTGTGTAGAGTAGCTGATGTCTTTTGTTGGTTAGTTTGGTTGCAATTAAAATATCTTGTACAGCGTTAGATTATTAAATATTTAACTTAATACCTGATTAAAAGCTTTAGTCTCTTTGAGAGCATTTCGTTATGTACCATCAGTATTGCGTTGTAGAGTATTGATTCTCAGATTCCTAGGAGCGATTTATTGCTGTAGTGATGTGGATGTTTATTTAATTTATTTCATGAAAAAATTAACTGGCTTATCACTTTTTGATTATTGTTACTCTTGCAAATAACTGATATCATGTAATAAACAATTTCGTCGATAAACACTATACTAACAAGAGTATTTATTTGAATACTCCTAATGTTAAATGGACTTCAATTTACTATGAAAACAATAGATTTTTCTCATTTAAGTAGTTCTGATATTTCTTATATTGATTCTCTCTATGATCAATATCAACAAAACCCCGAAGAAGCAGAAGATAGTTGGAAACATTTCTTTCTAGGCTTTGAGTTTGGAGCGAATAAGAGCAATGGTGTGGATGGAGATTTTGATGAATCGGCCATTAGAAAAGAATTTAATGTTTTTAGGCTCATACAATCTTTTAGATCAAGAGGACATTTACTTTCAGATACAAACCCTATCAGAGAGAGAAAGAATAGAGACGCAAGAATCTCTCTCAAAGATTATGATCTTGAAGAAAGTGATATTGATAAAACCTTTCTTTGTGGAGATTTTGTAGGTTTAGGTCCTGCTACTCTTGGTGCCATTATGAAGCGTATGAAAGCTTTATACTGCGGAAAGATTGGTATTGAGTATATGCATTCTAATGATACAGATATGAGAAGATGGATTCGTAATAAATTTGAATCATCATTTCTTGAAAAGAAATATTCAGTTGATAAGAAGAAAAGAATTCTTCACAAATTAAATGAATCTAATGTTTTTGAAAACTTTCTCCAAACTAAGTATACGGGACAGAAGAGATTCTCCCTTGAAGGTGGAGAGAGTACAATTCCTGCAATTGACGCCATAATTAATAAGGGTGCTGAGCTTGGAAGCAAGGAGTTTGTTATTGGTATGGCCCACAGAGGTCGTCTAAATGTTCTCGCCAATACTCTAGGTAAAACTTACGAGTATATTTTTTCTGAATTCGAAGGAAACTCTATTGAACAAACCACTCAAAATGGAGATGGAGATGTTAAATATCACATGGGTTATACTTCTGTACAACAGACTCCAGAAGGTAGTGAGGTCTTCTTAAAACTCTTACCGAACCCTTCTCACTTGGAAGCAGTTGCGGCCGTGGCAAATGGTTATGTAAGAGCACAAATTGATATCGCCTATAAGGGTGATGAGTCTAAAATGGTTCCTATTATTATTCACGGTGATGCTGCTGTTGCTGGACAAGGACTTGTTTATGAATGTCTGCAAATGTCTGAGCTTGATGGGTATAGATCCGGTGGAACTATTCACTTTATTATTAATAATCAAATTGGATTTACTACAGACTTCGTAGATGCAAGAAGTTCAAACTATTGTACTTCTGTGGCCAAAATGTTGGACATTCCTATCATTCACGTGAATGGAGATTCTCCTGAAGACGTAGTTTACGCGTGTGAATTCGCCATTGAGTTTAGACAGAAATTTAAGAAAGATGTTTTCGTTGATATGGTTTGTTACAGAAAACATGGTCACAATGAAGGTGATGAGCCTAAGTATACACAGCCTCATCTCTATGGATTAATTGCTAAGCAGAAGAATCCAAGAGAGCTATATATGGAAGAGCTGGCGCTTAAGGGTGACCTTGATAAGTCTCTTGCTAAAGAGATGCAAAATGAATTTAAATCTCTGCTCTCTGATCGTTTTAACAATGTAAAACAAAAAGAACTTCCTAAGAGAAAGAAAGGTCCACATACTGAGTGGATGAATCTACGTTTCTCAACTCCTGAAGACTTTGTAAAATCTCCTAAGACAGGTGTAAAGAAAGAGATTCTAGAAAAGGTCCTTACTGCTGTTTCAACAGTTCCTGAAGGATTTAAAACTCTACGTAAAGCTAAGAAAATTTTAGATGAAAGAGTCAAGAAGTTCGATTCGGATACAGTGGATTGGGCCTTAGGTGAAATGTTAGCTTATGGGTCGATTCTCTTAGATAATAATAACATCAGATTTACTGGACAAGATGTTATCCGTGGAACTTTCTCTCATAGACATGCAAAAGTTTTTGATGAAAACACTAATACTGCCTATTGTGGATTAGATAATATCCAAAAAGATCAGGGAAGAATGCATATTTATAATTCTTTTCTTTCTGAATATGCAGTTCTTGGATTTGAGTATGGTTACTCTCAGGCCTCACCTAGTTCTTTGAATATTTGGGAAGCACAATTTGGAGATTTCTCAAATGGTGCTCAGATTATTATCGATCAATTTATTTGCGCTGCTGAAAGTAAATGGAGAAGAATGAGTGATTTAGTTCTTCTACTTCCCCATGGATATGAAGGAGCAGGGCCAGAACATTCTTCATGTAAGCCAGAAAGATATCTTCAGTTATGTGCTGAATATAATATGGTTGTTTGTAATATTACATCTCCATCCAACTTGTTTCATGCATTTAGAAGACAACAATGTTGGGAATTTAGAAAACCATTGATTGTCTTTACTCCTAAGTCTCTACTCAGGAGCCCAGAGTGTGTATCCAAAGTTTCTGAATTTACTTCTGGTTCTTTTCAGGAGTTGATTGATGATTCTTGGGTAAAGGCAAGTGCTGTTAAGAAAGTTCTCTTTTGTTCAGGTAAAATCTTTTATGACTTAAGAAAGTATCAACAAGAAAATAAGAGAAAGGATGTTGCCATTGTAAGATTAGAGCAATTGTATCCTCTTCCTGTTGAACAAATTGAAGCCATTACTAAAAAATACAAATCCGCTAAGCAAGTATGGGTTCAAGAAGAACCTCTTAATATGGGAGCTTGGACTTTTCTTTTAAGATGGAGAGATCATTTTAGTGACTTTGATTGTGTCTCTAGAAAAGCTTCGGCCTCACCTGCCACAGGATATGCGGCAGTTCATCTTAAGGAACAAGCACAACTAGTTGAAAAAGCATTTAATAAATAATAGTTAAAGGATTAAACATGTCTATTGTAAAAATTGTTATACCTCCAATTGGAGAGTCTATTACTGAAGTCACACTAGGTGCCTGGATGGTGGCCGATGGTGATTATGTTGAAGAAGGTGAAGAGCTTGTAGAGGTTGAATCTGACAAGGCCACTCTTCCACTTCCTGCAGAACTTTCAGGTGTTGTGAAAATTTTAGTTGAAGAGGGAACTGATTTAGAAATCGGTGCTGTCATTGCTGAATTGGATACTTCTGCTGTAGCTCCTGCTGGTAAGGAAGAAGCAGTTAGTGCACCAGTTGCAACAGCAAAGGCCTCTGCTCCAACAGGTGGAGATAAGAATTATCCTTCCCCGGCTGCAGGAAAAATTCTTGCAGAAAAAGGAATTGGCGCAAACTCTGTAGCAGGTTCTGGAAAAGATGGAAGAATTACTAAAGCTGATGCCATGGCCGCTAATGCTCCTGCAGCAAAAACTGCAGCTCCAGCCGCAGCTGAAATCAGTGCCCAAGTTCCAGCAGGTGGCGTTACTAGAGAAGTAACTGTTGAAAAAATGTCTCGTCTTAGAAAGACTATTGCTAAGAAACTCACAGAAGCTAAAAACTCTACAGCAATGCTTACAACTTTTAATGAAGTTGATATGTTCAATGTAATGGCGCTTAGATCTAAGTATAAAGATCAATTCAAAGAAAAACATGACATTGGTCTTGGGTTTATGAGTTTTTTTACTAAAGCTTGTACTATGGCCCTTAAGGAGATCAAAGGCGTTAATGCTCAATTAGAAGGTGATACAATCAAATATCACAACTACGCTGATGTTGGGATTGCCGTTTCAACTCCAAAAGGTCTTGTTGTACCTGTTGTTAAAAATGCAGAAAGCTTAAGTCTTGCACAGATTGAAAAAGAAATTAGGCGTCTTGCTCTTAAGGGAAGAGACGGGAAACTTACAGTTGATGAAATGACTGGTGGGACATTCACTATTACAAATGGTGGAGTATTTGGATCAATGTTATCGACTCCAATTATTAATGTTCCTCAATCTGCTATTCTTGGAATGCATAATATTGTAGAAAGACCAATCGCTATCAATGGTGAAGTAGTAATTCATCCTATAATGTACTTAGCGCTTTCATATGATCATAGAATTGTTGATGGAAAAGAATCAGTGACTTTCTTAAAAATGGTTAAGGAATTGATTGAAGATCCAAGTAGAATGCTTTTAGATATTTAATTTTTGACTACAGACTGTGGGATTATTCTTGCAGTCAGGTCTATTGTATAGGAATAAGATATGAGTAATGATTACGATGTAGTTGTAATTGGTTCAGGTCCAGGTGGATATGTCTGTGCCATTAGATGTGCCCAATTGGGAATGAAGACTGCCATTGTCGAAAAATATAATTCTCTTGGTGGTACATGTTTAAACGTTGGATGTATTCCTTCAAAAGCATGGCTAGATTCTAGTGAGAGATACTACGAAACTGTTCATCATGCAGAAGATCATGGTTTTTCTCTAGGTAAAATTAAACTAGATGTTTCAAAAATGTCTCAAAGAGTTTCAAAAGTTGTAAATGAAATGACTGTTGGTGTTGAGTATCTAATGAAGAAAAATAAAATCGATGTCTTCCATGGGCATGGATCTTTCATTGATGCTAATACAATTAAAGTATCTGGCGACAAAGAGGAAACTCTTAAAGCAAAGAAGATAGTTATTGCTACTGGGTCAAAACCAACTTCTATTCCTGGTATTGAAATTGATAAGAAAAGAGTTATTACTTCAACTGAAGCTCTAAAACTTGAAGAAGCTCCAAAGCATTTAATTGTTATCGGAGCCGGTGTTATTGGTCTTGAATTAGGTTCAGTACATCTAAGATTAGGTTCAAAAGTTACAGTAGTAGAATATGCTGATGATATTCTGGCCACTATGGATAAAGACTGCTCTAAAGAAATGAAAAAAGTTCTAAAGAAGCAAGGAATGGAGTTTGTGCTTGGACACGGTGTGACTTCTACGAAAGTTTCTGGAAAGAAAGTAACTGTAGTTGCAAAATCTAAGAAAGATGAAAGCTTAGTTACTATAGAAGGTGATTACTGTTTAATGGCCGTAGGAAGAAAACCTTATACTGATAAGCTGGACCTAGAGAATGCTGGTGTAAAAGCAGATGATCGTGGAAGGATTGAAACGAACACTCATCTTCAGACAAATATTGATCACATTTTCGCCATCGGTGATGTTGTTAAAGGTGCAATGCTTGCACATAAGGCCGAAGAAGAAGGTGTTTATGTTGCAGAGTTTATGACTGGTCAAAAACCTCATATTAACTACAATCTTATTCCTGGTGTTGTCTATACTTGGCCTGAAGTCTCGAGTGTGGGACCTACTGAGCAGCAATTAAAGGCCGATGGGGTAGCTTATAAAGTAGGGAAATTTCCTTTCAAAGCTTCAGGGCGAGCTAAAGCTTCAAATGAATCCGCTGGAATGATTAAAGTTATTGCTCATAAAGAATCTGATGAGATTCTAGCTGTACATATCGTGGGGCCACGTGCTGCAGATATTATTGCAGAAGCAGTTGTAGCGATGGAGTTTAGGGCATCCGCTGAGGACATTGGAAGAATTTGTCATCCACATCCAACTTATTCAGAGGCCTTCAAAGAAGCTGCTCTGATGGCAACAGATGATCGTGCTTTAAATTTATAAGATAGATAAATTCATTTATACTTACTAAGGGAGATTTTTAATCTCCCTTTTTTTATATTCATATGTAAATATACTATAGGCTAAATAGTTTTATTTTAAATACTTGGCTAAGTATTCTATAAACTCCTTTTTGTTTGATATTTGAGACCTTCATGTTAGGTTGATTTATGGATCTACATGAACATGCCAAACAAATTCTTTTTTCGGGTAATCTAGAGGATAAGCTAGCTATCATTGATCTAGATACTAGCTTCAAACTTACTTCCTCTGTTGAAAAACCTTCCAATCCTAGTAGAAGTAAGATTATTCAATTTTCGAATAAGAAAATCAAATTTCCAAAAAAACATACCCTACATGAGAATGACAAGAAGGCCCAAGCTTTACACTTCTTTGCTAATCATGAACTTCAGGCAATTGAGTTAATGGCAGCAGGAATACTTATCTTTCCAACTGAAAATGAAGCAGATCATAAATTTAAACTTTCATTAATGAATACAATACAGGATGAGAAGAAACACTTCCTTCTTTACATGAATCGTTTTAATGAACTTGGAGTGGAGTTTGGGGATTTTTCAGTAGGGGACTTCTTTTGGAGACAACTTGCCAAGATTAATACCAAAGCAGAATTCTATAGTTTCTTGGCCTTGACACTAGAAGCAGCAAATCTTGATTTTGCAAAATACTACTGTGAGCTTTTTTCGGAAATAGGTGATGAGAAAACATCTAATATTATGAAGATAGTTTATGAAGATGAGATTCGTCACGTAGCAATTGGAAGAAGTTGGCTTGATCTTTGGCGTGGAAATCTTGATCTTTGGGCCTTCTATATCGAAAATCTTCCGGAACTCATTACTCCTGCACGAGCTAAGGGAATGGTCTTTGATCACGAGGGACGACGCAAAGCTGGTCTAGATGAAGGTTTTATTAATAAGATATTAACTTATCGAGATGATTTCTCTGTAACAGATCGAAAGAACTGGAAGTAATATTTTAGTCTAGCTTAAAGTACAACTCTACTGTAGTTCCATGATCTTTAGAATTTTTTCTTTGCTCTTTACTGTTGATTATTATTCGAGCTCCGTAGTGATCAATGTAGCTTTTTACAAGTGGCATGCCAAAACCAGTTCCAATTTCCCCTGTTGTTCCCTGACGTGAAGTTTCAGCGTTATCCTCAAAGACCTTTTTTAAGAGTTCTTCAGGCATTCCAACACCTTCGTCAATTATTGAGATACAAACTTCTGAGTTTTCAATTTTAGCTATAATTTTGATTACGCTTCCACAATTGCTAAACTTAATGGCATTTGACAATAGGTTGTTCATAACCTGATTACTGAATGAGTTCTTCTCCGCTATAATAAAACTCTTTTCGAGGATGCCAATGTCACATTCTAATATTATGTTTTTCTCTTTAAGCTGTTCTTCAAATATGAATTTTGCTTGATTGATGATTTCTTCTAAAGAAACCTCTTCAAGAATTAGATGAATTTTTCCTGATTTTATACTTTCCATTTTGATAATAGATTTTGTAATGGTAGACAGAGTTGTTTCGGCCTTAATTACTTTGTTTACAATATCTATGACTGCGTCCTCGTGAACCATTTTTTTTATTTTTCTAGTACTTAGATTGATTATAGACAAAGGATTCGCTAGATCGTGAGCAAGTACCCGGAGTAGACTTCTTTTATTGGTGACGGCCATGGAGAGTTCATTATTTAAGCTCTCTAGTTGGATGGTTCTTTCTTTAACCTTTTCTTCAAGTCTTAGATTTAATTTCTTTTCTTGGTCTATCTTCTCAGTAATATACTGTGACATTTTTTCTAACATTTGTTTAAAGGCAATAGCTAGAGCTCCCACCTCATCGTTTGGATTATAAATTCTTATATCTAAATCAAATTCTCCATCTGGAATGTCTGTAACTTTTTTACTCAACTCTTCAATTGGAAATAACAGCCTTGAAATAATTGCAGCGAAGATGAAAATGAAGAAGAGAGAGACTATACAAAACACTATGATGAGAGCTTTTGTAAATTCATAAAAGCCTGAATTTTTATCCTTAGTTAGGATCGTATGTCCTATGGTCCATCCCCATGGGGTAAAGCTCTTGTGAACAAGCCACCACTCTTGTTCATTGACTACAAACGACGTAGTACCTTTGCCTATAATATCAATAGGTAAAGATGTGGTTTTAAAAGGGGAGAGTAGAAGCTTTCCTTGCCTGTCTATTATAATAGGAAAAATTTTGCTCGATTTATTGTAATACTGCTCCTTTATGGATTTTATTTGAGACGCTTTGTACCCTTCTTTATAAAGACCCTCTAGTCCTGATCGTTTTAGATGAGAGTGTTTTTTTTCTAGACTTAGGAGAATTGTTTTGAGTTGAGATGAATAGGATCTCTCTAATTCCTTATTTAGAATGTTTTCCATACTTTGAATACTGTAATAGACCACAACCATTGTGGTACATAGAATTGCTCCGACTAAGACAGTTATAAGTTTGTTTCTTATTGTATTCATCATTTTCCGTAAATTTTTCCATTATCAATAAAAATATTCATGTGCTCTTGCTTAATTTGTATTTTTAATTTTTTTACAGTACCAATATTAATAATGGGGATTCCATTTGGAGGACTTTTTATTTCTAAACTTCCAGGAGAGGTGCCTTCTAAAATTTTTAAGGCAAGATAGGCTGCATAAATTCCTTGATTGGGACCATCGTCAGAAGCAGAAAGTAATAATCCATTTTCAATTTGGCCTCGCCATGTTCCAACAGTAGGTATTTTAATATTGTTACCGAGCCACCGATAGACATCAGTATACTGAACCTGTTTACCATTTTTATCAAAAACGCTGTTTGCGTTTAAATAAAATATGACATCAACCTTAAGTGCTAATTCTTTGGATTTTTCCTGCCAGATTTCATATTTATTACTTTCAATCATTTTAATTAATTTAAGTGGTAGAGTCGTTTTCTCTGCTTGTAATTCTTTAAATTGTTCATTACTTGTTGTTGATAGATCTTTCACTACTGCAAATGTTCTTGCCTTCGGAAAAAGTTTCTTTATAAGATTAAGACTCTCGCTGTAATAGGTTTTTTGGAAAATACCTGTCATGTTATGACCAGGCTTAGATAATGAATTGATAAATTCTGAACTTAGGTACTTATCCATACCATTAATTCCTGTGAATATAACTTTTCTATCTCTTATGTTTAAACAGACTAGTGCCATAGCATCGTCATCTGTGCAAATGATAAGGTCTGGATTAAATAATTTGATTTGCTTTAATACTTTTCTTGCCCGTTCTTTTTGAGCAAGCTTAGACTCAGTAAATGCGTTAAGAAATCCATGTTGAGTTTCTAGTTTGTAGCCATTCTTTTTTAATACATCTTCAAATCCATTAACAATCCAACCTGTCCAAAAGAAACCTTCATTGTAACTATTTGCATAGAAAATTTTTGTTTTTCCAAGACAAGTAGGCATTACACATAAGAAAACTATTATCAATAGATAGAATTTCTTCAAGTTTACTCCAGTAGCAATAATGATGTTTAAGTTTCATTTTACTATTCGGAGTTTGAATGAAATTTTGAATTTAATTGTGGCCTAAGAGCATCTCTAAAGAACTTCTTGTGAATAATGGATTAAATATATTGATTTAAGTAGATATCATCATTCGAAATTAAATCCCTACTTGCTATAGATTTATCTTCAACTAAAATTTCAATATTTGATATGGCCATATAGTGAGACATTTCTTTAACAAATTCATATTGTGATTGTTTAGTTTCTCTAATGAGTTTGGCCACTGGCATATAGCCAAGTGCGAGTTTGGGATCAGCTATATCTTTGCCATAGTTATTTAGAAAATTCTTGAGTTTTTCTTTATCGTCTTTAGTGTAAATTGATTCACCAAAGAAAATGTCAAATTCTCCTGTAATATACTTGTGTGGTAAAATAGACTCAATATGTATTTCTTCGTCACCATCGAGGAAAACTTCAAGCCAAGTTTTTCCAATTTGTGAATAGTGTAGACATAAATCACCAAATTCTAAATCTGTTGTGAAAAAATCTAAGAAAGGTTCTGGGATAATATATTTTCTTGCATCGTAAAATTCTGTGACAACTCCAGCTGTAGTGGAGTTCTTGTCAATAAGGCCAAGTTCTTGCGCTCTATGGATGGTTTCTAAATCATGGATGTAGTGATTTAAACCACAAATCGCTCTGCGAGTTAAATCGTCCGCTAATTTGTAGTATTTAGATAAGTCTTCAACGGGTCCCATAAGTATTTCAAAGTGATGATGAATGATGTTTGAATACTTTTGAGAGAACTCTTCAGCTTTTAAATGGGGTATGACTTCCTTATAAAAGTCCCATTTATTAATGATTTCTATGCAGTTATTTAACTTTAAAGTTAAAAAGTCTTTATCTCTGTAGCCGTGAATAAATCCATTGAATCGGGTATGAATAGATTGTGATTGGATTAAATAGTTCTTTAATAACTTTAACCACAGGAGGGCAGCTGGATGTTGCTCTATATTCCATTTTAGGACTTTAGTCTTTGCTCTATTTTCATGATTGCAGAAAGTAATATTTAGAATTGCAGAAGTACTCATTTTTGCTCTATGAAGTTGGATAGATGGTTTATCTATTAGAGAGTTTCGTTCTAGTATATTTTAGCCTAATAATACGGTTAATGTTCATAAAGTTTAGTTAGAAGGTTCTGTTGCACTTGCTGCTGCTGTGCGTAGGTACTGTGAATACAACTCCTTAATGCTCCGCATATAATTAAGTAAAAATTACTTAAAGTATAGACACAAAACATTTAACAATACTTGATTAGTTTAGTATGTTGCTCCTAGATTTAAGACATAAAATTTAGGGGAAAAGTATGAAGAACACAATTATCTTAACGGCCTTTTTATTTCTATCAGCAAAATCTATGGCCAATATTGATGGAGCATTTTTAGATGCCCCATATAAAGATGCCGTACAAATAAAAATTGAAAAATTAGACAATAAGAGATTTTCTAAGAACGATGTTCTAAGTGTTATCGATAATATGACTCCTGTAAGAGCACAGGTGAGCCGTGGAACATGTTCAATTTTCTCAGCAACCGCCATGCTTGAGGGAATGCTAAGAATTAAATTTGCAAAAGATGAAACACTAGACCTCTCTGAAGAATTTTTAGAATTCTATGCTGTAGGTGGTAGAACTAGTGATGGTTCTTCTTCTGGAGCTAACTTTAGAGTTATTTACAAAAGAGGACTTCCATCTGAAACGACTCTTCCTTATATTGGAGTCAGCTGGGTAGATATGCCAATGCTTGCTCTTGCAGTTAAGAGATGTGGCCATTTAAGTGGTGATCCAAAAACAGCTTGTCTCTTAGTTCATAGAGATCCAGCTCTTAAGAGAATGAATGATCGACAAATTTTAGATCAAACACTTCCTACTTTTGATCCTGAACTTGTGGCCGCAAAAGTTGAAGGACGTGAATTCAGATCAGAATACCTATCAAAGAGATCAAGAACTCCCAATTCAAGAATTACGACTCTTGCAAATTTAAGAAGAGTTCTAAATGCTGGTCGTCCACTTACTATGGGAATTTCATTCTACTACGGAGCTTGGAATCATAGAAAAGCCGATGAGTTAGGAATTGGACGCTCTGATGCTAATTGGAAAGCTGGTATTGTTGGTTACCCAGAAGTTGGTTCAGTGGATCGTGTAAAGTCTAAGGAAGCTGCAGCTGGACACTCTATTCTCATTGTTGGTTATGACGAGAATAAAGTTGTTGAAACTGAGGTATTAATGGAAGACGGTACTAAAAAGAAATTCAGTTATAAAGGCGTTTACTACTTTAAAAACAGCTGGGGAATAACTGGTTTTGGTAAGAGTATTAATATTAAAGATGAAATTAAACCGGGCTACGGGATGATTACAATGAAATATGCTCACGAAATGGGTAGCTTCTATCAGATGAGTCATTCATTCTTTAAATAATAAAAATTCTCTAGATAGGGTGTTTCTTAACCCTGTCTGGTCTTTTCACTTATAGCTCCTTGATATTTGATTTATTCTATATATAATATTGAGGAACAGTTCTTATTTAATATTCTCTTTAGGACAATTTATGAAAGTATTTACCTTCGTAGCGCTTATTTTGTTATCTTTTAATTCTTTGGCGTCTAAACCAAGTGATGTCGCAAAAGTTACTAAGTTAGAATTAGTAAATCTCTATCTTAATATTAGTGAAGACATTTCAGAAGGCTTTGGTGAAGTCATAGCTCTTGAGTTTAGAGCAGTTGCTCCTGCAACTATTTTCGCCGACGCTGAAATCTCAGTTAAATTAACTCGTGATACAAAGAAATTGTATGAAACTCAGGTGATAGAACTAGTTAAAGAACTATCCAATGAAAAGAAAGTGAATGGTATTCTTGTTAAGTTCTCTTACCGATTCCCTGAAAAAGAAAACAAAAAATAACTTTTTAGAGAGCAATTTAACTATAGCTCTACCAAGTTGTTTGATTTAACTCAAATAATTTCTTTAAGATTAATTGTCTTGTGACAATTCCAATGACTCTTTGGTCCTCAAGAACAGGATACATATGATAGTGATGCTTGAAAAATAGTTCTACTACATGAAAGAATTTATCGTGGGGATCTAGGGTAATAATTCCAGTACTCATATGGTGGTTAACAGTCAAAGGGCATTCATTGTAATATTGCATGTCAAAATTGTATTTTAAACACTCCCTTTCAGATAGGAATCCAATTAATTTATTCTCTTTATCTACAACAGGCGCACCAGTGAAGTTATTCTTTAAGAGAATTTTAGTGGCTTCACTAATGGATGTATCTTCTTGAATGCAAATGAAATTTCCTAGCATAATTTCAGATATTTCTAGATTTGAAGATTTATCTATATCACTTGTAACCTTTACGAATTCTGGCGTGTAGTTAACCATGGGTCCTCCTTTTATACATGTTATATTAGCGCTATAATGACAAAAAAATATTTAATAATAACAAAATATCTTCATGTTCGTTCATCATTTACAGTATTAAGCTGAGCTTTTGAATTCATTAATCAACTCTTGGATTGAACTTTTCGCATCACCAAATAGCATGCGAGTATTGTCCTTATAAAAAAGGCCATTTTGAATACCTGCGTATCCCGTGGCCATAGACCTCTTTAGAACGATAACAGTCTTGGCCTTATCTACGTTGATAATTGGCATGCCATATATAGGTCCTGATTTATCCTCTCTGGCAGAGGGATTTACTACATCGTTAGCACCTATCACTATGCATACGTCAGTCAATTCCATAGTAGAGTTCACTTGATCCATTTCAAGTAATTGATCGTAGTCAATATTGGCTTCTGCTAAGAGGACATTCATATGTCCAGGCATGCGACCGGCCACAGGGTGAATTCCGAAATTTACGATCGCGCCATTATCTTCTAATATTTGAGTCAATTCCTTTACTGAGTGCTGGGCCTGCGAAACGGCTAAACCAAAACCTGGTACGATGAGTACATTTCTAGCCGCCTCTAAAAGATAGTATGTATTTTCAATATTTATGGGTTGTGTTTCCCCTTCAATGGTTTTTGCATGACTTTTCTTTTTGAGAATACCCATAAAGAGAACATTATTTAATGACCGATTCATTGATTGGCACATGATTTTAGTTAGTATGATACCACTAGCGCCAACGAGAGCTCCTGCAATGATTAAGAGATTGTTGTGAACAACAAAACCTGTAGCCGATGCAGCTAGGCCTGAACAACTATTAAGGAGTGAAATAACTACGGGCATGTCTGCTCCGCCAATGAAGAGGACTCCCAATATTCCTAAGAAGCATGCTGAGGTCACTAGTATATAAAAGAGATTAGGATCTGCTGACCAATGAATTGAGAAAAGAACACTTATAATTAATGTTGTTAATATAAATAAAAAGTATAATATTTTTAAAAGTATATGAGTTATAGGCTTCCCTGAGATTATTCCACTTAGTTTTGCCCAAGCAATTAAACTTCCCGTAAATGTGACTCCTCCTATAGTTACAGCAAGACATACTATAATTGCATCTAGGAGAGTATACTGAAAAGTTTTTAAATAAATACCTATACCAATTAATAAACTTGCAAGACCTCCTAGACCATTAAAGAGAGCAACTAACTGAGGCATAGCAGTCATGGCCACAACTCTTGCAGCAACAAAACCTATGATAGATCCAACACTTATTCCTACAGCTATCATTTCAAAAGATACAATGTCTTTTGAAAACAGGGTCGCAACCACGGCAATTAACATACCAATGGATGAGAAGAGATTTCCCTTTCTTGCTGTGGCGGGTCTGCCTAAAAACTTTAAGCCGATTACAAAGCAAAAGGTAGAGAATAAATAAAACATATTAGTCATAATGTTCATAAAACTTACTTCTTTTTCTTAAACATCTTAAGCATTCTATCTGTTACTAAATATCCACCGACAACGTTAATGGTCGCAAATATTATTGCTGAAATAGCGACAACAGATACAAGTGTTGAATTACCCTCACTTCCTGTAAGTATTAGCGCCCCCAGTAAGGTAATTCCAGATATAGCATTAGCACCTGACATGAGGGGAGTATGGAGGGTGGAGGGAACTTTTGAGATTATTTCAAATCCTAAAGCTATGGCCAGCAGTAAAATAAAGCTCAAATAAATGAGAGTTGTTTCATCCATTCTTAAACCTCACTTCTTTAATAATTGAATTCACAATCTCACCGTTATGCGAAATTAAACTACCTTTTATTATTTCATTATCTTGATCTATAACAAGTTTACAATTTTCTTTATCCCAAAAATCTTCAATAAAGCTTGCTATATTTGAAGCAAGCATTTGACTGGCGTGTACATGAACATTTGCGGGATAGTTCTCATGACCTATAAGGAGAACTCCTCCAATATTAGTTTCCTTGTTTAAAATAACTCCTTCAACATTTCCTCCTGTTGAAGCTGCCAAATCCACTATTACACTACCTGGCTTCATTTTTGATACAACCTCTTTAGTCACTATAATTGGCGCCTTTTTTCCAAAGAGTTGTGCTGTTGTAATAACAATATCTGCATTAATACAATGTTTTGCCATTAGATCTCTTTGTTTTTGCACTTGTTCTTTGGTCAATTGCTTGGCATAACCTCCGGCTGTCTGTCCGGTATCTCCTAGATCCATTTTTACAAATTTTGCTCCGAGTGATTTTACTTGTTCTTCAACAACAGGTCTCGTATCAAAAGCTTCTACGATAGCTCCTAATCTCTTTGCTGTTGCAATGGCCTGTAATCCTGCAACTCCAACTCCTATGACAAAGACTTTACTAGCACTTATTGTCCCTGCCGGAGTAATCATCATTGGAAAGACTAGGGGACTTCTATCTGCGGCCATTATGACAGCAGTGTAGCCAGCAAGAGATGTCTGCGAGGAAAGAACATCCATTTTTTGGGCCTTCGACACACGTGGAATCATTTCCAAACTAAAAGCTGAAATGTTTCGCTCCAAAAATTTATTAATGACTTGTGTTTGATTAAAAGGATCTAGGTAGCTAATGTGTATTGTAGCTTCATTCATTGCACTAATTTCTTCTAAACTTGGAATTCCTATTCTGGCGATAATTTGGCACAACTTGTATAGTTCGTTTTTGTCGCGTAAAACAACGACTCCAAACATTGAGTAGTCTTCATCTGAAAAGTGACAGGTAAGACCATAACCGGCTTCAATGAAAACACTTATGCCAATCGCTATGAGCTCTTTTGCACTCTTAGGCGTAAGGGCAACTCTTTTTTCAAATATATTTTTCTCTGTTGGAAATCCTAGATTCATATTTTGATGTTAACATTACAAGAACTTTTCACAATCCATTTATACTCTAACGATTTAGTTACTCTTGAGCTAAAGGAAGTCTCAAGGAAAATAATTCTTTAGTTTTCCATTTGTTCCTTTTTGATTAATTATATTATTAATACTTTTTTGACTTAGGAGTGATTGTGGCAAGGACTTGGTTTGAAGCAAATGTATTTGGAATTATCAATGAGTCTCATAACACTAAGAGGTATTTCTTAGAGTTTAAGCCTGAAGTTGATTTTTTCTTTAAAGCAGGTCAGTTTGTGATGCTTGAACTTCCTATAAAGAAAAAGGACAAAAATATATTGAGAAGTTACTCTATAGGAACACACTCTTCGGGTCTTAATAAAATCGAACTTTGTATTGTTTTAAAAGAAGATGGTATGGGGACTCCTTATATTTTTGATAATATCAATATTGGTTCTAGTTTAAAAGTCTCGGGACCCTACGGACACTTTGTCATTCCAGATGATATAGATTGCGAAATTTGCTTAGTTGCAACAGGAACAGGTATTGCTCCCATAAGAGGAATGTTAGTTGAACTTTTGAAACAAGGATACAAGAAGAATATTACTTTAATATTTGGAAATCGTTTTCAAAAAGATATTCTATATTATGATGATTTTAATACATTAGAAGCTATTCATAAAAACTTTAAATTTATTCCAACTCTTTCTAGGGAGAGTGAAGAGAATTGGTCTGGAGAGAGAGGTTATGTTCACCCAATTTATCAAAAGCTTTTTAAAGACAATAAAGATGTAGAATATTTCATCTGTGGATTTGAAGGAATGGTAAAAGAGGCGAAAGAAATTTTACTCGAGGCTGAGATTGATAAGTCTAAAATTCATATGGAAAATTATGGGTAAAATATTTTCGCCATTTTGCTAAATAAACTTTTTTGATTTTTTTTCCAATATTTCTTGAATGCTATAATGGATAGAAAAGGAAGGTGCTTATGTTCGAACTACCAAGTAGTGGAGAAACAACAGATCCTGAATGGACTCCTAGTGGTGATCCCATGCCTGAGCGAGAAGGTATTCCCTCTCCTATAACTGATCCTTTTCCAGTAGGACCCACTCCCGAGTGGAGTCCTGAGACTGATTAGATTTATATAATGACTAGTAATGAGAAGTGTCTTTTATTTCTTGGTTGTTGTGTCTTCGATACCGAGGTTCTTTTCAATATTTACGATACGTTTGGCCCATGATCTAAAATTTACTACATGTTTAACATTGTGAAGATAGCGATGAAAGTCTTTTATTGGAAGTCCCAGCACTCCAGCATAGGCAGTCCCTTTTTCTTCAATAGACTGACGTACTCCAGTTTTTCCACCTAATCTTACTCCATCAGCAATTTCTATGTGATCTGTAATTGCACATTGCCCACTAATCATAACGTAGTTACCGATGGTAGAACTACCGGCCACTCCAGATTGGGCCGCAATGACTATATGATTTTTTAAGATGCAGTTATGAGCAATATGAACCATATTGTCTAACTTAACTCCGTTACCAATCAAAGTGTCAGTTAAACCACCACGGTCTATACAACAGTTTGCTCCAAACTCAACGTCATCACCAATAACAACGCCTCCCACTTGTGAGATTTTGAGAAAAGCTCCGCCTTTGTGAGTGAAACGAAAGCCGTCGGAACCTATAGTACAATTTCCAAAACTTCTAAAACGCTCTCCAATTGTGACTCCATGGTGAACGACATTTCCTGGTCCAATTATTGTATTGTTTCCGAGTGTCACATTGTGGCCAATATGACTTCCTCCTTGGATGATACAATTATTACCAATCTTTACATTCTTGCCAATAATGACAAAATCTTCAATCTCTGTACCTTCTCCAATGATTGCTGTGGAATCAATGGCCGCTGTTTTAGATATTTGTCCATTGGCCTCTCTTTCAGGATGAAATAAATTTAAGAGACTAATCAGTGAATATTCAGCATCTTCTACTATAACTAGAGGAGTCGTATCATCAAATTTTTCTTCAAATTTCTTACTAATAACGAGTACTGAAACTTTTGAATCTAAGGCCTCTCTTAGCATTTTAGGAGTTGCTAAATAGGAGATTGCACACTCTTCCTTACTATCTAATGTGACGATCTTTTTGATGGTTACAAGTTCAGGATTGGGACAATTTTTTAAGCTGGCACCTTCTATTTTTTCTAAAATCTGTTCTAATGTAAATTGTGGTGCCATCGTATTCTCCATTATAAATTAAGCCCTATTATTCTAATCAATTTATTAAAGAAGATCGAGTTATATCCTTGATAAAATATTGTTGAGTAAACAAGTTTAAAGACTACGTCTAGAGGGTCGTATTGAGATTTTATTTAGTTTGGAGAGTTTAGTTCATCACCAACTTTTAAATGTCCGTCATTTAGGACTTTGGCCCTAAGACCTCCTGAGTGATTTTCTTTCATCCATTTGAGGGCTCCCTCTCCAATCGTTTTTTCCATCCAGATACAGGGAGCACAGTCTTCTATTCCTTTGAATTCTACATTTCCGATACGAAATATCTTCCCTACAAAATCAAGGGGGTTTTGTCCTGTAACAAAAATATTTCTTCTATAGAGCTCTAATGGGATTTCTTTTTTCATATGGTCTTGGAATTTTAAGTGGAGATCGTGAGAGATGAAAGTGACTTGACCATTGTAGTCTTTTGCATAATTGTAGAATCGATCTCCAACGAGCCCCTTATCTTTATGACATTCAATAAAGTCATTAAATACCGTTTCAGCTGACTCAACTATACCATTCTTTTTTTTACCAGAGTAATACTGTGAGTCTTTTGAAGTGAGTATATTTTTGACTTTCATAGCGTTCCTGAGATTAAGTTTTAGCAATTATAAATTTTATAATTCCCTTTGGCGAATTTTAAAATGTTGTGACAATGTCATAAAGGGTTTTACAGAGGATAATGGTTAAGAAGCAAGCAAATAGTCTATAGAGCTTCTTTTGTGGAAGAGAGTGAGAGAAGTGTGCTCCAATTTTGGCAAAGACTGGACCTGTTATAATTATTCCTAGAAAGGCAGGAAGATAGACAAAACCTAGGGAATATTCAGGAAGTAAATTCTGTCCATACCCATTATAGATGTAGGATAGGCTGCCAATTAGAGCGATGGGAATTCCAATGAATGCAGAAACCCCTACAGCTTCTTTCATTGTCTTTCCTCCCCATGTGAGAAAGGGGACACTGATAGTTCCTCCTCCTAGCCCCAGAACAGCAGACTTTAAGCCGATGAGCAAACCTACTAGCCAATAAATTGGTGTCGCGATTTTCTTAGGTTTTGGCTCGATATTTAAGTGGAGCCACATCTTTAACGTTATTAAACTTAAGAATGAGGCAAAGATCATTTCGAGAGTTTTTGAGGAGAGTGCGCTCGCAATTTTTCCTCCAAAGAGAACTCCTAAAATGATTCCAATGATGAGTTTATTAAAAGTTTTCCAATCAATCTTTCCTTTCTTATAGTGAGTCAAAGCGGAAAAGGAGCTATTTACTAATATACAACTTAGAGAAGTTCCAAGCGCCATATGCATGAGTATTTGATGGGGAACCTGAATAATATTAAGACAAATAATAATTGAGGGAACAAGAATCAGCCCTCCTCCTATACCAAATAGTCCAGCTAGGGTTCCTGCTATCATTCCTATGATCATACAAATTAATACTATAATTAACATGTGCTCAGCATACATATAAATTTGGTTGATGCCTAGAAGTAATGGGAATTGGAGTTACAAACGATAATAATCATTTAAAAGTTTTTGAGCTTTTCCACTTCTATATAATTGTTTTATTTCACTATCAATTATCTTCTTTAAGTCTTTAGCGTATTTGAAATTCTTGTTTATTAACCAGTAAAATGGTTCTTTGGTGGCGTTTACTATACTCTGATGTGAAATGAGTTTTGCTTGTTTGTAGTTCTTTAGTTTAGAGAGTAAGACTTCTTTTCTGGTTAAGCCAACAACGCATCTCTTTTTTACCACCAAATCAAATACATTGGTAATTTCTTTTGAAATCATAACAACATCACTATTTTTGAAACCAAAATTATTATAGGTGTATCCTTTTTGACCACAAATAGTACCAAGCTCTAAAAGTTCTTTTACGGTAGCAGGTTTATGCATAGATTTAAGGTGTTCATTAGAAAAAAAGAATATAGGTGTTAGTTGATAGATGGGTTCTGTTAAAAGATAGTCTTTGGTTCGCTGAGGATTTTTAGCAGCATCGAGTACTATATTTATATCACCATTCTTTCCATCGTATAGACATCTCTTCCAGGGTCTAATAATAATTTTATATTTAATGTTATGTTTTTTAAAGATGATTTTAATAAGATCTAAATTATATCCTCTGAACTGTTCTTTAGATTCAGACGCAGGAATGCTAAAAGGCGGCCAGCCGGCATCTTCGGCACAAATAAATATCTCCTGATTTGGTGATATTTCTCCAGCAAAAGACATTGTTGAAATATACAAAAAAGATAAAAGGATTCGAATAATCATCTATATTATACTAATATACTTGGGAATTTCTGTAAACAAAAAACACTTAAGTGTCGAGGTCATTTTATAACTGTTAAAGTTACAGATGTTTTATCGTGTGTTAATTTACGTCTTTCTACACCTATGAGGCAGACATGTTTAAACAGACTTTTAATATATTCAACAATACTTCTAGTCAGACTAAGCTTCTTTTGCTTATGGCATCATTTTCTACTATCTCATTCGCCACATGGAACTGCCTTTTAAATAATTATGCAGTGGAAACACTTAATTTTACGGGAGTAGAAATAGGTATTTTGCACAGTATACGAGAAATTCCTGGATTATTGGCCTTTAGTGTTGTTTTTGTATTGATGTTTATCAAAGAGCAGAAATTAGCGTATCTATCAATCTTACTTTTAGGGTTTGGGATAGCTTTTACTGGGTTCTTTAAGGGCCATATGGGATTTTACATAACAACAGTCATAATGTCAGTGGGTTTTCACTATCTCGAAACGATACAGAGTTCACTAACGTTACAATGGGTTGATAAGAAAGATACGCCCGTCATCTTGGGAAAAGTGATGGCCATGCGCTCGGCTAGCTCTCTAGTTACCTATGCACTCGTGTGGATATTTTTAGAATTAATGAATATGCCCTACGAAATTATTTATGCTCTAGGAGGGGTGGCCAGTATTCTGAGTGTGATCATAATTCGAATAAAGTTTCCTATTTTTAATTCAATAAATATTCAAAAAAGTGGAATAATCTTAAGAAAGAAGTACTGGCTCTATTATGCACTAACATTTATGAGTGGTGCTAGACGACAAATCTTCATGGTATTTGCTGGCTTCATGATGGTGCAGAAGTTTGGTTTCAGCGCCTCTAGTATTACGTTAATATATATATTAAATCATATTCTTAATTTCTTTATTGCTCCTCGTATTGGTCAATTCATTGGGAGAGTAGGAGAGAAAAGGGCGCTAACCATTGAATATATAGGTTTAATCTTTGTATTTACGGCCTATGCCTTTGTAAGTGATAGATATGTTGCTGCAGGACTATATATTGTAGATCATTTATTCTTCTCTATGGGGATTTCCATAAAAACATACTTTCAAAAAATAGCAAACGCCGAGGATATAGCTGGGTCAAGTGCTGTTAGTTTTACAATTAATCATATAGCTGCTGTTATTATTCCTGCTCTTTTTGGACTTATATGGAGTACTTCTCCTGAATTTGTTTTTTTAGCGGGATCGGGGATGGCACTTATCTCTCTATTCTTGTCTCAAATGGTTCCTGGTGTAACAAATACTAATTTTGATTCTCAGCTATCTGAGTCTTAAGAACTATATCATTTAAGTTTCTAGTTTTTTCTCTACTTTTGTTTCTTGAGTTACTGTAGAGCTTGCATAAGCTAAGTCAGTAAAGTTAGTCAAAAATACAAATTACTTTTTTTTCATATTTAGCTCATCAATTATTTCTCCGAAAGATGTAGAGTCTTAAGGAGTATTTTTATATGAATGATGATGATGATGATGACTACAAAGAAGATGGATCAGTATGGACTTCCTATAGTGACATGTTTACCACTATGGCGATTATCTTTCTTGTTTTATTTGTTTTTGCGCTACTTAGAAGTGGTGTGAGTACTTTGACAGCTATAAAAGAAAAAAAAGAAAAAGAAGCTTTTATTCAAGGAAGCATATCTAAAAAAAATAAAAACGAAAATAATAAAATCTTAGTGAATATGCAAAATGAAATAAATGATATGCAAGAGTTCAGTAAAGTTATTGATGATAAAATGAAAAAAATTAATAAGTTTGCTAAAAAGATGAAAAAACACAAGACTCTCGTTGCAAAGTCACTTAATAAGCAAACTCTGGCACAGGTCGCACTAAATTCAACTCAAAAGAATTTAACTAAGAAAAACGAAATTGTTGATAGGCAATCTAAAGAACTTAAAAAATTAAATACTCACATAGAGTCTTTTCACAAAGAGATCACGAGGCTCAAGAGGGAGAAGATTGATCTTATTAAAGCGAAGAGTAAAGTTGCACATAAGGTAAGTGAACTTAGGAAAGAAAACAAAACACAATTAGTAACTGTAAAGAATACAGAGAAATCCGTCAAAGAAATAAAGAAATCATTCGAACGTAAAGAGAAAGAGAATGGACAATTACAGAATGTTAATTCTAGCTTAACGCTTAAGATAAAAGAAAAAGACCAGTCAATTGAAACTTTTTCTAAGAAAATAAATAATCGAGATATCGAGTTGTCTAAGATTAGCAAGAAAATGAAGTATGTTCAAAATTACACGGAAAATTTAAAGAACGAAATCGAAATAAAGTCTAAAAGTATTCAAGATCTAAAAGGAAGGCTTAGCACTCTTAAAATGGAATCCAACAAATATAGAAATGAAGTGAATCAGTCAAACTCTGAAATACAAAAATTAGAAAGTGGAATAAAAGGATTGCATTCAAAGAATAATTCTCAAGAAAATCAAATAGAGAATATGAAGAACTCAAGTGGCTCAATGGCCAAGAAGTTAAGTCAGGCAAGATCGAATCTTGCAGATGCTCAAGAGAAGAATCGTAGAATCTCAAGGGGAATTGCTAGTGTTAGAAACAATATACGTTCAAAAATAGGACAGAATATTGCACTTAAGTTACAAAATGAAAATCTGAAGGTGAAGGTAGATCCTGCAACGGGAAGTGTGACCTTAAAGATGGATGATGAGTTTCAATTTAAACGAAATGATTTTAAATTAAGTACAAAAGCTAAAAACACCTTAAAGAGAATAATTCCACTATATGTTGAAGCGATATTTAATGATCCAAAAACTTATAAATATATTGAGTGTGTCAATATTATTGGTCATGCATCCCCTCGATATAAGAAAGAGTTTGTCTCTCCTAATAGATTAGAAAATGAAGAGGCCTATATTTATAATATGGAATTGAGTACTAATCGAGCCAAAGAAATTGTTAAATATATTTTCAGTAAGGACTTTGGTCAATTTAACAATAAATCAAAATTTAGACAAAAAATTTCAGCAATAGGTAGATCCTTTTCTGATCCTATCTCTCGTGCGCCATCCTCAACAAGTCATGATGATTGCGGAAAATTTGACTGTACTAGTTCTCGTAGAGTTGAAATTCGTTTTACCTTAAAAGAAGATAGAAGAATCTGGGATAAAGTTGAAAATATAAACTAGGAAAAATGACTATGAATATTGTACTTTACTTTTTATCTAATTATCTCATTGAGTTTATGGGAGGAATGTTGGTGTTTGGTCTGCTCTTTCGTTGGTCAAATTATCGAAAAAGCTTGAGAGAGGATCGATACTTTTCTTCTTTTGTAAGTGAGATTGAGAAGTCCCTTTCAGAAAAACAGGAGAGAGATAATGTCGATATTCCTGAATATATTGAAGAGTTATTAGCATCCATCAAAGATAAACTTCCATCACGTTCAGTGCGTAGAACTAAGAAAGGCAAAGACAAAGGAAAGAGTGAATACAATTCTGAAAATGTTGTTTCTCTAAGAGAGTTTATCTCTGGTGAAAAGGGACTCTTTCATGCAATCGCTCTGGAATCTACTACTTTACAGTCTAAATACCCTCCAAACTATGCGGAGCTTACTGAGAGAATATTAGAGCAAGATGAAAACTGGACTAAAATATTTGGTATTCTACCTATCGCTCCTATTTCACGTTTGAATGATATTTTACCGAGTATTTTCGTTGTCTTTGGAATTTTTGGAACATTTATAGGTATTAGTATGGCCCTACCAGAAATTGCAAATATAGACTTTAGTGATTTAGAAAAGTCAGGTGATGTACTTACTAATTTTGTTTTAAGTGTCACCTTTGCCATGAAAACTTCAATTGCAGGTATTTTGTTTTCTGTGATTATGACAATGTTAAATACTTTGGCACCTGTACGTGGTCTTCGCAATAAAACTTTTAAGAAATTATCAAAATGCTTTGAAAATATTTGGATAACTTTTCATGGACATCAGAATATTGAACAAGGTCTATACCAAGCGATTCCTGAATTGATTTCAGAAGTGAAGGAGATTCGAACTCAGATTGATAAACAATTAAAAAAGGCCTCATAAATGTCAATGGTTAGTCTTGTAAAAGGTTGTAGCCTTTTCTATGAAATTTACGACACAGAAATAGAAAATATCGTTAAGCATTGTCTTGTTGCATCGTATGAGCCAGATGATCTCATCATAAAGCAGGGAGATGTGAGTACAGATATTTGTATCATGCTTTCTGGTGTTGCTGATATTTCTGTTTTTGATGGAAACGAAAATCACCATATTACAACTATAAAGAGTGGTGATATATTTGGAGAGCTTGTTCTCATTAATGAAACTGAGCGTACTGCAAATATTATTTGTAAGAAGAGTGCAGATGTTCTCATAATTAAATATGAAGATTTTTATTCGTTCTATCATAAGAATCCTAAAGTGTTTTCTTTGCTTGTTTTGAACATTACTAGATTGGTAACAAAGAGGCTTAAAAATATGAACTTAGCTCTGCAGGGATTGAAGAAGGTTTCTTAAGCTCATGGAAGTAACAATACATCCTCATGATTTCATACTAAATCTTTGTAATTGTGGAATTAAAATAGTGTAGAAGTTTTCTTAGGAATTAATTGAATATCTGTTCTGTTTTCCATTTTTATCTGTATTTTATCTTTAGGAAGTAGATATGTTAAAAATTGTAATGTTTTTATTTCTTTTTTCCTCGATTTCATCTCGAGCAGATCTTACTATCTATACCTCAGAGCTTCCTCCCTATGTCATGAATAATGGTGAGTCAGGTATTGCAGTTGATATTTTAAATGAGCTCTTTCTTAGATCAAAAATTAAGGCGGAGCTTTTACTTACACCCAACGCAAGAGCTATTCATCAAGCTCAGATTAGTCTGTCTTCCTGTGCCTTTCCCATTCAAAGGTCACAGAAGAGGGAGAGTGAATTCTCGTGGATTGGACCCATTTTTATATCACAATCAGCTATTTTCACTCTAGAGAATTCGAAAGTAGATATAACTGTATTAGATGATGTTGGACAGGCAGTGATTGGGGTCTTGCTTGGTAGTTCTGATATAACGTACTTGAAAAATAGAGGATTGCAGGTCGAAGAGGCCCATAATGAAATTCTGAATGCAAGAAAACTTCGATCTAAAAGATTTAAATACTGGGCATCGGATTCATTAGCTGCACCTTTTCTCGCGGGAAGAACAGGAGTTAGTATTCGGAAAAAAATTATATTTAGGAAATCACTTCGTGCACTAGCTTGTAATAAAAATCTTGATCCAAAAATAGTAAAAGTGATGAATGATGTATTAACTAGAATGTATAAAGATGGGACAATTGAGAGAATACGCAATAAATATCTTAAGACTGTAGCCTATCACTCGAATAAATGAGTATGTATAAATAGGGGTGCTGAAATGTATGCTCATAGAAATTTAATTTTGATGATTTGTATATTCTTTATGACTACTGCTTTTTCACAGAGTACTGAAAAGAAGTTTAAGAAGCGGGCTTTATTTTGGATTGAAAATGAATTTTCACCATCTACTCTTTCAAAGAAAGAGCAAATAAAGGAACTCGATTGGTTTATTAAGGCCTCTAGACCCTATAGAGGTACTACTATTCATGTTATCTCTGAACGTATTGACACACATATATATGAAGCCAAAGTCCTAGCAAAGGCATTTAAAGAGATTACAGGAATATCTGTTATTCATGAGACTACTGGTGAGGATGATGTTGTAAGAAAAATTGAAACTCAGTTTAAAAAAGGAATATATATCTATGATGCATATATAAATGATAGTGACCTGATTGGAACTCACTTTAGATCACAAAGAGTTAGACCTTTATCTGTATTTATGAAAAAAGAAGGGCGAAGAGTCACCTTACCAACTTTGGACTTAGATGATTTTATTGGTTTAAAATTTACAACTGGTCCTGATGGAATTCTCTACCAACTTCCTGATCAACAATTTGCCAATTTGTATTGGTACCGAGCAGATTGGTTCGCTAGAGTTGATTTAAAGAGAAAATTTAGAGATCTCTATGGATATGAATTGAATATACCTGTTAATTGGTCTGCCTATGAGGATATAGCTGAATTCTTTACTATTCATGTTGGATCCATCGATGGACAACAGGTTTATGGGCACATGGATTATGGATATCAAGGTCCCTCTTTAGGATGGCGATTTTCCGATGCTTGGCTCTCAATGGCGGGCGCTGGAGACAAGGGTCTGCCTAATGGTACACCTGTAGATGAATGGGGGATTAGAGTAGAGAATTGTCGTCCTGTAGGTGCTTCGGTAGAGAGAGGAGGAGCAGCAAATGGACCGGCCGCTGTATATGCTCTTACAAAATTCATAGAGTGGTTAAAGAAGTACGCACCTCCTGGATCTAATAAATTGAACTTTACTCAAAGTGGTGCTCTTTCAAAGAAAGGCAATATTGCTCAACAGATATTTTGGTATACGGCCTTCACGAGTGCGTTGACCCAAAAGGGACTACCTATTGTTTATCCCGACGGAACGCCAAAGTGGAGAGTCGCTCCATCCCCGCATGGTGCTTATTGGCAAAAAGGTATGAAGCTAGGTTATCAAGATGCTGGATCTTGGACATTTTTAAAATCTACCCCACTTGAAAAAGTAAAACCAGCATGGCTCTATGCTCAATTTGTTGTTTCTAAAACAGTTTCTCTTAAAAAAACAATTGTAGGTTTAACTCCAATTAGAAAATCAGATCTAAATTCTAAAGTTATGAGTGACATGTCTCCTAGATTGGGAGGGTTAGTTGAGTTTTATCGTAGTAATGCTAGAAACTATTGGACTCCAACAGGTACAAATGTTCCTGATTATCCTCTCATGTCTCCAGGGTGGTGGAAGACTATGCCTAAGGCGATTACTGGTGAATTATCACCTCAAGAGGCCATGGATGAACTAGCTGATTTCTTAGATGATAAATTACTTTTTCTTGAGAAAGAAGGAAAAATTGCTTGCGCTCCTAAGCTCAATAAGAAGCGAAAGAGAAGTTATTGGTTGTATAAAGCTGGTTCTCCGAAAGCTAGACTTATAAATGAAAAGCCAAAAGGCAGAACTATTAGTTTTGAAGATGCAATTGGAGTCTATAAGTAGATCTTCATTGATACGTATTTTATGAAAATTTATAGATTAATTTAGGTTAATCAACTTCTAAAATAAATTATTCCTCCGATAAATAATCATAAGAATAATGATTCAATAAGTTGAGGTTTTAGTGTTTGATTATAAATTTGTTCTCTCTATTGGTAGCCCAGAGTTTCTTAAAAAAATACATTTGGAATTCTCTCAGGAAGTAGAATATAAGTTTCTTGCCACTCACTTGTTTAGTCGTGCTACTTCAATGCTAAAAAATCAAAGTTTCAACGTTATTATAATAGAACATAAGCAGGACTCTATTGACGCTTTACAAGTGTACAATCATGTACGCGACTATTTTAATAATGTACCAATTTGTATTGTCTCAAAGACAGATAAAGTTGCACATTTTTCATCTTTGGCCGAGTTAGATTGTAACTTAGAAATTTATGAAGACGAGCAAGAAAATGAAATCGAAAATAAATTATTAAATTTTGTTCACTCTGCAAAGAACCGTGAACTCGACTTAAGTAAGCTTCTTGTACATTCTAGAGTCCTTGTTGTAGACGATGCAAAAATTAATAGGGCCTTTCTAAGAGACTTTCTTAATAACCATTTTAATAAAAAAGGTATTACAATTGACGAAGCGGAAGATGGTGTTCAATGCATTTCTAAAATTAAAAAGCACTCTTACGATTTTATTCTGTTAGATTACATTCTTCCAAGAATAGAGGGAGATGATATCCTGCGAGTCATTCGAAAGAAATACAATAAAACTGAATTGCCTGTCATCGTAGTCTCTTCGCAAGAAAATTTAAGTAATGTGAAAAAGCTAATTGAATTTGGTGTTAACGATTATGTTCCAAGGCCCATTGATCATGATGTGTTGTTGAAGAAAATTGCTAAATGTTTAAGAATTAAAGCATAACGAGTTTCTTTTCAAGAATGACTTTTAGCTTTTGATGATCTATAGGCTTTTCAAGAAAATCTTCAACACCCAATTGAAATGCCTTTTCTTTAGTTTCTGATAAAACATTTGCAGTGACTAGCACTATAGGAATTTTTTTAAAACCTTCCATTTTTCTAATTAGTTGAATTCCCTCAAATCCATCAAGGTCGGGCATATGCAGGTCCATGAAAATAATATCAGGTTTTCTATGCTTGATTTCGGTTATACCTTCTTTGACTCGATACGCTTGATGAACTACAAGACCGAACATATTTAATGTGACCTTTAGCATTTCTTGATTTAATGGATGATCATCAATGATTAATGCAATTTGACCCTTTTTTAAGAAAGGGTCATTTAAGGGAATATAATCTTTGTTTTCTACTTTTGTGACATTTTCATTTGAGCAAATGCTTTGTGGTAGTTTAATGGTAAATTGTGACCCAATATTTAATTCGCTCTCTACCCATATTTCGCCTTGTAGCGCTTCAATCAGTTTCTTGCATAGAGCGAGTCCTAAACCAGCCCCCTCGTGTCCTTTTGTGAGAGAGTCATCTAGTTGGTGAAAGGGCATAAAGATATCACTCATTTCTGTCTTAGCAATGCCTATCCCTTGATCTATGATTTTGAATATAATGTATTTATCTTCAGTAGTGATGCTTAATTTAACTTCCCTACCTTTTGTTGTGAACTTTATTGCGTTGTGAATTAAATTGATAAGTGTCTGTCTAAGTTTTGTGACGTCTGTGGTTATTAACGAATCTTGATTACTATCGTAATCGCAAGTGAAAGTGACTTTTTTTGTACGGGCCACTTGTGAGACCACTTCATAAACTGGTTCTATTAATTTTTTAATAGAAATTTCTTCTATAATGAGATCTTTTCCAGAACTTTCTAACTTGCTTAAATCCAAAGTTTGATCTACGAGGCTTTTTAAATGAATAGAACTAGAAACTATATTGTTTACATACTTTAGAGCATCTTTTTCAAGACCATACTCTTTGGCCATAGTTAGTAGTATTTTACCAAATCCAACAATTGAGTTTAGAGGAGTTCGTATTTCATGACTCATGTTGGCCACGAATTGAGTTTTTAAGTAACTAATTCTCTCTGCTTCAATCTTTGCTTTTGTGAGTAGAACTTCATTTTTATGTGATTGTGTAATATCTACTGCAATTATAAGAACACATTGCTCATTATCTGTAAGTGAGACAGGAACTTTTATGATTTCGAGCCAAATCTTTGATTTGTCATGTCGAGTAAGGCAGAGTTCTGGAATATAAATCTCAACTTGATTTTCAATTACTTCTTTGTCTGTTTCTAAAAATTTATCAATTTCTTGGATTTGTGGATGAAAGTCTCGCAAGTATAGACCCTCAATATTTTCCACTGTTTCTTGATATAGGCTTGCAAATGAATGGTTAGCAAAAATTATTTTGCCATCTCTATTTTTGGCAAAAATTAAAGTAGGGTCAGCATCGATTACTGTACGAAGTAATTTTCTCTCATCTGCAATTTGTTTCGTACTCTGAGAAATTTTGTCACTTAGGTTCTTTTCATATATATCTCTTGTTTGTTGTAGGTTATCTAAACCAAGTGTCATCTTGACTAAGGATTGGTTAAGAATCCCTATCTCATCGCTAGAGGTGCTAACGATTGGGCAAGGCAAGTCACTTGTACGATTTTGCGAAACATAGTCTTCAAAGTACTTTGAAAGCTTTATGATGGGGGAGATGACGTTTCTGTTAAATATTATGGTCACGATGAAAATTAACAGACATGAAATTAAGGCAAGAATGAGAACATTATTATCGAAATTTTCATTTGTGTCTTCCAGTAATTGTGGATCAAACCTTGTGGCAACTATAAGCATTGATTTTTTGGAATTATCGTAGAGGTTTAATGGAAGAAGCCCTAAAAGTAAATTGTTGCTCTCAGTAATAGAGAGCTTATTAACGATAGGGCTTTTAGGTATATGTTTAGCATTAATAACAGCATTGTCTGAGTATCCCTTTTGAAGAATTATAAAATTGCTGTTAAATGCATAGAATATATTTTCATGTCTAAATTCAAATTCTTTTATATAGTCAAGAAATTGAGTAATATCAAACGTAATCGTTAGAAGACCTACGAAGGTATTATAAAGGGGTTCATTGATAGAAATACCGAGCGTAAAGTACCCTGGATTGTCAGTGTGTGCTTTTAAATTAGAAATATAGTTTTGAATGTGTGAATTCTGTTTTAAATCCATTGTTAAGTTCTTATCTATGTAGTTTAAGAAAATAGATGAATCTCCTAGGGAAGTCTCACTATGTCTATATCTCTTATTTCCCACTATACTAATACTTTTTTTACCGTTTTCATTTGCCAGGGATATAGATTTAATAAGTGTGTTATTAGATTTAATAATATTTAAAAAGAAGGATTCAACATTTTTTCGGTAATATCTCTTTTCTTTCTTCGCTGAATCTATATAACTAAAAATAACTGGAGACTTAGAAAGGTATTGTACACTTGTAAGTAGTGGATCTTTTATCGTTGAGTTAAATTCTCTTCTTATTACTTCTAAAGCTAATTCTAATTCACGTTTTTGATTTAATTTGGTCATCCTTTGTTTGGATAAGTCGTCTAATAAATATAAACCACTGAGAGTTATGGATATAATCGCAATAAAGATAAATAAAAATTTGTATTTTAATGTTTTAAATATATTCATTTAAGGTACTTGTAACGCCTTTGATGTTTTAATAAATTTTTCTATACCCATTTTTTTAGTAATGGTTATTCCTAGTTGTTCTGCCCTTTGGGTGTTAATCATATGTTTTCCTCTTGAAGGGGCATAAGCTGGAATTGAGGCAGGTTTCTTTCCTTGTTCAAGAATAAGACGAGCAATCTTAATAGCATTAAGACCTTGCTTATATCCTGAATCATCGGTGGCACATAGAAGTCCTTCCTGCACAAATTGTGCTTCATGAGAGCACTCTGGTCGTTTAATATTCTTGAGGTACCATTTTCCTGCAGTCATTTGGTCAATCGGTTTACCAAGTTTATCTTTCAGTGAATTATGGTTAAAAATAATGAATCCATCTACTTTGTCTTGTAGTTGTAAGAGGTTTCTCTTCCATTCTTCATAATTATCAGTATTAAGTATTTTTTCAATTTTTATATTTAACAATCCTTTCTTGTGAAGCACCTTTAGCTCTCTTGTCTTGGATCGACCAGTAGTACTGTCATCAGCTATGACCGCAATTGTTTTAAGATTAGGAACGATACGTAAGAAAAGTTCCATGCTCTCTTTTAAGTAACCTGCCTGATAAACTCCTGTAACATTGTGACCAGGTTTTTCTTTTGAGTCTAAAAGTCCATATTTTACAGGAGTCCCATTTACCCCCCAAAAAACAATGGGTAATTTTGTATCTAAGAATTCGTCACCTATGTATTTTGCAGCATTGTCATCACCTAGAAGTAATATATCAGGCTTAAAATTATTGATTTGATTTATAATTTTCTCCGTGGAATTTATAATCTCAACGTAAGAATTTCTTCTCTTTGTGTCCATCCAAACTTTTTTGATTATGATTTTCTTGGTCTCGACTTGATCATTCTTTATTAATTCATCAACATGAATATTATTTGTTAGATATTTTCCTTTTAATAGCCCATCGACCAAACCTTTACTCGTATCCTGAGACCATAAATATTCACGGTGATAACTACTTACTATAAACATCTTTACCTTTTTAAAAGATTCTGCAAAAACTTTGTGTGGAGACGATACTAGGAAGATTAAGATAGAGAATAAAAGATATCGTATGACTTTTTTCATGATGCTGAATCCTCAGTACGTTTTAAAAACTCTTCTGCGGTTTTAGCGAAACATTTTCTTAGCTCAATTATGAGCTCTTCAACTCCTTCAAAATCTCCATTTTTTCCTTTTCTTTCGATTTCTCTCCCCAACTCTGCCATGGCAGCAGCTCCCATAGTGAGACATGCGCTAGCACTTCTATGAGCTGCCTTCCACATTTTTTCTGAATCCTTTTTATCTAAGAAATCTTGAATACCGTCGATAGATGGTCCTTCATCTAAGAATAATTCAACAAGGCTCTTTAAAAGTTTTGGTGACATTTTAGATACAACGATTTCATCGATTATTGGACTAGTGATTTTTCTTATTGTCTTTTCGTCACTAGAGAGAGGCTTAGAGTTATTGAACTTTTCTAAGGGCCATTTCTTTAATATATTGTATATGCTTTCTATAGTAATAGGTTTAGATATGTAGTCATCCATTCCGGCTTCAATACATTGATCTCTATCCTGTTTTGAAGCATTGGCCGTCATGGCTACAATCTTTGGTCGTCTTCTTTTTGGAACTATTCTATTTATTATCTTCGTGGCTTCGATTCCATCCATTTCAGGCATTTGTACATCCATAAATACAAGGTCAAACTTTCTTTGATCTAAAAACTTTATTGCTTCAATTCCATTTGCTGCAATTTCTGATTCTATTCCAAATGTATGAAGAATATCTTGTGCCACTTTTTGATTAATTAAATGATCTTCTGCAATTAATACTGTGATATCTGGAAATTTTTCTTTTGCTATCATTTGAGAAGATATTTCTGGAAGTTCATCAAATTTTTTGGAATTTGGGTACCTTTCTCCAGTGAAATGATCGAATGCCTTTTCATAAGTAATTGAAAAGGAAAAAGTAGAACCAACATTTTCTTCACTCTCTAGGGTTAATTCACCACCTAGAAGGTTCGCTAAATTTGAACTGATCGCCAGTCCAAGGCCTGTTCCTCCGTACTCTCTGGAGACTGTATTGTCAGCTTGACAAAAAGTACTAAACACAGCATCGAATTTTTCTTTTGCTATACCAATACCTGTATCAGCAATTGAAAAAAGTAACTTCTTATTGTGTGTATCTGATTCCATACACTTAACATTTATTGAAATACTACCTTCCTTTGTAAACTTTAAGGCATTGTTACAAAGGTTTACTAAAATTTGTCTCAACCTACTCGAATCTGTATGAATATATATAGGAACTTCCGTTTCTATAGTTCTTGTGAGCTTAACTCCTTTAGAGTTTGCCTCAGGTGTAAATAAAGATATGACACTCTCTATAATTGAGGCCAAATTAAAATCGTGCATTTCTAATTCAACCTTATGAGCTTCAATTTTTGAAAAATCCAGTATATTGTTTATTATTTCCATGAGTGAATGTCCGCACACACGTATAGTTTCTAAGTATTCATCTTTCTTTGCTGCTTCTAACTGAGTGTTGCGTAGTAGGCTAATCACTCCAATAATACCGTTTAAAGGTGTTCTTATTTCGTGACTCATATTGGCCAAGAATTGTGATTTCGCTTCACTTGATTCAGTGGCCTTCTTTAGCGCTTCATTAAGACTCGAAGTTTTTGCTTCTACCATTTTTTCAAGGTCTGAAGTGTAGTTCATGATTCTATTTTCTAACTCACATTTAGAAAGAGCGTTTTTAATGGAAAATATTAGTCTTTCAGGAGTTTCTATTGGTTTTTGAATAAAGTCTGAAATGCGATAGTCTTTTAAGAGATTCGTGGCTTCTTGTAATCCTGCATGACCTGTAAGAACAGTGATTGGAATATTTTTATTTATTTTTCTGATTTCTTGAATAAATTCTTCACCGTTCATAACAGGCATTTGGAGATCTACAAGGAGATAATTATAAATTCCATTTGCAAAATGCTTAAGTGCTTCTTTTCCATTGTTGCAAGTTGTAAATTTAAATCCTGCCTGATTGAGTATTTTTCCAACTATTTTCAACGAGATATTTTCATCATCAACAACAAGAATATTTATGACTAAGTTTTCAACTTGATCCTTTGTTTTATCTACATTGTTTTTTTGATAAACTTCTAAGTGATCTTCTTCGAGAGGAAAAACTCCTGTCGTCACAAATTTATGTTTAACCAATAAATCAAATAGGATTTCAAAGGATACAGGCTTTTCAAGGCAATCATTTATTCTTAGGCTCTTACACTTCGTCCTTACTTCTTCCGATGCATTAACTGTTAAAAAAAATATTACTGGACGATCTTCTGAACTGTAAACTTCATTAATTTTCTGAGTCGTTTCAAATCCGTTCATACCCATCATTTTGTTGTCCATGATGATGAGGTCGAATTTTTTATTTATACATTTTGCTAAAGCTTCTTCTCCACTACTAGCAATCTCAGGTCTATGACCTAGTTTTTGAAAGTATCTCCTTGAGACTTCTCTAGCAATGAATTCATCATCAACTATTAATATGTTTATTAATCGCTTTGGCTTAATATTGCTGCTCCAGATAACTTTTAATTTTTCTTACGTGTTGTTTTTTTACGTTGTTAGTTATTCTAGAATTATTGTATAGTAGGCGATTACTAGCTCCAACTTAAGTAATGTTTAAAAAGGATATATTAAAATGTCAGAAAACTTATCTACAGAAAAAGTTATCATTGATGAAGTGGCCATTAGGAAAACCTGTATGGGTGATGAAGAGTTACTTCTTGATATATGTTCTACTATTCTTAACGATTTGCCCGTGCATATTGATTCTATCTACGATTCGATAGAAAGAAGAGAAGGTAAGTTGTTAGCTTCTCATTCTCATAAGTTTAATGGATCGATTAAGTACTTTTATGCCCATAGAGTGTCCTCTGTTTTAAAAGAGTTGGAGTCTATGGGGTCTAGTGGTAAGTTTGACGAAGTCGATATGTTATTCGATAAACTTAAGGAAGAGGCTGGAATATTTAAAGCATCAGTTATTGAATTTCAAAAAAAATTGCTTTAATGGTTTTACCAGTCTCCAATGAAGAGGGCCCTAATCTCTTGTCGAAATAGTGTGGGGTCGACTGGTTTACAAAACGATTTTTCTGCTCCCAGTGTGTGAATCTTTATTTTATCTTCTTCTGTTAAGTCATTTCCAGTAACAATGAAAGTACTAAGGTTACTCCAGGCCATTAGTTCACTAATTTTAATGAGTACTTTATCACCATTAAGGTCGGGAAGATTTAAGTCAAGAATCATGAGACGTGGTTTTAGTTTAAGTAAGCTTTCCAGCGCATCTGTACCATTAGTACATGTATGAACACTTAGATCAATTTGTTCTAATATGTCCTCCATATACTTAAGGTCAATTGGATGATCCTCAACTACTAGAATATCTACTTTCTTTTCACTATTCATTATTTTAATACCTGTGTTATTTTTTTAAGAAGGGCGTTGAGGTTAATAGGTCTGGTTATATAGTCATTTACTCCGTAATTTATCAATTCTTTAACAATATCTAATTTGTCTTGAGATGAAATAACAATTACAGGGAGTTGTTTCTTGCTAAATGTATTTCTAATAATTAAAAGAATCTCATTACCTTCGAGCTTAGGCATAATGTAATCGAGCAATACCAAATCATATTTATTCTCCTTTATCATTTGAAGTGCTTGAAATCCATCCTTCGCCTCGTCTATTTTAATAGTTTTGTGAGTTGTATGATTAAGAATAAAGTCCTTTAAGAAGAGTCTGTTTATTTTTGAATCATCTACTACTAGGACTCTCTGATTCTTAAGTAAGTGACTTATGTCTAATTGGAGCTCCATTGACCTTTGAACAAAAGGCAAGATCTTTTCATGAATATGTAGTTCTTGTAAATCTTCACCCTGAGGGAGCTCTATGAATTCTAATTTACATTTTTCATTACTTATGAGATGTTTGTTTTTTAGGTCTCCGTAGCTGACAATCATGCTGGGAGGAATCTTTTCATATTTGTCATTCATGAATTTGTACATCTTAAGAGCATCGAATCTATTTTCCTTATCTTCAATAATAACTGCTACAAAACTCTGATTTCTTAATTTGAATACGGCATGACTAAAAGATATTGCAGTCACTAGTTTAAATTCAATTGCATAGTCCAGAGTTTCCTTTATAGTCGTCAAGAAACTTTCGGTACCCATGGAGAGAACAAATTTATCTGTATCCATTTTATTTCCCGTATTCATTCATCTGCTTTTATTTCCTTCTTTAGTAGTATGTGCTTTATGCGCATCTCTTAAGTGTTCTCGAAATTTTACTTAAGAGAATGTCATGATCAATAGGTCTAGGAACATAGTCATTTACCCCTGCCGTGATTAGTTCTTTAACTTTTTCTAGATTATCTTGTGCAGATATAACAATGACAGGTAACTCAGTCTTGCTGTACTTCTTTCTAATTATGCGGAGAATGTCATCTCCTTCAATTTTAGGCATAGTGAAATCTAGTAGAACAATGTCGTAAGTATTTTCTTTTATTTTCTTTATCGCTTGTATTCCATCTTCGGCTTCATCAATTTTTACTTTGTCACTTGTGAAGTATGTTTGAATAAAGTCTTTTAGATAAACTCTGTTTATCTTTGCATCATCTACAACTAGAAACCTTGAGAATTTAAGAAGATTACTTAGTTCAACATCTCGGCTTCTTACGGAATGAACGAATTTTATTAAACATTCTGAGAAATGTTTTGAATCATCATCCTTTAAAGGTTTTGATATGATTTCCAAGTTGCAATCTAGATTTTTCAAAGAGTTAAACAGTTCAATTTTGTCATTACTTACGATGATGCAGATTGGAATTATGGGAAGTTTCTCTCGAATGTAGTTATACATTTGCATTGCATCTAGAGATTTTACTTTGTGCTCTAGAATTGCAGTTGAAAAAGTTTGGTTTTCAAGCTTTCTAGTCGCACCATTGTATGAATTTGCCGTAACTGATTTGTAATCATTTTCATCTTTAAGTAATTGATTCATATAGGTAGATAACTCTGAACTTCCTACTTGGAGAATGAAACTGTATTTATTCATATGGTCCTCTTGTTTGATAGATAGAATATTATTTGTTGAATATATATTTATATCAACTCAATACTTATTTAAGATTGGTAATATGTACTTCTCCTGGAAGGTTGATTTCCTCAAGGATCTCTTTTGAAAATTACACATAACTTAAGATTGAAATCTTTGGTTGGGAGTTAGAATCTTATGTAATATTCATTTAATAATTTTTCGAGGAGTCTATGGATAATTCTAATCAAAATTTGGTATCGGAGTTTAAGATTGATGCTCTAGAGTTGATCGAAAAGGCAGAAGAGTCTATACAGCTTATCATGAGTAACGAGAGTACACTTAATAAGCAGTATAATACTATCTTTAATAGTTTTCACTCACTGAAGGGCTCTCTTGGGATGTTTGGTTTCTTAAGTGAATCTCATCTAATTCATAAAATAGAAGACATTTTTACTGCTTATGAATCGAAGTCAGAATTTGATGAGTTTGATTTGAATGCTATTTTAAGTTCTCTTGCTGTTGTCGCTTATCGTATGGAAGGTAAGGATCATAGTTTATCTCCACATCTCTTTGATGATATAAAGCATCTTCTAGGTGACCATTCTTGTGAGATTAGTAAAACTTTAATTCAAAAAAAATCAATAACCACTAGTTCTTCAGATCAATTAAACGTTCTTTTCGTTGATGATGATATTGATTATCAAACAATAGCTAGAGTGAAACTCTCTGATGTTTGCAAGCTCGACTTCTGCTCTTCAGCACAAGAGGGGTTGAATAAACTTAGAGATAATATTGGCCTATACCATGCAATTTTCTGTGACTACAAGATGCCTGATGACAATGGACTCTATCTAGTCGATGTTTTAAATACCATAAAGTTAAATATTCCTATTGTTTTATTTTCTGCTAATGCTGATAGAGAAGATCTTAAAAAAATTCTACAGCGAGGTGTCTTTTCTTACGTCGACAAGAAAGACGGGGCAAGCGCCTTTAAACTTGTTATCAATAGACTACAAAGAGGCAAGTAATATCTAAATTCAAATCATGATGTTATTTGCTTCTTGATTATTCTAACTTCTAAAACCAAACTTCAGCTTGAAGTCCCCAAGATGATCCATAAGTAGCGGACTCATAAGCAGTTCCTCCAACATGAGTTTGCCCAGCTGCCTGCTTACTTGCTGTATTGTTAGAATTCCAAAAAGTCTTAGTGTAGAAAGCACGAATCACTGGTCTGGCCCAAATTCCTTTGCTCATTGCGAGTTGAGGGGCAATAGTAAAACGAGTCAGTTTTCTTCTTCCGAGTTTCGCTCCTGCATAGTTTTTTTCAGCATCTGCTTGAATAGATGAGTGTCCAGCTTCAAAGGCCAATTGGAAGTGATCATTATGTATGTAAACGGGTCGTATTCCTACATCGTACCAGTTTCCATCTGCATCACTTCCTTCACCCGTTGACCAATTTTCAAAGGCCGCAACTAGGTGAGTCTCCCAATTCTTAGTGATGCCCACAGTGAGATTTTCTACTATTCTAAATCTATTGGCACTTTTGTTAATCTGTCTTGAGGCCCTGTTATCTGTGGCACCGTTTCCGTTTCCTAGACCTAGTCCTTGTACTAGACCTTCTCCCCATTGAATGGTTACGCGGTTATCACCTGTTTCAAAAGTATTGGTGAAGGTTCCTCCAACCATATACCCTTTGTTAGCATTAAACGTTTGTGTGCTTGAGGAATAGCCCCCTGGTGCAAAAGCATAGGCAGACCAAATATCCAATGTGAACTTCTTTGCTAACTTGATATCTTTGATTCTGATATCAGTAAAATTCATTATATGTGTTCCTCTATGACTTGTGTTTGTACCTGTTTCCATAAACTGTGCAACAGCGAGTTTTCCGAAAGGGAGTTTTATATTTTCAACTCCACCTCCGAGACCATCTACTTTCATGAAATACTTCCAATCATTTATATGAGCATCGAACTCTCTGTAATATCGTCTTCCTACCCAGTAGGTAATATCCTTTTCAAAGAGATTGTCCATTTTGATATAGGCTTCTGCGAGAAACATGCTGGTTGCTTCAAAACCTGTATCACCATTAGGATTTGTAGAAAAAGTCATGACGGAAGAAATGTTCTTGCTACCACCTACCATTTTATTGAGATGATGACCTACAAGAGTAAATTCAGTAAAAGTTGTACATTCATTTCCTAAGCGAAACTCATTACCCGGTGCTCCAGCATTGTTAAAGCATTCCTGTTTACCACCTTTTGAGTTCGTAGCTGATTGAGACCTAAAATAGCCTTTATATTCAAAGTCACCTTTTGTGAGAGCGTGAGCTTCCAAAGATGTTGTTAATAAGAAAATAAATGTAAGCGTACTCTTCATATTCTTTCCTTTCCTTAAAGCGTAGCTTATGCGTAGCGCGTCAGGAGTTTGTTTTTATTATCAATTCATAGTTACTAAATAAATATAGTGGTGAAAGTGTTTTTTTGGAAGGCTTCTAGGAAAAGTTTATATTAAATTAAGGCTCCACTTTGAGTGTGAAAATATGACAGAGTTCAATATTTCCTAAGACTTATACTTGATGTTTGTTGTCAATTTAATATCTTCATGGTTAACTTTTTACTCAATAATAGGAGTTCATTTGAAAAAGCTTTCTCTATCAATTTTAGCCGTTCTATTTACCTTAAATGCTAGTGCTACGATTGTGCAAATTCTGCATACAAATGATTTACACTCTTATTATGATCACACAATTATTGACGAAACTCGCGGAAGTTATTCTGCTCTAAAGACTAAGATGGATGAGCTCGAGGCCCGTGCTACCGCACAAGGAATAGCTACGTTACGTTTTGATGCAGGTGATTTTCTTGAAGGTAATATTTATTATATGGCCGATAATGGGAAGCGAAGCTTTAAACTGATGGATGAGATGGGTTACGATGCCGTCGCTGTGGGAAATCATGATTGGCTCATGGGTGGAAGTGATTTAAATAAACTTTTAAAGGAACAACCTCCATTATTTGAATACCTTGGTGCAAATTTTAAGGCCACCAATCCTCTTTATACCTCTATAAAAAAACATATAAAGCCTTACGCAACTTTTAGAATTGATGATTTAAAAATTGGAGTCATGGGGCTTACTACCAATGAGCTCTTTTACAAGTGGCGCTTCAATGGTGGAGTGATTAAAAAACCTGCTAAAGTAGGCGCCAAACTCTCTAAGAAAATGAAAGAGCACCATGGGCATGATTTTGTCATAGCTCTTACTCACGTGGGTATTAACGGTGATAAGAAGATAATCAAAAAGTCTTCTGACATTGATATGTTAATTGGAGGTCACTCTCATACTGCTATTATGAAGCCGTTGATGGTTAAAGATGCCAGTGGGATTAAGAGACCAGTTGTTCAAACAGGTGCCCATGCAAGGTTTCTTGGAAAAACTCTTCTTCGTCTTGAAAAAGGTAAACCTCTTGAAATTCTCGATTACAAACTCATTCCCATCTACACAGCAGATGAACGGGATGAAGAAATTGACCAATATATTCATGACACAAGAGAAATTTTAAATGATAAGTACGGTGAAGATTACCTACAAGAGGTGATGGGTTATTCTCATATAAAATTAAGAAATAGTGTCTCTAGACTAACTCCTTGGTCAAAGTTGATTACTGACGCCATCAAAGAATCTGTTGATGCTGATATTAGTTTTCATTCTCCAGGTTTTGGTGGAGCGAGCCTACCAAATGGTGAAATTACTAGAGAGATGATTTTTAACTCCTACCCCAGAGTTTTCGATCTTGAAAATAAATATGGTTGGCATGTTTATAAAGTTGATATTTTTGGTGTAGTCCTAAAATCTTTCATTAGACTCTTTCTAAAAGGACAATTTCCGGTAACTTTCTCAGGGGTTACATTTGATCTAATTGACGATCAAAATGAAATCATTGATATCAATGCAGCCATTGTAAGAAGGGATATCTCTACTGATCCTGATCATCCTCTAGGTGTCCTTGGACAATTTCTAGGCGTAGATAGTGACTTTAATGTGGTTAATATTAAAGTGAATGGAAAGAAGATTAAGCCCTATAGAAAGTATCGCGTATCAATGCCTGAGGGGATTGTAGTCGGCGGTTTTGGTATTAATGGATCAGTAAGACACCTACTTAGAAAAGTTTCAAGATCTGAAGTGACTATTTGGGATGCCGTGGCCAATAAGGTCAGAAGCGTAGGAGTCATTACTAAGAATTATGGTAAGGGAGATGGTTATCACCGTACGTCAGTGCTTCGTAAAAAGTTTGTGAAAGATATTAAAATTCCTTTTAGAAGAGAAATCCTCTAAGCTGCATTACTTTGCGCCTTTTCTAAAAGTTGCTGAAATTGATCGCTAAGGTCAGGAAAATCTTTCTTTGCTGAATCTACCATTTCTTCGATAATACCTATTTTCATATTACCGCTTATGAGTTTCTCTATCAGAATTTGATAAATTTCCGGTGCTTTGAATTCTGAGTTTAAGAGTTTTCTTCCCCTTTCAAGAGTTTGTGGAGTGAGAGACTCTCTTGCAAATATTTCAAATTGAAAAACTTCCAGAGCAATTTCATCTGTGTTCTCATTAGCATGATCATTTAAGAGTTTACTGGCCCCTTCTTTATCACCAATTAAAAGTAGCGATTCAGCTAGGCTTTTTAATATTTCAAATTTTCCATGCGCCATTTTTGCTGACTTTAGTATGGCCTTTTTTCCTTCATCGGGTCTGCTCGTTTTCACCATGAATCTGCCACAAATTGCTAGGCCGGCAGAAATAAATTGAGTGATTTTAAGAGAAGGGGTTTTAATGGTAGAAAATACCTTTGCATAATTCCAAATATCTTCATACTTTTCATTTTGAATACTAAGCTTAGTGAGGTCAGGAATTTTTTCTGGATTCATTGCATATTCATCAAGTATTCGTGAAGTCATATCATATTGATCTTTAAATCTTGATTGATGTTTATAGAGTTTTGCTAGCTCTTTTAAACTTAAGTAATGTTTAGTATTTTGATTTAAATTTTCAAGTAGCATCTCTTCTGCTTCTTTTTCATCATTATTAGAGATTAATATCTTAGCTATATAACAGTTTGAGAGAACGGGTGTCTTATTCATATCACTAGCACTTTTAAGAATTTGAAGGGCTCCCTCAACATCTCCTTGAACCATTTTTCCTTTAGCCTCTTCGATCATTTTGTTATAGGGATTGGGTTTATACTTCTTCTTTAAACCTAGTTTTATGATTTTCTCTAGAGAAGCTCCTGTGAAAGGTAGGGTAAGTATGCCATCAACTTCAGTATCTAGAACAACGGCCGATATCGATGGAGAGTTATCTTCACTAACTAAGAAAAAACCTGTGTTTAATCGATTTGGGATAGTTTCAATATGAAGATCCAAAAGGTCTAATCCTTTCTCTCCTTTATTGTCATCTCTTGTAAACACAATATCAGGTTTCTCATTAGCAATAAAATCCTTAGCATCTACAAATGTTTCTGGTACATAGATTTTATCCATATTTAAACCATAAACTATAAGCATTTTTTTAATTGATGTTCGATTCATACTGGCAGGCTCATAGATCACTGCAGATTTATTTCTAAACCAATCAACAATATGCTTGTTCTTCTTATCGTTCTTATCAAAACTCACTCAGCTTCTCCTGCTTCAATATAGTCTTGAATTGTGTCTTGGGCATGAGTGTAATCATTGTAAAATGATTTCCAGTTCTGAGGATCAAATTGAGTGAATTCTACTTCTATGTATTGTGTTTCTTCTTCATTTTCGATTTCTTTAATCTTACCTATGAGCTGTAAGCTTCCTTTAAAATTCTTATTTTTTATTTTCTTTAGTGTCTCTTTATTAAGCGGGGCTTTGTAGATATAGAGTGTCAGATTATGATTTGCCCCAAAGGACTTGGGAGGAACAGCAAGACAAATGCCCGTAAGTTTTATCTCACCAATAGTGATTTGTTTATAATTCATTATTTCAGTACCACTCGTATCGTTTTTTAGAACAATGGCATGCTTAACTTGCTCGAAGTCTTTTAGACGTAATAATTCACTAATGAGTTTAAACATAATCCTTCCTTTTATTAATTATCGGAAGAATCTATATGGAGAGTAATGCTATGGAGCTTTTTGAGGAAATATTAAGGTGCGAGAAATACCGCACCTTAAACAATAGATTTTATTATGCTTCGTGAGAATCTAGTATTTTTGTTGTCACTTCTTTTGGAGTAAGAGACATGAGAACACCAGGCTCAATTACATTCTTAGGCAATTGAGGAAAACTTGTAAGACTCTCGCTAAGAACTAAATTCTTATTCGCACTAACTTCGTCAACTTTTCCAACAGGAGTAAAGTGAGGGACAGTTGCTAGAACCTGTGGATGTTCATTTATTATGAGTTTAATTTCTTTTACCACTTCGATGAAAGCGTCTAGCTCAGCTTTTGAAAAAGACTCGGTAGGTTCAATCATCAGTCCGTAAACTTCTGGAAAGGCCACAGTAGGAGCATGTAAACCAAAGTCTAAGAAGAGCTTTCCAATCTTTGCAATGGCGGTGGACTTAGGAATACCGGCATTGATAATTTTTGAAAATTCATCATCAGTAATAGTTAAAATGAACTCGTGCATTCTTGGAACATCAACAGATCCTGGAGGAAGAGTAGGGTATGTATCTTTAAGCTTTTCATAGAGGTACTTGGCAGAGAGAACGGCCACTGCTGACATTCTTCTTACGCCTTCCCCTCCGAGCGCTTTTATATAAGTGTAACATCTTACTTTGTGAGCAAAGTTACCGTGGTGTCTGTGAAAGCTACCAATTGATTTCTTTGCTTTAAAAGTTGAGAACTTCTCACCATGTTTCTCTACCTGAATTCCTGGCATAAAATCCATCAGTCTTGTACTAACTCCAACAATAGCATCACCTGGGCCACCTCCACCGTGTGGAATACTCCAAGTTTTATGGAGATTATTATGGACTGCATCGACGCCCATTTTATCCAGATCAACCCAACCTGCAATAGCATTCATATTGGCTCCGTCCATATAGACAAGTCCGTCTACAGAATGAATAAGATCAGCTATTGCTTTAAAGTTAGTTTCAAATATTCCTGCAGTATTTGGATTGGTGATCATGATTCCAGCGATTCTCTCACTGTACTTTGCAACAACTTCTTGAAATCTTTCAAAATCAATTTCTCCATGGTCATTGGCCTCTAGAGTAATGATTCCATATTCAACTCCTGCTACTTTCTTTGTCTGGTATCCAGCCATTGTTGCAGTCGCAGGATTTGTTCCGTGAGCACTTTTTGGAATGAGAAGAATATTCTTTGTTTCTCCATTTCCTTTATCTTGATGATAAGCTTGGAATAATTTCAATCCAACTAGTTCGCCTTGAGCACCGGCCACTGGCTGAGTGATAATTCCTGGAAGCCCTGTAATGGATTTAAACATCTCTTGAGTTTCAAATAGAATCTCTAAGTTCGCTTGAACGTCTTCTTCTGGTGCTTGTGGGTGAGTGTCTGTGAATCCTGTAAGAGAAGCTGCGTAGTCATTGATGTAGGGATTATACTTCATTGTACAAGAACCTAGGGGATATATACTGTCGTCTGGAGAGACGTTCATTGTTCCTAGTTCAGTGTAAAAACTTTGTATTTCTTCTTGTGTAAACTCAGGAAGACCTACTGCTGATAGTCTTCTCAAAGTCTCTGGAATTTCTGGAAGATCGACTTCGCTATCATTACGATTGAGCTTTGAATCTAGAAATTCCATTAATTTATTTAAATCATCATCAGTTTGGATATCAGAAAAGCTTAGTTTTAATAGACTCTTACTATCGTGTCTCTTACTAATGTTGAGACCAATATGAATTCCAGCTTTTGAAGCTTCACTTATGAGTTGTTCTAAATTTCCTGTGAACTCAAAAGTTATTTCATTAAAGAAAGGTGTGTGTGGAAATGCTGGAGTTAACTCAGCATATTTACTCAATTCAATAAAGGCCTGAGTGGCCAATTCTCTACCGGCCATACAGGCTTCAGTCATTCCACTTTCACCACGACCGAGAATTCCTGCTCCAGCAGCAGTTGCTATGTATGATTGGTTAGAACAGATATTACTCGTGGCCTTCTCTCTTCTAATATGTTGCTCACGAGTTGAAAGTACCATGGCAAGGGCCGTCTTACCTTTGTCGTCTTTTCCTTTTCCAATAAATCTTCCTGCAGTAGACCTGATAGATAATTTATTTTTTTCGTTATAACGAATTCCAAAAATCCCTAGTCCTGGCCCGCCGTAGTTTGGTCCAATCGCCAGATGTTGTCCTTCACCTACGATCATATGAGCACCTTGGTCATTAGAACCATAAAGAGAAGGTTGAACAAGTCCCTCTGTCGCTAGTAGCATTGGATCAATTATAGCGATAGATTGAATTTCAGCATCGTAACAAAGGTCAGTTAAGGCATTTACATCTTCTAGTAGACCAAAGTTGTTAACCTGACAAAAAGCAAATCCAGATAGATCTTCTAGGTTGTCATTAATCATTTGTTTGGCAGCTTCAATATTAGTAAGACCTGTTTCTTGATCTAGCGGTAATATTAAAATTTCTAGATTTGTCTCTAATGATTGAGTTTTTAAAACTTCCATATCTCCAGGATGGACTCCTGCCGAGACAATAACAGTATTAGTTTTCTTCTTAATTCTAGTAGCTGTACTACAGGCCTCAAAGAGACAAGTTGCTCTCTCATAAAAAGAAGCGTTGATGGCCTCAAAACCTGTGAGCATAGAAATAGTGCTAGAGTACATCCACATAGTCCACAGTGTTCCTTGTGAGCGTTCTGGTTGGTAAGGAGTGTAAGCCGTCGTAAGTCCTCTAATGTCACAGACAAAAGGAACAATTGGGGGAACTTTATATTGTTGTAGACCATCTCCTAGAAAAGAAGTTTTTAAATTATTCTTCTTTGAGAGATTTTCAACGTCAGCAATGAGATCATCGTACTCTAGTCTGTCACCAAACTGAGGCTTTTGATCCATTAAGATTTCTTTCGGAATATGAGAGAATAGGTCTTGAAATGAGTTGATACCAACAGTATCCATCATTTCATTTATCTCTTGTTCAGTGGCTGTAATATAGTATGGTTTTAATTCTCTATCTAAATTTTCGGGATTGTAAGGTAAGTTTGATCTTCTAGTCATGAGGTCTCTTCCTATGGGCGATGTGTTTAAAAATTTATATACTCTTAATATCATGAAATATTTGACTTTATCTAGCTAAATTAACTGTTATAATAGGCTCATGCAAAGTTTAATGATTCATTCCAAAATCCCTATCGACCCTGTTATTCTAGAGATTCTCACACGAGTTTTTGACGTACAGCAGTGCTCTGAACCTTGTGACAGTGGACTCATTTATGATGAAGAAGGTTTGTTTTATAAATCCCTAGAAAGAGGCCACATTCAATTTTCATTTAGTGAATTGTGGCAGTCACATTCCAATAAAAAATATACAAATTCAAAAGAGCCTCTTGCTAAGGCCTTAGGAATTAAGAGGGCCGGTGAAACTCATGTGTGGGATTTAACTTGTGGCAGTGGAAAAGATTCAATTCTCATTTTAAAATTTGGCGCAAAAGTCACAGCTTTTGAAAGAAACCCCAGCGTTGCGGCCCTATTGCTTTTGGCGCAAACTGAGTTCGAATCAAAATCTTTTGAAGTTCATTATGGACAGGCCTCAAAACATCTTAAACTCTTGGCCATAAATCCTCCAGATGTTTTCTACTATGATCCTATGTATCCAGAAGAAGGTAAGAAGAAAACTGCACTTCCTAGAAAGGAGATGCAAGTGTTTCGAGAATTGGTAGGTAGAGATGAGGATATTGAGGATGTTTTTGATTGGGCAAAGAGAAGTGGCGTTAAGAGATTTGTCATTAAGAGGGGAGTGAAGTCGCCTACATTAAAGTCAAAACCCTCTTCGCAGTTCGTGGGGAAAACCGCTCGTTACGATCTCTACGTTTTTCCTTAAGCGGCCAGGGCCCTATTGTAGTGTTTCTTAGAGGCCTTAGATATCTTCTTAATAACTTTCTTCATTTGCAGCTTTTCCCAAATATTTTCGTATTCAAAATTAACCCCAATTCCGTCTTGATGATCAAAAGTATGTAAACTTACAACTCTTGCATCAAGTGAAATATGTTCATCCATAAAGCTTATATTTAATGTCACTGTTTGATTTTTCTCTAACAGCTTATGCTCAATCGTAAGAAATGCACCTGATTGCGAAATATTCAGAATCTCTGCATCTTTCAGTGCGTTATTAGAGTTGATACTATATGAACATGGAATTCGTAGGGAATATCTCTCACGATGTTCCCACCAACGCATGTCGCGGTCAAAGAATGGTTTTCGAATTTCAGGTAAGAGAAAGTAGATTATAATCGCTACATTACAACTCAATATAGCAAGGCTCGGCCACATGGGAGACTGACTAACATATGGCCAGGCAAAAGACTCGTAATTGATATGGGAATAAATACTATAACTTTGAACACCTACGAAAATTGGGTAACTCCATTTCTTTACTCCTAGTAAAGCAAGACCTCCAATAGGAAAGAGAAACCAAAATTCAAAAATGGCCCTTGCAGAATTTAAATGAGTAATATTTTCTACAATTTGTAAGAGAGGAAATCCCGTATCGGCCTTAAAATAGAGGATCTTAATTAAGGGTTCCACTAAGTGCATTAGGCTTAGGATAATAAATAAAAGAGGTCTATTCTTCATACTTCTCTCACTTTTAGAACTTGGTGCATGGAGTATAGCATTCAGCGAAATTAATTAAAAAGAGGTAAAATACGTTCAAAATGTTTACCTAAAAACACGTAATTATGGCCCCTGTGCCATGGCCAATGGGCACTAAAAAGAAGTAGAATACTCAGAAATATGTCGTGAGGAGTTTTAATGTTAGTGATAGTTTCACCCGCTAAAAAGTTAGATTTTGAAAGTGCTGCACCTGTAGATACACATGTAATGCCAAAATTCTTAACTAAGTCTAAGAAACTCATAAGTGATTTAAAGAAATGTACGCCTAGTGAAATTTCTAAACTTATGAAACTCTCTACAACCCTTACTGATTTGAATGTCGAGCGCTATAAGAAATTTAAAGCTCCTTTTACTTTGAAAAATGCCAAACAAGCTGTGTTTGCTTTTAAGGGTGATACCTATGTAGGTCTAGATGCGGAAACTCTTTCTACTTCGCAAATAAAGTACGCTCAGGACCACTTAAGAATTCTTTCTGGTCTCTATGGAATTCTCTCTCCACTTGAACTTATCCAGCCCTATAGATTAGAGATGGGGACTAGGTTCCCATGTAATGGAAATAAAAATCTCTATGAATATTGGAAAGAGGACTTAACCGCTGAAATCAATTCCCTTATAAAAAAAGAAGAAATTCTCTTAAATTGCGCTTCTGTTGAGTATTCTAGTGCCGTTGATTTTAAAAATGTTGCCGCTACAATTATCACTCCTGTTTTTAAACAACAGAAAGGTGATGAGTTTAAAGTTGTTGGTCTCTTTGCCAAACGAGCAAGGGGAATGATGGCGAGATTTGTTATAGAAAACAAGGTCACTACTGTTGCTGAACTTAAAAAATTCAAGATGGATGGTTATAAATTTAGTAAATCAATGTCTGAGAATAATGAGTTAGTTTTTACTAGATAAAATGCAAGACAATATGCACACCAAGAATTAGGTGTGCCAGATTTTTATAAATTTACTTTAGCCAAGGATGTGGACCGTATCCCATATACGGAGCCAGCTGTATCGCTACTATATAGATGAAGATCATGACGGTAAGATTTGGGATAATAAAAGTTGCTCTATAGCCAAATTCCTTTCTCTCTAGAAATTTTGTCAGTTTAATTTGTATTATAATCGCTGTTCCAATAAGTAGAACAAAGAAAACAAATCCAACAACAAGATTTAGAAAAATTGATTGAGCTTCATTTTCAACTTCTTCTTGTTTAACTACTTTCTGAACATTTACTGCTTTCTTGGGAGCCACCACTTCTACGATAGGCTGACTAAGAATTTGAGCTTTAACAGATTTCTTAATTATTTTTGTAGGTAGATAGAAGCGAGAAAAAGCTGGTCTAACTCCTTCTTTGAAGGCCTCAACTTTTAAATTGAGAGTCACTTTATCACCAAGAACAAATCCACCAGTGTCCATAGACTTGTTCCATGTTAAACCAAAATCCTTTCTATTCACAAGGGCAGAAGCCTTGAAGAAAATGGCCTTCTTAGATGTGTCCCAAGGATCGTTTCTCATTCCTTGATAGGTAATTTTAAAAGTAACTGGTTTAGTCACTCCAAGGAGAGTCATGAGTCCTTCTAGCTTAACTGGGCTAGATAACTTGTAATAAGTCTTAGTAGATTTAAAAGTTATTTGAGGAAATTTTTTCACATGAAAGAAATCTTTCTTTCTAATATGAGCATCTCTTTTTTGATTATCTGTATCAATACTCTTAGTTTGTATAACTAGCTCAACATTATTTAACTTCTTTGTCTTTTGGTCAAAATCAAAAGCACCGTCAAATTTATTGAAGCTACCTTCAACCTCTGAAATACCCATGTAATCTACGCTAAACCCCACACGAGAGTGTTGCCAATTTATGCGCCAATTAGTAGCTGTTATAGAGAAGGAAGAGAATAATAATATTACCAAGAGAATTTTTTTCATAAGGGTAGTATAGGCCCTTTTCTATTCTTGGTCTAGTTAAACAAGGAAATAAAAAAGTCCGGTAAAACAAAGGGTTGTACCGGACTTAATTAAATATATTTAAATTTATATGACTATTTCTTAGTTGTCTTTTTCTTTGCAACTTTCTTCTTTGCTACAGCTTTTTTAGCTACAACTTTCTTAGTTACTTTCTTCGTTACTTTTTTTGCGACTTTCTTTTTTGTCGTTGTTGCAGCAGTTGCTTTCTTTGCGACTTTCTTTTTTGTTGTTGTTGCAGCAGTTGCTTTCTTAGTGACTTTCTTTTTAGCTACAGTTGCTTTCTTTGCAACTTTTTTAGCAACCTTCTTCGTTGCTTTCTTTGTCACTTTATTCTTAGCATCAACAACAGCTTCTTCAACGGCCTCTTCGACTTGTTTTACAACTTTTTTTATAGTGCTCTTTGCCTTTTTAATGACAGGAGTTGAGATAATGTTTTCTCCGGCCTTCAGTTTGAGAGACTTGAGTTCATTAACTAATTGTCCGTAGAATCCAAGAATCTTCTTTTTTTGAATATTGATATTGTCGTAGCGAGTCTTGAAGATTTTAATCAATTCACCATGGCGCTCTTCGTTATATGTTTTTATTTGATCGAGTAGATCTTCGCACTTGCTTCTAAAATCATTCTTTTTTGAAGATGATTTCTTATTAAATTGTTCTTGTTTCTTTTTTAGGAATGCTGGAATACTCATGAATTACCTTTTTTTAAATTACTTAACTCCAAACTATTGTACTTATATTTATAGTTTTAGATATAGGACATTTTAACTATTCGTTTATATTCTGGCCACTATAATTAGCTCATTGTTTTCCTATGGTATTTTTTATGACAATGGTTAACTTTCTAGGTTATCATATGCCTTTAATTTAGATGATTTTTAATAAGGAATGGAAATGAAAAAGAACCATGTATATGGAATTGGAAACGCCCTAGTAGATATGGAGTTTGAAGTTGAGCCTAGTTACCTTGAGAAAATGAAGGTAGAGAAAGGTCTTATGACTTTAGTGGATCAAAATAGACAATCTGAGCTCTTAAATCACTTAGAAGGCATAACTCATTCAAGAAGTTGTGGTGGTTCTGCAGCAAATACAATTATTGCAGTAAGCCAATTTGGAGCTAAATCTTTCTATTCTTGTAAAGTCGCCAATGATGAAGTGGGTGAGTTTTATTATAAGGATTTAATCGGCAATGGTGTGTCGACTAATATGGGTGAGAAACGCGAAGAAGGCGTCACTGGAAAGTGTATGGTTTTCGTAACTCCTGATGCCGATAGGACTATGAATTCATTTCTAGGTATTACTGAAACGTTTTCTGAAAATGAGCTTGTTGAAAGTGAACTTACTGATTCGGAATGGCTATATATGGAGGGTTACCTTGTAACTTCTCCAACTGGAAAAGCTGCTGCTATTAAGGCGCGTGATATTGCACAAGCAAATGGTGTTAAAACTGCACTAACTTTCTCTGATCCAGGAATCGTCGGTTTCTTTAAAGATGGTTTCAAAGAAATGATTGGTGATAAGAAGCTAGATCTTTTATTTTGCAATGAGTCTGAAGCTATGAGTTATACAGATTCTGACAATGTAGATGAAGCGGCCACGAAACTTAAGAAATTAGCTAAGTCTTTCGCTATTACTTTAGGTCCTAAGGGAGCTATTGTTTTTGACGGTGAAAGAGAAATCGAAGTCGAAACAAATACAGTTAGTGCTGTTGATACTAACGGAGCAGGAGACCTTTTTGCTGGAGCTTTCCTCTACGGTATTACGAATGGTCTCTCTTATGGAGAAGCTGGAAAATTAGCTTGTCGTGCTTCAAGTAAGCTCGTGACTCAATTCGGAGCCAGACTTAAGCAAGAACAAGTAGACGATATAAAGAAAGAATTACTTTCATAATTTGGAGTTAGAGTAATGGAAAGAACTCTTATAAAGAAAATTTTTAAAGACGAATTAGTAGACCAAGAAGCCCTCATTAAAGGATGGGTTAGAAGTATAAGAAAATCAAAGAAATTTTCTTTTATGGTTGTTAATGATGGAACTTGCCAAGGAAGTTTACAGATCATCATTGATGCAGATTTAGAAAACTATGAAGAAGCTTCAACTCTTCTCATAGGTTCTTCAGTTGCAATCAAAGGAAACCTCGTACCTTCAGGTGGTAGGGGACAGAAAGTTGAAATGCAAGGTATGGCGGTAGAAATTATTGGAAAGAGTGACGATAGTTACCCTCTGCAAAAGAAAGCGACTTCACTTGAATTTCTCCGTGAGCAGGCCCATTTAAGAGTAAGAACAAATGCCTTTGGTGCTATTTTTAGAATTAGACATGAATTGGCCCAGGCCACTCATAAATTCTTTTCTGATAAAGGATTTTACTATTTAAATTCACCCATTGTATCTGCCGTAGACGGTGAGGGTGCTGGTGAAACTTTTAGAGTGACCACTTTGGACGCTAAGAACCCTCCGCTTACTGATAAAGGTGATGTAGATTTTTCAAAGGATTACTTTGGTAAAGACACTTCCCTCTGTGTAACAGGTCAATTAGAAGGAGAATGTTTCGCTTCAGGACTTGGTGCCATTTATACTTTCGGTCCAACTTTTAGAGCTGAAAATTCAAATACGCCTCGTCACCTTTCTGAATTTTGGATGATTGAGCCTGAGCTTGCTTTTGCAGACTTAGATGATGTGGCCCTGCTTGCTAGTGAGTATATTCAATATATGATAAAGCATGCGCTTGAGACTTGTGGTGAAGAACTAGAGTTTTTAGTTAATAGAAAGGGTGCTGAAGTAGAGGAAGGTCACTTAGAAATGCTAAAGCATGTAAGAGACACTCCATTTATAAAAATCACTTATACTGAGGCCATTGATATCCTAAATGCTTCTGGTCAGAAATTTCAATTCCCAACTGTTTGGGGAAATGAACTTCAGACAGAACACGAAAGATACTTAACTGAAAAGCATTATAAGGCCCCTGTTATTGTGACGGATTATCCATCTGATTGTAAGGCCTTCTACATGAAACAGAATGAAGATGGGAAAACTGTACGTGCAATGGATGTACTAGTGCCTGGTGTCGGCGAAATTATTGGTGGATCTCAAAGAGAAGAGAACTATGAAAAACTAGTGGCCAAGATGGACGCAGACAATATGGATAAAGATGGTTACTGGTGGTACTTAGATCTTAGAAAATACGGATCTGTTCCTCACGCTGGGTTTGGCCTAGGTTTTGAACGCGCCATTATGTATATCACTGGTATGTCTAATATTAGAGATGTCATACCATTTCCAAGAACAGTTAAGAACTGCGACTTTTAAGAAATTAATCAAATTAAAAGCAGGATTGTTAGTTGAAAATATATTCTATTTTCGACTGACCTTCTGCTGATTTGTTTAGATGAATATTTGCTGGAATTCTACTCGTGAGTTCTTTGATATGCGAAATAATCCCAATTTGTTTACCTCTTGATCTCACTGACATAAGAGCATTAAAAGCATCTTCGATACTATCTCTATCTAAACTTCCAAATCCCTCATCAATGAAGAAACAATCTATGTCGACCTGACCTCTAGTCATTTCCGCTAGAGTGAGTGCCATCGCTAAGGAGACAAGAAACGTCTCACCTCCAGAGAGTGTTGATACCTTTCTTTCTAGGGCACCATTCCAACTATCAATGATAAAGAAGTCATGTCCGTGTGTGCTTTCTTTTTGAATGAGTTTGTATCTTCCATCACAAATTTTACTAAGTTCAGTATTTGTACTGAGGATAAGTTGTTGCTCAATGAAGCCTAGAACGAAATTTCTAAACTCATCTTTATTCTTACCTAGAACTTCTGCTAAATTGTTAAGGCGACCATTTTCAGTATTTAACTTAGTTAGTTCGTCTTGATCTGCACCTTGTTCTTTTTCTTTAGATCTAAAGAGTTTTATTTTTTCAGTATTTCTCGTGATCTCATTTGAGTGGTCTTCTAGATTTGTCTTCGCTGCTTCTAGTTCGTGAATGATAAGATCACTATTTCCTTTTTCTAGAGCTGTAATAGTCTCAATTGTGTCAGGATAAGTTTTTAAACTTACAAGTTTAGAAAGGAGAATATTCGTCTCCTGATTTTTAAATTGAGCTGTGTTTTCTTTTTGTGCCTCAGTATTCAAATGACCAATGGAAGACATGAGTGAATTTTCAAGGGATTTCATTTGATCACTTATTGACTCTAAAGAGGTTAAAAGTCTTGCATGTTGCATCTCACTCTCTGATAGATTCTTTGCAATCTCTTTTAGCGCGACTTCTTTTTCTTCTCTCTGTGCTTCAAGGTTAGAGAGAGCGAGGGTAACATCCTCTCCTTCGGTAATCTTGAGCAATTCATCACTTTTCATTTTTATAGAGTCGTTAAATGCTACAAGTGTATTTTGATTCTCTGCGATTTTTCTTTCTTCATCAAAAGATTGCTTTTGTATACTAGTTAAGAGATCTCTGTTGTGCTCGATTTGTTTTACAATCTCTAAGAAATCTTTGGCCTGTTTAATGTTTTGTTTTAAAAGAGGTAGTGTGCCTTTTTCAAATTCAATATTGGTATATTTGAAAATTTGTTTAAGCTGATCAGAGATTACTGTTTCATTGTCAATTTTTAATTTCTCTAAGCTTTTTTGATTCTTATTTTTCTTAGAATAATTTTCTCTAAGGTCATCCATCTTTATAGAAATAAGTTCTATCTCTTTTGAGAGCTTACGTGATAATTGCTGGGCCTTTGCGAGTTTTTCTCTTTGTTTGTTGAGACTTTTGAATTTCTCTTTTAGAGCTTCGTCGTCTTTCAAATTCTCTGTGAGAGATAAGTATTTCTTATTCAACTCGATGAGTAATCCATCTGTTTTTTCTTTTAAATGTATATCCGTATGAATTTGTTGTGATATTTCTTTTTCAATATTTATTAACTTATCAAGCTCGTTTTGATCTGGGCCAGAGTTGAGATGGTTTAAAAGATTTTCTTTTATATCATCTAGATTAATCTCATCTACGCTCTGATGACAGAGATCACAGGACTTTTCCTGAATTGAATGGTCAATCATTTCAACTAGAAGTTGCTCTTTACCTTTGATTTTAAAAAAGCTTTGCGCCTTCTCTAGATCACTTTGAGCATTAACTAGCTTTTCTCTTTGCGTATCTATTTTCTCTGCTAGTCCACTATGTTTAATTGAATCAATTTCATTTTTGACTTCGTTTGATCTTTGCAATGTATTTTTTATGTGAGTAAGCGCTTCATTAACTTCTAAGTTCTCTAGCTCAATTCTTTTTAGATCTTTTTCGTAGGGGGCTTCATCTGAGATTTTGATTTCTTTCCCTAAAGATTCCATTGCATGTTGAGAATATTGTAATGAGAGTTTTTCTTTTTCTGTCGCTAAGCTCTTACCAGTACTCGTAATCTCATCAAGTTCTAGATTTAGCGTTTTGAGGTTTTCCTCATGAATATTGTTATTTTCAATGAGAGAATTACATGAAATGACCTTCTCTTCGATGAGTTCTAGTTCTGAAATTTCTAAATGAGAGAGTTTATTCTCTTCTTCAAGCAGTAGTTTTGTTTTATCAAGATCAATACTTAGCTCTAATTTCGTGGAGATAGTCTTGGAGAGCTCATTGATTATATTTTCACTAGAGGCAATTCCTGAGATCAATGCTTCTAGGTTTTTCTGGATATTTCCCAGATCATTTTTTAAAACAAGTGCTTTATTAAGTTCTTCTCTTTTGTTGTCGTAGTTTATTTTGAAAGTTTCAAACTCTGTAGATTTATTCTTATGTTCGATGGTGTATTTATTTCTCTCATCATTAGTAATGGCAATCTTGGTTTCATTTTCCCTAGTTTTAGCAAGGAATGTTATTCTCTTACTGGAAAATTCAATTATATCTTTAAGTTTTGTATATATAAGATCAAATGAGATTATGGATTTAGAGATTTCTTTTTTTTCTTTTTCAAGAACAGGAAGCATTTGTTCTGCTTCTATGATTTCTCCCTCAGTGTAGGGGAGGGCATGTTCTAATTTTACATTTAGTAAATTAATCTTCTGATTATATGTATTAATTTTCTCTCTTAAATTCTTATTCAATTCGGAGAGTTCATTTTCTGAATAGAGTCTTTCAAGAATTTTTCTTCTCTCAGAAAAATTTGAAACTAAGAATTTTGAAAATTGTCCTTGATTAAGAACAACAGATCTAGTGAATTGGTCAAAAGTAAGACCTATAATCTCTTCTATATTCTTATCTACTGCGATTTCGTTCTTAGTTATCACTCTTTGAGGAGTTGGCTTCTTGATCGCTTCCCCGTTCTTCTTAAGTATCTTTAGCGTCCACTGAGCACAATAATCATCGCCTTTGGTGCTAAAGTAGAGTTTAATATTGGCGTGTGTTGTTCCTAGAGTCACGAAGTCTTTACTGTCTAAATTCTTTTTATAATTTCTTCCATATAGGGCCAAACTAATGGCGGTGAGTATTGAACTCTTTCCTGAGCCTGTTGCTCCTGTTATGGCAAAGAGTTCACCTTCTTTTAAGATGTCTTCAAAATCAATTGAGTGTTTGCCACTCAAGCTAGTGATATTTTCAATCTCAATGGACTTAAGCCTCATCTAGATCTCCTCTCACTGATTCCAAAAGTGAATAGAAGTCTTCACGTAGGGGTCTTGGAACTTCCTCTGATTCAGGATATTTCTTCTTATAGTACATATCAAAGAGTTCTTCTGTTCGAAGTGATTTTTCGAGAAAATGCTCTTCTTCCTCTTTTTCAGAATTATCTATTACTATTGTTTGAAAAGAAAGCAGAGTTATTCCATTTTCAGAAAACTCCTCCCGCAACTTTTCAGCTAGCGAGGCGATAGGTTCGCTCGTTTTAACTTTCATTTCTAAATAGACTTTTATATCGCTTTGATCTTTCCAGCTTGAAATCACTTCATCTTTATATATGTCTAGATCTTGATAATTGCAATTCACCCTTAAAAGCTTATCAAATTGTTTAATCTCTATAAGCTCATTTGTTAGTTTCCCATTACTAATTTCAATCTGTGACATAGTCTTTGTTGTTGTTTCACTAAATCTAAAGGACATGGGTGAGCCACTATAGTGAATGATTGGAGTTTCTTTTCTTAAGGTTTGCGCTTTATGTATATGTCCGAGCGCTACATAGTCGAAGTCTTCTAAGATGGCCGTGGGAATGGAGTCTATTCCTGATAGGGAAAGACCTTGTTCTGAGCCAGATTCTTCATAACTTCCAAATAAGTGGTGGGCCATGAGAATTTTTTTTCCTGAGGCAGAGTCACTCATTATACTTAGACATTTTTCAATGACTGGTAGCAGGCCAAGCTCTGGGTCAATATCCCATTTCTTCCCAAGATTATAGAGCTCATGGGTTCTAAAGTAGGGAAGCATGACAATGGTTGTTGTCTCACCTGCTATAGTTACTTCTTTTAAGTAAGGTTCTATATTTCCTTTTATAAACTCAGTGAGGTTTCCTATAACATGAATACCACTAAGCTTTAGAAAAGGTGAGGGTGCCTCAAGAAAGTGAGAACTATCGTGATTTCCACCAATAATGAAAATTTGGATATGACTCTTTGTTGTTAATTCTTTTAAGAAGTTAAAGTAATGTTTAAGTGCTTCATTTGGGGGAGTGGGGACATCGAAGACATCTCCACTAATAAGCAGAATATCAACTTTGTTTGTAATAAGGTAGTCGCTTAACCAAGTTAGAAATAAATGTTGTTCGTCTATTCGACTGGCCCGATAGAGCTTTTTACCAAGGTGCCAGTCGCTAGTGTGAACTATTCTCATGAATCAGTTTTAGGTTTACTTTGAGGCTTTTTATTTCTGTTTCCAGATTTGTTAGCATTGGGATTGGGTTTATTTCCCTCTGTTTTATTTTGCCCTGCTGTAGCGCTCTTATTCTTGTTTCTATTTCTGTTTCTATTTCTATTTTGATTTCTATTTTGAGCGCCCTTCTCTCCATCTCTTCTAGGTTTTGCATGCTGAGGCTTCTTCTTTTCTATTTCGCCTTCAAGAGAGCTTATTTCATTGAGTTCTTTATTTATGTTATCGCTACCATCTTCTAAATCATCAATGAAGACTTCCTGAATTTCTTCGTCATGACCCTCATTGTATTTCTTTAAGAACTCTTCTGTTTTCTTTTGTTCTTCATCTGTGAGGCCAATTACTGTGCTTGTTTCATTGATGATATGTCTAAGGTCATTTGGAAATTTCCATTCTTTTGGAATTGTGTACTTCTCTTTATCATATTGATTGATGGCGTATCTTCGAATTAGACCCTTTTCTGTAATCATGTCGAATTGTTCAGCTAGAATATGTAACTTTTGAACTCTACCAATGTCACCATTTTTTACTTTTAAGAAGATTCCTTCTTTTGGAAGTTTCGTTCTCTTTTGTAGGTAAACTTCATCTTCATATTTAATACAACATTTAATTTGTCCGCAAATTCCATTTATACGACCTGGAATTAACGCCAAGTTTTGGTTCTTCGCCATTTTTATATTTACGCTACCGTAATTTTTTAAAAAGCTCGAACAACATGTCTGTAGTCCACAAACACCAACGGCCCCTATTGCCGCTGCACGATCTCTCACTGAAATTTGTCTTAATTCAATTCTCATTTTTAAGTCTGTTACGAGATCTTTAACTAAGTTTCTGAAATCAACTCTCGCTGGAGCATTGAAATAGAAGACAGCTTTCTTACCAAATTGAATAAATTCAACATGAGTTAAATTCATATCTAATTTATGAGTATCAATGAGTCTAATACAAAGTTTCTCAGCATGTTTTTCTTTTAAGTAGTAACTCTTTTGCTCTTCCATATCTTCTTCGGTGGCAATTTTGTTAATACTTTTTAGAGGTAACATATTCTTATCAAAAGGAATTTCGTAAGGAAAAGAATTTATATAACCTACGGTCATTCCACGGTCACTCATGGCCATGACTTTCTGCCCATACATGAATTTTCTTTTCCCAATGAGGAATGGAAAAGACTTAGCATTTCCAGGGAAGCGTACTCTCACTAGAGTAATGTTCTCGCCTGGCGTGAATTTAGCTGAGCTCTGACTGGAAGTGTTGTTACTCGAATCTGTAGTAGTAGTTGTAGCTTCAATCACTGGAGCCTTTACTTTATCTTCTTGGTTATTTTCTTCGCTATTTTCGTTTGCATTTTCTTGCATTATATAAATTCCAATTAAATTTAATCTGAATTACTATAGTCTTGAATTTTAAGGGATTTGTCTAGGTACAAGGCAGCTTATTTCGAAACAGTTAGGGACTGTAGTAAACCTGTGACTTTCTCTGGTGAATAATTATTGAAGGTTGAGGCCTTCTCATACCATTGCAGGGCGTCCATAAAGGATTGCTGAGCTTTATAGCCTAGGTCTGAGCTGGAGACATAATTAACGAGATGTTTAATAAAGTCCTTCTCTAGTGACTTATTATTTTTCAAGTACTCAAACAAAGGTGTTAAGTGTGATGAGTTTTTTTCAAAACACTCAATTGCTGCCACAAAATCTTCATCAAAGCCTGAGGCCTTAAAGTGTTGCGCCATATTTAGCGCTGCGCGTTCTTCATCTCCAACAAGTTTTGAATGAATTCTAAGATAAATAGCACGAGATGATATTGTGGGTAGAATTTCATGTCTAAAAGGATCAAGTAGAAGGATTGTTGTATTTTCCGCAGGTTCTTCTAGGGTCTTTAGGAGTTTATTAGCAAGTATTGTTGTAATGGAATGAGCATCATCAATAACTATGAAACGGTGAGATAACTCAAGTGCCTTAAAATTCTGAAATCTAAAGAATTCAGAGAAATGATCTTCTTTTACGCTATAGTTTTGATGAGGATCCTCTTTTCTAACAAAGAGAATGTCAGCATGGCCGTGTTCAAGTAATTCAATTGAGCTTTGAGCACTCATTGATTTTTCACTTTGAAGTACACGGCTAAGGAAATCTTGCGTCCAATCTTTAGTGAAATCTCGTGGATTTACTTCTGAAGGCGAAGGTTGAACTATATAAAAATGGGCCAATTTCTTATTGACCCAAAGTTGTACAAGCTTTTCTTTTAAATCTCTATTGCTCATCTTTTTTCATAATGAGTTCGTCTATCTCAGCTTTTATAGATTCAAAAACTTCATCTAGTCCTCTATTTCCGTCAATGACACATATTCTATCAGGAAATAACTCACAAGATGTTTCAAATCCAGTCACAAGATTTTCATAGAAATCTTTGCCACGGCTTTCGAAGTAGTCTTTTGGTGAGTTTCTGACTCTCTGTCTACCAAAAGAAGTATCAAGAGAGATTTTTAAATAGAATGTCTTATGTGGCATCAAGTTGAGCGGAAAAGTGCTGTGAATGCCCAGTATGGTCTCTATCCCTAGACCTCTTGCAATCCCTTGGTAGGCTATTGAAGAGTCGATGTAGCGATCATATATTATGATGGTACCAGGTACGTTGAGCTCTTTGAGTGTCACTTCAGTTAAGAGTTGTGCTCTTGATGAAGCGAAGAGATAGGCTTCTGAAATAGGTTCAAGCTCAGTCTTAGAATTTAATATGGCCTGTCTTAGCTTTTCGCCAAAAGGTGTCCCTCCTGGCTCTCTTAGAATGAGTACTCTAAATCCTTGGGACTCTAAGTATTCTTTGGCACTAATTATTTGAGTTGATTTACCTGCTCCCTCAATTCCCTCAAAACTTAGAAAGAATGATCCTGGAAATGCAGGTGACCTAAATTGTTGTAATAATTCTTTATTGATTGGATTCATGTATATATTTTTATCATGAAGAAACATGGGAAGTCACAGAAATTTAATAGGAAACGTAGAATTCCTGCTAGAACTCTACTTCTTGATCAAAAATCTCTTCTGACGCAGGTGATCTTTCACCTTCTTCATCATACTCATCACCAAACTCAGGGTCGATTGTTTCCTTACTAAGAGTCGAGCGAATAGGGTCTAGTTCAACTGGGTCCGATGCATCATCGTAGTAGAAGTCTGCGTTATCTTTTTTCATTAGAGCATTTTCTGAGAGTTTCTTTCTTTTTCCTGCTTGTCTAAAGGCTTTACTTCTTTTGAATGAAGTAGGTCTTGAATTTATTCTCGTATTTGAATTAAAGTTTGAAGGAGTTTTTGCTCTTGTTTTAGAAATGGGTTTCAATTTAATAGGCTCGATCCGCTTTGCTCTAACAGTCTTGCTAGTCTTTGTTTTCATTGTTTGTGTTTTTGGTTTATTGCTAGACCAGGTCGCTATGACAATTGTAATTCCAACGAGAGACATTACAAAGAGAATAGGCCACAAATAACTTCTAGAAGTTTCTTCTTGCTCAAACTCTTCAAATGGTAATTCTGAAGAAGTTTCCGTATGAGATTTCTCTTCAGTGGCCTTTGCTTTGGCCTTACCAATTTTTAAGTTTCCAATATAGGCGAGCCCTGCAATGAGATTAGTTTCCTCATCGTTAGAGGCATGAATTCTCTGAGTAGTTTTCAATGTTGAACTTTGAAATATTTGATCCTCAGGTAAACCTGGAAGTTCTTCATTTGACTTTAAGTTTCTTCTGTCAAACTCTTCGATGTTGAAGAGTTGTCCCCAGCTTCCACCATTATCAATGGACACTTCATCGGTCACAAGGACCTCATTGCTATCGAGCATACTACTAATTTCAAATGAATTATAGGGGCCGTGTTTTTGTCCTTCAATGAGTAGGTAGTAAGTCGTTTCTTCTGTGTCTAGAGTTTGTGTGGATATGAGTTGTGGTTTTCTTCTTTGAAATGCGGGATGATCAAAAAGAGATTCCCACTCTTCCGAGTCCATACTTTTTAAGCTTGTTTCTTCAACGAAGCTTGAAATGCTGTGGAGGAACTCTTTTATATCTTGTTGCCAAATTGGTCCGTAAACTTGATCGCCACATCGAACTTGATAAACTTCATTTAAGGGATACTGTCCAGATGAAACCTGCTCATCCGTTAAGAATAGTTCGTTAAACTCGGGCTGGTCATTAATTTGTACATTAGACATGGTCTCAATCCTTTTACAATTTATCCATTAACCTATCGGACCTAATTGCTTGGGACTTAATCTAATGCTTGAGGCATTCGCTTTCGGAAAAAAATGCCAAAAAAAAGACGACTATAATAGTCGTCTTTGATTATGAAATATGTATTTGTTTTCTAGAATACTGAGAAACTTGCACCAAGGGCCCAAGAGGCACTATTCCAAATGTCGTGAGCAAAGAATCTTTGATCAAAACCTTTGAAGATAGTTGAACCAACTTCAAGAGATAGAGAAACCTTTGGAAGAATTTGGTAAGAAGCATAAGCAGTTGCTGTCATGTCGTAGCTACTTCTAACTGTAGCGCCTTCATAGTCTTCACCTTGCTTAGGATTATGAGCAGAGAACCACTCTTCAGTGATACCAACAGCAAACTTATCATTAATTGAGTAAGACTGATCAGTAATTAGGTAGAAGTAACCTTGAGATACGTTCTTACTGTTATTTTTACGAATGTCTTTTGCGATATTAAACTTATTCCAAATTCCAAAACCGTTATCCCATGATTTTGTAAGTGTGATATGTGGTCTGATAAGTCCACGTCTATTAGCAAATTGCTCTCTGTACTGAGCATTTGGGTAATATCTGTAGTCGATTCCGGCACTTAAGTTGTAACCGTGATCTTTTTGGTTTCTAAGTCCAGATCTCTTGTAAGTGAGTTGAATTCTGTCCCAGTAACCGTAGTCTCCACCAGCACCGATTTTTTCACTTGTACTCATGTTTTCTTGTTCTTCATCAGAAATATTAATATTTTCTTTCATTGCATACTTTGTATAAAGACTAACTCTGTCTACGTCAGTTAGTGAATAACCTGTAGTTATTGAGTGAGACTGAGTGTAACCCGTGTACTCGTGAGCAGCATTTCTGCTTAATCCAAAAGAAGCAGAGTAAGAAAGACTTGCAGGTCCATCTTCTAATTGCTTGTAAAGATCAGATAAACTGTTTGATGATGTTGTTGTTGTTGTTTGAGTTGCAGTAGTTGCAGCTGTAGTTTCAGCAGCATTTGCACCCGTCATTGAAATAATCGCAACTAATGCGATAATCTTACTAAGATTCATATTCTCTCTCCTCTCTAAATTTTTCTTACTTTTTTATTGCCGAGGTAGTTTTGTCAAGATTGCGACCAAATATCAATAATTATTTACGAGAAAGGGCTTTCTTACGCGTCAATGTAAGAAAATGTAATATTCTGATAGTTTTTTTGGAGCAAAAGGGCCCCTTAAGTAATTGGATGACAGTTTGGCACCGTTTTGAGAGAATTTCCTCATGTTGTTCAATACTTACAAATTTCTACAGAAAATCATCATCATATTTCAATACCTTGTCTTTCCGCTTCTCTATATATTGAGACCATTTTTCTCCTTTTTAAGTAAGAGGGCTGACTTTGAAGCTAAGAATAGGTTTAACCCTTCGTTTAAATCAATCGGAAAAAGGGCGGACTATTGCTTTCATGTCTCCAGTGAAGGTGAACTTGAGCAGTGTTTAATTCTCATTGACGACTTTCTCGCCAAAGGGAAGTTGGTGGAACTTGTCTATACTTCGCCCTCTGTAGAGAGAAAGTGTCGCTTGTTAGATGAGACCCATCAAAATCTTCGCTCCTTTAGAATGCCACTTCTGTCTTTCCCCTTTTATTCATTTAGAAGGTGGGTGAGTGCTAAGACTCTCTTCATGTGTCGCTATGATTTCTTTAGCGAAATTATGCTCTACGGAGCTAGAGAGGATGTCTCTTTCTATCTCTTGTCGGCCACATTAAAAGGGAAAGATAATTTAGGAGCAGTGACAAAGCACTTCGCCCTAGGAAAATTTAATCTCTTTGATGGAATTTTCTGTGCCAGTCTAAAAGATGTTGAGAGGTTTAAAACTCTTGGAGTAGAGGGAGCTTTAGAAGAGTATGAATTTAGATTACTGCAAATTCATAATAGAGTTTCAAATAGTGAAGGAAAATTAAATGAAGTTCAGCTCATTAGGCCCTTCATTGAACTGCTAAAGTCTAGAGGTCCACAGAAGAATATTATCTTAGGTTCTGCTTGGCCTAATGAGATGCTGGTCTTTAAGAACGCAGAATTTATAGAAAAGATTAAATCTGGAGAGATCTTAGTTTGTATTGCTCCACATACGTTAGGTGAGGCGGCCATTGCTGAAATCGTCTCTAGTATTGAAGAAATAACTAAAGACGTTGGCATTCATCTCATAGGGGACACAGAGCTACCTAGCTCTCCGTGTATCTATATAAATCCAACTCCTGGTGTACTCTTAGAGTCGTTTAAATATTTTTCTCACTGCTTTATTGGTGGAGGACACGGAAGAAGTATTCACTCGGTTCTTGAGCCTTATTTGGCCGGAGGTATCGTTTACACTGGACCTAGAATTCATCGTTCAACGGAGTTTGACTTCATAGAAACTCATTCTTCGGACTGTGTGGTTGTGGTGAATGAGTTAGAAACTTTCTATCATCTCTTAACAAGTTATGACCGTGAAAAAGAACTTACCAAACGAGCTAGAATCGTAGACACTTATAAATTGAGATTCCTATCTTTAATGGATGAATTTAAATGTTAGAAAAAAATATAGATATGGCCTTGATAGGGCACAATTACTTATCCTACCTACTTAGTTTTGATTTACTGCTTAAGAATCAAAAAGTTCTCATTCTTGATGATGAAAGGCTAAAGTATGGCCCCCTCTTTGGAAAACAAATCTCTGAGTTAGAGCGAGTCTTTTTAAAAACTTGGGGTGAGGATAATAAACTCGAGCCATTCATAAATATCGATCGTTTTCTAACGACGACTCCTGTTTACTTCATGGTTGATAATGTAAGAGTCAAACTTGGGGCAACTCCTTTTGATAACCTTATAGAGCTTGCTAGAAAATTTCCTAAAATGTTTACAAATCTTGAGGGAGAGTTTTCCTTTAATTGGAGTTCTGAGTATCAAGCTGAGTTTAACGATTCGTTTCTTACCTTTTGCCATCGTATGGGGAGAAACGCCTGTCGCTTCAGTAGTCTACAGAACCTTTCTTATGATGCTTTTTTAAATCATTGCCCTGAGATCATTAAAAATGTTTTCTTAGATTTTAAAACCAGTATTCAGAAAATGATGAGTGAAGAAAATGAACATTGGATTTACAAGAGTTTCTTGTACGGGGCTAAAGGATTTTATCAAAGTCGTATGGCCTTAAATTCAAATGATCTTGAGCTCTTTCATCTCTTTCATTGTTTACTTTCTCCTTTTTATATTTTGAATGAGGCGAAGTTAAATGCTGAATTACTTCCAATATTCGAAAGACGTGGTGGACAATTAAAGAGAACACATGTGAGGGAGTGGAAGTTTTATAAGCAAAGTCCCTGGAGTTTAGAGCTTGCTAGTTATGAAGGCATTATTCATCCTTCGCGAGTTTCTCTGCTTGGTGGTATCCCTGAAAAATTACCTCTTAGCGTTTACCCAGATAATAAATGTTACAAGAATATTGTGACAAAAATTGCATTTAAAAATGAGAGTACTCTTTTAAAAGGGATTTCAGTACTTGTTAAAAATAATCGAATTGGGACAGATCACGCTCTTATTGTCATTAATAATTTTACAGAAGAAACTTACGTCCAACAATTTGTTTTAAAACGAAAAGGACAGAAAATCTCCTTTTTCAAAGAACCTTTACATAAATGGCTGGTTGACGATTTACATGAGCTCTTAGCTGGATCTTCTGATTTTGAGGTTTTGTCTGAACCAAAGTTTGGAGAGGAGGTCTTTGTGGCCGAAACTCTAAGTTTTCAAATTAGATCAAATCTACATCTTCCAAAGAAGATAAAAATTTATGATAGTGCCAACCCTCTTTATAAGAAGAAGTTAAATAACGTCTTCTACTTCGGTCCTTATAAAGACTCTCACTTAGGATTATTGACTGCCATGGTCGATATTAAGGAAGCTCAGCAATTTCTCTAGGATAGATTTACCCTTTGGCGCTATTACTTATAAAAACAGTATATAATGATTAAATGAGCCTCGTAAAAAATGAAAATGGACAGACTGCTGTTGAATACATTCTTCTGCTTGCAGTAATGGTTGCTATAATGACCTCCATTCTGGCCACAGTTCGTACTCGTATTCTTGGGGATTCTGCCAATTGTACTCCTGCTTCCAGATCAGTTATCTGTAATTTCGAAAGAACTCTTAATGTTCAAGACTTGAGACGTTTTACTATTAAGAGATAAGTCCTTAAGATTACGTCAAATAAATAGGATCACTTGTAACTATTACACGTTGCGTCATCAAATCTCCCTTTTTTCTCTCAGTTTGATATAAAGCTTATGAAATATGACTTTGTGCATTAAAAACACGAGAAATACCTTTTGGTATTTTCCAAGGAGAAAATTATGAAAACACGCCACAATCAAAAAGCACTTCTTATGCTGCTTTTAATGGGATTCTCACTTCAAGGGGCCAACGCTCAAGGTGACCCACTTTTAGAAGACACTCAGAGTATTTTAAATTCTGAGCAAATAAACATTGATGGAAACTTCAATGCTCCAAAACAACCAACTGCAGCTGATCGTATCGAAGCTATGAGAAAGAAGTTGGAAGAAAGAAATGAACAAATGGTTCAAAAGAAAATTGAAGATATGCGAATGAAAGAAGAAATGAGACTTGCTACTAAGCTAAATAAAGCTTTCAGTGGAAATATGGACTCAGTCAATATGACTCAAGCGGCACCTGTTAAGAAAGTCGTTGTAGCTCCAGTACCAGTAGTTAAAAAGAAGAAAGTTAAGAAAAATAAAGTGATCCCTTCTTTTGGTTTAATGGCCATTAGTGGTGAAAACGGATTAGATCTAGAGTCGAGTACAAACTTCAATCTTGCCATGGAAAATCAAGTGCACGAAAGAATTAGTATTGGTCTCTCAGTTGGTTATACAAAACTAGCGATCACAGATACTGCGAATCAGTATGCTGGAACTAATTATACTAATTACAATACTTTTAATAATGTATCCCCGTATTATAATACTGGTTATAACAATACTTACGGTCAAGGTAGAGAAATGGGTTATTCAAGATTAAGTCTTGAAGTGAATTCAAAAGTCTTTATCTCTGTTGAAAATACAATTAGACCATACGTAGGACTAGGACTTGGATACAATCGTCATGATTTAGGTTATGAAGACAATTCAGAGTACAACTTAGGAAATGTTCAGTTAGGTAACGAAGAGTTTTCTTCTTCATATGTGGCCGGATCAGTACTTGTTGGATCAGAAGTTCACTTCACTGAAACTCTAGGTGCAAACATTGAGTTTAAATATCAAAAAGGTCTTGGAGATTCGTTTAACACAACAAGCGCTTCTACCAATTCAAACCCAGATCAAGTTAGACTAGAAAACGTTGGTAGTGCTATCGAAAAAGCTAACAACATGAGTCTAAACGCTGGTCTTCTCATAAAATTCTAATAAGTTTTTTATACCGACCCGAAAAGGTCGGTTAAGATAAAAGGTTTTCTTCTCAATATAAAAAAGAGCAGTAAGGGTGTGGCGCCTTTTCTGCTTTTTTTTTCGTCTTATTCTCTTTCACTTTATACATTTTTGCTCTACAATTTTCGTGATAAAACACTTTATTACAAGCTTTTAGCTTATTACTAATTTGAAAATTAGAGGAGAAAAAATGGCCATGAAACCCGTATACATTATCGATGGCAAACGCTCACCTCATGCGAAGGCCGGTGCAGATCTTAAAGATGTAGATGCGCCTTTTTTGGGAGCTTATTTGGTTAGTCATATGATGGATAAAACATCCATTCCTTATGACGAAGTAGATGAAGTTATTTTTGGAAACACAGGAACACCTGCTAAGTATCCAAATATTTCTCGTGTTATTGCTCTTGAAGCAGGACTCGATAAGAAGACTTCGGCCTACTCTGTTCACAGAAACTGTGCCTCAGGTATGGAAGCTGTGTCTCAAGCTTTTTTAAAAATCGCAAGTGGAAGAAGTGATGTGATTATTGCTGGTGGTGTTGAGTGTATGTCTCAAATGCCACTTATCTACAACAAGGAAATGACTGAGCTCTTTGTGAGTGTCATGAAGTCAAAAACAGTTGCTGACAAAATTAAAGCTGTCAGTAGTTTTAGACCTCCATTTCTTTCACCTATAATTGCTATTGAGCAAGGTTTAACGGATCCATTTTGTGGATTAAATATGGGACAGACTGCTGAAGTCTTGGCCCGTGAATTTGATCTTACCCGCGAAATGCAAGATGAGTATGCCAATGCTTCTCATCATAAAGCGATAGCCGCGCAAAACGAGGGGAAATTTGAAGAAGAAATTGTTCCTATTCTCGTTGGTGAAAAATTAAATAAACTTCTGTCTAAGGATGTAGGCCCTAGAGGAAACTCTACCGTTGAAGGACTGGCCAAGATGAAGCCTTACTTTGAGAAGAGATCTGGGACGGTTACAGTTGGTAACTCTTGTCCTATCACTGATGGTGGATCTGCACTTATTTTTGCTAGTGAAGAAGCTGTTGCGAAATATAATCTTAAGCCTATTGCTAGAATTGTCGATTTTCACTTTCATGGACTTGAGCCAGAGAGAATGGGAATGGGTCCACTACTTGCCATGGACGGAGTTTTCAAAAGAACTGGTCTTGGACTAAAGGACATGGATCTTGTGGAGATTAACGAAGCCTTTGCGGCGCAGTTAATGGCCGTTACGGCCGCTGCAAAAGACAAAGACATTGCCGCTAGATTTGGTATGGATTCAGCTCTTGGAGAAATTCCTGCAGACAAGTTAAATGTTAATGGTGGTGCCATTGCTCTTGGACATCCTGTGGGTTCAACAGGTTCCAGATTACTTGTGACTCTTATGCATGAGTTAAGACGTAGGAAAGGTAAGTATGGTGTGGCCTCACTTTGTATCGGTGGCGGTCAAGGTGGTGCTTGTATTATTGAGAATTTGGTAAAGTAAGGTATATATGGAAACGAAGAGAATAAGTTTAGAATTGAAAGAAGACGTAGCTTATGTTGGTTTTGGATATAACTGCGATAAATCGATGACTACTTTAGATGAAGAAACGATCACTGAGCTTGGAAATATTTTGGATGAGCTCCATAAGAATAAGTCTCTAAAGGGTGTGGTTTTTTGGTCTCATAAAGACAGATGTTTTCTAGCAGGAGCAGATATTAATTTAATTGCTTCTATGAAGACAGAGAGCGATGGCGCATACGGTGCAGAAGCAGGACAAACTTTATTTAATAAAATTGAAGATTTAAAGTGTCCTACAGTAGCGGCCGTTCATGGTGTTTGTTTGGGCGGAGGGCTTGAGCTTTCTCTAGCTTGTACAAATATTATTGCCTCTGATGATAAAGGAACAATGATGGGTCTACCAGAAGTTAAACTTGGATTGATTCCAGGCTTTGGTGGGACTTATAGGCTTCCAAGAAAAGTAGGGCTTCCAAAATCTCTAGATCTCATTTTAACAGGTAAGATGCTCAAGGCAAAAAAGGCCAAGAGATTAGGTCTTGTTGCTGGAGTTTATCCAAAAGAAAGATTGAAGAGAATGGCCCTATTCCACTTTAAAGTTGATGAGAAAAAAGGTGGTCTTAAAGAATCGCTTGAACATATGGCGAGTGATAACTTCTTTGCTAAGAAAATTATTTTTCAAAAAGCGAGAGAAAGTGTTCTAAAGAAAACGAAAGGTTTCTACCAAGCACCACTTAAAATTCTAGATGTTATGGAAGCGGGAATCATGAAAGGAAGATCAGGTTATCTTTCTAGTGAATCCCAAGCTTTTGGAGAGTTGTGTGTAAGTGAGCAGAGTAAGAACTTACAGCATATTTTCTTTATGACTGAAAAAGCTAAAAAATACTCAGGTGTTACAGGTTCAAACGATCTTCCTAAGTTTAAAAAAGGTGCCGCTCTTGGAGCTGGTACAATGGGTGGTGGAATTGCGTGGCTCATGGCCAGCAATGGTATGGCGCCAATCATGAAAGACTTAACGACAGAAGCACTCGAATTAGGTTTTAAGCAATCATCATCAAACTTCATGGGACAAGTGAAGAGAAAGAAGATGACTTATGATGCCTTTGAAAGACAACAGAGATCTATTCAAGGACAATTAGGGTTTGAAGGATTTCAAAGAGTAGACTTGGTCATTGAGGCCATTGTTGAAAATATGAATATTAAGAAGAGTGTATTCAGTGAGCTAGAAGAGCATGTAAGAGATGACGCTGTTATCACTTCTAATACTTCTTCTCTCTCTGTTCAAGAGATGAGTACAGCTCTCTCTAAGCCTGAGCGTTTTGCAGGTCTACATTTCTTTAATCCAGTACACATGATGCCTCTTGTCGAAATTATCACTCACGATAAAGTAGCTCCTGAAACTGTTGAAGCTCTTTATAACTGGTGTATTAAAGCTAAGAAGACTCCTGTCGTTGTTAAAGATGGACCAGGTTTTCTTGTAAATAGAATCTTAATGCCATTCATGAATGAAGCAGGCTTTCTCTTAGAGGAAGGTGTGCCCATGAAAGATATTGAAGATGCTTGTTTGAATTTTGGAATGCCGATGGGACCATGTCGTCTACTTGATGAAGTAGGAATTGACGTTGGTGAAAAAGTGGCAAAAATTATTCACGACGGTCTTGGGGATAGAGTTAAGTCTTCACCTTTTTCTTCTAAATTAGTAGAGAAGAATTTCTTTGGAAAAAAGAATGGTAAAGGTTTCTACATTTACGATAAGAGAGGAAAGGTAGAGGGACCAAACGAAGAAGTTATGGCCATGTTACCTAAGACTAAGAAGAAAATGGATGAGACTGAGATTCAGTTAAGAATTTTCCTTCCTATGATTAATGAAGCGGCCACTGTGTTAGCTGATGGGATAGTGAACTCTGCGGCAGATATTGATTTAGGTTTAATCTTTGGAATAGGCTTTCCTCCATTTAGAGGTGGACTACTTAAGTATGCTGACTCTGAAGGTCTCGATAGACTTATAGGGGCCATGGAAGAGCGAGCTAAGTCAGTAGATGAGTCGAGATACACTCCATGTGAATACTTATTGAAGCTTGCTGCTGATAAGAAGAAGTTCTACGATATTTAACGTATGATACTTAATTTTTGTCTCTATTTTTTTAGTTATATCTTTAAAGCTCGAACAAGACAGCGATTGCTCTTTTTGGCAATCGTTGGACTGTTCATTTCGAGCTTTGCTCTCTTAGTACTACAAAGTACTATGGGAGGGCTTCAGAATAAACTCACGACTCGCTCTAAGACTGTTGACGGTAGTGCCGTTATTGAATTAGTCGCTATGGAGAATGAGGAAGTTGATAAACTCTTTAATGAGCTTATTAATCTTCAGTATAATCCAACTGTAGAATTCGAAATAGAACTTCTCCTTCGTCATATGAATTTTATAACACCTGTTGTTCTAAGAGGAATTGATCTAAAGAGAAGAATTCCGACTTTCCTCCAGGATCAGGACTTATCTAATGTAGTGCTGGGAACAGACTTGGCCTATAAAGTATCAATTATCCCCGGGGACGATGTTAGTTTCATTTCTCCCTCTCATGTTGATTCTCTCATGGATGATATTCCACGTTTAATCAATGTGACCGTTTCAAATATTGTCAGAACAGATGTGCCTGAAGTTGATATGTTCAATGCATGGGTGAGACTTCCTGTTGTACAAAATCTGGTTAGAAAGAGAGCAGTTAATAGAATTAGGCTGTATAAAGATGGTGACTTTACTGTTTTAAGAGAAGAAATTCTTTCTAAGTACGGCGATAGAGTAAGGCTTAAAACTTGGGCAGATAAGAATAAGAACCTTGTCTGGGCCTTAAAGTTAGAGAACCGAGTGATGTTATTTCTCTTCTCGGGAATGACTTTATTGGTTTCACTTTGTATTACTTCAGGCCTTATGATTTTCTTAGGTAAGGTTAAAGGTGATCTTGTCTCTTTTTGGATCCTAGGTGGATCTAAGAAGAAACTTGAATTTGCTATGAAAGTCTTTCTCAATATAACAACGCTTTCGAGTATCATTTTGGGGCTTGGTTTTGGTCTGGGCTTCCTAGCTCTTATGAAAATCTACGCGCCAAATATTATGCCCGATGTCTTTGTTGATCGTCAGATTCCCGTTCTGATAACAAGCAAAGGGCTCTTTATTTCCTTTATTATTCCTTACTGTATTTCTATCGCCTTTAGTTGGCTTGCTGTTTTTCAGTTTAAGAGAGACGAGAGTAGTTACTTAGATTACGTTCGCTCGATTGGTTAAATCTCTCAATATCTTAATTATTGATAAATACAATATTCGCACTATCAAAATATAATATATCCATGAAGTTTAAAATAATATTTATGGTATTAGTGCTGAGCTGTAACCTCTCTTATGGCAAGGTACTCTTTGTCTGCGATCCCTATCCTCCATTTACTTATGAAAGAGAGGGGAAGCTCCATAAAGGGGTAATTATTGAACTTTTAGCTGAAATTTTAATTGGTATTTCTGAGTATGAAACAAAGAGTATAGAGTGGCATACTGCCTTAAAGTTACTGGAAAAAGGTCGTGCCGATATAACAGGACCTCTTTTTAAAACCTTAGAGAGGTCAGAGTATTTGGTTTACACTGAACCTCTTTATTTAGAGAGGTTTTCTATTTGCTATCTTAGCGAAAACTCCGAGTCTAAATTTTCAAATATTACAAACATTGTAGAGCTCTATAATGAAAAAGTAGGTGTGGTTAAAGACTTTTATTATGGAGAAGAATTGAATGACGCTATTAGAAGAAATTATGTTAGGGCCGTTATTGTTAAATATGCCTCAACTAATTTAAAAATTCTTCTACGTGGGCGCGTGGATGCTGCCATATTTAATGAAACGGTTGTAAGAAACCTTATTTCCAGCAACCCTGACGTAGCCGGCAAGGTTGAGTGTAGTAGTGTTCCCATCGATCCTATGCAGCTTCATTTTGGCATCTCAAAGAAATCCGTTTTACTTGATGATCTTGATCTCATTAATGCAAGAATCCTAGATCTTAAATCTAAAAGTTATCTTAAGAAATTACGAGATAAGTATTCTCTAGACCGACTAAAGATCTCTAGGGGAGATCAATACATTACCGACTGATTCTCTATAATTTTTATTTTCTAAAATATGAGTTAGACTACATAGAAAATATATTGGAGTAGATAATGGAGAGTCTTTTTAACTTTTTTTCTGAAAGTGATTTCATGCCCCACGGGCATTGTTACTTGTGGAAGCCTAGTCTGGTTTGGCTACACGTCATTTCTGATTTCTTATTATTTCTTAGTTTTGAAATAATCCTAGTGATTTTAATGGTCATTGTCATGAAGTCGAGAAAGAAGATTCCCTTTGATTGGGCGATTACAGTAATAGCGAGTTTATTTCTATTTTGCGGCTTCACGCATCTCATGGAGGTTTGGAACCTCTGGCACTCTAATTATTGGTTAGGAGGAGTTTTGAAGGCCCTCACGGCCACGGCATCTGTGTTGTCAGTAGCAGTAATCATTCCCATTATTCCTGCCATACTAAAATTGCCTACTCCCACTGAGTTAATGGAAATTAATAAAAAATTAAAAGAAGCTTTAGAACAAAAAGAAAGACTCCAGAAGTCACTTATTTCTCAGGAGAAATTAGCTTCCCTTGGGACAGTGGCCGCAGGTATTGCCCATGAAATAAAAAACCCTATCAATCTCATGATTAATTCAGCTGATTATATAAAGGATTTCATGGAGGGAGATCTCTTGATTCATAAGGATATATTGTTGAAAGAAATTCAATTAGATAAGAAGAAAGATTTTGAGGAAGATCTAGATGAGGCGATTCACGGGTGTAGCATAATTACCAACAATGGAAAAAGAGCGGATGCCATAATTAAAAATATGCTGGCACAAACTCGCTCCGGAAAAGTGACTTTTAAACTATGTAATTTAAAAGATCTCGTAACTGAATATCTTAATTTATCTTTCCATTCTGCCAGAGTGAAATATGTTATGGATGTAAAAACTGATCTTACGTTGGTTAATATTGGAGAAATGGATTTAATAGCAGTGGATATTGGTAGGGCCTTAACAAATATCTTTGATAATAGTTTTTACGCTCTTAAAAAGAAGAAGAATGACTTAGGTGAACACTTTAAACCAAAGCTTAAAGTAGAATTAACACTTAAAGATCAAACTCATGCCTGTTTAAAAATTCATGATAATGGCTCAGGGATTCCTGATGATATTTTTGATCGTGTCTTAGAGCCCTTCTATACCACTAAGAGAGCGGGCGAAGGCGCCGGACTGGGACTTTCTATGGTCAATGATATTATAAAGTCTCATGAGGGAGAGTTTCTCTTTGATTCGAAAATTCATGACTTTACTGAAGTCACAATTCTCTTACCACTTAAAATGAAGGGGAGGAACTCTTAATGACTGATATAATTAATATAGCCCTTGTTGATGATGAGGTTGAAGTATTCAATCTGTTTAAAATGCATTTTCGAAAAGAAATTCGCTCTGGATTGTATAATTTTTTCTTTTTTGAAAATGGAGAAGAATGTTATGAATTCTTAGAAAGAAATAAAGATGAAGTTGAAATCCTACTCATTCTCTCAGATGTAAATATGCCCGTAATGGATGGTCTCACTCTCTTGACATTAGTGCACAATAACTACGGCTACGTTAAAGTCTTTATGATCACGGCTTATGAGACAGAAGAATTAGTAAGTAAAGCAAATGAATTAGGGGCCACTGGTTTTCTTAGTAAGCCCCTTGATTTTAATCAACTGAAGAAGCAGATTAAAGAAATTGGTTTTGTTTAGAGATTTAATTTAATAAGTGAGATGAGGACTTTAATTTGCGAACTCTTGGCCTTTCCAAAAATAGTGTAGATATTTTCTCCCTTTTTATTAAAGAGCAGAATGTTACTGGAGTCATCTTTTAGACTCCACTTTTTTAGAAGTGACTTAGTTAAATCTTTTACATAAAGCGTGTCTGGATATTCCTTCTGTTTTTCTTTTAAGGCACTGTCTAGAGCAAAGTTTGGAAGCCATGTGGCCTTCATATTTATTACGGCTACTGCCGCGTACTTATCAAGAGGGAAGTTTTCTTTCTTTATGGCCTGAGAGGCCTCTTCATTGAGATCTTTTTCATCGGGGTCAACGTAGAAGAGCACATGAACTTTTCCTTTCATCTCACTAGTTGACCAAGCTGAGCCATCTAACCTTCCACCGTCTTTATCTGCAATCTTTACAGTGGGAAGAATATTGGCCGCCTGTAAATTAATGAGAAGAAGTGAACATAGAATGATTTTTTTCATGATTGCTCCAAATAAGTTTAACTTGTAAATAAATAGAATTACCGCTTTAATACTACCATGTGTTTCAGTGTCCAAGTAGAAAGAGATTTAAGAAAATTATCAAAACTTCTAAATGCGAAGATAGATGCACAGGCCTTTGATAAGTTCTTAAAATCAAAAGAACAAGATCCCCAATCTTTTAAAGCACCTGACGTTGAAAATAGAATTTACCCGAATTACTACGCTCCAGTGGTGATTCTAGAAAATGGTATTCGTACCATTACACCCATGCGCTATCAATTGTTGCCTAGTTTTTGTAAAGAAACTAAGTACACGAGAATTAATGAGAAAACGGGAAGAAAGAATCTAGTTAAATCTTATAACGCGAGATTAGATGCTCTTGAATCAAGACATGCTTGGAAGGGGAATTTCTTAAATCATCATGTACTCATTCCTTTTAGAAAATTCTATGAGTACATTCCAAGAAAGAGTAAAGTTGAGGTGGCAGCATTCTACCAAGAGGGAGAGGAGCTCATGCTTGCCGCTGGACTCTTTGATCGTTGGCAGAGTGTTGATGGCAGTGAAACTTTGAATTCCTTCGCCATTATTACTGATGATCCTCCAAGGGAAGTCTTGGCCGCTGGTCACGACCGTTGTCCTATTCTTTTAAAGAATGAAAATATTGATACTTGGTTGGATTCTCAAAAACTAGACTCAGAGACTGCCTACAATATACTGAAGGAGCCACGTGAGGGTCTCTTTAAATACGATTTCTTAAAATAATAGGTTTAGACTTTAAAAGTAGTGCTCTTAGTAAATAGATACTCATGCAAGAGACAAAAGCACTAGTTCCAATCGCTCCGCCATAACCGTAAGTATGGGGTCTTATAAAGAAGAAAATCAGAGCGAGAATAAGGCCACCAATAGTAATCATAATCCTATTATACTTAGTGGCACAAACTGTTCCTACAAAGGCCCCTCCAAAAATTAACCCTTCATAGTTAGCTAGTCCTGCTAGTGGGGATGAGGAATGAATGGAGTAGAGAATAGCTGTTGTGACTAGCGTGTAAATGGCCGAAGCGCGAACGGCCCCAATATTTCTTTTTTTCGAAAATTCATGTGTCACTAATGCTGAAATACAGGCAATACTGGCATAGATTAGAAAGTCCATAAATTCCTCTTAGTAATGAGAAAGAGAAGAAATGTCACAAAGGCCATACTTCCAAACTTTCCTCCATGACCCTTAAAGTGCGGAACGCACAGTAGATAAACTAGGGAGCCAATGGCTGAGATCACTATGAAGCCTGTTAGAGTATTTAAATATTCCGCAGAACACATGCCTGCAAATGAGCCACAGTAAATGGCGTCGTAAATGCTCGACTTATTGAGCTTAGAAGGAAGGGGAATAAGTGTACCCAAGAGTCCCACAATAGCGGAGGAGACAACTGGAGAGAGTCCTAGCAGGTCTCTAACCATGAAGCAGCCGTAACAACCGATGAAGAAAGCTATAAATTTAAGGGAGTACCTCTTTAATGTCATAGGAGCAGTATAGCCGATAATAGATCGTTTTACTGCCTTGAATTTTTGCCTGCTATTATGAAAATACATATCATAACCTATTGATTTCACATAAGACTCTTGTGTGAAATTAGTATATGGCCGAGAATGCATAAAGCACTATTTTAGAGGAAAGTTATTTATGAAACCACTCACAAGCTTAATTCTCACTGGTATTCTCTCTCTTATTTTTCTTGGTCCGCGCTCTCTTGCTGACGAATCGATAGGTACAGAGTCTTTAGAACAATTCAATCATAAAATAATTAGATAGTTCTTATCAATATAATATAATTTACCTGTCATGGCCTTTGTCATATATATCACACACTTTAAAAATTAACGTGTGGAGATATAATGAAAAAATTCTTAATGATCATTTCTTTAGTTTTAATGAGTAGCACTAATGCTGCTGAATTCTTATCTAGTACAGAGCAAGCTACAGTTCTTGAAGAAATTGATAATATCTGCGGAGACACTTGGTGTGAGGGAGATTTCGATTTTTCTTTTAACGAAATTAAATGTGACTCTGAGTCTTCGGTTTGTGAAATAGAAATGGAGCTTTTTGAAGGTTGCTATGAGGAAGATGAATCTCTTTGTAATGAAACTATCTACTCAGGAACTTGCTCTATTGGAAAGTTAGCTAAGTATTCTGACTTAGTAGATGAGTCTAGGAGATGGAGAAGTTTAAATGATGATTTCTACTTTAGACTTAGTGACTGTATTACGGAATTAGAAGAAGAAGCTTATAGTATTTTTGATTTCTAAATAATTCTTAAAAATCACCTTCTACAATTTCTTGCAGAAGGTGATAACTCTAGAGAGAACTTTCTACTTTTACACACTCACTTATAGGGAGCTCTCCAATACTTTTTACTCTTTGATGTTTAAACTCTATTCCTCGCACCATTGTCACAACATTTTCTTTTAAAGTTCTTGTACAAATCTCTTCTCGAATATTAAATTCTTCAGTTAAAAAGACTCTCACAGAAATTCTCTCTTCTGGTTTTTCAGCATCAATTAATACATCAGGAATCGAGTTGTTTGGCAAAGAAAGATCAGGTAGTGATCCAGGAGTTATCGCAGGGAATTGTAAGAAAGCTGAACAGCTCATTCTCCCGGCCGTGACACAAGGCCCTCTTCCGTCTGTATTGCTATGATCAAATATGGCATTCCACTTTAATGAGGGAACGGTAATTTTAAGTTCTGCTGATCCATAACCCAAAGCTGAACATCGTACAGTACTCCTGTCGAGCTTGATTGTAGTCTCATGAGTTCTGTCTTTAATTATTCGGCTAAAGTTATTCGCCTGAGTTGTCACTATTGTTACTGCTAGAATTGCGATCATTTTTAATAAGTTATTCATTTTTCTCTCCATTGTTATTCGGTTGCAACTAACTTAGCGCAGTGGATAGATAAATAAAAATTAGATAAACTTAGTAGTGTGATAAAAAATATTAATAGATGAGTGTTTTTCTTAATAAATTAAACTTATTTGTCGTTTCGTGTAATTTCCTTATAATAGAATGCTAAGGGAGAAATTATGCGTACTAATATACTTATTTCATTTTCAATGCTTTGTTTCGTATTTGCAGCTAACGCTGGAACTTTAGATAAAATTAAGAAGAAGGGACATGTTTCCTGTGGTGTTAGCCAAGGGTTAGCAGGTTTTTCTGCTCCAGATGGTTTAGGAGTTTGGAATGGTATCGATGTAGACATTTGTCGCGCTCTCGCTGCTGCTATCTTTAAAGATCCAAAGAAAGTAAAGTTCGTCTCTCTCAGTGCTCAGCAGAGATTTACTGCTCTGCAATCAGGTGAGATTGATATTTTAAGCCGAAACACTACCAACACACTTTCAAGAGATACTTCACTAGGGCTAAATTTTGCTCCAGTCATTTACTATGATGGGCAAGGCTTCATGGTGAGAAAGAAAGATGGTATAAAAAGTGCAAAAGATTTAAGTGGCGCTAGCGTATGTACCCAACAGGGAACAACCACTGAGCTTAATCTGGCTGACTATTTCAGGGCCAATAGAATGAAGCTTAAACCAGTAGTCTTTGAGAGTAATGACGAAGTGACACAGGCCTTCTTGAAGGGAAGATGTGATGCCTTAACTACGGATGCTTCAGGACTAGCATCTGAGAGATCAAAAGTTAAAAATCCCAATGACTATATTATCCTTCCTGAAATTATTTCTAAGGAACCACTGGCCCCTGCTGTAAGACATGGTGATGACAAGTGGTTGGATGTTGTGACTTGGACAGTGAACGCTCTTTTAACAGCTGAGGAACTAGGGATTTCTTCTAAGAACATAGATAGTTTTAAGAAGACCCGTGATCCAAAAATTGCAAGATTCATTGGAAAAACTATTGGCAATGGTAAAGCTCTAGGTCTAGATGAAAAATGGGCCTATTACATTATTAAAACTGTAGGGAACTATAGCGAGATTTTTGAGCGCCATGTAGGAAAGGATAGTCCACTTAAATTAGAAAGAGGTCTGAACGCTCTTTGGAATAAAGGCGGTATCATGTATTCATCTCCTATGCGCTAGGTTCGGATGAACTTCCTAAAGAGTGAAAAGAATAGAGAGTATCTCTGGCAAGTCCTATTTACTCTCTCTATCATAGCTTTCTTTACTTTCATTTTAAGAAACACTCAATCGGCCCTTGATAAACAAGGGATTGCTTCGGGCTTTTCTTTTCTCTCTCAGGAAGCAGGTTTTGAAATTGGAGAGTCTATTATTGACTTCTTCTCCGACGATACTTATCAATTGGCACTACTCTCAGGTTTTTTAAATACTGTTAAGGTGGCCTTCATTGGTAATATCTTGGCACTTGCTCTTGGATTTATCGTAGGAGTTACAAGCCTCTCTGATAATTATCTCGTGGCGAAACTTTCAAAATTCTACGTGGAGTCTATTAGAAATATTCCTCTTATACTGCAACTCTTTTTCTGGTATTCAATCTTTACTGAAGTCTTTCCTTCTGTGCGCTCTGCCTTAAACCCTATAGGTGGTGTTTATCTCTCTAATAGAGGGTTGTATCTAGTCTCTTTTTCAGATCATTGGTTCTTTAATATACTTCCTCTTATAGGGATACTTTCCGTTGTGGCCTTTTTCTTCTTTAAGAAGAGATCGATTAAGTCATTGGAGAGAACAGGAGTTGCGAGAAAAATATTTCTTCCAACGCTACTCTTCTTTATTTTAGTAAGCTTTGCGCTGTGGTTAGTGGCAGGACTTCCACGTGAATTGTCTTGGCCTACACTAGCTGGATTTAATTTTGAAGGAGGGGTTCATCTCTCGCCCGAGTTCTCATCCCTTCTCATAGGTCTAGTACTTTACACGAGTGCCTTTAACGCTGAAATAGTACGTGCAGGAATTCTCTCTGTTGATCATGGTCAATGGGAAGCTGCCAGTTCATTAGGTTTAAATAAAAATCAAACACTGTCACTGATTGTGATTCCCCAAGCTTTGCGAGTGGCCATCCCACCACTTATTAGTCAGGTTTTGAACCTGACCAAGAATAGCTCTCTAGCTGTGGCGATTGGTTACCCAGACTTTGTCTCTGTGGCCAATACATCGCTCAATATTACAGGGCAAGCGGTGGAACTTGTTTTGCTTATTATGCTTGTTTATCTTTCTATAAGTTTATCAACCTCTCTTGTCATGAATATCTATAATAGATCCGTGACTCTGAAGGAGAGGTAGTTATGTTTAAGTCAAAGGCCTTAAGAACTTGGTGCCACAAGAATCTCTTCAATTCAAAAATGAATTCATTTCTCTCTGTGGTGATCGTTGTTATTCTTTTTAAATTTTTGAGTTACTTCTACGCTTGGTTTGTGACCAATGCCGTATGGATAGGAGATGCAGCTGCTTGTAGAGAGGCCAGTGGAGCTTGTGTCGTTTTTATTAAAGAGAAGTATAACTTTATTCTCTTTGGTTTCTATCCACGAGCAGAGATCTATAGACCCATTCTCTGCATTGTCTTACTCTTAAGTCTTGTTATTTACTCTAGTTATGAAAAAAATTGGAAAAAGTGTACTCTCATTCTTTGGGCGCTACTCTTCTTAGTTTCAACTATTCTCATGGGAGGAGGAATCTTCTCTCTACCAATTGTTGAGAGTGATCAGTGGGGAGGACTGCCTCTGACTCTTATTCTCTCTGTGGTAGGAATATTTGTCAGTTATCCTCTAGGTATTGTCTTGGCCCTAGGGCGCAGATCTAAGATGCCCATCATTAGAATATTTTCTACCTGTTATATTGAGCTCATTAGAGGCGTTCCTATGATCTCACTTCTCTTTATGAGTTCAGTAATGTTTCCACTCTTTCTGCCTGAAGGAGTGGTGATTGATAAGATCATACGTGCTCAAATTGCTATCATTATGTTTGTCTGTGCCTATATGGCGGAGGTCGTGAGAGGTGGATTACAGGCCATTCCTAGAGGGCAATATGAAGCGGCCGAGGCCTTAGGTCTAAATTATTTTCAAACTATGCGATTAGTGATTCTTCCTCAGGCCTTAAAGGTCGTCATCCCTCCCACAGTGAATACCGTCATAGGAATGTTTAAAGATACTTCTCTAGTGATCATTATCGCATTATTTGATTTGATGAGTACTATGAAGACAGCGCTTAAGGATCCTGAGTGGCTAGGTTTTAACGTTGAAGGATATATTTTTATAGCTCTCATATATTTTATGTTTTGCTTTTCAATGGGGAAGTATTCCAGAACTCTTGAAAAGAAATTCAATCGTAAAGGAACACTCACATGAATCAAGTCATAGAAATAAAAAACCTCTCAAAGTGGTTTGATGATTTTCAAGTTTTAAAAGATATTAATCTCAACGTGAAAAAAGGTGAGAAGATTGTTATCTGTGGTCCTTCTGGTTCTGGAAAGTCCACTCTCATTAGATGTGTCAATCGACTGGAAGTTCATCAAGAGGGAAGTGTTCGAGTTAATGGAATTGAGCTGACTGATAATGTTGAAGTTATAGAAAGTACGCGTAAAGTTGTGGGTATGGTCTTTCAACATTTTAACCTCTTTCCTCATTTAACAATTCTTGAGAATTTAACTCTCGCACCTATGTGGGCGAAGAAGTTAAATAAGAACGAGGCGCTAGAAATTGCAAATAAGTACCTAGATATTGTACAAATTGCAGATCAGGCGCATAAGTATCCAGGACAGTTAAGTGGTGGTCAAAAACAAAGGGTCGCAATAGCTAGAAGCTTATGTTTGAAACCAGAAATTATGCTCTTTGATGAACCCACTAGTGCACTTGATCCAGAAATGGTTAAAGAGGTTCTAGATGTAATGACGAAATTGGCAGAAGAGGGAATGACGATGATTTGTGTGACTCATGAAATGGGTTTTGCAAAGCAAGTTGCTGATCGCATGGTTTTCATGGATGAAGGAAAAATAGTTGAAGAATCTAGTCCAGAAGAATTCTTTAATAATCCCAAGAGTGAGAGAACAAAGAAATTTCTCAACCAAATTCTTCACTAGTTTATGCTTCTGAAGTTGTGGGATCAATAATATTCTTAACTTCTGATATTTGGTTTGCTGGGAAATCTCCCTTTTTTGCATGTTCTTCAATCAATTGTTTATTGTCCGCAATGTAGACACAATAAACTTTATCTTCTGTTACATAACTCTCTACCCATTGAATTCTGGGTCCCATCTCTTGTAATACTTCACAAGATTTCTCGGAAATTCCGTGTAATTCTTGTTGTGTCAGATTTCCTGCACCAGGAATTTCTCTTTCAATGACATACTTTGGCATAATCAATCTCCTTAAAAGTTGTAAGGTTCAAATATAATATTGTTAGAAATTATCTCCACTAAATTTAACTTTAATATTGCTACTTTTTCTTAAAGGATGGGAGTTCTCTGTCGAATGGATAAGTAATCATTTAACCAAGGAAATACTATGCCGGATAAAGTCTATAAGAAAGTTGAACTCGTTGGGGCCAGTAATGTTTCGATTGAAAAGGCCATTGAAGCTGCTTATGAAAAGGCATCGAAATCTATTCATAATTTAAGATGGTTTGAAGTGCAAGAAGTTAGAGGGAATTTTGATGGAGGAAAACCTTTATATCAAGTAACTCTCAAAGCTGGTTTCAGACTTGATGGAGAGTAGTTTTCTAAATAAAAGAGACCCAAATACCTGGGTCTCTTTTTATAAGACTATTTAACTTTAAATCCCTTAAGTGAAGCAAAAGCATTATTCTTAAGTGGCGCAGCTTGTTTCTGAGGCATCTTAGCTGCTGACTTTCTAGGACCTGAATCATAATTTGATTTAAATTCAGCTTTCCCATCGTCACTCTTGCAACTTAGAGAAATTCTCCCTCTTTCAAGATCAACATCTTTCACTCTAACTTTTAGTTCCTGCCCTACTTTTAATTCTTCAAGAGGATTATCAACAAACTTATCAGCAATTTGCGACACGTGAAGTAGACCATTTTCCTTAATTCCAATATCTACAAAAGCACCAAATTGAGTAATATTAGTCACTATCCCTGGATACCACTCATCAACTTTTAAATGTCCAATTTTTGAAATATCTTTTCTAAACTCTGTTGTTTTAAATTCTGTTCTTGGATCTTGTGAAGGGGCCCTAAGGGACTTAACAATATCCTTAAGTGTAAAGTCTCCAACTGCGTCTTCAAAAGATGTATCTCTTTCCATTTTTAAGACATGGTCTTTATTTTCTAATAGGTCTTGAACAGAAATTCCTTCTCCATTACACCACTTTGTAATAGCGTCATATCTTTCAGGGTGAATGAATGTTCCATCAAGAGCATTCTCACCTCCGTAAACTCTAAGAAATCCTGCTGCTTGTTCATAGACTTTCTGACTAAAACGAGAAACTTTTAAAAGTTGCTCTCTATTTTTAAATCCACTATGGTCTTCTCTATATTTAACAACATTCTTAGCAACACTAGGTCCAATTCCTGAAATAAAAGAAAGAAGTGGGGCAGATGCTGTGTTTATATCAACACCAACAAAATTCACGCAACTCTCTACTACACCATCTAGAGACTTTTTAAGTCTCGTTTGATTAACATCATGTTGGTATTGTCCAACTCCAATTGATTTAGGATCAATTTTAACAAGTTCAGCTAATGGATCCTGAAATCTTCTAGCAATTGAAATGGCCCCTCTCACTGTTGGGTCCTTGTCTGGAAACTCTTTTCTAGCAATTTCAGAAGCAGAGTAGATAGAAGCTCCTGCTTCAGAAATCATTGTGGCCTTAACTTTTCCGTCTTTTACTTGAGGCACATATTTTTCAATTATATCTAATGTTTCTCTACCGTAAGTACCGTTACCAATAGCGATATATTCAATATCAAATTGATCAATGATGGCCTCAACGATTTTACATGACTCTACAACATGATTCTTTGGTGGGTGAGGATAGACAACAGTATCAACGAGAAATTTACCCGTCTTATCGATAACTGCAAGCTTTACTCCCGTTCTTACTCCTGGATCCATTCCTAGAACCGCTTTAGATCCTAAGTAAGGTTGGAGGAGTAAGTTCTTAAGATTAATCCCAAAGACATCGATCGCTGACTCATCAGAGAGTTTCTTTAGGTCACCTTTCATTTCTAAATCTAGAGATCCGTGAATGTAATTATTAAAGGCCTTCTTAGAACAGTCTGCTAGGACAGAAACAAGAGTCAGTGCCTCATCATCGTAGTACTTAGATTTTATTAAACTGGTTGCATATTCTTCAGGAAATGAGACTTCAACTTTTAAAACTTTTTGAGTCATTCCTCTTCTCATGGCAAGGAATCTATGTGAGGCCTTGGCATCTTTTAGAGTTGAGATTTTTTGTTCAAACTCAAAGTAATCTTTATATTTTTCGAAATCTTTGACTGTTTCGGCCTTATCTCTCTTAGAAGATTTTAGGATGGCCTCTTTCCAGTAATCATTTCTTAGTTGTTCTTTGATTTCTGTATCGTGGGCGAATTTTTCAATAATAATGTCACAGGCACCTTTAACCGCTTCTTCAAAAGTTTTAACTTTCTTTTCAGGGTTTAGGAATTTAACAGCTACTGTGGCAAGCTCTGCCATAGATCCTTTTGTAGAGAGGATAAGTTCAGCAAATGGTGCAAGTCCAGCTTCCGTGGCAATCATTCCTTTAGTTTTCTTCTTAATTTTAAATGGTGCGTAGATATCTTCTAGCTGATTCACTGTATCAGCGGCGAGAATTTTCTTCTCTAGCTCTGGAGTCATTTGTTCTTGTTTCTTTATCGTTTCAAGAATGAACTCTCTTCTCTTTTCTCTTTCAAGGAACTCTTCGTAAGCAATTTGAATATCACGAATTTGAACTTCATCCAGTCCTCCCGTCATTTCTTTTCTATAACGAGTGATAAATGGAATAGTGCAGTCCTCGTCAATTAGCATTGTGAGAGCAGAGATGACTTGTTTAACTGTGATCTCTGTTGTTTGTGATGCGTAGACGACCGCTTTTGAATCAATTGCCATTATCAGGTACTCCTTGAAATTCTTGGTCTCTGTCTTGAAACCCTGTGTTATTTATTGTAATTTGTCAGGTATATACGATAAATGGCCTTAACAACTTTGACAATGAGAAAGCACACAAATGACACATGATATTGCAGATTTTGATATTTTAATTTTGGGAAATGGTATTTGTGGTCAATCTATCTTATTTGAAATGATAAATTCACCTTCATTTGACCTTGACACTTTGAAAGTTGGGCAGGTTTTCTGTGAACATATGGCCCCTGCCTGCACTTTAAATACAACTAGTGTGGTTGGTCTTAATGGAACCTCAAGGGGAATAAATGACTTAGGCGACCTGATTATTGACTCCTTTCACTTCACAAAGAAGTTAGTAGAGAAGCTAGGTCTTAAATCTTTCTATCCAGGAACTCACTACTTCTTACAAAGTGCAGACGAAAAAAATAAGGCCAAATTTATTAGAAGACATGGAGAGGGGTCTTCATTAGAAATTCTTGATAGAGAGTTCATAGGTGTAAAAGACGAGAACTTTGTAGTGGATAGTGAAGAGCTTTTTTGCGAATTAGAGGAAGTGATTTCATCAAATAATATAGTGAGAATTAATGAAGCTATAGTTAATGTTTCAGATGAGCGAGAAGTGACTCTCTTAGATGGCAGAGTGATTCGTGCTAAGAAAATTATTTGTTGTCTTGGAGCATACTCAAATCACTTTCTTAAAAATATATCCAATGAACATCTAGATTTTTCAAAAATGGTTCCTGGAGATTTCTTGAAGTTTAGAGACGTAAACCTAGGAGATAAATCATTTGTGGTTTCTTCTGGGCAACATAACTTAGTCTACAGAGCGAACTCTCATACTGTTCTCATTGGGGGAACAACTTTAAATAACCTATGGGATAGTGTCGACTACGTAAAAATTATTGATCAATACAACTACTATAAAAACTTATTTGGAGATCTCTTACCTGACTTTAGTGAAGCTTTTTTAGGCAGTGGGCTTAGGCATAAGGGAAGAAGAAGACGTCCCTTTTGTGGAGAGTTGCGCGAGGGTATTTACTCTCTGCATGGTGTCTACAAAAACGGTTATACTTTTTCTTTCTTCCTTGCAAATAAACTTCTTCAAAATGAAATAAAGGGTTCAATTTAAAATTATAATGCCGATATTATTTCATATGAATAAAATAATTGTCTGCTCTAGTAGCACTGAATTTGTCGAATATGTATCTCTTCTGATTGAGGGGAAATTTCCCGTCTCGCTAGAAATTAAAACAACTAGTGATGAATTTATTTCTAATCCCAAGATGGCCTCTGATATATTTATGATCATCACAGACTTTAAACTTGATGAGAGTGATGGAGAGTTGATAAGAAATGTTAATCACAAACGTTATCAAATACCTCTTCTCTATGTCATAGACAGTGATGATCATCATGATAAGACTTTCTTTGATAAATTCTTTTTTGAAAATAAGTATAACCGTGCTCTCACAAAAATTTCTTTAACAAAGAAACTCGTACCTTTGATTCAAGACTTAGTTCATCAACAAGAACTAGACGGTATTTTTAAGGAATCTTTAGAAGAGCATGATGGCAAAAAGCTTTATCGCATTAGGGCCTCTTTATTCTTAGAAAGAGAAACTGTGTCTGGAGATGTCTTTGTAAAGCTGCAAAATGGCAAATTTATCAAAGTCATCAAAGCAAACGATGAAGTGAACCGTGAGACTGTTCAAAATATCATTAATAAGAAGCAATACTATCTCTATCAAGATGCGGCTTCCTATGAAGAATTCTTAGGACAAAAATTATCGGTCTTAAAGAAAGTTCTCAATATAAAAGATATTACTCAATCAAAGAAAGTTCAACTTCAATTAAAATCTATCAAAGAAGTACAAGACGCTGTTCGAGTCATGGGTATTTCTGATTTGGCGATTGAATTAACTGAAGAAATTGTAGACTCTGTTGATGAAATGATCACAAATAATAAGAGTTTAAAACCACTCGTTAAGAAAATGTTAGAACACAAGAGTACTTTCTTTACAAGATCTAGTCTTTTGAATTATCTCTTAGGTGGTCTTGCCTCTAAAATTGGTTGGAATACAAAGTCTTCACTTAAGAAATTAATATTTTCATCTGTCTTCTGTGATTTTGCTTTTACTAATGATCAAGATCATCTAGCCAATATCTTAACTTTTAATGATCCTGATGTTGAAGGTCTTAGTAAACTTGAAAAGAAAATGCTTGAGAAGCATCCAGAAATGGCCGCTACTAAATTAGAGAATAACTCACAAGGAATTATGCTTGATGAGAGTAATATCATTAAACAACATCACGAGAAGCCTGATGGTTCAGGTTTTCCAAAAGGTCTAAATAATAAGACCATTCCTCCCATGTCTTGTGCCTTTATTCTCTGTTATGACTTTGTTCAACATTTAATATTAAGTTGTGAAAAACCTGAAGATTTTAATTGTGAAGCAGTCTTTAAAGAGTTGGGAGAAACTTATCGCACTGGTAATTTTGAAAAGCCTTATTTTGCCCTTAGAAAAGCACTTCAATTAGATTATTAGAACTTATCTACACTCACCATTTTTAAAACTAAGGCCCTGACAGCTAGCTTCACAGGCATTTGCATAAGTCGTTCCATCTCTGGCACAAACTGGTTGATAAATTTCCATACATATACAAGACTTGATTTCTTTCTTGCTATTCTTCTTACTCATTACTTTTGAGTTTTTTGAAGGAGCTTTTACTACATCTGTTGAACAAGAGTAAAAAGATAGGGGTAGGAGTATTAGTAGATATTTCATAGGGACCTCTTAAATCATTATACCGATTTAAGAGGTTTTCACAATTTCTTATTTATTCAATGGTTCCTGGAAGTGATCCTTCTGCATTGTCGATAACCATTTCTATGAATTCACCTTTGTCATCTTCATTTAGTTGTTCACGAGTTTCGTTATCTACAAGGTGTTTCCAGTTGTCGTAAATTTTCTTATCAGGAGTTTCAAGTCCTGTAGAGTCCATGTAGAGTAGGTGTTTAGTTTCGTCTCTAAGTACTGATCTAAACTTTAAGTAATTCTTGTATCCTCTGATCACTTTGATCAACTTAATCTCTGTTGGTCCAAATGAATCTCTAAAGTAACTGGCCCCTGAAGTAAATGACTGCAGGTAGTACCAAGATTCTTCTAACGTATCTTTGTAAGGTCTAGAACAGAAGTAGTAATCTTTTCCACCAAAGGATTTAATCTTTCTACCTTGGTAGCTTGTTCCATAACTTGTTGACCTTGATCTTGTTCTAGCGTTCTTATAGCCTTTAGACTTAAGTAGTAGACAATGGTTATAATTAGCTTCAACATCTAGGACAAATTTCTCAATTCCAATTGATTTACTCTCGGATACATCATCTCCAAAAGTTTCATTTTCGTAATCGTTATAATTAATTCCCTTTGAGACATCAAATAATCTAACACCAAGTCCGAAGAATTCTCCAAAAGGTATTTTTATAGCAGCGTCGATACCTGAGCGAATACTTGTATATTCTGTTTCACTAGAACCTTTGTAGATAGAGAATCTTGAGCCTACAGCAAAGTTAAACCCGTTAGAGTACTTAGGAGTTGAGCTCACTATCTTGTCTACATGTCTCTTTACTTCTAGGTCCATGTATAAACTAGGGTCTTTAATACATCTTTTGAAGTCATAAGTCGGTCTATCTCCACCAAACATTGCAGGCTCATGCGTCTTGCTCTTCCCTAGGGCGAGAGTACAAATGCTCGCTTTAAAAGAATTTCTTTGTTCAGTAGTTTGTCCACCGCTTAGGAGGTTTATTTTTCCTGTCTTATATTGTTGTTTTGCAATGTAGATTAATCTGTTTTCTAACTTTCGTGTATTAAGTAGCTTTTGTGCGTCTTCGATATCTAGGTATTCAAAGTTTTTATTCTTAGCTTTTCTTTGAGAGACATAAATATCAAGAGCAGAGGCCTTAAATTTACTGGCAAAGGCCCTTTGTTCTGTAAAGTAATTAATGTTTTCAAATAAGTAGTCTACATAGTTTTTAAATTGCGTTCCTCTTACATCTTCTTCTGATTTTTCAACAGTTCCCATATTCTCTACATCAAAGAAGTCAACAGAATCAATCTTTCCTTCTAAAATGTTATTATTCACTTTAGTCGTCGTCGAGTTGTGTTTCTCTGGTGTGTACCTAGATACAGCTGAATCATTGTTATTATCATTTAAAGCTTCGTTACTCATTACGTTTGTCTTAATCCAAGGAATCTTTGCCTTAAAGAAACCTGTTACAACTTTAGATCTAAGTCCAATGTTTTCATCAATTGGCTCAAGTTTAAAAATTGATACTGTTCTAAGTGCTAGTCTTGGAAGATCTGCCACTTTAATTGGGAGATCAATCAATGTGTTTATTGTTCCATTTATAACTTCAACTTCTTTTTCAGCACCAGTGATATAAGTAAATTGATCAAAATTCGTTTCATTTATTTCCATTTCAGCATGATTTGGTGCTAGAAGCATAAATTTCAATTTAAATTTACCGCGGTCTAACCTTGAATATCTCTGAGTATTAAATCTGTGACCACGATCTACTCTTGGGCTAAGTACAATTTGATAAGTCTTAGCAATAGTTAGATTCAAGTGATTATTCACTTTAAAGTTATCTACATTATTTCCAATTAAGATATACATCACTCCATCAATTTGGAATTGATTCGTCTTTTTAATAGGATTTTCTTCAGCTTTACCAAATCTCGCGTCAACAAGATCATTGTCCCATGGATTTAAAAGAATCGTCGTAGCAACTACTTCATCCTTTAATACGCCATCAAGAATTCTTGCGCTAAAATTCGCATTCATCCAGTGAGAGTAGTTATGTTGTTCGTAAATTGCTTTAATTCTATTTTTAAAACACCCTTTATGATTAGTATCAATAATCGTTTTAATTTTCTCACTTGTTTCAGGATTTTGAATTGTCACTTCTACTTTTCTATTTTTAATAGGAGCTTCAGTTCTCTTTGCATAAATACATGAAGAGAATTCCATTTGGTATTCTTGGAATTTCGTATCACTTCTTCTCTCTAATGTAGCAGCTACTTTAATCGACATTCTTACTTCATCTAAAATAAGTTTTGAAGTGACGTCATTTTTCTCTAATGTTTCTTGAGCCGCTTTTTGACAACCAACTGCTCCGGCCTTAGTTAGGTCGATAAAAGTTGCAGTTGTAGGATCAAGTGAATATTTTAGTGTTATATTGGCACCCTCTGAAGGGATTGCAAGTGTTCTAGTTATTTCACTACAGTTAATAAGTTTTGCATAATTTATTGTTCTAGTTTCATTCCAAGTTACACAACCTGAAGCGTCTGTTGTAAGAGGTCCTTGAATTCCACTAATAGTTACGGACTTAGCATTTAAGTTACGTACTCCAGTAGGGTCCTTTAAACAAACAAGTAATTGAAATTGAATATCTTTTGCTACTTGCAAGGAAGTGCTTCCCTCTGCTCGTAGTGTTCGAGTATTCACTTTCAAAAAACGACTTAGTTGTAAAGCGCTTTCGCCTTTGGATTCATCTTTGTCTTTTGTTCCAAAAGAACAACTTGCGACAAAGGCCAAAGTGAGTAATAGAGATAAAAGTCTCTTAGAAAAGATCATAGATTTTCCTTAAACTTAAAGTAAATACTGTTTCATCTGACTGATATATATTCTTATTTATAACTTCGTTTTGAGTGATGGCTGCTCTTACTCTTAAGTCTTGATCAGAGTTGTTATATTCAACTTGAACTCTATTTCCCTTCTTATTAGCAAGTCCATACTTAGAAGAGTTATAGTAGGCCACTGATGCATCTGATCCGATAGAGAAGTTCTCTAATCCAAGTGCTAGGCTATGTTGTTTAATATTGTAGGTATAAGTAGTGCCAATGATCTTTCCTGTATTATTTTCGCTGGCTCCAGAATTTGTAAGGTAGCTTCCGTTAAAAGCAAGGTTGTGGTTATTGTTGATATCCACTGCATACCCTAGGTTTCCATGCCAACCTTGGAAGTCGTTTGATAATTTCCCATTTTCATTATTTATAACTGACCCGCTATTTCCGAGTAGAATTGATCTATAAGCAACAGCATTTGAAATATCGTCAAATGCAAAGTGAGTGGCCGCAAGATTAAGATTTCCTACGAATAATTCTTGTTCTAAGATAATAGATTCAGCATAGAATCTCGGATCACCTTCATCTTGTACGTTAATTTTCTGTGAAAGGTTTCTATTGTTTGGAATCGCCTGTGTTGCTACAAGAGTAATCTTAGTGTCTTTTACTTTAAAGTTAAGTGCTTCTTTAGCAGCTATAAAACCTGTTCTACCAACTAGTAGTGGAGCGTTTAAATAAGATTGATCAATAACACCTGCTTCTATGTTCACATAATTTATTGGTGTATAAGAGGCCAGTGCCTCTTTTAAGTAGTTTGTATTCTTTGGAGCGTAGATATTATTGTCTCTAGCACTAGAGCTGGATCCTGTTTGAACTTTCATTCCACCGTTGATTTTAATTTTTAGGTTATCAGAAAGGTCGTGAACTGCTTCTGCGCCTATATTAACTCCCATAACACTGGCAGTATTAAGCGTACTGTCGACTTTCCCACCACCAATACCAAGGTTGATCTTCAAATCTGTTGTTTCTTTCTTTAGAGAGTTTTTTAAAGTCGAGACTTCAGCCGATAGTGCAGCAGAACTCAATAAGAGGCCTAGACTAAGAATGAAGAGCTTATTTGAACGACTATTCATTATACTTCTCCCAAAAGATAATTCTTTGTGTTTTTTAATTAGTAGCTATATTAAAGCAAGATTCGCTCCAAGTTTATCAACACGAGATCGGTGATTTTCAATGTGATTTCAGTTGGCTAGCGTAGTGATTATCAAAGATTTTGACTATTTATCTGCAGGTGACCATAACTTTTACACTTAGTGATAAACTTTATTGTACGATCCCTTTAACGTAATTCTAGGTAGTTATATTGATGAAAAACGGGGTAAATTACTTAAGCAAAGGGGGAGTTCTTACGATGAGTTAGGGTGAGAATCCTGTCCTTTATACTCATATTTCTAAATCTCGTTTCCTGCCAAAATATTGGGCGCAAACCTACAGCTTTAAACGATAAAGCACCGATCGATCTGATTTTTGACCTCGATTGGACCCTTATTAAACAAGTTGAAAGTTCAATTGAGCATAGTGATAAGTCAAAGTACGCAACTTTTGAAGGCGAAGTTTATCGCATAAAAGAGGGTGCCTCTGAGCTACTGGCAAGTGTAGCTAGTAGAGAGAACGTAAGGATTAGTTTCTTTAGCGGCGGAGGACGTGAGAGAAACACCTCTGTTTTAAAGCAAATTCGTGTAGGTGATACCAACGCTTATGATCTGGCCCATAAAGTCTTAAGCAAGAGTGATCTAACGGTAGTTAGCACTAAGGCCAGTTTATCTTTTACAGAGCGCTATAAAAAAGATGTGAGATTGATTAATAGTGATTTAAGCCGAGTGGTTCTCATCGATGATGATAAGAGGTTTCTCATAAGTAATAAGTATAAGAGAAATATATTATGGCTTGGTAAGACCTATAATCAATATGAGAATTACTACGATTTACCTAAGAAGAGAACAGTCTATGATCCTAAATCTTATGAGCAGTGGTTCTTTGATAAGCATAAACTTCACATGGTCAGAGAAATCTTGGATCAAGCTTTAACTGAAGAAGACTTCCTAGAGACTATGCATAACTCTAGAGACAAGTGGGACTTTGAAAAAAATAGCTTTAGAGGTGTTCAGGCACTGAACTTCATAAATAAAACTACTGATGGTAACTGTCAGAGTGTCATACAGAAGTTCACTCTTTTGAAATAACTCATTACTACTCCATTAACTTTCTAAAATGATCATGTTGAACCATGTACACAATTGAGGCCCCAGTAAAATAGATCCCGATCCAAAGGGCAATAAAGAGCGCTATATAGCTCTTGTTTGAGTAGAGAGTTGTTGTGGGAAAAGTTAAGTAGAGTAGACACAATAGGAAAATTCCTAAGGCAATGAGTGGGAAGTAGTAGCCATAGTCTGAGATGAGCCCAGTTGTCACAAATAAACTCAAATTGACGACAATGAAGACACCCATGAATTTACTGATCAATTTATATTTTAATTCTAATTCTTTTATTTGGTTTGAAGACATTGTACAATAGTAACAGGAATAATTTCTTTCTTGGCCACAGGCATCTCAATTGTGGCCTAAGAATTCATCTTTAAAGGTTAGTGTAGTGGATACGAATGATACGATTAAACTAGTCATGCAATTTCTCTTTGGGATTATTATTCTTCTTGTCATACTTGCAACCTATCTCAAGTATTCTCCTAAAGAATTCAATGAAGCGAATGTTGATAAGATTGAATATGTGAATTGATTCAATTCTAAAGAAAACCTCAATTTTATTCATGTCTAAAGAGTTAGATAGATAAATAGATCATCCTGTAGTAAGTTCTCTCGCTTATGGATCTGCTGCTAATCATTGCTAATATATTTGTCATTTTCGTGCTGGTGAACTTTATCTACAGCAAGAATAAATCTTTTAAAGATGAACTTAAAGTCTTTAGAGAATCTCATGATGAATTGGAAGATATATCGCAAATTGGGACTTGGTATAGAAACCTTGGTACTAATAAACTCCACTGGTCACCGCTTACTTACAGAATATTTGGCTTAAATCCACTGAAGAAGAGAATCACGTCCATCGATTTCTATAAGGCCGTTCTTCCTGAGTACCGTGAGCTCATTAAAGCTATTTCCACGCGTACTGAAAATTCTAATACGCCTTATGATATTACCTATAAAATTAGACGTGCAGATGGGCAAATTAGAACTCTTCACAATAATGCAAAAATATACTTTGATACGGCAGGGAAACCTTTTAAAATGTTGGGAACCTGCAAAGACATTACTGATGAGAAAAATGGGCTTGTTGAAAAACTGCATCAAGCCAAATTGGCCACGTTAGGGGAAATTTCCGCTGGTGTTGCTCATGAAATAAATAATCCTCTCACTATTTTATTTGCGACTTCTAAGAAGCTCTCAAAGTTGACTTCTTTAGATGATCAACACGAGAGGCTTTATAATATTCAAAAGAAGAGTCTTGAACGAATAACAAAAATTGTCACAGGTCTTCGTACTTATTCACGTATTGATGAACTTGATTATCAAAACTTTGAAATCAATAAGTCCGTAATAGAGTCGTCTGTTCTAGTTGAAAATATTTTTAAAAATGATGGGGTTGATATAGTGCTCGAGCTTCATTCTGATGATGTTATAACTCATGGAAGTACAGGTGGTTTTCAACAGGTCATTCTCAATCTTCTCTATAACTCCAAGGATGCTTTCATTAAAAATCATCAGAAAAATGTTATTAAAATTCAAACACAAAAAATAAAAGATAAAATTCAAATATTGGTCTCAGATAATGGACCAGGTATTAGTGATCAACATGTATCAAAGATATTTGAGTCATTTTATACAACAAAACCTGCTGGTAAAGGAACTGGTCTTGGGCTTTCTCTTTCTAAGAGTATCTTAGAAGATATGAATGGCAATCTTCATCTTCTCAAAACGAATCACATGGGTACAACGTTTTCTATAGAGTTCCCTGTTGTAAATTAAATTCACTATATTTTTCTTTCAACATATTATAAATTGGTAGTGATGAAATACTTACTACCATTTCTTTCTCTATTAGTTCTCTCTTGCGCTCATAATCCAACTTCGCGAGATGAGATCTCTGACTTCTCAAGCGCTCCTCTATCTAAACAACTCAATCCTTTCATGTCCGATGGTTGCTCCGCCTGGCCAGACGGTACTCAAGCAAAACCAAAGGCCTGGTTAAAGTGTTGTTTTAACCATGATTTAGCTTATTGGCGTGGTGGTACTGAAAAAGAAAGAGATATTGCAGATGATTCACTAAAAGTTTGCCTTAGAGATACTTTTTCAAATACTTTAGCGATTCTCATGTATATGGGAGTACGTTTTTGGGGAAAACCGAATTATAAAACGAGTTATCGATGGGGCTTTGGTTGGAACTATGATCGAGGGTACTTGCCACTTTCAGAAGAAGAATTAAAATTTTCCAAAGAAGTTTCTCCGAAGAAAGGTGAGAGTATGGATAAATACCTTATCAAAAAATAATTTCTTTAGATTACAATCTGCCATCCAAATCTCTCTGCTGAAAAACTTTGCTAGTTATGACGAATTTATGAGAATTTTAAGGGATTTGAAATTGAATAGGTAAAAAGTGGTCGCCCATACGAGATTTGAACTTGTGACCTCAGCGTTATGAATGCTGCGCTCTAACCAACTGAGCTAATGGGCGTACTACTTTTTTATATATAATGTTTCAACTTTGCAGCGTCAACATCAATATCTTATTTTACATTATGATTCCGATGCTCTTATTAACAGAGCTACCAGGCCATATATTGTCTTAAGTGTAGGCCATAGTAATAGAGCAAATTAATACAGTCAACAGATAATTGTAGAAAAACTCTATAATTTTCTATAAGTTATAAATATGAATCTCTTAGATACTACGCAAAATAAATTTAATTACAAAGTTTTAGAGCATGTTTTGAGCTTTGCTCAGAGTGCAAAACTCTTTGAATCAAAAGCCTTGTGTCTAGGGCTCTCTGCTGGCGTGGACTCGATAACTTTACTTTATATCTTGAAGTGGCTTGAGGTGAATAGAGGTGCTCCAAAGGTGCGCGCTATTCATATTAATCATGGCACAAGAGCAGAGACTAAGCTCGAAGAAGAGTTCATTCATAAGTACTGTAAGAATTTAGATGTTGATCTTACAGTCTTTCAAATAAAGATGGATTTAGAGCAGAGTAATTTTGAAAATAATGCCAGAAAGCAGAGACATGAAATCTTCTTTAAGAATCTTTCTAAACAGGAAGACCTCGTGCTTGCTCATCATATAGATGACTCATTTGAGTGGAGTCTCATGCAGCAGTTGCGCTCTTCTAGTATTGAATCAAGTCTCGGCATTCCGGTTAGAAATGGACGTATTACTCGACCACTCATGTGCTTAACTAAAGCACATTTACAGAGATTTGCTGTGAACGCAAGTCTCGTATGGATGGAGGACGCGAGCAATTTAGACACTCGTTATGATAGAAATTTTCTAAGACAGGTCATTGGGGGCCCTCTTAAAGAACGTTATCCAAAACTTTTAAAACACTATGTGAATAGGTCTAATCAAATGGCCCAGGACTATGGAAAAAGTATTTTCCCAAAGAAAGTCAGTCGTGTTTTAAAGAAGCAATGGCATAGGGGAGGAGTCTCCTTTATAAATCTAGATTACAAATCAAACTTTGAAGGATTAGCACCTCTCATCTCAGAAGCGATTAAAGAGCTATCTAGCTCCAATAGAGGAAGTCTTCACAAACAAGTTCTAAAGTATATTGAGATGGCAAAGTCAGGTCGTAAAGGACCGATGATTTTCTCCGGCAAAGTAAAAGGTTATGCTTTAAAAGGAGTGCTCTTCATAGTTCATGAAGAAGGTGAACAGAGTTTAAAAGTATTGGACGAGGAAGTTCTTAGAAAATTAAAGGATAGGAATATAGCTTCGCAGATTTCTGTGGGTGGTCTGAAAAGTAAGCTCTTATATAATAAAGAGGTCGTTTTTCCCTCTATGATGTTTGGTCCAAGCAGTAATCAGATGAAAATGAAGGGATTAAAGACCTCTCATCCCTTGTTACCCAAGACTACGACCTATTGTTTAGAGAACGATATTTGGTTTTCAAGCCTATCAAACGTCCTTGATCAGTCGCGTCAAGATCTTCAATTTTATAATTAATTTCCCTATGCTATGTGACAAAACTAGAATTTGATAAACTTAATTCACTTTTCGAGTTAAGATACTTGAATGATTGATTTATGCTTACTAAAATAGATCACATGAGTATGACGTCCACCGAGCGGACTGATTTAGACAAACTTTTTAAGGAAGAGAATGAAACAACAACAAAAAACTTGGACCCTTTGGATTTTCCTATTTCTTGCTATGGTTCTAATATGGCAGGCCACTAACCAATCTATGAATAAAGAAAAGGTCGTTGATTACTCAACTTTCTTACATCAAGTAAAATCAAAGTTCATCGAAGACGTAACCTTTCTTGGAGACCTTGCTATTAAAGGTAAGTACAAGGAGAGTTATGAAAACGGTGGTAATTTTACAGTTATAGCTAAGACTGATGAGTACACTAAGAAGTTTCTCTTAGAAAATGGTGTCAGCTTAAAATATCAAAAGGAACAATCGGGAAGTCTTTTTACGACTCTTCTCGTTCAATGGGCCCCGATGCTCATTCTCTTTGTTCTCTTTTGGTTCTTCCTAAAGCAATTACAATCAGGTGGCGGAAAGGCCATGAGTTTTGGAAAGTCTAAGGCAAAACTCCTTACCGCTGAAGACAAGAAAGTGACATTTGATGATGTTAGTGGTGTTCAAGAGGCGAAAGAAGAGCTTTTTGAAGTTGTTGATTTTCTCAGAGACCCTAAGAAATACACAAAACTCGGAGGAAAAATTCCTAAGGGTTGTATCCTTGTTGGACCTCCTGGTACTGGTAAAACCTTACTTGCAAGGGCCGTGGCCGGTGAAGCGGATGTGCCATTTTTTGCAATTTCAGGTTCTGACTTTGTTGAAATGTTTGTAGGTGTAGGTGCTTCAAGAGTACGTGATCTATTTGAGCAAGGTAAGAAACAAGCTCCCTGTATTATTTTTATTGATGAGATAGATGCTGTTGGACGTCACCGTGGACACGGTATGGGTGGAGGACACGATGAGCGTGAACAAACTCTAAACCAGTTACTCGTTGAAATGGATGGTTTTGAATCTAATGAAGGCGTCATCATTATGGCCGCTACCAATAGAATTGATGTTCTCGATCCTGCACTTCTTCGTCCAGGTCGTTTTGATAGAAGAGTGATGGTAGGTTCTCCTGATGTTCGTGGACGTCTAGGAATCTTAAAAGTTCACTCTAAGAAAACACCTCTTAATGAAGCTGTTGATCTCGAAGTTATCGCAAAGGGAACTCCCGGATTTACAGGTGCTGATTTAGCAAACCTTGTAAACGAAGCGGCCCTAACTGCTGCAAAACTTGGAAAATCTAAACTAGACATGAGTGATTTTGAATCAGCGAAAGATAAGGTCTTAATGGGGCCTGAGAGAAAATCGATGGTTATCTCGGATAAGGAAAAGCGTGTGACTGCTTATCATGAAGCAGGTCATACACTTGTTGGAATGATGCTTCCACACACAGATCCAATTCATAAAGTATCAATTATGCCTAGAGGTGGTGCCTTGGGTGTAACGCAAACTCTTCCAAGTGAAGATATGCTTAATCTTACTCTTTCAAAATCTGAAAACTTAATTTCATTTCTCATGGGTGGACGTTGTGCTGAAGAACTTGTCTTCAATGAAATAACAAATGGTGCCTCAAACGATATTGAAAGGGCCACTCAACTTGCTCACAGTATGGTTTGTTCTTGGGGAATGTCCGTGAAGATGGGACCAAGAAACTTTTCAAGACCAGGATCTTCACCATTTGGAGGGCCACCGTCTGACTCTGTAGATTACTCAGAAAAAACTGCCAATGATATTGATGCTGAAATTCACAATTTCATTGATACGAATTATAAGATTGCTTTAAAAATTCTCACTGATAATAGAGAAGCGCTAGATCGTATCACTGAAGGGTTAATCCTATGGGAAACTCTAGACTTTCCTCAAATTGAAGCTCTTGTAGCTGGTGAAGATATTGGTGTTCCAATCATAAGTGAAAAGCCAGTTGAGACCAAAGCAGAAACTAAGGCCAGCGAAGAAAATAATGGTGACAAGCCCGAAGAAAAGAATGGTGACAAACCATCTGAAGGCAAAGATCCTGTTTCCGCTTCTTAATAAGTCAAAAAAAAATAATTTCAAGATGATGGGGGTGATTAATATCACCCCTAATTCTTTCTCCGACGGTGGAGAGTTTAACCACGTCGAGTCCTTTAAAAAACAAATTCAATATTTAAAAAGTTATGGCCTTAAGATCTTTGATCTCGGAGCTGAATCAACAGCACCTTTTAATGAGGCCATATCCAACCAGGTTGAGCTTGAAAGGCTTGTCCCTTTCTTAGAGCTAATTAAGAGCGGTGATATCTTCTCAAGTTCTGATACCCTCTCCTTTGATACCTATAAAATAGAAACCATGCGCTTCATTTTGGAATCTTTAAAAGGTTCATCTTTTAAAGGAGACATCATTTGGAATGACGTCTCCGGAGTGATCGATTCAGCTCTCTTTGACCTAATGGATGAGTATTCCTTCACGTATGTTTATTCCCATAACCTTGTGCCTTCAAGAGATGAAACAAGTCATCACATGAATTACGTGAGCGAGAAAATAGACTTGGTTTCCTACTTTAGCGAAGCACATGCGATCTTTAGTCAGGCCGGTGTCATGAATAGGGTGATCTTTGATCCTTGTTTTGGCTTTGCAAAGTCTAAGGAGCAAAACTACCAGCTGCTAACGTCCATAGATAAGTGGTGCAGTGACAAGTATAGATGGTTAATAGGAATCTCTAGAAAATCATTCTTACAGGCACTATCTCAAGAGGAGGAAAAGTCGCAAAGAATAATGCATAGTGAACTCATTCATTCTCATCTGTTAAGACAATGGATGGACGAATTTCCAAATTATGATATCACTATTCGGCTACACGATCCTCGTGTTTTTCAAACGGCGGTACGGGGGTACCTATCGTGATTACGAGAAGTTAATTTGTCTTTATTCATTTGTGAAGTTTTTCAAACAAGCTTTTCTCATAATCTTGTCACTAGTGATTTTAAGTTGCATAGATAGTCCCATGCCGAGAATAAAACTCATACGCCAAAGTACATTTCCCTATCACGTAACAACGAGGACTAATAATAAATCTTGGTTTGATATTCCCATTTTCGAAGTGTGGGATATCTGCAAGCTTTCATTAATTTATGCTTTAAAAAAAAGGCCAGTTGAAATTAATAGCTTTGTTTTAATGTCCAATCATTATCACCTGCTTGTTACCACTCCAAACGAAGACATAGATCAGTTCATGATGTATTTCAACTTGCGCTTAAGCCAACTAATTACTAAGAAATCAGGCCATATTAATCATAAGTTTAGCAATGGATACAAGTGGAGTATCGTTGAGCACAGGGGCCACTTATTCAATGTATATAGATATATTTACCAGAACCCAGTAAGGGCCAAAATAACTAGTGATTGCTTTAGTTATCCATATAGCTCGCTACACTTTTCTAGATTTGAAGCGAAACTCTTAAATTACGTTCCCCATATTCAGTACAGTAGAGAAAAATCACTATTAGAGAGATCTTTTGGAAATGAGTTCAACAAGGTGATGAAAAGTTCTTTGTCTAAAACAAATTTTAAAGCAAGTAACTCAGTTTCAAAATATCTCCGAAATATTTTAGAGAAACCACGAGATTAAGTTCTTGTAATCACGATAGGTACCCCCGTACCGTAAAAAATACTCAGTTTTCTAAGTGTAATTTGTTGATTTTGTTAAACTTCTTGCGTCATTACAGAGGGTTTCGTATGAATGAGCACGAATTATAAAGGAGAATTTATGAAGTTAGCACTACTTGGTGTGATCAGTACGTTTGTTATTAGTGTAGGTGTTTCTAGTGCCTCATCCAATATTGATAAAGTCGTCTACGGAGACGATAATAGAGTGCTTACAGAACTTTCAAAAAATAGTGAATACAAGTCTTGGGCAACGGCCACTGCTGCCATGATCCCAAAGAATAAGCTTCGTTTTCCTCAAGTTGATGATCGTCATCCTGAGAGCGTGAAAGTTTTCTCTGACACGCTTAAAGTAGAGATGAACCTCTGTGATGGAGAACGATTTGAACAATCACTCTCTCCTGCTATTTGTAGTGGTTTCCTAGTGGCAAAAGGAAGTGAACAATTCCTTGTTACCGCAGGACATTGCATGAGAAGTTCGACGGATTGTTCTAGCAACAAATGGGTCTTTGGTTTTCAAGATACAAAAACAAATTCTAAAACTCCATACTTTACAACTTCACAGGTCTACTCTTGTGTGGAGATTATGGAACAGACATTAGATGAAAACTCAAAAGATGATTACGCTGTTATTCGTCTCGATAGAAAAGTTGAAGGAGTGACTCCTCTTAGTATTAGAAAAGAAGGAAAAATTGACAAGAGTGACGAGCTCGTCGTTATTGGTCATCCGTCGGGACTCCCGTCAATCATTGACGACAAGGGATCAATTAGAAAGAACGACAACGACTTCTTCCTTGTGGCCAATTTAGATACTTTCGCTGGTAACTCAGGCTCTGTTGTGATGAATGCAAACTCCGGTGTTGTAGAAGGAATTCTAGTTCGCGGTGAAGATGATTATAACTATGTATCTCTTGATGAAACAAAGAGTTGTTATGAAGTGAATTCTTGTAAAGAAGGTGATTGTCGCGGTGAAGACGTGACAAGAATTACAAATATTTCTTTTCTTACAGGAAGACCTGGTCCTGTTGCACCAGAAGTCACAGAGACAAGAAATTACGATGATAATTTTATTTCATTTCCTTGGGGAGATCCTGATCACGGGGGCGTATTCCCTTTCAATTATTAATCCTATTTAAATCAATGGCCTCACTTCTGTGAGGCTTAATTTCTTCAACTCCCAATTAAACCTTTCAGAAAATTAAGAAATCATTTAAAATAGTTCTATGAGTTTAAGAATAGGACAATTGGCCCTCCATTCACGTGATAAAAATACCCTTGCTTCCTTTCTTAGCGAGTTGCTCGATATGGAAATGTCCCTCTCAGGGGAAGCTATTCGTCTCGAGAACGATGAATTTAATCTTATAATTATAGAAGATCCCAATATGAGTTTATCAACTAGTATGGTTGTGGACTTTTTCACAGACTCTTTTAACGAATTAAAGGGTCTTATTCAGAAAGTTGAATTTATAAAATATCGCTACCGCATAACTTTCGTCACTAACGAAGGTAAAGTGCTGGATGATGTCAAAATACATAATGTTGGTCACTTACACTATTTCTTCCTTAGTGACACAGATGGCCGTCGTTGGAAATTCTCTTGGCGCGCAGCGAAGGCGCCCCTTGTCAATCCCTTTGTAAAATAGATGTAAGAAGTTGTAAGTGTACATAAAGTAATGGGATCGGTTTAATGCTTTTACCTTAAACGGCAATTTACACAAGGAAGGTACACATGACATTAAGGATGATCCTAGCAACAGCAGCAATGACATTGACTGCGCTAACAGCAACTGCATCAGTAGACAAGGTAGTTTACGGAGACGACAACAGATTAGATATCTATGAAGTTTCTGATACAAACCTTTTAAACCTAGCGAAAGCTACGGCAGCACACGTTTCTAATCGTAACGTAGAAGACCTAAGAAATGGTCAGGTAAAATTATCAGGTAGCAAATTAAATGTTTGTTCTGATGAAAAATTTGATGGTCAATTAACGGCCGGTAGATGTTCAGGTTTCCTAGTAGAGCACAAAGGTAAGCAATACCTTGTAACTGCAGGTCACTGTATGACTTCTCAATCTGATTGTAATGGATACAAGTGGGTATTTGATTACACAATGACTTCAGCTGATCAGACTGAACACAAAATCAATAAAGACAGTGTTTATTCTTGTAAGAGAATTGTTGACCAAAAACTAAGTAGATCAACTTCTAACGACTATGCAGTTGTTGAGCTTGATAGAAAAGTTACTGGAAGAACTCCTCTTAAGTTTAGAACTTCTGGAAAAGTAAATAACGGTGAAGAAATTGTTGTTATTGGTCATCCTTCAGGACTTCCTTCGAAGATTTCTGGTGATGCTTTTGTTAGAAATAACAGCAACAGTGTTTACTTCGCTTCTAACTTAGATACTTTTGGTGGAAACTCTGGTTCTGCTGTATTTAACGCAAGAACTGGTGAAGTAGAAGGGATCCTAGTAAGAGGTCACAATGACTATACTTACAGAAGAGGACCAGACGGAAACAGCTGTAGAGCTCCTGAGTACTGTTCAATGGACGGTTGTCGTGGAGAAGATGTTACTAGAACAACTGCTATTGGCTTCTTTCAAAACTAATTAAAATTTAAATTATAAAATTAGGCCTCACTTATGTGGGGCTTTTTTTGGTTTAAAATGAGTAGTTGATCCAGAAACTCTGTCGTTAAGCGTCAAAATTCCACCGTTATTGTGACACCACTTGAGAATTCCTTAACCTATCTGCCCGTAATATGTGGGCCTTTGTTGGCACAGATTCTGCTTATAGAGTGGTGAGTGTGATCCTAGGATGGGGTCGTGAGAGATTAAACTTCATCAAGGAAGATGGAATGAGAGAAAGTTTAACTAAATGGTCAGTTGTCTGTTGTTTACTGGTAATGAACTACACTGTTTTGGCAAAGAACAGACTTATCATTAAATATCGCCCCTTAATTCAAACTGAAAATTTTCGCCCGGCACCTCGCATTCTTAAAAAGAAATTCGCAAGCAAGAAAAAGATGCAAGATGAACTAGAGGCCTTAAGAGACTCTTCTATTGTAGAGTACGCAGAAGTCGACACTCTTTTAAATACCCAACAAATTGATCCACAACTTACCTCCAACGACTCTAGATTCAATGAGCAATGGGCGCTTGGTACAGGAGACGGTGGCATTGAGATTCAACAAGCGTGGAATATAAGTGTAGGGACGAGTTCAGTTATCGTGGCGGTTATAGATACGGGTATTGTTTCCCACTCTGATATCAATTCTAAATTACTTCCAGGGGCAGACCTTATAAGTGATGCTAGTTATGCCAACGATGGTGGAGGGCGTGATAATGACCCTAGTGACCCGGGAGATTGGGTCGCATCTGGGGATTCTTGTTATCAGGGTTACTCTAGAAACTCTTCGTGGCACGGAACTCACGTGGCGGGAATTATTTCTGCAAAATCTAATAATTCAAAAGGCGTAGCGGGAGTGAATTGGAATGCAAAAATTCTACCCGTGAGAGCACTTGGAAAGTGTGGAGGTTTTACCTCTGATATTGCTGATGCTATTCGCTGGTCAGTGGGAATTCCTGTCAGCGGTGTCGCTACCAATCAAAATCCCGCCCATGTGATTAATCTAAGTCTCGGAGGGCAGGGAAGTTGTTCTGCCTATATGCAAGATGCTATTAATCAGGCAAAGGCACGAGGAGCGGTAGTTGTTGTTGCTGCGGGAAATAGTTCTGCGAATTTAGATATTTCACAATTTACTCCGGCAAATTGCCAAGGGGTTTTAGTAGTAGGTTCCAATACGCAAAATGGATATAAGTCGACTTTTACAAATTACGGAAAAATCGTTGATGTCTCTGCCCCCGGTGGTGGAAATGGCTCAAGTGTTCTAAGTCTAGGTAATACAGGTTCAACTACTCCTAGTTCTGAGAGTTACGTCTATCAGTCCGGAACAAGTATGGCCGCTCCTCATGTGGCAGGAATTGTTTCTCTTATGAAGGGAGTGAATTCTGGACTCTATCCAGATCAATTAATGGCGTTAGTAAAAGAGGCGGCAAAGAGTTTTCCAAGTTTTAGTGGATGCTCTGATGAGACTTGTGGGGATGGAGTTGCCCTTGCTTGGCGTGCGATTCAATTGGCGCAAGCTGAAACTCCTGATCCAAACTTTAGAGATGAAGAAGACGTTCTGTCCGGAACAGCTCCGCTTAATGGAAACCCAACTCTTGGAACTATGCAAACATCTGGTGGATTGTGCGGAAGTATTACTTATATAGGTGATGATAAAGCAGGCAAGGGCCCAGGCTCATTCTTCTTTGTTCTATTTGGTTTCTTAGTTCTGTTAAGTGCTACAAGTAAAAAAATGAGGCAGAGATAAACTCTCTGCCCTTAGATAAACTCTATCTACACATAGAAGAATAAGTAATAACTTTTCTTGTTTTGTGATCTTTACCTTTAAAGAGTCCAAGTACTTCAGAAGTTGAAGGCTCAAGCACTTTTAACTTCATAACAGTGTCACTTGTTTCGTAGTAGTACTCAACATTTCTTCTACCGTAGTGAGTTCTAGGCATTTGATTACAAACACTATGACATCTTACTCTTCCGTTATCACCTGTATGACATTCTCTATGACAAACAGTTTCATAAGTTGTGTATGAACAAGTTTCTGATCCATGACGATCATCTGTACGAGTTACGTCAGTTTTAATTCTTCCATCAAAATCATAGTTTTGTTTTATGTCAGATCCATTTATATAGAAGTTGTCATTTCTAGGATTTACATCAAGTTCTTTTGGAAATTTGATTTTAATTTTCTTATCAATTCCAGCAATGATAATTTTCATTTTAGATGAAGAAGTAAACTTGAATGTTGCACTGTACTCGTTCGCTGGAACTTTTACTTTTACGTACTTGCTTGAGAATGGTCTCTTCTTAGTTTTAAATACTAAGTCTTTTTTTACTTTGAAAGTCCCGTCTAGGTCTTTACATGAGGTAAAACTAACTAGCGCAGCTAGAAGTAGAATCTTCTTCATATTGATCTCCGTTAAAATGATTAATGAATAAATCCTACGACAGGGAGCACGGTATGAAAAGTGAGATATGTCTCACTAAGAAGATTTTATAGAGGATGTTATTAGTGATTACGCAGCGTTATAGTTTGTTTCATGGTTTGGCAGTAAGATAGTAAATTGGGATCCAAGGCCTAGATTACTTTTGACCTTAATTTCCCCTCCTAGAAGATTTACGAGATTCTTACAGAGACTAAGACCTAGTCCTAATCCTTGAACGTTGTGGTGGGTGTTTTCAATTCTCATAAAGGGATTGAAGATTGTTCTAAGTTCTGTTTCTTTAATGCCAATGCCAGTGTCAGTGACACTTATAATAATTTCTTTATTAGTTCTCTTACAGGAGATGGTGATTTCACCATTGTCTGTAAACTTTATGGCGTTTGAGATGAGATTTAATAAACACTGTTCTAATTTAAATTCGTCAGAGTTGAAGTTAAAATTATCACTCTCTTCGTTAACTTTTATATTGATACCATTCTTCACTGACAGAGGTCGTGATTTTTGAAATATATTTTGAATGAGATCGAGGCTATTGATATCGCTCTTTCTTACTTTTAATGAATTCCCCTCTAGTTCCATCGTATCAATCAATTCTGTTATCATTCTGTTCATGGTTTGCGCATTTCTAAGAATTATACCCACTGTTTCCTTATGTTCTTTGGAGAGTTTTTTATCTTCAAGGAGAAGATTACTAAAACCTAGTAAACAGGAGAGGGGAGTTCTCAATTCATGACTAACGTTGGTGACTAATTCTTCTTTAATTGTTTCAAGATCAAATTTTAAGCAGAGATTTTTTATCATCTGCAACACTTCATCTTTAGCAAAAGGCTTTTTTAGAAAAAGTAGCTTACTTGTATTTCCTATTTCTTTTCCTATTCTTTCTATATGGTCAACATCATGTCCAGTGACAATTACAATTTCAGTGTAAGGGCTCATTTCTCTTATTTTCTTTGCAATCATAATTCCATCGTCTCCCTTAGGAAGAGTGATATCTAAGAAGGCCACTTTGATAGGGGACTGAGTTATTTCTTGTTGTTTGAACATCGACAAGGCCTCTTCACCTAATGAGCAATAGAGTGGTTTTATGAGATAATTATTTGAGTTGATTTGATGTTCTTCTCTTACACCTGGATTTGATAAGTTATTATGGTCAATAAAACTTTTAAAAATATCTAAAATATCTCTATCGTCATCTAAAAATAGAACATTATTAATCATTGTTCTTATCCTAGCTTACTTTATCTAGAAAATTGCAAGTTATAAGAACTTGATCATCCACAAGTTCACAACCTTCTACTATGCAGTTGATGATATTCTTGGACTTTTTAAATTTCTTTAATTTGTCGCTCTTTATTTGAATTCTAGACTTTAGTGGTAACTCTTCAGAAGAATAGAGCTTCACTGTATTTTCATTGAAGTCGATAATATTAAAATCATGAATAACGTTAGTGACCTCTAAGACGCTTATAAATTCATTGGAATTTTCAGGAATAGGTCGCTTTTCGATTTCCATTAATTCGTAGAGCTTCTCTAGTAACACTACGAGATTATCAGATTTGAGAAAGTACTCATGGGCCCCAAGGTCAAAGGCCTTTTCAATATCTTTCATGTCATGTTTAGCCGTGAGCACACAGATTTTTGAATTCTTAGCAAGATTGTCTTTATCGAGATTTTCTAGGAACTCGATGCCGTTCATTTTTGGCATCATTAGATCGAGTAGTAATAGGTCCGGTTTGTATTTACCATCTTCGATGAGAGCGAGGGCCTCTTGACCATCTCTTGCGATTTTGGTGACACATCCTTCTCTCTTAAGGCTTATATTTAGAAGACTTGAGTAGTCGCTGCTGTCTTCAATTAGGAGAATTTTTTTCTTTCTCATCACAAACCTCTTGTTCCTTTCTCTTATTATTAAAGCCAAAGAAGCAGCAAGTATTATGAAAAGAGTATGAATATTTATTATACTTCTTAAGCAGCGATTATTTTATATCCCTCTCCGTAAACAGATTTAATGACGAAGTGTGAGTTCCTAATTTTTCTGCGAAGGGCAGAGATGTAGGTGTCAATCATGCGATCATTTGCAGAGAAATTTCCCGGTGCTATATGATTGAGAATTTTTTCACGGCTAAGAACTCTATTTGAATTTTTTAACAAGAGGTGAATGATTTTAAATTCACTACTGGTGAAATGAATTTTTTCTCCAATGACCGTCACTTCTTGTGAGGGAATATTGAGCACAATGTCTTCGAAGTTTTGCACTTCATTAGTGTCCACTAGGCTAACGTTCTTTAAAATTGAGGCGATGACTTCGCGCAACTCTTCAGGTTCAAAGGGCTTTTCAAGATATTGAATGGCCCCTAACTTATAACCTGTAATTCTTGAATTGCTGCCGGCCTTGACGGACAAGAAAATTATGGGAGTATTTTTAAATTCTTCTTTAGATTTTAACTGACTACAGATTTCATAACCACTAGTGTCGGGTAACATAATATCTAAGATAATAAGTTCAGGATCAAATTCAAAGGCCTTCGTCATGGCCTCTTCACTAGATGCTGCCTCTTCTATGATATATTTATCTGATAATGTTTTCTTGATCAAGATTCTCACATCATCGTTATCATCAACGATTAAGATTTTTGACTTTATCATAGGCACTCCGGACACATTTTTTTATTAATACTTATAAATTAATTTTATTCCTTATTTCAAATAAATCACTTTTAGATTTGTTTAAGATTTTACTGTGTCTAAGCTTTTAAAAATACATGACTCTAACTATAGAGTTTATTGACATCTCCTATGAGTTCCTTCTGTTCGAAGGCCTTGAGGATATTTTGGGCCACTATTGAACTCATGGCATTCCTTGCAGTGATAGTGGCAGAGCCTATATGAGGAGAGACCGCAACTGTGGGGATTGTGAGTAGCGGGGAGTTTGCACTCATGGGCTCTGGGTTTGTTACGTCGAGACCTGCTCCCCATATTTTAGAGTTCGAAAGAGCAGAAATGAGGTCACTTTCATTGTGAACACCACCCCTGGCAGTATTTATGAAGATGGATGAGGGTTTCATTAGGGAAAAACTTTCCGCATTAAAGAGCTCTTTTGTGGAATCATTGAGATCACAGTGCACACTTACCACATCACTTTGTTCAAGTAGTTCTTTAAACTCAACACGCTTGGCGCCTAGTTCATTTTCAAAGTCAGTCTTAGGTGATCTTGCGCAGTAGAGTATATTCATGGAGAATGCGCGAGCGCAGGTTGTTGCGAAACATCTTCCAATTCGTCCAGCGCCAAAGATTCCCAGAGTCTTGCCGCGCAAGCTATGACCTAAGTAATCCATTGCTCCCCATTTCGTCCAATGACCTGCTTCAATTTGTTTTTGCGCGTGAGTAATTTGTCTTGAGACATTGAGTAGCAGACTTAGGGCCAGGTCTGCTGTGGCCTCAGTGAGGACGTCTGGTGTATTGCCGATGGCAATACCTAGCTCTGTGGCCGCTTTAGAATCTATATTATTATGACCAACGGCGTAGTTGGTGATCACTTTTAAGTGTTTGTTTACTTCTAGAAAGTTGCGATCTATTTGATCACTGAGCATCGTTATGAGCGCATCAAAGTCTTTGGCCTTTTGTAGTAATTGTTCATAGGGGATTTGGTGAGATTGATTCCAAACCTCTACTTGATGCCCCGCATTTTTCAATTCTTCAATTCCTTGGGGTAAAATTTCTGCAGTAACAAAGATTTTCACAACACTTTCTCCATATGTCAGCAAATGAAAGACTTTTTCAAAAGACTTAAGTGACAATAATTTCGATAATATTAACGTTGTTATATTAAATTTCAAGTTTTCTCTTATTTAGAGATTATTTCATGTGCTAACAAGGAGGTTCACATGAAGACAATGGCCCTAGGACTAGGACTTATATTATCTACAGCTAGTTTAGCTTCAACTGTTGCTATCATCGATTCTGGTACAGATATGAAGCATATCGATATCGTTGCTAAAGCGTGGATCAACACTGTTGAGATTCCAGGAAACAATAGAGACGAAGATAGAAATGGTTATCAAGACGATATTCATGGGTGGAACTTCGCTGAGAGTAATAATAAAGTTATCGATTATAAGTACCTTGGTACTTTAAATGATGACATTAGAAAATTCTTCACTATTCAAGAAAAAATGATGCTTGGTTCTGCTACTGAAGAAGATGTTCAGTGGGTGAGAACAATTCTTCAAGATGAGAAGTTCATTAAGAGAATTACTATTTACGGTAACTTCATGCACGGAACTCACGTGGCGGGAATTGCTGCTAAGAAAGCAAACTCTGCAAAAATACTTGCTGTAAAACTTATCCCTACTGAAGTTAAACTTCCAGGACAAGATAAGGGTGTAGGGCTTGAGCTATTTAAGAAGGGACTTATTCTTCTTGCGACTCAACAAGCAGTACTTATGGAAGAGATTGGTTTCTACGTAGACGGACATAAAGCTGATGTTGCTAACGGTTCTTTTGGAACAGGTTACCCGCAGGCACAAGGAATTGTGGGAATGCTTTATAAAACTCTTTTTAGAAAAGATCCAACTCCTGAATTACTTCATGAACTTGCTGTTCTCTTCTTAGAAACTGCAGTTAAAGAAAGTGCCAGAATGACTGAAGCCGCTCCAAAGACTCTCTTTGTATTTGCTGCCGGTAACGATGGTCTTAACAATGATAAATTTCCAACTTCACCAACGAATATTAAAGCGGACAACGTAATTTCTGTAGCAGCGACAATTGGAAGATCTTCAATTGCTCCCTTTTCAAATTACGGAAAGACTATGGTTGACGTAGCTGCTCCTGGTGTTGGAATTAGATCAGCTGTTCCAGGGGACAACTACTTAAAAGTTTCTGGAACTTCTCAGGCCGCTCCATTTGTTGCTAATATTGCAGCGAGAGTTAAGGATGCGAATCCAGCCCTTGGTCCTGGTGAGATTAAGAAAATTATTATGGGAACAGTAGACTTAAAAGAATACTTAAAAGCAAAAGTTGTGACGAGTGGATTAGTAAATCCAGGACGTGCAATTAAGGCCGGTATCCTTTCAAGAACTCAATCTGTAGCTGGTGCGATTGCAACTGCTAAGATTAGTGTTGCTGATATTCCTGTAGAGAAAACAGCACTTAGTGCCTCTCAATATGAATTAAACTTAGTTTTACCTCTACCTTCTGTATATAAATACTAAAGTATTAGAGTAAATTGCCAAAAAGAAGGGGAGACGACGCGTGTGTCCCCTTTTTTTTATTTAAATTTCAAATAGTACCCAAGAAATTTTCTAGAAATTATGCCTGCGTCTTTTAGACGTTTAGAATTGATCTTCATTTTTCTCTCTTCTAGGATTTCAAAAAATTCGCACTCTGTTTGGTAGGCCTCTATTGTTTCTTCTTTTGAAATACTAAAAGGAGGGCCGATTAAATCTTCCGAACCGTCACTCGTTTTCTCTCCCATCATTGTCATAAGAATCATTTCGCTCTTAGGAGAACTCAGCTCTTTAATTTTTGCGTAGTACTTAGTTCGCATTTCACTCGGTAGTGCAATATTTGAAGCACGGTCATAGATTAGGTCAAAACTTGGTAGGTCGGCTTTCTTAGCGTTAAAGAAGTCTCCACAATAAATAGTGAGCCCCTGACTTTGGAAAATTTCATAGAACTCATCTTTAGTAAGGGTGTACTCAATCTTGTTCTCTTCGAAGAATTCTAAGACACCTTGCTTGGCCAATTCAAAACCTATGACTGAGAATCCCTGATCTCGTAAATAAATCATATCTAGAGTCTTGCCGCAAAGTGGAACGAGACACGCACCCTTAGTTGCTATCTCTTTGACCTTTATGGCCTCTAGTAGAAAGGAGTTGTACTCAGTTAAGTGAAAACCTATATTTCTATCAACCCACGCATTCTTCCAAAAACTTGCTTCCATATGTTTATTCCTGTAGTTATTTTAGATAGTTAAGGGGTGTTCGAATCGTGACGGCCTTTGAAAAAAGTACAAAGATCCCCTTGTTCATACTTGGTCAGTTTATACTTTGGTGAATCGAAATAACAGAGGAATCCATGCAAAATATTAGTGTATATCTAAATAAGAGGGCCAGTCACACGTCATTCCACTACTGGAAGAGACAAATTGATCAATCGCTCTTTAGAAGTGATATCACTTATAGAACACCTAATAATCTAGTCGAATTAAAAGAAAATCTTGTTAATGATATTGATGCAAAATGTGATGCCATCGTTTCTGTTGGTGGTGATGGAACAGTGAATACCTTGATCCAATCTTTAGCGGGACAGGACATTGGTCTTCTGGTTATGGCCGGAGGAACGGCAAATGATCTGGCGACAGAGCTTGGTAATAAGCAGAGTGTGAAAAATATCACTCACTTCATTAGAAATAACGAATACAAGTATATTGATCTTATAAAAGTGAACGGACTCTATATGGCCACTAACGGAGGACTAGGTCTTGGTGCCCAAGTTTCTCAAAAGATAAATGAACTTAGAGCTAAATTTCCTAGATTTAAGAAATTAATGAACCTCACAGGAAAGAGTATTTACTCGTTCTTTATTCTAAGTGAGCTCAAGGGTCTAAAATTTCCAAACTATAAATTAAAGATTGAATCCGAACAATTCTCAGGAATTGTCGATACACCGCTCTTATTGATTAATAATCAATCTCACTTGGCGGGCACATTTAATGTGGCACCAGATACCAGCAATCAGGACGGTAAGTTCAACGTCACTATTTTCAAACATACTGACCATAAGAAGTTTCTTAGATGCTGCTATAAAATGGCCATGAATCAATATCCCTACGGTGACCCGGATGTGATATCTTTTGAAACAGATAAAATGCAAATTGAGAACCTCATGCCAGAAAAGGAAGTTTTCTTCTTTGGAGATGGGGAAGTCCTTAACAGTAGCGCAGATTCCAAGAACATTTGGGACATAGAAATCAACCCTTCTTCGTTAAAGGTTTATTCAAAAGATGACGAAAAGTCTCTTATAAACCATAGAAACGAGGTCACTTTGTCATGAAGCTCTTCATAACCGGTAGCACTGGTTATTTAGGTAAAGAATTGATTCCACTTTTAGCAAAATCACAGGATCATCTCTATCTATTAGTTAGAAAAAATAGTCTACAAAAAGCGCGTGCCTTATATTCTCAATACGACAATATTACCCTTGTGAAAGGGGACCTGACTGAACCCGATCTCATCGAGGGCAGTGTCTTAGAATTTCTAGAAAATGTTGAAAGTATTCTCCACATGGGGGCCTTCTATGATTTAAAAGGCGACCATCCCACTTGTTATATGCAAAATGTCCTAGGAACACTGAATGTTCTCTTCTTTGCAAAACTCTGTAAGAAATTAAAGACTTTTCACTATGTCAGCACCATAGCTGTGAGTGGTGATCATGGGGGAGAGTTTAATGAGGACGATTTCTATGCGTCTCAGAATTTTTCCAATCCTTACTCTTCCACTAAATATGAGGCCGAGAGAATTGTGAGAAATGTTAAAGGTGACTTTAAAATTAAAATATATAGACCAGGAATTATCATTGGTCACAGCGAGACTGGTGAATTTGAAAAAATTGATGGTCCTTATTATTTTTGGGAAAGGATGGCGAAGTTTAAAAGTGTCGCCCCTGCCATCACTCACTTACCATTTCTTCCTCTGCCACTAAATTCTAAGGCCACACTTCCAGTTGTCTCAGTTGATCATGTAGCAAAAATGATAGCTCTTGGTGTTGCAGGCGAAGAGAGTGAAGAGAAGATAAAGTGTTATCAGCTGGTAGATAGGGAAGCTCCAAAAGTAGAAGAGCTTATTTATCGGAGCTTAGCAGCTTTTAATATCCAAACAAAGATTGTCTCTATGGATAATCATCCCTTGATTGAAAAATCATTCGATCTCTTAGGAATTCCCAGTGAAATCATTCATTACATGACCACTCCTGTGAATTACGGAAATAAGAATGCTAAAAAAGACTTAGGTTTAAAAGAGCTTTCTAGTTTTGATACTTATCATGAGGCCATTTTTAAGAAAGCTAAGAAGTTACTTAGGGAGGGCAAGTGAAACATGTTGTCTCTATAGCCTTTGCACAAAATAATAAGAACTTTGATGAGATCATAGAGTTTAATGGTGAGTCCTTAAGGCTTACCCAATACGCTATTGGTTTTGATATGGACTTGGCGGAGAGTTTAATTAAGAAGTTTGACGGCATTTGTGATGTCATCTGTCTTAGTGGTGTCCCTCCAAAAATAAAAACTAAGAAGAAAGTGCTTGAGCACCCTCAGACTCAAAAATTAAAGGGCCTCCCCAGACAAACAGTTATGGTTGATGGGCAGCTCTTAAAAGATGTCTATATTCCTTGGGCCTTTAGACAATTCTACCTCACTCATAAGAATACTCTAAAAGGTAAGAGAGTCGGGATGTATACTGGTTCTCTGCAAAAGAACCTAGTCGATATTATTGAAGAATTAGATGGGAAGTTATGTCTTGCTGATCCTTATTCTTTTTTAAGACTTCCCTATAATTTAAATTCCAATAAACAACTTGAGAAGTTTTTAAATACAGTATCTCCCTTTATTGGGTTAAAGAAAGTTAGTCAATCTAGTCTCGCTACCTTTAAAATAGAAGATGCAAAAGTTCACAAGGGACTAAAAAAATTCTTCAAAAGTGATGTCTTTGTAGGTAATGAAGGGACAGTACAAATTATTGACCGTGAACACTTGAAGGGAAAAACTGTTGTGCTTGATTTCATGGGTTCTCTCATGAAGAAGAAACTTATAAAAGACGGTGCTAAGGACGTTATTTCTTGTATGCCTAAAGTGGTGAAGAGCCGTTATGTGAATTTCTCTGTATTAGAAGCGCTCATGCAGGCCTTTCAAAATGAACCTCTCACAGCTGATGATATTTTACACTGGGTGGATGTGCTCAATATGAAAGTTGAGCATCATAAACTCATTGACGAAAACGGTAGTGATGAAGTTTCTAAATTTGCTTTTATCATTCATCCTCTAAGTAAGGATCAATTGTTTAAACATCCTCTACTTAAAAAAACAAAACGCTTTAAAAAACACCTAGGTCCAATATTTGAAAAAGTTTTCTCTCTCACGCCTGGTTTCTTCTATGGAAATATAAGCGGAATTAAATCAGAGAAAACTGGTAAGGAAGTGCAAGGGTTAATTTATACTGTAACTGATACGCCTAAAATGCTCTTAGAGCAAAACCCAGAAACAGTTTACAAGAAGCTAGTAAATATTTGTAAGGACGCCAGTTCTCATAATGCAGGTATTATAGGCCTTGGTGCTTTTACTAAGATTGTAGGGGACGCTGGAATCAGTGTTGATCAGCGCTCTCCCATTCCTGTCACCACGGGAAATGCTCTCTCTGCTTGTTCAACTATTTGGGCGGCTAAGTTTGCTATTGAAAAATTGGGCCTTGTTAAAACTGTTGATGGAATCACACAGTCGAAAGTTATGATTGTTGGTGCTACTGGTGCCATAGGTTCAGTGAGTGCAAAGATCCTAGCGACTACTTGGAAAGAAATTATTCTTGTGGCGCCTAGACCCTATAAACTCTTAGAGTTAAAAGATACCATTAAAGAAATTGCACCTAATTGTAAAATCACAGTGGCCACTCATGCAGATTTGCATAGTGCTGATTGTGATCTCATTGTCACTACGACTTCAGCGCAGGGAAAGAAGATTCTCGATATTGATCTTGTGAAACCTGGTTGTGTGATCTGTGACGTTTCTAGACCTTTTGATATTAGTCAAGAAGATGCAGTGAAGAGACCAGATGTGATGGTCATAGCCAGCGGTGAAGTGCAACTTCCAGGTGAAATCAAGTCAAACGTTGATATAGGTCTTGAGGGAAATATAGTCTACGCCTGCTTAGCTGAGACTGCACTTCTAGCGATGGATGGGAAATTGGAGAGTTTTACTCTTGGAAGAAATATTAGTTATGAGAAAGTTTTAGAAATTGATCGTATGGCGAAAGTTCATGGGGTTAGACTTTCTGCAATTATGGGTCATAATGGTTTTATTACAGATGAAGAGTTTGCTCTTTGTCGTGGACACGCCCTAAAAAAAAGGAATAGTAATGGTTAAGAAGTATTTTTCAGATTTAAATTACACCTTAGGTAATGAAGATACTGAATTAGAGTTTAGAATGATTAATGCTCTTAAACCTAAGAATATTTTAACCATTGCTGGTTCCGGTTCTAGGGCGATGCCACTACTTCATGAGAAATGTGATAATCTCTACTGCGTTGATGTCTCTAGACCTCAGTTGCTCTTAACCGAGCTTAGAAAAGAAAGTATTAAGTCTCTTAGTCACCACGATTACCTGGCCTTTTGGGGATTTCCTCCCTACGCGGCCTATGACTATGCAATAAAGAGAAGAGAGATCTTTGAGTCGCTAGATTTAAGTTTTGAATGTGTTGAATATTTTACGCGAGTTTTTGGTGAGTTAAAGTGGGGCTCTATTCTCTATATTGGGAAGTGGGAGAGAACATTTGCGGTCTTTGCAAAAATTGTTCAAAAAATCATCGGTAAAAACTTTGATCAAAGTTTTAAGTATCATAATGTTTCAGATCAAGTGCACTATTATCACAATGATTTCCCTATGAGGAAATGGAAAGTGGTGCTCTTTATGTTAGGAAATAAGAGTGTCTTCAATGCTCTTCTCTATAAAGGTGATTTCATTAAAATGAATCAACCTGAAAGTCATTTTGAATACTACTACAATGCTTTTGAGAGGCTCTTTACTCATTCTCTAACTAGGTCGAGTTTCTTTTTAAATCTTTGTTTCTTTGGCAGAATTCAACATGAAGATGGCAATACGATTGAAGCGAAAGAGGAATGTTTTGAACAAATGAAGAAGTCACTTAACTCAAAGAGTAAAGTACACTTTCTCAATCATGATTTAATCTCTGCCTCTTCAAAGGTGAAAGCAAAGAGTCTTAACTTTGTGAGCTTAAGTGATGTACCTAGTTACTTTGGTGGAGACCTAGAGCGGGACTATCTACAGCAACTTAAACCTTCGCTCGCCGTGGGTGCAGTTCTTGTGCTTAGAAGTTATTTAAGGGTGCCTGAGAGTGATCTGGCAGGCTTTGTGGATGTATCACCAAAGTATAGTGATCTAATAGCTAAAGAAAAAGTACAAATGTATAAAATCCAAGTTTTTGAATATACAGGTGAGTAATTAAAAATTCTAAAGTGTGAAGATATCTTCACATTACTTCTAAAATAACCGTGCTATTTCCTCCTATTCTATTCGGATAGGAGAGAAGTATGAAATGTATCCATAAATTGATTTTGGCCTGTGCCTTCTTATTCCAAAGTTCCGTCTTAGCGCAGGGAATTTACAGTGATTTTGGCATAGAGAGAATTTATTGTTTCTCTAATGATTCTGATATTGAATTAGAATTCATTCAAAATGATAATGTTCTCCATACTTTCTCAACTCAAGGTGGAGATATTTATAATCTCATAGAAACTGTCACTGTACAGTCAGTTCCAAATGGAGTGGCCTTCCACTTACCGGACATTGATAAGTCGGCCATAGTTGTTCTTATCGACAGTGATGATAATGTTTCCTTTGAGGGACTAGATACACTGACGGGGACTGATAAGAAGATTGATTTTGATTGTGAACTTAATTAATAGATGGACTCCATAACTTGAAAGAGTTCAGCTCCACTTGGAACACTGCTACTTGGATAGTGATTGATCACGATACAATCTTGGTTCGCTCTTAGCTCTATTTTTATTTCTTCTTCTTTAAAGTGATTTTCAAAATTTAGCGCCACGGCTAAAACCTCGCCCTTCTTAACCGCTTGACCTGGTTGCACCATATATTCATAGAGAGCTCCTCTTGGGGCGTAGTAAGTCTTGTAGTCTTTGAGCTTACACTTCTTAATCGTTGTAGTGATAGGGTTGTCTTCTTCAGTGACAATACCTCTTAGGAATAAGTAGTGGAGGATATGGCGTAGATCAAGTTGTGCTTCTTCTAGAGAGATTCTCTCCTCACTACCCAGTTCAACTGTGTAGGCTTCAAAGGCAATATCATAATCTCTTCCAAGTTCTTTAAATGCTCTTTGCAAGTTTATCCACGGCATGAAGCTCGCTTCATCCATGGCGCCAGCAAAATTATTAGGGATAATGAGATTGTGGGGAAATTGTAGATCAGCGCACTTCTCTTCTAGGTACTCAGGTACATAGAGGTAACGTGTGGCCACGGGACCGGTGTGAAGATCGAGTACATAGTCGGCATTGTGGGCGAGTTCTTGTAAGAGGATATTCACGTGACCGTTGCGGTCTATGCCGTAGTTTGAGTTTTCATTCTTCTTATCTTCTATGAGTTTACTGAGTAATAACTTGTACTGCTTGTCTATGTCTAGCTCGTCATAACCTAGATATTTCTTGGCAAACTCTAATACCTGATCATTGTCTTTTGTGAAGTCATGGTAGAGGCGATTCCAATTGTCACCTGTGTTGGAATTGAAGCGCCCGTGAGTATAGGTGCCAATTTTATTATTTAAGGCAATGGGATTCGCCATGGGGACAAGACGGATACTGCCTGCAATTTCATTTTTTTCTAAGTATTTTAAAAGTTGGTAGATGACTGCGTTTCCCTGGTGTTCAGCTCCGTGAACACTGGCCTGCAAGTAGCACATGGGACCTTTCTTCTTACCAACAATATCGATCACTTTTAAAGAGAGTACTTCTCCACTGGGAAGTTCTACAACGGGGACTTTTGAACTTGTTATTGTATTCATTATATTAACCAATCGGAGGAGGATTTAATTGTTCTTGGAGTCATGAGATCTCCATTATAGAGAATCACTTCTGCCGGTAGGTTGTGGCAGAGAAAAAATGGCATTGCCTCTGTGAAACCGTATGCGCCCGCTTGGGAGAAAACGAGCCAATCGCCCTCTTTGATATCATTTGGTAAATCAAAAGTTCCCAGCTTGTCTAGTGCCGTACACAGAGGTCCATGAACAGTGTAACTAGTTCTAGAGGCCGTGCTCTCTCTAAAGAGTTCACAGGGGAAATTCTGGTTAGTGAGGGCGGGACGAGCAATGTGATTTATTCCACCGTCTAGTACCAGTAACTCTTTTCCACGCACCGTCTTTCTATCGATGACTTGAGTTAAGTAATGACCATAAGGGCCAGTACAGTAACGACCAAGTTCCATCCAAATCGTTTGCAATTCATATTTTGTTTTTAATTTCATCAGGAGAGTGTTCACATCTTTAAAATCGATGGTTCTCTCTTGGTCTTGATAGGGAATACCTAATCCTCCACCAAGGTCAATGACCTTCATTTCAATCTTAATTTCACTAGAGAGCTCTTTAAGGGCGAGAATAGTTTTCTCCCAAATTATTTCAAGTTTACTAAGGTCTAAGATATTTCCCCACTGAAAAACGTGGAAACCTTGAAAATTTAGACTTGAACATTTTGCGAGATCTAACTTCATCCATTCTTTCTGGTCTAATCCAAAAGGGGTGATGTCATCTCCGCCTAGGACTGATTTTCCTTCATCCCAGGAGAGTTGAACTCTTAGTAAGACTTTAGGGGTTGCTCCTAATTCTTTGGCGATTTCATCTAACCAATAGGCCTGATTTAAACTCTCAAGAACAATCACGTCTACTTCGTTTAAAATCATGGAGCGAAGATACTTGCGGGACTTACTAGGTCCAGTAGAGAGAACGTCTTCTGGTTTTACACCACTACTTAAGACTTGTTCCAATTCCCCTTGTGAGGCCACGTCGATACCAAAGTTTAAATTTCTAAAAATTTTCAAGATGGCCGACATGGGATTGGCCTTACAGGCGTACCAGAGTTTAACGGACTCATCGCGCTGATCATTCATATAGCTTAGATGATCTTTAAGTCCATCTAGATCATAGAAGTAGAAAGAAGAGTCGAGTCTTTTAATGACTCGTTTTAATTCTTCTTTATGGGATGGACTTAAATGCATCTTTACTCTCTTTGCTGTAGTTTTATTTATCTAAGAAATTGTTCTAACTCTAATGAAGCGTCACTTTTCTCATCTCTATATTTAACAATGAGAGCGCAGTTCATGCTTAGTCCCATATTCTTTGCCCAAGCAAGCTTATCGTTCACAGGTCTTGTTCCTGGAACTACAATAGCGTTCTCAGGAATGGGTTCTCCGCGCTCAAGAGTTCTCTCATTTACACAGTCGTAAACGGGAACACCTTTAGAGAGGATCACTCCAGGAGCAATTACGGCACCTTTTAAAACTTGTATACCTTCTACTATTACCGCTCCGGCACCAATGAAAGCATTGTCTTCAATAATTACTGGTGCTAGTCCTACGGGCTCTAAGACCCCGCCAATTTGCACGCCAGCAGAAAGATGAACATTCTTACCAATTTGCGCACACGATCCAACGAGAGCGTGTGAATCAATCATTGTTCCTTCGTCTACGTAAGCACCAACATTTACATAGGCCGGAGGCATAATGATCACGCCTTTGGCCACGTAAGCTCCACGTCTCACACTTGATCCACCTGGAACCATGCGAACTCCTCTTTCTGGAGTAAATTTCTGTGGCGGAAGATTGTGCTTATCAATGAATCCAGGAAATCCTTCATTACCAAAGTCCACGAGATTTCCATCTTTAAAAGAAGAGAGAATTGCTTTTTTTACAGCAACATTAGCTACCCATTTACCATCAACTTTTTCAGCTGATCTTACTTCTCCAGTTTCTAGGAGATCAAAAGTTTCTTTCCAATTTAATTCTGACATATTTATATTCCTTATTTGTTTGTTTAATTATTTACTTATTCGACTGGTACCATTCATTTATTTTTGCGTGTGAACTTACAAGCTCACTTATGTCTTCTAGGTCTTTGTGAGTGAGCGGAGCTCTTAGCACAACGGATGAGATTTGTTTGTCGTGGACCATGAGTGCTTTTACGGGAATTGGGTTTGAAGCGAGAAAGAGATTGTTGGTACTCTCGGCCCAAAGCGCCTTCTCTTCTAGCGAGCTATCTAAACATTTTTCCACGTATCTATGTGTTTGTTTCGCCCACACATTGGAAGCAACAGAAACTAATCCCTTGGCCCCTATTGCTGAGAACTCAGGCATGAGAGCATCGTCGCCACTGTAAACGCGCGCACTCGGTGCGGCCGCTACATACTTGGCGAAATCTTCAGTGGATCCTGAAGCTTCTTTAATTCCCCAAAGGTTCTTATGATCTTTCAGCATTTCAACTGCTTTAAAACTCATTTTAATCCCTGTTCTACTTGGGACATTGTAGAGCATACAAGGGCGAGTACTTAAATCCATTAAGTCTTTAAACCATTCGTACTGGCCAATTGTTCCAGGTTTTGCGTAAAGAGGAGTAACAAGTAGATAAGCCTGAACCTTGAGCTCTTCAAGATACTTGATCCAATTTCTAGTGTCAGTGAGATTTGAGCCACCAACACCCACCATAATAGGAGCTTTAAGATCTTGCGCGATAGTGTGTTCAAGAATTTTTCTCTTCTCGTCTTCGTCCAAGTTTAGAGCTTCTCCAGTACTTCCAAGAATGAGTATTCCATTCTCTGCTTCGTCCTGTGCTTTTAAGATATTTGTAAGGTCTGTGTAATTGACAGATCCGTCTTCATTCATAGGTGTGATGACGGCAGTCCATAGGGGATAATCATTGAGGCTCATATTCTTTCCTTAGTTTAATAATTTCTTTAGTGTGAGTTCTTCAAAATCAGAGATTCCAAAATCTATCTCTGATAAGAGGTCGCAGGCCTTTAGGGCGCCGCTGGCAAAGATACTTCTATCAAGTGCTTCGTGGCGCAGAGTTATTCTCTCATTACCTGTTTTTAAAGTGATGGTGTGATCTCCCACAACATCTCCTGTGCGCTCAGAAGTTATGGGGAAATGTTCCTGAGTCCATTCCTGCCACTTAATGGCCGTTCCACTGGGGGCGTCCATTTTCTTAGTGTGATGAACTTCATGAATATCAAAGTCGTACTCGTTAAAGAGCCGCTTCGCTTTAGAGAGCGTGTCGGAAATCATTTTATGAATGAGATTCATTCCAATAGAGAAGTTTGAGGCCTTGATCCACTTACACTTTCCATCTCTTACTAGACTATTTAACTTCTGTGACCACTCAAATCCAGTGGCGCCAGTAATGACTGGAATCCTGGCTTCAATAAGTGCGGGGATGAGGGATTCAAAGACTGGTCCATTGACAAAACAAATGGCCACATCAAAGCTCTTTAACTTCTTCGCGGTTGCTTGGTTCTTTGAATCAAAGACTTCAAAAATCGCACCCTGTTTTTGCAAAAGACTAATGACATGTGAGCCTGTTTTACCTTTTCCTATGACGGCGTAGTTCAAGCTATTCTCCTATGAAGTGATCGTGAAGTCTGATGATGGCGTCGTTTGCTCTTTCGCCGTCCACTAGAAAGCAGAAGTTATGTCTTGAAGCACCAAGACAAATCATACGAACGTTGATGTCACCTAATGCTTCAAATATTCTCTTTCCAAGACCTGCTGTGTGATTAATATTGTTACCTATTAGGGACACTAATGAAAGGTTTTCCTCTACTTTCACCTCTGCCAAATTCTCTAATTCTCCTAGCAATTTTCTATTTAAGAGAGTTGAATCCTCAATTGTTAGAGCGACTGAAATTTCAGAAGTGGTCACACTGTCTATACTGACTTTATGGGCGTTGAAAATTTTAAAAATCTCATAGAGAAAACCATGGCTCCCAATCATTTTTGGGGTTGAGAGAGTGAGCAAGCTCTGTTCTTTCTTTTGCGCCATGGCACGAATCAGTGGTGTTTCAGAACAAGATTTCTTAATCCAGGTTCCAGGTGCAGAGGCCTCATAACTAGAACCTACATAGACCGAAACATTCTTTCTAAGTGCTGGAGTAAGTGTTGTGGGGTGAAGTATTTTTGCTCCAAAAGTCGCCAGCTCGGCCGCTTCAGAGAAGGTGATTTCATTCATGAGTTTTGCTGTGGGAACAATGCGCGGATCTGTAGTCGCGATACCGGCCACGTCGGTCCAAATTTGTAATATGTCAGCTCCGATTCCTTCGGCTATAAGGGCGGCACTATAATCAGAACCACCACGCCCAAGAGTCGTTGTATGACCACATTCAGTTTGTCCAATAAATCCCTGCGTCACATAGACCACATTGTCGTATTTGCAATCAATGAGATGAGTGTCACAGAGAGTGCTGATCTCTTCTATGAGGGGAGTCGCTTTTCCAAATTGATCATCTGTACGCAAGACTTTACGAACGTCAAAACATTCTACCTTGCGCTCATTGGCCCAAGCGAGGTCTAGTGCGCGAGTAAAGAGAAGTGAAGATAGCCTCTCTCCCAAAGATTGAATGGCATCAAAGGCCTTGGGCGAACAATCCTTTAAGAGGAACATTCCTTTAGAAAGGGTTTCTACTTCATTTAGTAAGCGCTCTAGTGAAGAGGTGTTCCCTAGGTCTAAGTCACAGGCAATACTTAAGTGCTTTTCTCTGATTTCAAGAATAATCTCTTCGCAGGCCGACCAGTCTTTGGTCATAGCGAGTTCTGAGAGCTTAATCAGATTGTTGGTTGTTCCATAGGTCGCTGATACTGTGACAATATTTGCCTTGTGCTCAAGGGCGACTCCAGCTGATCTTCTCATCGCAGCGGCATCCGCCATTGAACTTCCACCAAATTTGGCGACAATAATTGCATCCATTGAAAATCTCCGTTTTCAAAAAGTGTTAAATAAATGGCAATGGGATTTTCTAAAAGATTGACCTCGAAGTGCTCCACATTGCCTGTGACAGTCCTAGGGATTCGGCCCTAGCAACCAACGAAGAAATCTGTTTTGGTAGATCTCCGTTTCGGCAAATTTCCCATGACTCATGCTCGCAAGATCCAATAATCTTCACATGAGTTGCCTGAAATTCGCACCTCTTCAATATAAAAATGGTAACTAAAATGCTCTGATTATTCAACCCCGGTTTTACAAAAAGAGAAAAAAGAATCATTATTAGCTCAAATTACGTAAGTTTTTAAAAATTTAAAGGAATATATAATGAAAAGTGTTGGATTTGTTGGTTGGAGAGGAATGGTTGGTTCGGTTCTCATAAGTAGTATGGAAGAGCATCAAGACTTCAAAGGTATTCATTCTACCTTCTTTACAACTTCCCAAGCGGGACAGAAAGCGCCAAAAAATTCAAATGCAGAACTCTTAATTGATGCTCACAATATTGATGAGCTCTCCCATATGGATATTATTGTTTCCTGCCAAGGTGGAGATTACACCAAAGCGGTTCACCCAAAACTTAGAGCAAATGGCTGGAAAGGTTTTTGGATCGACGCAGCTTCTACCCTTAGAATGGAAAGTGACAGTGTCATTATTCTGGATCCCGTGAATAGAAAAGTTATTGATCAGGCACTGGACTCTGGAGTGAAAGATTATATCGGAGGAAATTGTACGGTTTCTCTGATGATGATGTCACTGGGTGGATTATTTGAAAATGATGCCATTGAATGGCTCACAAGTATGACTTATCAAGCGGCGTCTGGCGGCGGGGCAAGACATATGAAAGAGCTGCTGACGCAGATGCAAGTGATTGGAAATAAATTTACCAGCATGGACGAAAATATTGCTAGAGATATCATCGCCGTTGATAAAGTGGTGACGGATACTTATAGAGACGGCAGTTTAGATTCAAGTTGTTTTGGAGCGCCACTGGCGGGAAGTTTAATCCCTTGGGTTGATTCAGCCGTGGATGCAGGACAAACAAGAGAAGAATGGAAGGGTATTAGTGAGACCAATAAAATTCTTGGAAGAGACGCTAGTAATTTAATACCAATAGACGGAACCTGTGTACGTATAGGAACCATGAGATGCCATTCTCAGGCCTTTACTATTAAACTTAAGCGCGACATTCCCATGAATGAGATTGAGGCCATGATTGGCTCTCATAACGACTGGGTGAAAGTTGTTCCTAATACTGTAGAAGCATCTCGCGCTGAACTGACTCCAGCAGCAGTTAGTGGAACTTCTCAGATTCCTATAGGCCGTCTTAGAAAAATGAATCTTGGTAGTGAATATCTAAATGCGTTTACGTGTGGCGATCAACTTCATTGGGGAGCGGCGGAGCCGGTGAGGCGAATGCTGAATATTCTAGTGAAAGAAAATGCTTAAGAAGGTCTTTACTGGAAAGGTCTTTCTCTATTTCATTCTGTTTCTTGTGGTGCTCTCGATCTTTTTATCGAGTTATTTTGATAAAGATAATATGTTAAAGATGCAGGCCATCTCATCCATTGATGAAAAAATGTGCCAAGAGATTGAACACGATTTTATCAAGGAGAGTTGCCTTAAAAGCGTTCTAAAACAAAAAGAACGCTTTGATATTTGTGTGAAAAAGGGTGGCGATTGTAGTCGTTTCTATTAGTTTCGGTGATCGTTTGGTCGGTATTCAATAAACATTTCATCGTACCCACTAGTGCGAAGTTGTATAATTAACATTCTACGTGCATGAATAGATCTCGAAATATTTGTATATTTTTCAATTATACAGTTGGCTGGATTTTCCTTTGGAAATTCTGGTTCGAAGTCGAGTTCATGAGTGATGATATAGTCAAGATATTTTGAACAGAGAGGTTCTCTCTGTGCAATAAATATCGATGAAAAGACTGAGGTTTTCTCTCCATTTATAGTTCCTTTAGCAACTAATAAATATGAGATAGACTCAAAAGAAAATACATTTGTAGTAATAAAAAGTGATAAAGTTAAGATTAGTTTCTTCATATTTTTTCCAATGAAAAATTATTCTAGTATTCCTGCTTCATTTAAAATTGCAACAATCTCATTTCGACTTCTATTTTGTGCCCATTCTAGAGCAGTCATATGATCTGAGAAATCTTTTATCGTATGATCTATTCCAGGTGCTTGGAGTAATAGCTTTACAATATCTGCATATCCAAAATATGACGACACTATTAAAGAACTCATGCCAGCGGTGTCAACTTGATTCACTAAAATTTTAGGATGAGACAAGAGCATCTCTACAAAGTTCGTTTTGCCTTTTCGAGCGGCAAAATTCAAAGGAAAAAAACCAAACTTAGTCGACTTTAAGTTAACATTCACACCTTCATGGCCAAGAAGCATGGTTGCAACTCTTTCTTGGTCTTTTTGAATCGCCATCATTAACGCAGTCATACCCTTTTTATTTTTTAAATTTATGTCTATCTCATCATGTCTTAAGAGAAGTGATAGGATTTTTAAATGGGAGAACTTGGAGGCCTTAATGAGTGCCGTTGATCCACTGCTTGCAAGAACATTAACATCAAGATTAGGGTGATTGATTAAGAGTTCAACAATTATATTCTGTCCTCTTTTTGCCATGAATACTAATAGGGGATATCCCTCAGCATCCATTAGGTTTAGATTAATGTTTGGATGACGAAGTAATATTGCCACTGCCTTATGGTGAAAATTTTCACTTGCCAGCATGAGTGGTGTTTTCTCTTTTGAATCTTCAGTGTTTTGATTTATATTAATTTTTGGATGATTCATCAATTGTTTTAAGACTTGAATATGTCCTTTAGTGGCCGCTTCTGTTAAAGCAGTTTTCCCTCTAAAGTTTACTAGGTTAACTAAAATATCATCGTGGGCGAGAAGTAGTTCAACAACTTTAGGAAAATTGGATCTCGATGCGATTAAGAGCGCCGTGTAACCAGTATTTACGGCCTTATTAACTTCAATTTCATCTCTAGAAAGTAGTATTTTTATAATTTGAATATGACCTTTGGAGGCTGCAACTTGTAGTGCTGTTCTTCCGAGGCGTCTAATTCCATTTGCATCGATATCACTATGGGCGAGTAGAAGTTTTAAAGCTTCTATTTGATTATACTCGGCCGCTGTAGTTATTGGAATATCATCGATACCTTGACTGCCATTTACTTCAATCTCTTTCTGAGAGAGAAGGAGTTTAGTGGCCTCAATTTGCCCCTTAGCAATACTTATTACAAGGGCACTGTTTCCGTCTTCATTTCTTAGATTTAAATCTATACTTGGGTGGGTAAGTAGAAGTTTTATGACTTCTATATTTCCTCTTTCTGATGCAATTATTAATCCTGTGTCTCCAGTAGGACTTTTCGTATTTACATCTAATTCTGTTGAAGCGAGAGCGAGCTTAATTGCCTCAAGATCTTTTCCGCTAAAACACAGGGCCACAAAATTTCTGATCGCATCATTAACTCGAGTGTTATTCACTGTGCTTGCTGGTTTTAAGTCCGTTGCAGTTAGGGCACTTTCTATTGAAAGAAAAGATAACATTAAAATTAAAATAGACTTCTTCATATTTTTTCCAGAAATTGATTTAAATAAAAGAGGCTAAAATTAACTAGCCTCTGGGAATACGTTGTATTTAAAACCTTAAACCCCAGTCATCTTCAAGACCATCATAATCATCGTCACTATTGTTATTTGAAGTTTCAGGCATGTTACTATTCAATATTCGACAATTTAAAGCGTGCATGTGATCTCGGTCAATCCATGAGACACCTGAGTCACGATCTGTTCGTTTACATTTTATGTTTCCAGACATATTTCTACTACCACCAGCAGGAACAGTAATACTAGGATGTGACTTTGAATCAACCACTACAGGATGCCCGTCGTACATATAACTAGTGATTTTAACATCACATCTAATATCAAAATGATAAGGATTTGAAAGAGTTGCTGTGTAATCAAAGTTGAATTTTTTACTAAATAACCTAGTATGTCTTTCATCAATATTGATTGTAACAGCATTGTCTTCGAAGAAATCTTTTTGCTTTTTTGATAGATGTCTTGGAATACATCTCATTTCGTTACATGCACTTCTCAATGTAGTTAATCCAGAGCAAGAATTTCCACCATTTGAAGGTCTCGGTGATGTACATGTTCTTCTTGATAGTTGTATTCCGCCACCACAGATTTCTGTACATTTTCCAGGAGCTGACCATTCAGACCATCCGCCGTTAATTACAACAGGACAAGCACGCGTGTTGCATTGTGTATTTGAAAATGTTGAACCTGAACATTTCTTTCCACCGTTAGCTGGTGCTGGGTTCGTACAAGATCTTCTCCATCTTTGAATTCCACCACCGCAAGTTTTTGAACATTGCCCGTACTCAGAGTAGTCTGACCAATCTCCGTCTACAGGATTAGGAGTGTTTACTGAGCATTCTTGCAAGTTGTCACTCTCTGCAACAAATTCAACTCCATTAGATCTTCTAGTCATAACAAGTTTAACTGTTGCTTCTCCGGACTTGAGCCTTTTGAAAGTAGCTTTAGTTCCTTCAACAGATAACTTTTTAAGAATATTTGAATCAAAAATAAATCTAAAAGTGTAGTACTGAGATAAGGAATCAAAATTAATTGTCTGAGGACCTTTCTTAAACTCTAAGACCTGAACACAGTCAGTTAAGATAGTAGGATCTACGATAATATCTATTCCACCTCCTTGTTTTACTTCGTAATCAAGAGTTTGAAATTTTGGTTCGTAGAAACCACCTAGGTTATCATAAAGTAAAGTTGACTCGATGATCTTAACAATGAACGAGTTAGAGCTAATTTTATTTATTTGAAAAGCGTCTTCTGGCTTAATTAATAACTCAAAATCACCTTCTACGGGAATAGTGATGTTGAATTCACTACCTTGAATTGTGTTTGGAACATTTTGACCAATTGCAGTAGCTATCTTTTGAATGTCAGGTACTTTAATTTCAGCAAAAACTGAAGTGCAAAGTATAAAAAATATAATCAGTATTCGTTTCATAATCTCTCCGTTAATAATTTAAAGCATAAATTTCTTAACAGAGACTCAAATATCTGTATAGACGAAATATATTTATTTCAGACAAAAGAAGACTCAAGATTTCTTGATAATTCACAAGTCTTTTTAAATTTACTTAGTAAGGTCTTTGGAAAGGCAAGATAAATTACTTTTAAATTTCACAGAAATTGAAATGAACAGTTGAGAGAATGAGAAAGGCGAAGACATTAGATTAAAAAATAATGGCAACGCCTCGGTTTGAATAATCGGTGGAGTTACTTAAAAACTACCCCGCGAATATCTTTCTTAAAAACAACATGCTGAACAAATTCAACGCTACTTATATCTTTGAATGATTTTCCAAGTGAAGGATTTTTGAAATCAAAGCGAACAATATCTTGTGAATTGAGAACTGCATCACTAGTGAGAAACGCCTCTATATCTTCTGTAGGTAATGTCCTGCCTGCACCGGTAACTTCACCTAAGATGACTTTAAAGCCGTGTGCCTGCATAAATTCTTTGCTATAGCCGTGCTTAGCTAACATTTTCATCATAGGGCCTCCTGCGCCAGTGACTTCTCCTGCTCCGACTTTCATGGAGAGGACTGTTAAACATAAGAAGAGAAATATAAGAATTTGTTTCATTGGTATACCTTTTTGCTAGAGTGAGTAAGTGTGTCTGCTAAGTTCAATGTGAAATAATGCAAATCACCTTCGTAGTATGGGCTATTTAAAACCGCGTATATTTTTTCTACTGCTTCTCTTTGTATATCTTTTATCTGCTTAATTCCGTCTTCGTTTATTGTTTCACTTAAGGTGTAGAAAATGTTTCTACCTTTTTCTAATTCTTCCGGCCTATAACTCTTTACCAAATCTGGCAGGTGAGCGCTGGCCACTTTGTAATCTACTGAGAAGTTCTTCTCCGTGGCGTGGAAGATTCCCTCTTCTTCAAATACAAAACCTAAGTCCCTTAGTTTCTGCATTCGCGCAAGGCCCAGGTTTCCAAATTCTTCGACGAGAGTAAATTTTGAAACTCCCGTCCTATTTGCGGCCATCTTATAGGCCATGTAACTCATCTGATCTTTAAGCACCTCATTGAGTTCATGTTTGTACGCATGAGTTGTAGCGGTCTGTGAGTAGAGCGAGAACGCTTCTTTTAAATAATCTCCAAGCTCACCATCAAACATACTGATGAGTTTATTAAAGTTAGTTTCATTCGTAAGCGCTGAAGCTAAGTTCAGCACCGTATGGGGAGACGGATCTCCCTTTAACGTCTTTGAATGAATTCTTCTGATAGTTGAGGCCCCGACTTTTGATTTCTTGGCCAAAGAGTTAAAGCTGGCATGCTTGTTTCTCTTCAAATAACTATCGATCTGATTGTACAATTGATCGTTTAATCCCATCTAAGAGACCTCCTATATATATGAATACGTAGAGGGTCTCTTATTTGCAAAATATAATTTACTGATCATAGACATTTCCCCTAGATGTAATTTTTTGACAGGTTATCGGTGTCAAAATATCCCCGTATATAGGCCTCTAAGATCTTCTACGACTACGGTTGCGTCTTTGCCCTCTAGGAGAGCGACACTTGTTTAAACGGTGATCCCAACGTCCACCAGCGCGATTACAACGTCTTATCTGTCTTTGGTAATTTCTATGATCGGAAAAATCGTCATCGGAGTTTCCTCTGTCATTTCCCACTGAACACTTTTTAAGATTTAGTGAGAGCTTAACTGAGGCCTTCAAATCAGCACTGTCAGTCATCATGAAAGCTTCTGGTTCTAGATGTGCAAAACGTTTCATGATCTTCGCTGTCACAATATTCTTTAAAGAGAACTTAACTTTATCTGCCTTTCTAGTTGAGCATTCTGTATTCAAAGCAATACTTCTAGTCTGGGATAAACTCCATTCTAAGTCATTTTCACCTCTATAGCGTTTCGTTCCAAGTAATTTCTCCGGTTGTAAATGTCTTCCTCTAGGACCTTTTACTTTTACAATCTTCGCCTTAAAAGTAGTAACCGTTCCCTTTTCTGTGTAAGTAGAACCTCTATAATCAAAACTTAAATTCACGCTCTCGACCAAATATCCTTTTGGAATTTTAGCTGAAATACCCATGCGACAAACTTTTCTATTCACTTGTTTATCAAATCTTCCTGTACTCTCATCATTATCAGCACTAGATTCATCGTTATCATTATCTCCATCAAATTGCGGAACTTCTACATTGAGCTCATCAAAGAGAATCGATACCGCCTTTCCGTCTGGTGAATGAATCGTACTGGTGGTTCCTTCTTTACATCCCGAACCAGAAAGCGTGATCTCATCAAACTCAATGGGCACTGTGGCGGCGAATGCTTGTGAGCAAAGAAGTGTTGTCATTAGTAATAGTTGTTTTGAAGTTTTCATATTTTTCTCTCCTTAATTCCTTGAACTAGTTATGGCAGAGAAAAATATTGTTATAAAGAGAATGACTATAAGGAGTAAGATATGTCTTCCACGTGGCGCACCCAATAAACCTTTCTACACTGTTAAAGTATTTAATTGCATTTATTCCTGCGCCACGTGGGACACAACATAAACAAAAACAGGACTTGCTATTTATTTTTTAGAAGCCCTCCCATAAATTGGATTTAACGCAAAGACTTTGTTTTTGTAGAAACCAAAGGGAGAGAATATGAAAAAGTTTATCGCCACAATTGCACTACTCACTTCAATGACTTCAACTGTTCAAGCATCACAAAATGATATCTCACTAGGTGTTCCAGGATATGGTGGATCAGGTTGTCCCTCAGGATCAGCTTCAGTTACTCTTAGTCCAGATAGTAAGTCTCTAAGTATTATCTTTGATGACTTCATGGTCGAGGCCGGTGGTGACTCTAGAAAGAGAGTTGCTAGAAAGAGTTGTAATATAGCTATCCCAGTTCATGTGCCTCAAGGTTTTAGTGTTTCCATCATCGATGTGGATTACCGTGGATATATGATGTTACCAAGAGGAGCACGAGCAAGATTTTCAGCAGAGTATTTCTTTGCAGGAATGAGAGGACCAAGATTCTCTAAAATATACAGAGGTTACACAGACGAAGATTACACAATTAGAAACACGTTAGGTGTTGTGGCCAATGTTTGGAGCAAGTGTGGAGCTGATGTGAACCTAAGAGTAAATTCATCAATGACAGTTAAAACGAACAGCAGAAAAGCAGAGGCCTTAGCAACAGTAGACTCAGCGGATTTCAGCGCAGGAATTGTCTACAAGATGCAATGGAAGAAGTGTGGAAACGAGGAACCAACGGATGATTTCTACTGGTAAATATAGTACGTGCGTATATTCCTAGAGATTTTCTAATCTTTAAATAGCAGTAATGCAGAATTGGACACTTGAAAAATAGTGTCCTTTTTTTGGTCTTATAATGAAAGGGATCAAAACTATTCAAAAAATCTTAATGGAATTTTATGTTGAAGAATCTCTTTGAAAGTCTAAACTTCCCATACATAAAAGGAGAAATGATGACAAAGAAGAAGCAGAACAACATGAGTAACTCAATGACTTTCAATATTTTACTTAGAGGAGCAGTCACGTACTTAAGGGCAAAAGAGAACATTGATAGAATGAAGAGAGATTTCACCAAAAGAACCATTAAACCGCTTATGGCCTTTAAGTCTAAGATTTCTAAAGAGGCACGCGAGTCTATTAAAGCGAAAAGAGAAGGTACAAGGCCTTAATATAGCTCTTAGAGCTTCGCTAGGGGAGCTGTCTAGCTTCTAGACACAGCTATAAATACTTCAAAGTCCATTCTAAGTGATCAATATTCCGTGTAAATTACTAGAAAGGAAAATACTATGAAGAAACTCTTACTGTGCGGATTATTGACAATTGCTCTAACAACACCAAAGGCACTAGCTGCTGGAGACGATAGTTGTGATGGAAAAATTCAAAACAATATCATTATTCATGGAATTGGTGGTTCTAAGAAATCCTTTGGATTCATGGATAGATCCCTAGAAAAGAACATTCCTTGTACGAAATCTCATCACTTTGAATACAACACTAAGAGTAGCCAACTCAGCACGGTAGATTTTGCCAAGAGTTTGGACTCATTTTTAAATAATATCCCAGTCACTAAAGAGAAGGACTTAAACTTCATTATGCATTCTCAAGGCGGATTAGTGGGACTCACATATCTGTTTAATACCTATAATAAGACAGAAGGTTTTAGTGCTGAGAATTTAAAGAGATTAAATAAGTTTGTTTCCATGTCGACACCATTTTGGGGCTCAGACTTTGCAATGATGGGACAGAGTGTATTCTTTAATTTCAACATTGATAATAATGGCATATCTCCTTTTGGTAAGAATCAATTAAATGATATGAAGTATGGCAGCCAGTTCTTTCAAGGACAAATAAGAAATCTCTTTCATCCAAAAAACCGTGGTTTCTTAAATTACTTAAAGTCAGAAATTAAGGTATTAAATATATCGGGCATGGCCCCTTTTCAAAATAGCTTTTTAAGCGGTATTGGTTCACAATTTTTTGAGGGAGACTTCATCGTCAACATTCCAAGTATGACTCTCAATACTTTAAATGCTATGGCCGGCTCATTGAATTACAAAGAAGATTTGGTCCAAGTTTTAAAGACTCATAAGTCTGAGCTTGGTAAGCAGTCCTATGTTATTGGGACCCATATTGACGTCTACGCGGGAACTATAGGTTACGGCGTCGTTGATACACCAGAGGAATGTCTGGAACTCTCGGCCTGTGATCATCCAGGATTTAATAGCTTATTTAGCTTTCTTACTAAAGACGTTGTCTTAACTGATAAGGAAATTACAAAAGTTATAAAGGGTTTTGACTTACATGTGATGGTTGGTTTTCCAAAGGGAATTACCAAGTTAAGTGAGGCGCAAATAGTAGTTAAAAACCAAGAAGATAAAGAAATTAATCTAAGTAACTACCGCTTTAACGGAAATGAGCATAAGAACATAAGCCTAGATCTCGATAAAGGTATTGGATATTTTCTGATTAAAGGATCTCTCATATCAAAACTGCCTTCAAACTCAATTGAACTTGAAATTCGTCACCCTGAAATTACCACTAGGCGAGTAGTTGTAGAAGTTGAAAAAGGTAAGGCGACTATTTTAAGAATGATTGTTAGGAAGAAGTAGCAAGCACCGAATAGGTTACTTGCTACCAGTATACTTTTATAATCTATACACAAAGTTCTTTAAACTTCTTATAAGCAGATCTATTTCTAATCTTTGTTTGCCAAGCAGAAATTTTCTCGTACTTAGAAAGATCAAATTTAATAGTTTCACAAATATCTATTACTGAAATTACGTGTAAGTCGGCCAGTGTGAACTCGGATCCAGCTAGGTATTCACTTCCTTGTAAGCGAAGTTCAATTGTATCCATCATCGCTGGAAGTTTCGCAAGCGCCTTTTCAATAACCTTGAAATCTCTTCTTTCATCAGGAACAAAAATCAATTGAATGAAGGCGTCAATCATAGGAACTTGGAGATCAACCATAGACCAAGTAGACCACTGGTGTACTAGACCTTTTTCTTTGGCATTGGCCCCTAAGAGTTCTGGTTTATAAGCTTCTGCTAAGTAGAAGTTAATGGCACTTGATTCCCAGATAGTATAATCATCATCTAAAAGTGCTGGTATTTTCCCATTGGGATTTACCTTTAAGAATTCAGCAGATTTGTGTTCATTTTCTCTGAAGTTTATCGACTTAGTTTGATACTCAATACCAGCTTCTTCTAAACACCAAAAACATCTGCCCGCACTCGTCTTAGCTGACCCGTATAATGTAATCATTATTTCTCCTAGATTATTTTTTACTTTGGATGATTATAGAATTGATGGTTTTCCATCGTCAATGGGGGAGAATTAGCGCGGAGGGTTTATTGCTAATAGCAATTGCTTTGAATCAAAAGGTTTCTTTAAGACAGAAAAGACATTATCTTTTATTCGCTCTGAAAATTCATTGTTCACATAAGTGCTCATAATGATAATTGGTGTGTCGATATTGTCATGGTTTTGTTCACGGATATATTGAATAATTTCTCCGCCATTGCCATCGCTTAGTGAGATATCTAGGAGTATCATATCAAACTTACTCTTGTCGATTTCAGCTTTGGCGTGCTCTATAGTTTCACAGTAGAGAAAAGGAATACCTACTTCTTTGAATGAAGTTTCCACTAATTTACAAATATCTAAATCGTCATCAACAACTAAGATCATAAGTCCCCTTATCCATAGTATTTATTTTATAGGAATAAGAATATTTACAGACTCAATTTTATATAAATTTTTTAGTGACCTGTGTCCATTTTCGTAGGTTTTCCCTCATGTATAGTAAGATTACTAAAAGCTTTGAATATTTTCTGTATTTTTTGGACGCTAAACCTGTGAGTAAAATTACTAGAAATAGCATAAAAAATAATTTCATTTTTTTCCTAAATGTTTTGTCATATTTTTCTTCATCGAAATTAGTAAAATTGTGAGATCTCAATTTTACTAAAATTCATGTAATTTTAGACCGCCATACACACAGTCGTTTTTTACGTGTTTTTAGCAGTTTTTATAAGACGTTAAGTTTGATAGGGAATTTCTCGATTTTTTTAAAATATAGTACATTTTGGGATGCTCAGAATTGCTTGTGTGCATATTTGAAAGAAACACGCTGTATGAGGCATGGGTTAATTTGAACTTAATTGTCATTAATCGGTGAGATATCAGATACCCATTTAAATCAGTTATAGGGTCACGCAAGAGTTAGTATTTTTCAACTGTATATGTGGCGCATGTTATTTATGAGATTTTTTAAATACCATATTCACAGAATAGTTTTTAAAACTGTTTGAATATTCTAGGGATCTGACAATGATGAAAAAGAAAGCAAGATGGTATGTTAATTGGACCATGGGCAGCTAATGCCCGTTTTGATATATGCGGGGGATAAGCTAATATACTAGAAATAGGCTAAAACAACTCCCCCAAGACCTACCCCATATAATGGTAATTATATGGGGTGAGCGTAGGAATATTTTAGATATCCCAGCTTCCCTCTAAATTAATGTCTTTTAATTAATCTCTTTTTTCGTAATAACATTCTAGTGTTTCAATGTTACCAATTTGTTTGTAGATGAATTCATCACCACTTTTACTCTGAAAGAATGAAAAAATAGATTTATTTTTTTGAAATATTTTTCGAACATATTTTCTTAGAACTAAATTTCTCTCATCACTAATACTCACATAAGTATTGAGTGTTCCTTTGATTCCTGGAGAGTTAAATTTAATCTTTCCCTTATCAAGAACATCGAGATCTATCGTGGGCGGGAAAATGTCAATGTCATCATCTAGTGAATACACATAGATCGAATTGAGCTCTCTAAGTACGTTAACTGTCGCAGGACAGCCAATATTGTGATCTTCCAATTGTACCTTTTGATACATTCCTGGAAAGACATCAAAGTTAAAAGCGTAAGTTGTAGTCGTGGCCACAAGGGCGAGACTTATAATAATCTTCTTCATTTTACTTCCCTATCTACCCTATTAGAAGCTCATTCCAACAAAGAAATTAAGTAAGTTAAAAGAGTACTCTCTAAAATCAAAATCAGTTGTATCTGTAAAAGTTTTTACTGAACTAGAAATCCCAAACCAATCACAACCAATAGTCAGAGTGCTAAATTGCCACTGGTTTCCAATAGAGAAACCCATACCAGCATCTACGTATCTCTCGACACCATTATTCTCATCACTGTACCAGAAGCTATCATAGGTTCTAGTTTTCTTATAATTTCTATAATAGACCATCGGCTTTAAAAAGAAGCTATTAGAAACAAATCTCTTAAATCCAAGTTCGGCCGAGAATTGTTTTTCTTCGTTCACATATGAACTTCGTCTATCTTCGTCATAATAAGATAATCTAAGTGACACTAGCGACTCTCCATCGACGAAATACTCTCCGTTAAGACTTTGTGCCATTTCACTAAGAGCGATACCAAAACCAGCTGTTACCGAGAAAGTTTTTTCACTTCGGTATTCACGACTAGATATTCTCTTCTTTACTGCTAACTTAGATTCAACTTTCTCAACTTTAGAAATTGTTTCTGTTGCGGCCATAGAATTTAGGGAAATTACAAAGAGTGCTAATAAGATCTTTTTCATTAGGTGTGTCCTGTTTTTTAGTGTGTGTTGTGTAGTTGTGTACAAGACGTAATATACACTAAATCAGGACTAGGAAGGGTAAACATGTAGCATTTATAGGGGTAAAACTCCCCTATTTGCGTAGATTTTAGCTAAGAGAACATCTGAAATTCGAGACTCGTTAGCTCTCTAAGTTCATCTACAATTTCCTGCGCCTCTGCCTTATTCATAGTCTTGAGCTCGCTCACTTTGTAATCAAAAATCTTCTCATGATTACCACGATTCTCTCTATGCCAAGTAAGTGGATAAGGACGTTTGGGCGTATTCACCTGAATCAGGTCAGGTTTAAGCTCACTTAATCTCTTTGCAAATTCTTGAATATCTACTTTATTCATTGGCATGAGCATGATTTGAACTTCAAACTCACCATGATAAGTCGGTCTAAACTCAACCATCTGTTGCCAAGTGGATTCAAATGTCACTCCCTCGGCAGGACGATTAATCATCTGAAAGTACTTCTCATTAACAGCGTCAAGTTTCACTGTGACCTTATCTAGCTTTAGTAGATCCTTGGCCACAAACTCATCTCCTAAGAGTGTTCCGTTGGTGAGAATATATTGTGGTGTCTTTGGAGAGATTGCTCGAATAGAGTCAATCATCTCACCTAGATTAGTCGCCAGTGTAGGTTCCCCAGAACCTGAGTACATGACCACATCAATTTTAGGATGGTTTTCTAAGACTTCTTTGTAATCAGCTATCACTGATTCAGTTTTAACAAATTCATCTCGCTTGGCGGTGATTTCTTGAATCTGACCAAGCTGACAATAGACGCAATTGAAAGAGCAAATAGATGTTCTAAAGATGGGATCGATCCCAAGTGATAAACCAAAACGCCAAGATTTCACTGGCCCATAAACTGTCTTCTTATTAACTTCTTTAAAATGACTCAAACTACGCTCTCACTGTTAAAAGCGCAGTATAGACTAGTCATTTGAGTTAATCCAGCCCTTAACGACCAGCAGTGGCACTCCAATCGTTAGACACAAGAAAGTCTACGAATTCACTACTATCAGTGAGTCCACGCCAAGCGTATGTCTTCATATGACTAGGAATATGGTATTTAGCGTTTAGGGCAATTCTTCCGTGACATGAGCTTAGAACGAATTGATACAGATCTTCGTGGGCATTCTTAAAAATATCAGAAGGCACTCGCTTTCCGTCATAATCATAGAAACCTGTCTTATTTCCATGTCCTGAGAACATAATCAAACTTGTTTCCGTACTATCAATCGCCGCTTCTAGATGTTTAATCTTGGCCATGACGTTCATCATGACTCTAAAACCTTTGGTGTTTAGATAATTCATCACACGCCAGAGCTTTGTGTATTCAGTCTTAGTCATCTCTTCATCTTTCTTACCAATTCCAAGCAAGATATAGAGATCACCGGCCGGATAGGCGGACTTAACTTTAGATCCACCTGTAAAATCCACTTGAATCATCTCTTCAGGGAAGTCGCTAGAGATTTTGTCTAACTTATCTTTGAATTCTTGTATTTGAAAATCACTAGGAAAACGGGTGTCCTTCTCTACGATTTGCTCTAGGGCAAAGGTAGATGTACTTAAACAAGTAGTTAGTAGAATAAGCTTTAATAACAACAACTTAAGTGTTTTCACTTCGAACTCCTGTGGGGTTGTAATAGAAGTTGTTTATAATCAAAATGACGCGAAATGTCATTGCTTTTGTAATATTTGCGTAATACCTAAGTAAAAAACTTACATATCCCTTAAATAATTGGCCCATATCCTGTTTTTGTTGATAAATTTTCGCAACACAATTTTAAGGAAATTCAATGAAAGCTATCTGGCCTATATTTCTCCTAGTCTTTAGTCTCAATTCAAAAGCTGATTTCAATTTTGATATCACCTTTGATGGACCTCTTAATAAGAGCTGCCCCTTTGTTAAAGATCAAAATGTTCTCACAACTCTTGAGTCGCTTAGAACAACGCTAGAACAAATTAGAGACAATAGAGTTCAGTGTCAGTCTATTTACAATAATTCCAAGGCCTACTTAAATACAATTTCATCCGAACTCATCTCTAGAGATGGTGATTTAAAAGCGGCCACATCAAATAAAGAAACTCTCCTAGCAGAAGTTTATAAAAGAATTAATGCTGGAACTTACAACAACGAATTAGAAGATGAGATTCTCTCTCTAGTGAGACAAGAGAATGAATACTCTAATCAAGATAGTGCTAAAGACACTCATCTCCTAGATTCTCTCTCTCTTGGTGGTCTTTTATTAGATAGCTTAAGAGAGAACTCAGAATGTGATGGATCTCTTGGAAACACTCTACTCAGACCTAGTCTTCTGCTAATGGGACAAGTGGCCAATACAGTTTATCCTGGCTCTTCTCTTATTACTTCAGGAGTCGCTAACGGTCTCTCTAGTTTAATGGATAGTTTTGTCAGTTATGCCAAGGCCAAGTTTAGTAACGAGGGTCAGAGCATCCAAGAACTCATCAGTGCTAAGAATTACTATATGTCTTATAAGTGTGCTTATAAGAATATAAATATCATGAGCTGTACTATGCGTGATTCGGCCATGACTAAAGACGAGCTAAAAGATCTCTACAAAGACATTCTTGAGCTTGATACAGAGGAGAAAGACTTTAGGGCGCTCAGTGATATGAGAAAACACTACCCAAGAGTGACTCTTATCTTACAACAATTAAAAGACATCTATGAGACTTCGCAACAGCAAGAAACCATTGTTGAGATTGCCAGTATTCAAAAAGAGATGACAAGACTAAGACTTCTGCGTCCTAGTCCATATGACATTGACTCTTGGACGGATCAATACCAAAACATTAAAACATGGCAAAAATGGAATCAGAACCTTAATTGGACTCAGTACCTAAAAGAATATATTGCGACTTACTGTAAGGTGTATTCAGCTGATGTTCCCGCTGTGTGGTCGCAGTCCAGTGACGAGTGTAAACCAAATAACCTCTTAAAGAATGAAGATCGTTCTCTTTTCATTATCAATGTAGTGAAACCTTCATTGGATGAACTTGAAACTAACCTAGCTCGCCTCTCTGCTAAACTAAGAGAGTCGGTTAATATTGAACGACTCTACTACGCTATTAAGTCTGAAGAGAATTATAGCGAGAGAAATAAAGACTTTAAATTCTCTGAGATCTTAGAGCTTATCCTAAGTGATCTAGATAAAGACAATAGGCCAGAGGCGAATAAGCTCTTCGCCATTAGAATCAAAAAAGCTATTAAAGCACTAGATGCTCTTGTGAAATACGACGGGGACCTAGTTAAGTTTGAAAATGGAAACGAAAACTGTAATTTAGATATTACTGATTATAAATGTGACGATTTCAAATCTCTGGCTCAAGCGGCCTATACATACCTGGCGAATAATCTCTCCGGTGGTGAAGTGTTATCAGTAGAGACGATTGATGCTACTTTTTATAATTACATGTCTGGCGTGGAAGACTTCTTCCTTAACGGTACAGACACTAAGACCTCACTTAAATTCTCGAAATATAACTACCTTACAAATATTTACCGAGTTGTAAGAGCGACTATCCTCAATATTGATAGCGAAGGAACAGCTGATCTTCCGCTTATGAATATTGCGAGAAAAGGTTTTGAAAAGGTTTTTGGTTACGAGATAGTTAAGATGCTAGAAAAAGACGTCAAGGTAGCTCTTGATGAAGGTTCTAAGAGCGATATCTACCGAGATGCTATCCATTCATGTGCAATTTACTTTCCGCTGCTAGAGCGTGCTAAGGAGCTCTCAACGAATCTCTTTAAGAGAAAGAGAATGAAGAAAGTTGCTAAGAAGTGTGAAAAGTTATTAAAGAGAAATGGCGGTATACCCTACCTAATTGCTTCGGACGAGAAATTTCCTCTCAAGAAGGATGATAAGACTTATAAGCACCAGTGTTACTACAAAGAATATGAGAGTGATGCTCTTATTAAGAAAGTGACACTTGGGCGTGACATTAGGGATGATGACGATCTTCCTGAGTTATAGGCAAGACAACTTAAAAAATTACAGCGAGTAAGGTTCGTTTATCTTATCACTTACTCGCTCACTCATAAGATCCATATTTCCTTACAATTTTAGAAATTTCCCCCTGGAGAGTCATAGTCTTCAAAATATTATCTATTTTCATGATAAGTTCTTCTTTGTTTCTAATTTTAGATAATTTTGAAAAGACAAAGTAAGCAGGTAGATCTAGGCCCATCTGTCCTACGGCTTTTAAGTCTCCGAGAGAAGTCTTTAATATGAAGTCTATTGTTCTCTGCTTGTCTATGATGAGATCAAGTCTGTTCTTCTTTAACATCTTAATCAACTGGACTGAGTTCTCGAGCTCTACAACTGAGAATAACCTATCTTTCTTGGCCTGGTCGAACTCTTTTGAAAAATTATAGCCTCGTCTTATGCCGATTTGCTTGCCGTAGAGGTCACTTAGACTCTTATACTCAAAGTGAGTATTTCTATTTACGTAAACTAAGAGCTTTGAGTTATGAAGAGGGTTATTAGAATAATGATAGAATTGTTCACGCTCACTATAGTGCAACATAGAGATGGCTCCATCAACAGAACCATTTTTAATATTTCTAAGCACTCTCCTAAGGGGTGCTAATTTGAATTGAATAGGTATTTTAAGTCTTTTAAAGGCCTCTCTGATAATTTCAACATCGACTCCTACAATCTCACCCTCTATATTTTCAAAACAAGAGGGCTCATTAAATACATTACAGAGGATAGTAACTGCTCTAAATGGATTCTCTTTATCGCCCCAGACGTTTAATGGTCTCTTACAGTTGGAGCATGTGGTGGCTAGAAATGGCGCAGCAGTAGTCAAACTCGACAGAAAAAGAGATCCAAGAATTGTAATCTTAATAATTTTAAGAATATTTTTTAACATCTATAAAAAGTATAGATGTTATTTGAAAGAAATAAAGATGCTCAACTAATATGTGTTTCTCAATATTGGAAACACCAAAATGTATTTTTGTTACAATTTCTTTTAATATGTTCCTTAGTTTTGCTACATTGCTCGTATGAAAATTGATTACAATCGAGAGTTAAGCCCCATAGGACATATTGTTAAGTTTCTTGACGTGAACAAAGAGATCTCAAGTCTCTATTCCCTAAGATCTCTAGCAAAAAGCTTGGATACCGCCCCTGGAGGACTGTCTCTAGTGATCAGCGGCAAGAGAAACTTAAATGTATTACTGGCCAATAAGATCTCAAAAACAATTTTCTCCTCACCACAAGATATGGAGAGATTCGTCTCTGATGTTAGAGATAAGATTAAAACCAGAACTATTGAAAAAAATCTCTTAAATCTAATTAGTGGCGGTATTAATGAGATTGAAAAGCGAGAGGAAGCAGTCAGTGTTGCTGTGGAAACAATAGAGATAAGATATTGGTTCACTACTGAAGTTGTTGTGCTCATAACTAATCAAAAAAAAGGAATTTCCTATAAGCAGATTCAGGAAACATTTAAGTGCGACAAAGGAGATTTAAGCACTTTTCTTGATGAACTTGTTCAAAAGAAGTTAATGAGACTTGAGGATGGAGATTACTTTTCAAATTATACCTATATTATTTTTCAGTTAGCTAAAGACGATGAAGAATTAATAAAGGCCATAAAATCTAGAAAGATGGAACAGGTCATTAGTGAAAAACCAAACTATGTTGTCTCTACAGTTATGACATCTAGAAAGAAACTCAAAGAAGTTAAGCGTCTCATGCAGGGTTTTTCGGTATTCTTAAGTCAATATCTAACTTCTCCCGAGGGAGAAGATGAAGTTGTTTTTACTTTGGAGAATTTTTCCAATATTCATGTGGTACAAGGGCGAGAGTCTGACGTCCCCTCTGATTAAGCCTTGAAGTAGGATTAGAAATTTTTAATCCTATTCACTAGGTTTGGGTAATCAATAAAAGGGTTTCTATTTCCCTGAAGCTTCATAATCCGGTTATTGCGCTCTTTATCTTGCTTATTAACAGGATCCTCTTTGTGCCATTTTCTTAAGAAGTATTCTTGAGTATCATTAATTTTCTTATGATATCTTGTCGCAAAGTAGAAAAGAGCTCTTGCTATGTTTCCTCTATGTTGCTTAGGCGGTTGGTAGTGTTCATTAGAACTTCTAATGACATCTGCGGGAGTCTTCACAAGAAGACCAATACCTGCGTTTTTACATTTTCCTCTAGCGTGGAAAAACTCTTCAACTTCACCAAAGTTAAAATGTCCTCTTAAGTGGTTTGCACTAGAGTTTGCTATAAAGAGATGATGAAGATCTCCCTTTTGTAGAGGCTTTCGAAACTCAGGACTAAATTTACTCTGAGGCCATGAATGTTCTATATTGGTTTTGCTACCTCTAGGCATACTGTCTGGACCAGCATTATTGTATATTTTCTTTTCACAGTAGATATCTTCTACAAAGTAGCGATCATCATTGTCTTTCTCTAAGTAGACATCCGTGTAGAGATACCATCTGGCCTCCCTATACTGAATTTCTACTTGATCTTTAGCACTAATATAGTGAAGTTCATCTTTTAGACTTTGATTAGTCAGGTTTCCTAGAATAATTTTAAGATCTTCATTTGAATAAAAAGTATTCGCGTTAGAAGCTGAACAGAGAAGTATAAGTAGTAGTATTTTCATAGAATATGTCTTAGCAAGAAAACTACGGTTTTAAAATAGGCATCACTTATTTATAGTGTTCTGTAATGGATCTAGTTAATCATGAGTTTGAAATACTTTCTAAAAAATGTGTCGGATCATTTTCAATAATTTGCAAGAGTCTTCGCGTTGATCCACTTGGAGAGTTTTCTCCTCTTTCCCAGGACTTTACAGCGCTTGGAGAGCAAGCAAGAATTGTTGCAAAAATAGGCTGACTCACATCAAGGATTTGTTCTCGGATCTTCTTTATTCGAGACTTAGAAAACTTTGGTGGCTCCGCTGGAAGATCAAGAGTCTCCGTTTTTAAAGTGACTCTACCTCGAGCGTGATCAAGAGCTTCTTCTGCACTAGTTAGAAGTAGATCTCCAAAGTTTTTATTTGTTACTTTTATTTTTTTTCTTTTTGTCACACTCATATTTTACTCCTTCAACAATTTTCTTTAAGGCCTTTTTATGCGCAGAAGAAATATTATCAAACTGATCTTTATTATATAAGAACAATAGATATGCTCTTATCATACTATCGACATCCGTCATGTATGACATTAAATATTATATAACAGATAATGTCATGATTGTGAAATTTATTGGAAAAGGTCGTATATTCAGTCATTTATGCAAATACACAATAATGCTCTGTATTCAATATACCAACTATTAGTGTCTACTTCTTATTGGTGATTTTCATTAGTGGAACGAAGCAAGGATACTTGCCAACAACTTAAACGAATAGTACAGCCTTGGTCGTCCTACACAGCTGTACATAGAAATATATAATTAAACTATAATTATGAATTACTTTGTACCAAATACACAATTTCTTATTATAATGGAGCTATGAAATTAGCAATATTCTTACTTTTCTTCTCCTTCACAATAAATGCCTTAGACCAAAAACCTCTGGTTGTAATTTATCCGGCTCCTCAGTCAGAGAAAGATACAAGGAGACCTGAGGTTAAAGAGCTTATTAAACTAGCTCTAGAGGCCACTAAAGATACACACGGTCCCTATATTTTGAAGAAATCTAGTCAATATATGAATATCAAGAGACAAGAAAGAGAACTTAAAAATTCAAAGAACATTAATATCGCATGGTTTGATACAACTGAAGAAAAAAATAATAAACTTCTCCCTATAGAGATTCCAATGCAAATGGGTATCGTTGGTTATCGTGTGCTACTGGTGCAAGAAAAATTCAAAAAGAAATTTGAAAAAGTTTCTAATATAGAAGATCTTAGAAAATTAAAAAATGGCTTAATGAAATCGTGGAATAACTATGACATCTTTAACTATAATAATCTTCCTATCGCTCTTGGAAATAACTACGAAGGATTATTTCTTAAGTTGAGAAATGGGCACTTTGATTACTTTTCACGAGGACTCAATGAGGCATATAAAGAACTTCAAGACAGACCCTCTCTTCAAAAGGATCTAGTTGTTGATAAGAACATTTCCCTCTACTATAAGCATTACAACTTTCTCTACACGTCCAAGAAGAATATCGCTTTAAATGAAAGAATTAAAAAGGGCCTTAAACTAATTATTAAGAATGGAATATTTTATAAAGTTTTTTGTAAATTTAATAGAAAGTATATTGAACAATCGAACCTTTCCAATCGCACATTGATTGAACTTTACAATCCAATAATTCCTAAAAGTTTAGTTTTAGATAAATCCTTAATCTTTTCTCCTAAGAACAATATTTGTTCTACGAAAAAATAGGCAGATGAACTTATGAGGGATTAGCCTCGCTAATCACAATCCTCTTCTCGCTAGAACTAACCAAACATTTCTCAATCAACTCAACAACCCTAAGCGCACTCGCAGCACTTACCGGCAGCTCATCACTCTCACCACTCAAGTTTCCATGAATAAGCTCATAGAAACTCCTATAACTACCTCTCACCGTTTCAAAAGCAATCTCTTCTCCGCTCTCAAACGACTTAAGCTTTCCGAAGCTCTCACTTGGTTCAAGGCCGAAGTCACTATCAGTGGGTAAGGCCCCTGCTCTAAGCGAGTCTTCCTGTGGATCCAGCCCATACTTTATATAACTGCCCTTATCTCCTAAGAGTTTAAAACGCGCAGAAGAATCAGTGAAAGAAGATCCGTGGAGAATGACTCTCAACTTGTCGTAGTAGAAAATCACGTGAAAGTAATCAGTAGCACCAACGCCATCTTTTTGATTACAAATATCAGCAAAGACTTCCTTGGGAGATCCAAAAAGAGAAAGTGTTTGATCTATGAGATGAGATCCTAAATCAAAGAAGATCCCTGATCCGGCACCAGCTTGTTCACGCCATCTCTCTGGTCTTGCAACTGGGCGAATACGGTCGTAGTGAGATTCAAATTGTTTGATCTCTCCTAGCTTCTTTGAATTTATAAGCTCTTTAAGAGTTAAGAAGTCCCCGTCAAAACGTCTATTGTGATAAACGCTTAGGATTAATTCACGCTCCTTGGCGATATCTATGAGCTCTCGCCCATCACTAGAATTTGTCACAAAGGGTTTTTCCACTACTACATGCTTATCTTTTAAGAGACACGCTTTTGTGTGTTCAAAGTGTAAGTGAGTAGGGCCGCAGTTGATCACGAGATCAATGCTTTCATCATTTAGGATATCTTCTAAATCAGTGACGACAGTAATTCCCGGAAGCAGAGATTCAATTTCATCTTTTCTAGAAGAGAGCACTGACTTTATAGTGAAGCCTTTATGCGCCAATAAGAAAGGAGCATGAAAGTATCTCCCGGAAACTCCAAAGCCTATGATGGCCACATTAACATTTTTCATAATTTATCTATCTTTTCTAATCCAAGCATTTGTTTATAATTTTTTGAACTAATCACCCGTGACATGAATTTTGAGATCTTAGGTGAGAGCCAATCAATTTTTAACATGAGTGTTCCATTAAGCGTAGGCGCTATGAAATCATCACCCTTCTCTTGTTTCTTAATTACTTCGCTCACGCACTTGGAAGCACTCTCCGCCATCTTTTCAAATCCTGCAGCGAAAACACCCAGGTCTTGATTCTTATGTAGACTGGTCTTCACAAAGCCCGGAGAAACCAACTGTAACTGAACGGGAGACTTTCTATACTCAAGTTCAATTTGTAAGGACTTAGTCAGACCCACTATGGCAAATTTAGAAGCACTATAACTAGCGGTAAAGGGACAGGGAACATGTCCCGCCACCGAGGCCACATTCATAATGCTACCGCTTCCGCGCTCTTCCATATGTCCAATTAGATAATGAGTAAACTTCGCCATAACTGAGAAGTTCAACTTCATCACGCGGTCAAAGTCCGCTTCATCTACAGAATCAAATGCTCCGACCTTTACGATTCCGGCATTATTGATAAAGAGATCAATGGGGCCAAATTCAGCTAGAAAGCTTGTGATAAATTCACTGTAGTCTTCAATCGCCAGTAGATCGGCTTTCTTACCCTTGAAGTTATCTGGATACTCTTGTTCCAGTCGAACTAACTCTCCGCCATTCATATCAATGGCGATGACTTTATTTCCAAGTGCAATATATTGTTTTACAAATTCTAAACCCAGACCACTACAGGCGCCGGTTATAGCTATTGTCTTACTCATGATAGAAACCTTTTTCACTCAGCCATCTGGCCTTGCCTTTTTCAACTAGTAACATCTCTTCAAACTTCATTCCGAAGTTCTCACTGCCTATGTGGGGCTCAATCGCCCAGAGTCCGTCTAAGGACCCTTTATGATTCTCTCTAAGTGTATCGGGTAAAAGTCCACGACTAAGTAGCGACCAATAGGCATGAATGCCAAATTGCCAAATTTTTAAACGCGACCCGATTCCTTCAAAGGGAATGGGATAGAGACGATGTCCGAGTACTCCTAGCGGATAAGTCTTATGTAAATTATCAAAACCCGCGTCTTTTATCAAAGTATTCACTCGCTGATAGATCTCTCCACCTTTGATGCCATAGATCTCAAACATCTTTGGAATCTCAGACCTAAGCATATTGAGAAAGTCTTTTCCCTTATTAAACTCTTCGCTGTTCTTAGAATTCTCGCCCACAATGAAGTTCACTCCAATATCACTTGGGTATCCCTGAAAGATAGGGGCCACATCTAGGAGGATCACATCTCCTTCTTGGCACACTCTATCTGTCGGCATGAAACCTTGATATCTCAGCGCGCCCTCGGGACTAATTCCAGCGAAGCGGCTACGCGTTCCAAACCACACGAAGGCCTCATGAAAGAAACTCTTTACACCGCAGTCTCGCAGATATGAATTGAGCAGATCCGCCGCTCTCTTTTCACTCCAACCCGGTTGGATCAGTGCAGCCACTTCCCTAGCGGCCTTCATTGCCAATTCCTGGGAAGCTTGAAACTTGGCCAGCTCCTCTTTAGAGAAACTAACATTCTTATGAATATAGGAGGCCTTTAGACTTTCTAGCTTAGAGGCCATTTTACTTATTTCAAACATGTTTTTCCTTTGCGCCAGCTAACCAAGCATTAAAGGTCTTAGATAGAATTCTATTCACCGTGGAGCTATCATTTCTATGCATCCAGTGCGTACTATTAATTACTCGGACTTCTGAATGGGCGTAGAACTTCTTCGCTTCATGAACACTAGGTAGCTCTAGAAACTTATCGCGCTCGCCAAATAAGTATAGCGCATTGGTGTTGAGTGTCTTTCTTATATTGTTTCTGAGCGAGAGCATTTCTCTGGCGAAATTTCTATAGTGTTGCAGTCCACGGAAGACTTCCTTTCCGTGTTCTCGTATTTCGTCCTTCTTATCAAGGCCACCGGTGTCGTAGATGAATTTTAACATGCGTCTATTAAAGAGCTTGAAAATACCATCGGTGATAATTGGCGCTTGAAAGATTCCTATATAGTAGGATTTAAAAATCTGAAAGGGGTCTTTCTTTCGATAGTAGAATTGATCTAGCCCCAAACTATTAATCAGTACAATGCCAATGGATCGAGAACCAAGAAACTGAGCGACTTTGTCGGCGATTACGCCACCTATGTCGTGCCCTACGATCAGAATAGATCTATTCTTATCTCTATCTACCCTATTGATGATTTCAATTATATCTAGAGCGTAGGAGTCACTAGCGTAACGTCGCTTAGGAATGAACTTATCTCGCTCACTTGTGCCGTGTACATAGGGCGCAAGCACTAGGTAATCTTCTTTAAAGAAATCTATTTGTTTGGACCAACTCTTAGCATTGTCGGGAAAGCCGTGCAAGAGCACTATAATGGGAGAGCTGCCATCGTCCTCTCCCTCTTGAATCCAAGAGGTGTCTAACTTTCGAATTTCTTCTCTCACTTCGCGGTACATTTAAAACTCACAAGTTAGATCATGACCCTGGGGCTTAAACTTAGGTAGCGCCCAGGGGCGAAACTTCTCTATGGCATCTTTGATATTTCTATTTTCTTTAGGATTTAAAATCATGGAGATATAAGGAGTGTCGGTAAAGAGAGAGTGAATAATCTCAATAGGTCCTTTCTCTCGCATGAGCGGTATTGTGCTGGCCAAGATTTTAAAGAACTCATTCTTCTGTGTTAAATGTTTCACCTTTCTAACTTTTGATAATTCTGTAAAGGTCCAAGTAATTTGAAACACATCGGAGAGAATAAAATCAATCTTCTGCATCAGAACATCTACCGGAGTCTTACTTCTCTTCTCTATGAGCTCCAACATGAGAAAAGCATAGGAGGCGTGTCTCGCCTCTTCTTCAAAGTGATTCTTATGTAATTGGTGATAGAGCGGATCGATTTCACCTTTGAAATTTCTAATATACTGATAGAGCATCATCGACTCTTCTTCTACGGCTGCGGCCAGCCACCAAATAGCAGCACCACCGGCCATGGCGTTTACGTTGAAGAGTTTTGCTAATTTATTATTTTCCATGGAAGGCAGGATTTGTTTTAATTCTTCCGCTTCCACATCAACGGACTTGGCGAAGATGTCAGTGTAGCGATTAAAAGCTAGCGAGTGTTTATGTTCATCTTCAAAGAATTCAACTCCTAGATCCCACATTTCGGGGTTCACAGGATTCTTTAAGAGAATATCTTCCCAGCACTGTTTCTTAAATTTATCGAGAGAGATTTCAAATTCATTAAAGGCCTCATTTACTATGAGTCCCAGCATTTGCGAGATCACCAGTTTTTGTTCACTGGCGAACCCTTCAAAGAGTTTATTATTCTTACTTAGGGGAACCAGAGGTTTGGAGAGATCCACTCCTCCTGCCCAATTAAAATCAGCTTCCAGGTCCCAGGCGAATTTCTGTTGCACATCTAAATAGCGCTTTAATTCAAGATCATTGTACAGGTCTGGAATCTTCATACTTATCCCTAGGGCCTCTTCCTCATTGAAGATAGACCTTCTATAAATAATTATGCACTGAATTTCGTTTAGATGAAAGTATTGGAGGGGCACCTACTGAGTTAAGTGCCCGAAATTCAATTCTTTTACATTTCTTATACTTATTGCACGCAGTAATATCTGAATTTTCGCGTATTTACTGCACTCATATGCCTGACAGGAGACGGGTTTCTAAGTCCTGGATGATAGACCATAGCACTACTTCCAGATCTAACTGCCCATACTGAACGCCCTATTGAGACGCCACCATTCCAATCACCATATTCAGAAATGACTTCAAGTTCTTCTTCACTTGGAAGTCTGGCTCCACGGCGCGCACATGTTCTCGCAGCAAGGCTTGGGTTGTGAGTAGTTCCCACATTTCCATTGGGCGCACCCACAAGTCTTATACTGTAATTTCCAAGATCAAGTGTTGAAGGAAATTGTGTTCTTTGGAAGACTTCAAATAAGCGACTAGCTATTTGCGACATAACTACATTTGGTTTTCCCGTCCCTTCAAAAGTTTGGGTAAATCCATCGGGCCCCACAAGAGTCAGAGTCACTTGAATATTTCCACGACAGTTTGGCGCTAAACTATATGAGCCATAAGCTACATAATCTAGCAGTTCATAGGCATCGGCCTCAAGATTTCCGATTCTCTGCCCATTGGAGATAGCGTTTATGACGCTTCTAATATTATTTATATGACGAAAGTTAATCTTCTTTTCTGTTACTGGATACTGCGAGTAATACTGTGAGAGGTAACCCTTTAGAGTATTTTCAAGTGTGACATCTAAGTACTTATTTTGGGTGGCAAGACGTATGTTCTTGTCGTAGAGAGCATCAAAAGTTTTAAGCATCTGGAGAGCTTCACTTCCCTTGGCGCCACTTTCCATTAAGTCAGATGCCATATAGGTCATCTCTCTCATGTATTCCATTCTGGTTTGAGAATAGGCCTGTTTGTACGCGCACAGATCCGCTCCTCTAATGAAGGGAATTGTTGCCCAGATATTGGCCGTAGCCGCTTGGGTAAGCGTAGTACTAGCGAGTAGTAGCCCTAAGGCGATAGTTTTGATTTTCATAGTGACTCCAAATTTAAGGCACAATAACGCAAAGCGTCCAAATGTTCAATATTTGTGTAGTATTTACTGTGTAGCGAACTCGCTAAGCCGTGTAATCCCTACAAATTACTGGAACTTATCCCTAAGATAGTCTAAATAAATACTCATTATGAGTAAATTTGTCGATTATCTAAATCAAGAATTCGAAAAACGCCTTAAGAGTAATGCTAAATACTCCATGAACGCCTTCGCCCAATATCTAGATATTAATTCTGGAAGTTTTTCTGAAGTGCTTAGAAAGAAGCGAAATCTAGGGCTTAAGAAGTTCGATGAGATTTGTGACAAGTTTAAATTAACAGAAGAAGAGATCACAGATTATAGAGAGAACCTTATTTCTTATAACGGTGGAAAGTCTGACTTTCAAAGTTTAGAGGAAGTTGAATTAGAGATCATTGATAATCCTCATTACAGTATTATTCTAAATCTCGTTAGTGTTGTGGGATTTTGCGATGATCCTGAGTGGGTCGCCAAGGCGATTAATAGAGACGTGGAAGTTTGCGAAGAGGCCTTGGCAAGACTCTTTGAATTAGGTCTCTTAGTAAAGAACGAAGAGGGACAATTTGAATCCTCTAAGAAGCGTTTTGTGGGTGATCTCGCCACTGAAGAGATGAAACTCCACTATATCTCTACATCGTTTGATAACGCTAAAGACGCGCTTTATAACGTTTCTAGAGATAAGTCTTTCGCTACTAGTCTGGTGCTCTCGATTGATTCTAGTAGAATGGATGAAATGAAAGAAGAGCTCAGAGATGTGGTTCGAAAGTTCATGCATATGAGTGATACTAAAGAGAAGAACTACGATGAGATTTATCAATTATTGATTTCACTCTCTCCCCTCACGCAAGTTCAGTAAATCCCTGTAATTAATTCTCACATTTAAAAACGTACCTGCATGTAAGTGCGGCGAATCCAAATATCTTCTAAGTTGCAGTTACTCAACTTACACACTAATTAATTTTGGAGATAATTATGATTAAGACAATAACCAAAATAGTATTAACACTTTTGATTGCTCATTCAGCAACTGCAGATTCAAGTTCATCATTTCCTTTAAGGGAGCTTGGAACTGGTTTGGGAGAGGTAGAATCAGCGGTTCTTGATTTTGATATTAAGACCAGACAAACATGTTGTTCAACTAGATCAGTTGTGACGAATATTAATATAGAAGGGTTGAATCTTGGTCTAACTTGGAATCCTTACTCAAGTACTCCTTGGCAACCAGTAGAGGATATGGCGATTGAAATTTGTAAGGCAGCTGATCTTGGAGAGTACTCTCATTATCAAACAAGTATTCCTTACCAGGCTTATGAATTAGAAGATGATTTTGAAATCGTTGCCTTTGATCATAATAAAGAATTTAGCATCGTGAACATGGACCAATTTTCAGAATATTTCCTATTACAAAGAGTTGTTTTCTTAGACAGTGTGTTTTGTCATAAGAAATAGTTTTTTTCTTTCCTGATTGAGTAGGGTCCTGAGAAGGGCCATTTTTTGGTTCTGGAGAGTTGGTCTATAGTACTTATTTAGCGATAACTAGAGGGCCACCCCGCTTTGGTTAAACAAGAAAAAATAAGAAAATTCTTTTTTGAACATAAGGATAGACTTATAGCAATCATTAGATTACCTTGCAGGAAAATTACTAAACATCCTTGGAGGATCTATGAAAAAGTCATTAATTTTAATTGCTCTTACACTTTCATCTATTTCATTTGCCTCCGCTTCTTCGTGTCATCAATCTGTAGCAGACCAGTACCTAGACAACGCCAGAGGTACAAGATTTGATTATATGCCACAAATTAGTAAGGACGCCACATACCTAGAGACCGGATCAATTTATGATATTCGTCGTCAAGCTGATGTTGGACCTTTCTCTGAAGACAAATTAATTTTTGTTTTAACAGGATCGATTCATAGTGGTTGGTTTAGTAGTGCAATAATAGTTAATCCAGAAACTTGTGAAATTGAAGGAATGCAAGAAATAGAATCAGAATAAATATATCCCCAGACTTTTACGATGTAAGAGTCTGGGCAATCTAGAACTTAAAAGCTTATTAGCTTCGACTCTCTTAAATCCCCTACTTAAATTCTTATATTCAGCCTATTTGATAAGTACCCACATTTTTTCGTCTTATGAAAGAATGGCCAATCTTTTATAGAGGGGTTTTGGTTTTGCTTTGGAGTTATCTAATAGAGATTTCTAGGATCAAGTACTTATATTTAACAAGAAGTGGAGAGGTTTATCCTCCACTATCTAGATAGTCAAACGGAGCAAATGAAGTTAGCTTAACTATTTTCTTGCCATTTTTCCTTCTAATGAAAATACTTACCTTTACTCCCTTTAGCGTGAAAAAGGAGATACTTGAGAGGTGGTTTGTTCCAGAAGTATAAGAATATCTCGTATAAACTAACGGTCCTAACTCAAGAAGCTCCAAGACTTCGTTTTTCTTTTTTTCGAAGAAGTCATAAAAGGAGGTATAACTATTTTCTTCTCTAAATTTGGTACGATGCTCTGGAAGGACCTTTCCATGATACTTAACAAAACTCTTTTTAAATCTATCAAATTCAGGCTTCATTATCTTTCTAAACCCAATATATGTTCTATATGTTCCAAACATACTCTCAATAATTTTCAGATCATTTTTCTTAATTGCAACCTTAAGATCTTCTACAAATTTTGCAAGTTCTGGATTTTTTTCTGCATAGTATTTATACCGTTGCTTATTTGGAAGTTTAACATGAGTGTAAAGCATATCTTCCCGCTTCCCTATATTATAATCCCAGCCCTGTCCTTCGATTTCTCTTGAGATTACACCTTCAATTTTAAAATAAAAATCCTGACCCTCAAAATTCGACAAGAATGTATTTTCATTGATTCTCTTGGTGTAAAATATAGTTGGTGGCCCCCCTCCATCAAAAGGGTTAGCGTATAGCCTATCGGTACAATGCATTCGCCTGTCATCAAAAAGCTCTTTCTTTAAATGACTAAGATCACCACTAAAATTCTTTTTTAACTTTAATAAATCTTGATATATTTTATAAGCACGATTTAGTTTCTTAACACGGTAAAGAGCTCTCCCTTTACAAACTACCTCGTTATTAATAACAACTTCTGCATATCCAAGATGTCCTAGAGGATTACCAAGAAGTTTGTCATTATCATAAAAGTAAATTTTAGAATCTGGTTTCTCGAGAATTATATGCAATTCTCCAAAGCCAGATACTTTTCGGTACATAGGATGCTCTATAGAAAATCCCATAGTTGTGTTATTCAGAAAAATTAAAGTAAAAGATAATAAAAACAATTTCATAAAAATCTCGTTAAATCTATAAGTTGTGGTTATCAGAACTAAATCTGCAATAGTATTTTGAATACTCAACACCTTTAACTCATTTTTCGACATACAAAAATTATACACTATTTTTAATTTAGACATGGAAGCAACGAAAAGACTTCCATCACGAAACCATTGCTCAAGAAATCTTTATGAAAGAACTCACAGAGAATAGAAAAGCGCTTCTGTAAAATAAGTGCCATTAGATAATACAACGGCTTCCATATCTGTAGAAGGTTGCCTAATCTTTAATACAGAATTTTAGTCAGTTTTGAGAGTTCTTTCATAGATGACATTGGTGGATGCAATAGAATAAACCAAAAATAGAACTAATATTAAACAATTTCCGATCTACTTCACATTATTTATCAGCGTTATATACAAATTCTTGTTCAGACTAAAAGTATTCATCAAGTTTTCTTGGGTTTTAAAAGTTGTTATCTTCA